>Ga0326727_10004169_pt1 | contig 44169 bp, 33 predicted proteins | sample MB2enrmetagenome_FD_207643 | JGI IMG/M metagenome (GOLD analysis project Ga0326727, IMG submission 207643) | Lab enriched peat soil microbial communities from McLean, Ithaca, NY, United States - MB29MY | ecosystem: Environmental > Terrestrial > Soil > Wetlands > Peat | place: USA: New York... | reverse complement strand
TGAAAGGCGCAAAGGCCGCTCTTCCCGCCGCTTTCCGCTCTCCTAAACGTCCCCGTCGTCTAGCCCGGCCTAGGACACCGCCCTTTCACGGCGATAACACGGGTTCAAATCCCGTCGGGGACGCCAATAGAATCAACTACTTGCAAATCCCCTATGGGTTTTTGTAGGTCCGTTATGGTCCGATAAGCAAAAGTGCTCTCGCTGGGCTGCGCTAATCGCAGACGGTTTTCGTCAAGAACCATGGTCACGATGCGACTCTGAGCGTCACGTTTGTTCTGCGTGACTGCCTGTGCGTACAGGTTCATCGTCACAAGACTGTTGGCATGGCGGAGGAGTTCCTGCACCGTTTTCACATCCTCACCGTTGGCTTTGAGGAGTGTCGCGTAGGTGCGCCGGAAGGTGTGCCAGCCAATGCCTTCGATGCCGAGGATTTTGGCTGCCGGTAAGATGTGAGCTCGGTAGAATGCGCCGGGCCAGTAAGGCAATCGACCGTTGGAATGGGGGCTCGCGAGAATCCAATCCTCGGGTCGAGGATACGGACTCATCATTCGCCAGTTGTAGAGAGCAGTTGCGAGCCGGAGATCCATCGGCACCGGCTTACGGCTCGCCTCCGTCTTGCAATCACCGATGCGCTGCATAACGATGGAGCGAGTGACAGAGATTTGCGACTTTTGAAAATCAATGTCATTCCACTTCAACGCCAAAAGTTCACCCACGCGCAGGCCTGTGAGCACATCGAGCAAGACCGCAGTGCGCGCTGGCTCCCGCAACAAGCGAAGCAGCGCGGCAATCTCGTCAACCGAAAGCACAATCGGAATCTTCGACCGCTTCGCGCTTTGACGCACATGAGTGATCGGATTCCGCTCGTGCCATTCCCACCGGATTGCGTGATTGAAGACGGCGTGCATAATGTTCCGCATCTTTGCCTTGCTGCCGTTTGACAGCTTCAAGGAGCGCAACCATTCCTCTACAGCGACGGATCGAACGTCCTTCACGCGGTACGTACCCCAACGAGGCAATATCCATTTGCGGAAATAGCCTTCATACGTCCTGCGTGTCGCGTAGGTTTTGCCTGAGTTCTCGTCGAGTTCCTTATCCCGGTAGTGGTCAATGAGCATCTGAACACTGATCGGGGCCAGGTTCATTCGAGGGCTTTCAGCGTTAATGTCTACCCGAAGCACAGCGACGGCTTTTTGCGCCGCCGTCTCGTTCGGATGTTGTTCCAAGGTTCCCAGCACCAGATTGCGGCGCCTGCGGCTGCCATCGGGCTGGACTTCGTACCAGCGGTACTCCCATGCCTTCCGGCCTCCTCTTCGCTCCACAAGTTTGAGGCTGCCTTGCTGAAATCGTGAGCGTCTCATTTCCTCTCCATTTCAAGGGTGATGAGACGGCACGGATAGCTGTTTCGAGCTTACCCCGATCGGTAGGCAGCGGTCGAGATCCGAAGCCCGGAAGCGCCAGAGTTTGCCTACCCGCAGACCGGCCACGAGCCCGGCGCGCGCATAGCGTTGGAGGGTTTTGGGATGCACTTTTATGAGGGCCGCAGCCTGCTCGCTGTCGAGTAGCGGTTCAAAGACATGATCTGAATCGAACATTATTCGTACGCTCCTATTCACCACGATGTATTAAGCAGCCAGGTGTGTCTACATCACGAATAGGTGCGCTTTGTGCTCTATGGACAATCGCCAAGACGGTGTTGCAAGTCGGAGTTGCATCAGGTCGCAGGAAAGTGCATGCGTCTATTTGAGGAGTAATTAGCGCAGGTTACTTTCGATTTTATGGAAGTGAGTCAAGGTTGCCGCATGGACAAAGTCCGCGCTGAAATTCCGGAATGGCCATAGGGTAGTTGGGGCGAAAACTGTGTCAGGACGGTGCTTCGCGCGCCGCGTTCGCGGTCAGAGAGCCTCAACAATTGCATTTGCACCTTGGCTTGCCGTCCCCTATCCGAGGCGACCCGCTTCTTTCGCAGTCGGCACATGAGAACTCGGTACGAATCATTCCCCGCAAAACGCCCATTCAACCTGGAGGACTTTCCGATGTCCTCCGACGGTCGCTTTAGACCGTGCCAATCCTGGAATCGTGCTAAGGGCTGTTCTCGTCAACCCAGGATCATGCCCAAGCAGATCGACGAACACTGGCCGACTTCACGGGACCCATTCAATGCGGCATGCAGGCTAGGCCCTGACATCGCAGGCGGATCGCCCCTGCCCCATGCCATCCGCGCCAAATTTGCTAGAATCCTCTTGATTCTTCTGGACCTTATGTCCTAGCGCGAACCTATTGAGTTTCTCAGCATGGCGTGCTACGATTCAGGCGAAGATAAGGCGAATAGGCGATGGCAAACCAATTTGACGTTGTGGCTCAGTTAACATCCGGCTATCTCCCCGAATCAGAGCGCCTGGTACGGTTGCAGGAGTTCTCGCGCGAACTCGGATGGCGGCCGACGGATCGCCTCGACACCCCAGCGTTGCGGGAAATCGCTGGAGCCCAACTGCTAGTTGAACACGGCCTCGAAAACAGCGCCGTGGTTTCCTTCCTACGGAATCCAAAGCAATACTCGACCTTGTCATCGGAAGAGCGGCAGTCCCTCCTTAGTACGTCGTACAACAACCTCGTTGATTGGCACGTCGCAATTGACGGCGCCGGGGTTAGCTTTGTGTACGTCCGGACAAGGATTCCAACATCTGTCGCGCGGCACGAGGTATCACGAGAAAACTACGAGAGCTTACGGAGCGAAATATTCGAACAGGTTGTTGGGCGCCGACCAAGCCCAAATATCCCCGCACTCGACGACGCTCTGATCAGAACTATTTCGTTTTGGAAACGGAACCTCAACGCAGAGCTAGAAAACAAAGTCGGCAACGCGCAGCTCGCTCGTCTGTTCAATTCGCTGATCTTTGTTCGGGCGCTTGAGGACCAGCGTCGCCGCCTAAGTGACAATGCCAACGACCTACTACTAGAGAAATGGAGGGACCCGAACCCGCCCGCAACTCTCCGTGCTCTTTTGACAGCCGCCCTCCCAGAATTAGCGAAGCAGGATATCCCCGCCTTTCTGTTTCAAGAAAAGGACCTGAAAGTTTTTGACCATCTCGACCGCGGCTTAGTTCACAGCCTCCTATTCGACTTCTACGAGAATCGCTTCGCCCCGTATCGCTACGATTTCGCCGTAATCTCAAAGCACGCGCTAAGCAGGATTTATGAACAGTACGTTTCCCTGTTGAGGCAGGATGAATCGGCGCAGCTGAGCCTTATTCCCCAACTCCCCTCCGAGTTTGCCGATAAGTCCTATGGGGCTGTTTACACTCCCCTCTTTATCGCGCGCTTTTTTGCTCGGTTCCTGCGCGAGCACATTCCGCCGTACCAATTCAAGAGACTTCGTAGCATGGACCCGGCATGCGGCTCAGGTATATTCCTTCGGACTCTGCTTGAGTTCCAGTGTGATCCCACCAACGACTCACTGCCCCCTGAGATTATCGGCGCAGCCTTTGAGAACGCCTTTGGGTTGGATCGAGACCCGAATGCGGTGGCGGCTGCGCAGTTATCTCTTTCCTTGCTGCATCTTGTTCTTACCGACCGACTGCCGCCGAATCTCTCTTTGTTCACTAGGGACTTCTTCGAGGACTCGACCCCACCCCCTGGCGTCGACGCCCCTTTCGACGCAATCCTGACCAATCCCCCCTTCGTTTCTACGGAGGTACAAGACGCAGACACCCGAAAGCTGCTTGCGAAATTCCTCGGGGCTCACGGGAAGGGGCGCGTTGATCTTTATTTGGCATTCCTGAAGGATGCTGTTGAACGGCTCCCTCGCGGAGGGTTTGGTCTCTTTGTCCTGCCTCACAGCTTTCTGCTCAGTAAGAGCGCGCAGGGCGTTCGCGACTGGCTGCTTGAGCAATGCTGGGTGCACTGCCTCGCTGATTTGTCAGCCATACGTGTCTTCGAAGACACCAACATATACGTCATTTTGCTGATCGTCCAGCGGAAGAGCGACAACCTGCCCGAGGTCCAAGCAACGATCATCAAGTGCCAGGATCAAGTTGGCCAAGCTCTGCAGGACGCTATTGAAGGCAAAAGGATCGAGGGAAAGTTTTACAGCATCCACTCAGTGGAGCAATCCAGCTTCAAATCGGAGGGCTGGCTAGTTCTCGCGCCCACTGAGTCCGCAATGGACAAACGAATTCGAAGCCTGCCTGCCTTGGAAGACTTCCTCGAAGTGCGGCAAGGCGTAGTTACCGGCGCTGATAGCGTTTTTATCATCGACTCAAGGGCCGTTCCGAACGATGAACCATCCCTCTTCATTCCACTTCTCGACGATCGCGAAATGGAGGCATACACAGTTCCAAAGCGGACTTCGCAAAGCGTCTTCTTTCCCTACTACAAGGGCACGAAGGTTAAGGAGAAGGAGCTGCGCCGCGATTTTCCGAAAACTTGGGCATATCTGACGGAGCATCGTGATTCGTTAAAGAATCGGGCGTCGCTCTCCCGATATCGTAAGGGATGGTGGGAGCCGATGTGGCCCCGAGAGCCCAACACCCTCCTTCGGCCGAAACTGGTTGTCCCGCATTTGGTCATCATGCCGCGGTTCGCCCTCGACATTCGAGGTCGTTATGCTGTTTCCCGCTCTCCCTTCCTAATCGCGCGCGTGCTTAGCGAAGAGGGCAACATTCTCAAACTAATGCTCGCGGTCCTGAACTCAAGTGTGTGCTTCTGGTATCTCCAGACGCATTCACACGTTTACCGCCATGGCTACACGATGCTAGAGAACAAGACCCTGGCAAGAACGCCCGTTCCGGACATCAATCTTTGGAGTTCGAGCGAGAAGTCGCGACTGCTGAGCCTAGTCGAAAGGCGACTGAAGGCTGATGCGCAAGGACGCGCCGCGCTAAATGCTGAAATTGATCTCTTCATTGGTGACGCCTACGGTTTGACGGCGAGCGAACGAAAGGCGCTCGGACTAGGGGATATCCAGCACTGATATGAGACTCTCGGAAAAAGAATTAGTTGGACGCGGCGCTCGCATCAGCAAGCTGCTTCGCCCCATTTCTTTGAGAGAAACAGGGCCTGCATGGTCGAGGTTAGCGCGAGGCGGGACGCAGATCATCATTGGTACACACGACGAAGCTCGGCCGAGCAGCGACTACCGCGACTGGCGCTTCTCCATCAATGCAAAAGGATTTGTTGCAATGTATTTTGAGCTTTGGACGCTTGAATCGCGAGACCGCTTTATCCTCGAAAAGGCCTACCTCAATCTTTACAGGTGGAACGGCTCATCCGAAAAGGAAATTGTCTGTCTCCACTGCGATCCCTCACTCTCCGCGGACGCGGATCACGCAAAATACAAGCGGGGCCCTCACCTTCACATGGCTGTTGCGGGATACCCGTACGATCGGGCTCACATAGCGCTCCAGGGGCCTGATCTCACGCCGGTTCTGAAATCTACCGAGACGTTGCATGACGCCCTCGCGTGGGGAATAGAAATGATTCGGGATGAAATGATAGGACTGATGCAGACGATGGCTGCTACAGAGGAGTGATGGCGCCTTGGGATTCGTCCCGGGAAACGCCGATGTAGGCTGGAGAGTTTCTGGGATGATGCCAAATCGCCTGAGCGCATTTCCATGGCGATGGGGGCTAGGATCAAGGGTTGGCCAGTTGTCGTGAGTTGACATCGAGTTCTCTGCTGTAGGTCACGAAAGCCGGCGGCCGCAGGGTTTATGCTGATTCTCAACTCTCAAACTGTGTCGCCCGGTCCCGGATGGGGGAAATTCGAGTCCTCACTGAAAGAAATGCAACAATCGTCACCACATCGGAGCTTCAAAGACGGAGTAAATCGGAATGTCCTCTGAATCAAAAGTTCCAACCTATGACAAACTCCTGTGGCCCGTTCTTGAGGCAATCAAAGCACTGGGTGGGTCGGCGACAAACGACGAACTGTTGGACAAAGTGATCGAGTTGGAGGGTATCTCTGCTGCTGTCCAGAATGTCATGCACACCGAGCACCAGACTAAGCTTGGATACCGTCTCGCGTGGGCGAGAACCTACCTCGGAAAAGCGGGTGCACTTGAAAATCCAACCCACGGGGTGTGGGCGATCACTGAGAAGGGTAACGCTCTGACGGCAGACAAGGTTGAGCAGATTCCAGCCGAAGTCAGAAAGCTCTACAAGGTAGAGAAGGGGAAGAAGCCGAAAGATCACCAGGAACCAGAAGACCTGCCGCTAGAATTGAAGGACTGGAAGGACGGTCTGTTGGCAGTCTTGACTAACCAACTCAAGCCGGATGCTTTTGAACGCCTTGCGCAACGCATCCTTCGAGAATCAGGGTTCGTGAAAGTAGAGGTGACTGGACGAAGTGGCGACGGCGGCATAGATGGCGTCGGAGTACTGCGACTCGCGTTGCTTTCGTTCCAAGTTTACTTTCAGTGTAAGAAGTACAAGGGAAGCGTCTCGCCAAGTTCAATCCGGGATTTCCGCGGGGCGATGGTTGGTCGCACTGATAAGGGCCTGTTCATAACGACTGGGACGTTCACGGCTGAGGCAAAGAAGGAGGCTACACGCGACGGTGCGCCCGCCATTGACCTCATCGACGGCGATTCTCTCTGCGATCTTCTAAAGAACCTCAAGCTTGGTGTGACCACGAGAATGGTCGAAGAAGTCAGTATTGATCCGAGTTGGTTCGCCAAGATCTGAAGACGTAAGCTGGGCTGTACTAGTCGGTTGGCGTTGGAAACAAGAGCAGACTTCGTTGTCCGGGTAAACGTAGATTACCTGGACCGCCTGTGAGCTGGAAACGCGACTCGGCCTGTTGGCAAGATTTGAACCCATCGCCCATCCCGGCGAGAAACGCATACCATCCCCGTCCCGACGCAACTACAATTGGCCCATCGGCAAAATGCCTGGGCAAACGTCTTCCGGAAAAGAGAGTTTCATCCCTCGGTGGCAGAAGTCGTCTGCATCCGAGCGGGCAAACTACGCTCTGTTCCTCTCAGAGCTTTGCGACTATCTCGACTTGCCCCGTCCGGAGCCAAGCCAGGCCGACGAGAGCCTGAACACCTACGTCATCGATAAGGCAGTCGAGTACAAGGAACTTGACGGCGCAACGACCACCAACTTCATCGACCTGTACAGAAAGAGCTGCTTCGTGTTGGAGGCGAAGCAAGGCAGCAATCCCACGCCGGAGGCCCTCTTCGATACGGCCCCGCCAGAGCCCACCCGGAAGATGAAGCGCGGCACTGCCATACGCGGCACACGCGGATGGGACACCGCCATGCTTCGGGCTCGCGGGCAGGCAGAGCGCTACGCCAAAGCGCTCCCTGCATCGGAGGGTTGGCCGCCGTTTCTTATCGTCGTCGACGTGGGCCATTCCATAGAGCTATTCGCCGATTTCTCGCTCACCGGCAAGGCGTACCTCCCGTTCCCAGGGCCGAGAAACTTTCGCATCTCCCTGGAGGATTTGGAAAATCCCGAGATTCGCCAACGCTTGCGCGCGGTTTGGCTAGACCCCCACTCGCTTGACCCCTCTCGCGAGCGGGCACGCGTCACGCGAGAAGTCGCCGGCAAGCTCGCTAATCTGGCCCGGAACCTGGAGCTGAAATACAAGCCCAAAGAGGTAGCCGAGTTCCTCACCCGCTGCATCTTCACATCCTTTGCCGAAGACGTTGGGCTTCTGCCCGACCGCGCGTGGCTTGACTTGCTTGAAAGCCTGCGGGGAGACGAAAAGAACTTTCCTCCTGTCGTTGAATCCCTGTGGAAGACGATGAACGACGGCGGCTATTCCCCCATCCTGCGCCGCGATGTTCTGCAGTTCAACGGTGGACTCTTCGAATCCACGCGCGCCCTGCTGTTGAATAGCGATCAAATCTACCTCCTCATTGAAGCCGCCAACTCGCGCTGGCGCGATGTTGAACCCGCCATCTTCGGCACCTTGCTGGAAAGAGCGTTGGGCGCAGACGAGCGCCACGCGCTTGGCGCGCACTACACGCCGCGAGCCTACGTCGAACGTCTTGTGCTGCCCACCATTGTCGAGCCGCTTCGCGACGATTGGCGCAACACGCAGGCGGTCATCACCAACTTGCTGTCCGCCGGAGATCAGGAAGGTGCAATCGAGGCGGCTCGTCAGTTTCACCAGCAGCTATGCACCGTCCGCGTCCTCGACCCCGCATGCGGAAGCGGAAACTTTCTCTACGTCGCGCTGGAGCATATGAAGCGGCTCGAAGGCGAAGTGCTGGATACGCTTCACACGCTTGGTGAGGCACAGCAGGCGCTTGAGCACACCGGGCTCACAGTCGATCCCCATCAATTGCTCGGCATCGAAGTAAATCCCCGAGCAGCCGTCATAGCCGACCTCGTGCTCTGGATCGGGTATCTCCAGTGGCACTTCAAAACGCGGGGCGACGCACAACCGCCCATTCCGGTGATTCGCAACTTTCACAACGTCAAGGAAGCCGACGCCCTCATTACCTGGGCCAAACGCGAACCGGCCATCGATGACGACGGAGCTCCGATTACAGTATGGGATCGCACCACCATGAAGGAGCACCCAACTACGGGCGCCATGGTGCCGGACGAATCGGCCCAAGTTCCCGTCTACGAATATTCGGGTGTCAAGAGAGCAAAGTGGCCTGAGGCCGATTTTGTGGTTGGCAATCCTCCGTTTATCGGCGGCAAGGACATTCGCGCATGGCACGGCGACGGCTACGCGCTCGCTATCCGCAGTGCGTACGACGAAGTTCCCGAAAGTGCCGACTTTGTCATGTATTGGTGGCAGCGTGCCGCCGAACTTGCACGGGCGGGAAAGCTGCGGCGGTTTGGATTCGTTACCACGAACAGCATCACCCAAGTCTTCGACCGCAGAGTCGTTGCGCAGAACCTCAACGCAACAAAGGACCCTCTATCCATCGTCTTCGCGATCCCCGATCACCCATGGCTTAAGGCGCTCTCTGACGAAGAGGAGACCGCGACGCGCCATGCCGCGGTTCGGATTGCCATGACCGTGGGAGAGCGCGGGGAGCATCAGGGTCATCTCTACACGGTCACAAAAGAAGGCGACGCCCACTCGGAAGGCACTGACGTTGAGCTCGCCGAACGGACAGGACGAATCTTCGCCGATTTGCGGATTGGTGTGGATGTCGCGGGTGCGGTGCCGCTCAGAGCGAACGAAGAACTGAGCTGCCGCGGAGTCGTGCTGCACGGAACGGGATTCATTATTACGCCTGAAATCGCCGCGTCCCTCGGTTTGGGCCGCATCGACGGCCTCGAACAACACATCCGCCCCTACCTGAACGGGCGCGACCTGACCGGAAGGTCGCGAGACGCTATGGTGATCGATCTCTTCGGGCTCAGCAGTGAGGAGGTGCTTAAACTTTACCCGGAGGTTTACCAGTGGGTCAGTGATCGGGTAAAGCCTGAGCGCGACCAGAATCGCGAAGATTTCATTCGAGAGAATTGGTGGATATTCGGACGCCCACGGCCTGAGCTTCGAAAGCCCCTGGCAGGGCTCTCGCGCTACATCTCCACCGCCGAGACAGCGAAACATCGGGTCTTTGCGTTTCTCGACGCGAGGGTTCTGGCGGATAACAAGCTGATCAACTTCGCATTCTCCGACTCATTCTTTTTAGGTGTTCTCTCCAGCCGGGTCCACGTCTGCTGGTCGCTGGGGAGTGGAGGACGTATCGGGTTCGGTAACGATCCGGTGTACGTGAAGACCCGCTGTTTCGATACCTTCCCCTTTCCGAACTGCACGGACGCGCAGAAAGAGACGATCCGCGCAGTCGCGGAGCGGCTGGACGCGCACCGCAAACGCCAGCAAGAGCTAAGCCCCGACCTCACGTTGACCGGGATGTACAACGTCCTTGAAAAGCTGCGCGCCGGCGAAGAGCTGACCGCCGAAGACCACTCCATTTATGACACTGGCCTCGTGGGCGTGTTGCGCGAGCTGCACGACGAGCTGGACGAGGCCGTCTTTGCCGCCTATGGCTGGCCCGCCGATCTCACCGACGAGGAGATTCTGGGCAATGTGGTCTCGCTGAATGCGCAGCGCAGCGCGGAGGAGCGCTCAGGGGTCATCCGTTGGCTGCGCCCCGAGTATCAGGCCCCCAACGAACTGCTGGTGCAGACGGCCCTGGCGGGTATGATGCCTGTCGAGGTCCCGGCGGCCGCGCGCCGCAAGCAGCCATGGCCCGCGAACCTGCCCGACCAGGTGCGAGCGGTCAAGGATGCACTCCGCGCCGAACCCATGCAGAACGTTCAGCAGATCGCGGCAGGCTTCAAGCCCGCCAGCCGGGCGCGTGTTGCCGAGATACTAGAGACGCTGACGGCGCTAGGTCAGACCCGCCAAGTCAACGAACGGTATTCATTGTAGTTCGGGCTTATGTTGCGTCGGTAAGCGCCAAGTCGCCTGAGCGTGTTTCCTGGTCATGCGAGGCAAGGTCAGTGAACTGAGCGGCGGATCGCGAGTGGGGATTAATGAATTTACAGTTATAGAAATGGAAGAGACCACGCCGACCAACACGGAGAAGGGTGCAACACCGGTGCTGAACGTCTATGCGGACCAGAACTTTCTAATCTACTGTACGAAGAATCCGACATGGCAGAGGAAGATCAAAGAAGCATACAATTTTGGGGCAATCACTATTGTGCTCTCTCCGTGGCATTTCTACGAATGCGGAATGGGTGCCGCACACGCTGATGCGGATGAACTGCTGAATTTCACTGAGGATTTACAGCCCAAGTGGATCATCGAAAGGGCCGACCTACAGTTGTTTGAGTTCTGGGTAGCCTGGAATCAGGTTTGGAATAGCTCCAAAGACATCGTTGAGCCAATCGGCACTTTCGCAGAGATCGCCGCCATCCTCACCAAGGTGGATGAGCGTCATTTGCGCGACGTGAAGATGCGAGATTACGTCAATGCATTTTCGAAGCACGATGCCCTAGCCGCGGTCAAGAAGGCTCTCGAAAACCACAGAAATATCTCAGACACAGTTCGGGACGAATACCTGAGGCGTAGGTCAGACAAGACAACTTGGCAAGAGATGGAGTTGAGGCACCTAGCAGTCCAGTTGGCGCGATTGGAGCTAAGAACGAAAGGCACCAACCAAGTGTGGGATCGCGCTAACAGTCTCGTTTACGAGCAACCTATTCGTACCCAAATGGAGTTCTTCATTTCATCCGGTTTCACGCGAGAATTGAAGTGTCACGCGACTGAAGCCGCATTTACTGAGGAGCTGTTCACGAGCGGAGGAGGACTTGATACCCGCAGATTCGTAGATCGGCAACACGCATCCGTTGCCTTGCCGTATTGCGATCGATTCATAACGGATGATGGGGAATTAAGGAAGCGTTGTGCACGGATTATTGGTTGGCTTCCATTCCAGTCGGCAGCGGTAATGACCGCAGAAGAATTCCTTCGGACGTTGCCCTGATCTCAAGGGCGAACGTGTTTCCGCCACGTGCCACTTGATTCTCCGAGGATTCTCGCCGAAAGCCACCGGCAACTTGATTACTGGAATCAGTGTCGTCAAATCGAGCGAACATCGAGCTTCTTTTTGTCTTAATCACTCCTGGGAACTCGTTCACCCGCGGCCAAGTCGCGAGATTTCAGGCGCGATGCTGACTTGCCGTGGAACCGATCATATTGACAATCGAAACGCGGCTACGATTCAAGCCGCCATTCTTGAACATGATAGGAAAACTAATGGGCATGAAGGAAAGATTAACTGGACACTCTACGAGGTTGCCCCATTTTGCAGCGGCTTCAACAGTTGGTGAAAGGTTTTCGCCACCGTGCGCCTCACCGCCGAAAAGTCCATTTCCCAGACCTCTGCCAAACCGCGCTCTACAAGATAAACATCCGCAGGAACTATGCGTCTGCGCCCGACATTAATAAAAGGGCCGTCGGACTCTGTCAGTATCCGCTCACGCGGAATCCGCTCAATGAGACTCCTGCCTTTCTTGCTCCTGAACATCGATGGGTTAATCGAGAAAAAGTGCCCGCGCTCTATCGCCAAATCCAAATCTTTGACAGTGCCCGAGTACCAATGAAACACAATAGGGTGCGCGTAGTGCTCCTCCAGCAGATCGAGCACGGCCGATTCGGCTTGCCTTGAGTGAACCGTCACGAACTTGGCCACGTTCTCAAGACATTGTAGGGCGAATCTGAAAGAACTCAGTTGCTTGTCTCGCATTGCCAAGCCATCCCGCGAGAAATCAAGCCCGACCTCCCCAATAAACGAAGTTTTCCGCACAAGCTGCCTAAACCGGCTCAGTTCGCGTTCCGTATGCAAGTGGGCATTGAGCGGGTGCAAACCCACGGCAATTCTGACTTTTCTGAAGCGCGCTGTGTGGGAATAGGCGACATCGAACGCGGAAGGAAGGTTAGTGACGAAGACAGTGAATACCCCCGCGCATTCCGCATCGGCTGCGGTTTTTGAGGGATCTGGATAGAGGTCGAGATGGCAATGCGCGTCAAGCATGGCCGCTCATAGGAACGTCCGCCGCTCTTCGCAACGAAGTAGAACCTTTGTCCGCAATCCAGGTGCGCAACTCCGTGAGGCCCCTTTGAACCAGATTCACATACGCATCAAGAGGTTCAGTCGGAGCAACTCCCGTAATCGCCTTGCGGATACTGGCGTCCGTCTTGAAACGCCTAAGACCGCTGGTGACAGCTCGGAGATCATCGGCGCTCATCGCGCTTGAATCAACCGTCAGCTCATTCGAACAGACGTCGATCCCGTAATCCTTTCCAGAGTCAAGGCCCGCAGCATGGACGGAGGCGCGGCGGCAGAGGCAGGGGAAGCAATATCCGCAGTTTGGCGCGCTCTTTCTCTTCCAGTATTGCCGCCTGGAGGCGTGGGAGCAGGAAACGGTTCGCGGGATGAGACTCTTTAGAAGGCTGAGATTCCGGCACTGCTCGACACATTCGCCCTTGGTTTTTAGCTCTAATGGATTCACCAATGCGTTTTGTATACCCAAATCTTTGAAGACTTCGCGCAGCGCTGTCAGGTAAAAAGGATGCATCGTTCTAGTGCTGCATGAGCCTAACCGAGAGGGTGTTAGCGGCATGTTGACGGCGATGATGCCGTTCTCCGGAGCCAGGAGTGGCACATCAGCCCCAAGTTCAACAGCCGCGTAGATACCTGAAGCAAGGAAGACAATCGACCTGGAACGAAGGGATGTTTCGGCATTTTTCCGAGGTCGCTGCGATACCCGCACCTGGACCAGCTTTGTGCGCCCTGGAAATTTTGCCCGAAGCAACTCGTAGATGCCATCCTGCTGACTCTTAGGACCCGCGAAATCATAGTGTCCGACAAGCATCATCCGGCTCTTCGGATGCTCTTCGAGAAAATCGATGGTTCCGATCAGAGAATCAAGACCGCCGGACAACAACCCAACGGCCTCAAATGTTTCGGGCTCCTGAGGATTTCTTGCCAATTGCCGCCTTCTTTTCGGGGCAACGAATAAATTGGTTTCCGCTCGATGGAAGGAAGTCTGCCACACATCGCCAGTCAGAAAGGTGAGTACGACATCCAAGTCCTGCGCCACGCTGGCCCAGCGTCCAGGTTCCGAAACGGGGAAACTGACTTCCAGCTGGCGTGTCCATTCATCCGAAGTCCCATCACGAGCGGTCGATTTATCAACGGCGTAGCAGATAGCCGCTACTGCCAATAGATCGAGGGCTGTAGGATTCGGCGTGCCGAACACCCGATACAGATCTGCGAACGGCAAGTCCAATTCAAGGTCTTCAACGTCGGTTCCCCGAATTGCGACTGAGGCCAGCCCGTCATCGTTGCGAGCGTCGGTTTCGATATGAGCAGAGATTTTCATCCCGTCACCCCGAAGATTTCGAGCGTCTCCGTCAGGACATTCTGAGCGATTTGGCGCCCCTCATCCTTCTTCCAATCCACTTTTTCGACCTTGCGGCCAGCCAGCTTTGACCGCAGCGACGATGTTATGTAGTCCTTTATGTGACTGAGGCCGCTAGATGCCTTCGCCTCGCCGACTTTCTTTACCCACTCTTCATAAAAATTGCGACAGAACATTTTGAATATGTAATGCCCAAAGAAGCTCGCGAGAATGCCGAAAACTCCGAGTTCATCAAGCGCTGTATTCAGCTGTTTCTCTACATCTTCGTAAGTCACCGCGTCCTTTAGAATCTCGTCCCTGATTTCCGCGAGTGATTCCCTGGCCAGCGCATTATCGAGGGTGCTCGCAGGGCCGGCGAATTCGTCGAGCAGGGTATCGGCAATCTCCGAGGCGGATTTTCCTACAACGTCGCCAAGCCCCCGCTCCCGCAGAGCATTCTCAAGCCCACCCTCGCTGACGCTGGAAAGGAATCCTCCGAGATTTCGGGCCGTTCCGATGGCCGCTGAGCTTCCGGCGCCGCCTCCGCCGCCAGATCCTGCGCTGCCGCCACGCTTGCCCGATCCTGTGGCGACGCCGCCACCAGCGACCGAAGGTGCTCTCCCGCCGTTTCCGCGCATTAAACCTTTAAGGCCGCCGGTTGCACGAATAAAGTCTGTGACCAGATTGCCGGGTGTCACATCTTTGCTGCCGGTTCCCTGTACGAAATCGGTCGCATCATTCTTCAGGGGCGTCCAGCTGCCGCCTTTGGGCATTTTGTACCCGCGTGAAGTTCCCATCCCTATGCCTTCTTTTGAAGCGTTTCCAACGCTTTCGCCGCAGACTTGCCAGCCTTTGTTTTGTCGTGTCCCGCAATTTCTTTCAGAATATCTAGCGAGGGTGCGCGCAACTGCGGCTCATGCTGCGCAAGCTCGGCAATATTCTGCGGAACCGACGGCACAAGCGACTCCGCCGGTATGCTCCGAGCCACTTCTAGGAGTTTTGTAGCAGCTCCGGTTATCTTTTGTATTCCGAGTTTGTGTAAGGCACTAACCGCCGTAAGACGATCCGGGTGGCGTTCCGCTTCCTGTTTGAGCAAGTCGAGCATTACAGGCAGCTCAGCAACAGCCAGGCCGGGAACCAATTTAACGCCAAGCGCATTTTCTCCTGCATTGTCAGAGAGCAATTTGCCGAGAGCCACCTGGACGTTCGGCGGAATCATCGTGACGCCGGATAACGTGGACCCGGTCCGGTCGCGTGCGAGCCAGAAATAATCTCTGAGATCCGCGTCAAACAACGGCGGTCTCATTCGCAGCCACGATAGCATTGATGGAGTGCGCCATTTTGCAAGGCCGTCGTCGGGCGGCGTCGTTTCGGCGCCACCTTCTTCCTTTAGCGCCTCGTTTTCAAGGGTTTTAAGATTGGAAGGGACGCCCTTTTCCGCTGCCTGCCATTGGTTGAGCTCCTGGAAGAGCGGAAGGTTGGAGTATTCCAGCACCATCAACTTTGCGAGGATTTCCTCTTTAATTGAAATTTTAGCGACGGATGCCAGCTGCTTGCGAAGCGACATCGCATTCAGCATTCGTTTTACCTGCCGCGGATTCCCCTTCAATCCCTCGGTGATTACGGAGGCGACCGCCTTGCTCCAGTCCAATTGCTCTCTTAGCCTAACGGGCAGCTCTGCGTTGGCCGGAAGCGCCTTATGTATCGCATCTGCCGTAAATGGAGCATAGATATTCTGGGCGCGCGAATCTCTCCACGCCTTTAACACGGCCGGGACTTGCCCAGCGTCCAGCAGTTTCTCGCAAGCAAGAAGGTTTACATAGGTCTCGATTTCGCTCGGGGAAAGTCGCGGCAGCTGATACGGCACTTGAATGAGTTTCTCCAGATAGTCCTGTACGAAACCTTCCTCTTCTCGCCGCACCTCGCCAGCATTCCCGGAATATTCGAGCTGTCGCTTAACATATCGCGTCGAGATCGCATGACGCACAATTCGCGGATCGGCACCGATGACGAAAGCCGTCCTTGGCGCCGAAACAAAAAGCTTGATTGCTTCGAGGGTCTCGATAAGCCGCTCCGGCAGACAGCGGTCGAGATCGTCGATAAGCACAACCAACGCAGAAATGCCGGTTTTCGCCAGCATTGTCTCAAACTCTTCCCGAAATCTTCGTACTCCCATCAGGTCCGGTTTTTCCGGATCAGCTTCGATGAGAGAAGACCAGTTGATACCCCCTGAAGCGTCGCCGTCTCCGCTGTCCTTCGTGCCTAGCGCACTGCTCGCGACCGCGCTGGCAATGCCCGCAGCTGCGATGGGAACTGCTGCGACTCCGCCAGTAGCAGCAGCGACGGCCACGGGAATTCCAACGTGCTTAACGGCCAGCTTACCCAATTCCATCCACTTCAGCCGCTTGAGTAGTTTTACAACCGCGTCTTTTGCTTTTGCTCCGAACTTCTTGTGTTCGCCCAATTGGATCAGGATCGAGCTCAGGAGAGCAGATTTCGCATCCTCATAACCCTCAAACGTCCAGCCGTTGAAGTAGAGGCAGACGATTTCGGGATATTTCTCTTCGTCGGAAAGTTCTTTTTGCAGCATCTTCATGATGCTCGACTTCCCGCCACCCCAATCTCCGAAAATACCGACCGTAACAGGCAGGACAGTCGGGTCAGTAATTACTGAACAGATGAGGTGGGCGTGGACGTCAAAGCCAAGCAGATCTGTCGCCGTCTCATTGTCCTGCCAGACGTGGATCGATGGCTGTTCTGACTGCATCGAGGTACTCCTGAAGATGGCATTAATTACCTGAAAGATTCCGTGATTACCCACCTTGCTTCAACACTTCGCATGAAATGTCAGGATTCCAAAGCGCTCACGTCCTAATCTGGGGTGGCGCAAGCATCCCCAAGCGTTGATCCACCGGATTTTCACTCGCTTTATTCAAATCCCGACACAGCTAGATTAGTCCTCTGAGCGCCGCAGTGGTCCTCATTCTTCAGCCCTTACTCGGTCATGAAGATCGCGAGACACTGGCCGACATATCGGTAACGATCCACGCTTAGATGAGTGCGCTGGCGATTTGGCGACGGCGCTGGTTACTGTCACGCCATCGCAACCAGCTGTGCCCCCAGGCTGACGGCTGTGGTGATGTCGTCGATCACCTTGCTGATGTTGCCTAACTCGGCGGTAGCTCGAACCACTTGAGCGTTTGCGGCTTTCAACTGCGTGCTGAGCGCAGCCACCTGCGCGTCATTGTCTGTGAGCGTTGCATTGAGTGTGCTCTGGTAGTTCTGCTGCGCGGTCGCGTACTGGGCGGCGAGCGCGTTTCTCTGCGCCTGAGTTTTGCAGCCAGCCAAGAGGAGATTGTACTGAGCATCGAGCGACAGGAAAGTCGCTTGCACGTCACTAAGCGCGTTTGCCATTGCTGGCCCCTTTCCTAATACGACAGAACCTGAGTTGCCCACTGTTCCACAGTGGCGACCGTGACTGGCGGTGTGCGGAATGCCATGGGTTTATCCGTTGCCACCATATGTATTCTCTGTGACATCTCCTGCAGTGACTTAGACATTGCGTCCGTGGCATTACTGTAAGAATTTAGCAGCGAGGCTTGCCGGGCGGAAATCTGCTGCTTGGCCAAGGGTGCGAGTTTCGTATTCAGATCAGGAGCGGGAGCGGACGGCGTAAGTCCGAATGGATCAAGGGCGGGTTTGAGAGCAGCAGAGTTGTCTACCGCGTTTTGATCCACAAGATTTCCGGCCAGAGTGGCCGCGAGCTGAACATAGACGTCGTTGACGGACTTCCAGGACGGGGCTTCTTTGTCGAAAAGGGCGCTGAGGCCGCTAGCCAGTGAGTCCATCGCTTGAGCAGCTTCGTGCTCCTTGTGCGCCTGAACTGCGGTCACAAAAAGCTGCAGCGCACTCTTGATTGCATTCTGCTCGCCCGCGGACGCCTTGTAGGATGCAAGGTCGTCCACTTCGGACTCCAGCTTATTGCCGGCCGTCGCAACATCTGCGGGCGCGGATGAACTGGTGAGCTTGGCGAAATTCCCCGCTAAGGTGGAGAGATCGGTGGCAAGCGTTATGCGCTTGGCAAGCTCCGCCTGGGTCGTCTTCAATTCCTGGCGGCTCTCTGTGGAATAGGGCTTTGAATACAGCTCTTCATTGATGGAGTAAATCTGATCAGTATCAGAAAGAATGGCGCTGAGAGCGGCGTAATAGTCACTCAGCGACTTGGCAGTTGCGGACATCTGCGTTGCGGCTGCGGCCGCATCCTCAGAGGTTTTGCACCCGGCGATTAGCGTCAGGCAGCCGAGAAAAACCGCCGCAATTGCCAGGCGTATCTGGAAAATCGCGACAGACGAGCGCACACGTGATGGCATGATGAGCTCCCTTCAAGCTCTTGCGCAAACCGGTGGAAAAGGAAGTAAGCAGCGCAATAGTAGGTCTGAGACGGGGTTGATGTCAATGACGGTGCCGCTCGGCAGAAATTCCCGCTCTGTTCCGCAGGCAGCACGGGTCCCGAGGACCGTTGATAAACCAAATCTGGGACCTCTATCCGGGTTCTCGCACCTCGGGTATCTGTCGTCGACCGAGACAGCGCTTGGGTAAAGCGAGTTTGCAAGAAGGGCCCAACGCGTTCATTGAAGGAGGCTCGACCCACCCCCAATCGTATAGGTCCTCTGAAGCGCCGCAGGCTCCAGGAGCCTCCTCGGACCCCAGCCCGGCGGGAGCGCACGAGATCCCAGTCGCCATGCCGACTTTCGACTTACTCCGATTTCGACCGATATTCCGGGTTCCGACAGGCATCCAATTCTGGCCTTCTGATTTCGCGTCTGGTTCTCTGTCCAAATTGGAATGCGAGGTCAGCAACGTCGGGTTAGACAGAAGGCGTACCCCTCGGTGAGCCTCTCGCACAGTGGTCAACCACAATGGTTGAAAAAAATTGTTGCATTGGAGTGCAGGGTCGATGTATAAGATCTGTGTCTTTCCCCAGAATCCTTCGATCAGACCACCCGTTCCGACCGTAAGTGACAGTACAAATAACGCGGGCAAAGGAAGCCCAGCGGTCTGCGCCTCAAAGCTACAACAGGCAAAGAAGGCACACCTATGCCGATACTGAAGAAGCAGCCTGCGACAGCCGCAGAGGTAGCGGCGCGGACACGGAAGACTGAGTTTGAGCCCCTGCTGCCGCTACCGGGGATTCGTGCCTGGCTAGGCGCACTGAAGGTTGTGAGCGTGCTGGCTGGGGCAGGATTCATCGCCAAGTTGGCGCACGAGCAAATGCTGGGCATCCAACTCTCCGACTGGAGCGTTCTTGACCTGAGCCTGTTTGCTGGCCGATGGGTGGTGGACACTCTGACCTCAGTTCTGAGCGCGCTCGCCTCGGACCACTATCTCGGGCTTACCTGGATTCTGCTAGGGCTGCTGCCGACGCTGGCGATGATGTTTGCGCAGGATTTTCCGGCGGTGTTGCGGGCTGCGCGGATTGCCGGTATCGGGCTTGCGGCAATCGCGTTGAGCTTCGTCATTGTGCATTACGAAGTGCCAACGTTCGGTCTGAACAACTGGCTAACGGACAACCCGCGCAACCTGAGTACCCCCATGGACCGAGGACGCCTTGGATCGCGCGAGGAGTTTATCCGCTACGTCTATTTCGTTTCCAAAACGAATGTAGATAAGAGCGAGTTCGAAGCGATCCAAGCGGTGGCACTCGCTTACTTGCAGAAGGAAGCACAGGAGCAGAATGTTGCTAAATACAAGTTGGCGCAACAGCAGGCCACTGGCACCCAACAGCAGACCGATGAGCAAGAACTGCAAACTGCCGAGAAACAATTGCAGGACGCGGTACAGACACTGAACACAGCAAAGGCACAACTGGACTCTCTCAGTGTCGAAACGGCAGAGCTTTTTCCCTATCTCGTTCGATCGCGGCCCCTCGCGGCTACGGACGCAAGCGACCAGCTGAGTCTCTGGTACAGCAGAGCGTTCCTGATTTGCGCGATTGCGCTCCTCACATGCTTTATTTTTGTGTTCAAAGGCGGGCATGACTTGGAGGAGGAGATCCTGTCCGGGTGCTATTACTTCACAGCATTTGTCCTCTTGCCGGTGTCGTGTGCGCTGCTTCCCTACGTGTATGGGAAACTAATTTGCGTCTCCAACTATCCGCAGGCGACCGTTTATGCCATGGACCCGTTGCTGGCACGCTCCTCAAACAAGTCCGACGCCGTTCCCCATGAAGGCGTGCTTATTGGGAATGCCGATCAGGAATATATGCTCCTGTTCGTTCAGTCAGGTGCGACCCAAACCCATATCTTTTCGGAACCATCGGTGCAGCAGATCAAGATCAGCACAGACCCGAATGAGGATATTGTCAACTACGTCCTGACTCAAAAGGCGGACATCTCGCAGGCCCCAATGCAGGGCAATCCGGCTTCTCAGCCCACTTCCCCGAAGGAGTCCCAACCATGAAAAAGCCTATTCTCGTTCCGATCCTCGGATTTGTCATGGTGGCCGTAGTTTCTGCGGCGCAAGCCCCCACACGCCACGCGACCGCGGTGCTTCAACCAAAGAACTCAATCCATCTTTTGAAATTCGACGTGTCCGGCGCAGACTGCATAGAACGTCATTGCGAGTTGACGCTATCGGATCAGAATGGTCTAACAGCCTTTCCAGCTGTGCGCGTCCCCGGAGACAGGCTCTACGTACGCGTCTTTGACGACACGTTCGCCGATCTGACCCGCCCACGCAGTGTGCCCAGAGGACACTACTGTGTTACCTACAGCACCGCGCGCGTAGAACTCAGTAATTCGGTCACGGACGGAAGCGTAGTGTTCGGAGCCCAGGTGCGCAACGTATTGTTCGATTTTGCGAAACTGAGCGGGTCTGCCGGTCGCGTTCGCACCGTTGTGCTGGTGTTCGAAACCGAGAGCGGGCCGGAAGCTGCGAATCCAACATCGGTCCTCAGGTTGAATGCGGCCGATGTAGCGACATACTTTCGATATGCAATCGAAGTGAAATTCACGCTGCCAACTACAACCTTTCAGAGCCTTCTGAGCGAGATGCCGCAACCGGGAAATGCACAGAGCGCCCCGGAAGAGGCTGGAAAACAGCCGACCAAGGCGGGAATCATGAGTCTTCTGGCGGCGGTCGTGAATCTCTTTACACCCGTTGTCCACGCCGCGGCCCCCCCGCCACCATCTCCTGTACCGGGCGAGGGTACGGGAACCCTTTCTACGGAGCAGATTCAAGTTCTGCTTTATCCTGAGTGCGACACCGTAGGGCCCTACGTTCCAGCGCATGCGGACTACACGCTCAGTTCCGTCACGCCAGCCGCGGATTTGGTGCCCACGCCTTGTGGAGAATAGTTTTCGGGAAACCGGACTTGAGCATTCCCAAACATGCGCTGCGAAATCACGAGCCAGGGGATGAAGGCGCATTCGAATTTCAGCAGTAGGAGGTGGCAGTGCGAGTTCCATTGACCGTTTCCTCAACTCCCGCTGGCTCGACGAATCCAGACACGCCTTCCGTGCTTTCCTATTTTGCGCAGCGCAGGGCAGCCGGGTTTATCGGCCTTCTGCTTCCCCTCGTGGTCTCAATCTACGACAAGTACTTGACGCTTGGCTGCCTTCCTGGCTCCATCAGCGCCTCTTATTACACAGGAATTCGCAATTACTTTGTAGGATCGCTGTGCGCGGTGGGAGTCTTCCTCATCTGCTCGATTGGATATAAGGAAGACAAACCTTGGTCGATTTTCGCTGGAGTGATGGCGTTTTTGGTCGCCTTCTGTCCCACTGGACCTGATGGATGCAGATCTCCCAGCGCTTCTGGATCACCCGCTGTGACTCCGGCGATTCACGGCATTGCTGCGTGCCTCCTGTTTCTCACCTTTGCCTATTTTTGTTTGGTGCTGTTTATTCGGACGAAAAAGAATGGCGTGGTTGATCGGAAGCCAGCGCTCGCGTCACTACCGAAGCGGAAGAGGCAGCGGAACATGGTATTCCTGGTTTGCGGCTGGATCATGTTGGGAGCAATGATCGTGTTTGGCGCTTGGTCGGGCGCTGTATGGCTGTTAAAAGTCTGGGAGCCGCGCCATTTGCTGTTTGTTGTCGAGTGGGTGTGCCTATGGGCGTTCGGCTTCGCCTGGCTCGTGAAGGGACAGCAGCTTTTCAAGGATGTCGATGGTGATGGGTCGAAACGAGAGCCGCACCATGTGGGGAAAGTGGAGTCGGTCTAGCAAGCAGGATTTACACGGGGTGTAGCTTGTAGCGGGTGGACTGCCCGGCGAATAACTATGCCAGGTCCTGATAGTGGTCGTTCGGGATCGAAGTAATGAAGTGAGCTTTCGCAAAGGAGAGATTGCTGCCAATGGCTGTTGAAAGAAACAAACTGCTTTTTGCGTGTTTTGTAGTCGCGGTTGGGGGAGTTGTCCTTTTTGCTGGCTTTGCCAGGTGGTTCGGTCTGAGCATCAATGTGCAACCGCAGACTGTCGCCAACATCCTCGCGCCCCTGATGCTCACATCTGCATTCATTGAGCGCGCCGTCGAGGTGTTCATCACCCCATTGCGCGATCCAGGTGCCAATCAATTACAGGCCAAACTAGCCGCAACCAACTCAGATCCAGCTGCCACGACAGACCAGAAGAACGCAGCCACCGATGCTCTGAATGCCTTTGTCGGCGAGACCACCCAATACGCATTCGCCACGGCGGTAATGTTCGGATTGGTCGCCGCAATGGTGGGTGTGCGTGGGTTATCTCCGTTTCTCGACGCAAGCACCATCAAGGATATCGGCCAGCGCAACACTTTTATCGTCTTCGATGTAGTGCTCTCGGCGGCTCTGATGGCAGGAGGCGCCAATGGGATCCACTCGGTGGTCACTGCCTTTACATCCTTCTTCGACGCAAGCGCCCAAAAATCGCAGAACTCCGTCAACTAATAGGTGAGAACCCCGGACCTCGCTTCTGAGGCCCGAGCAACCATCAGCCAAGCGCCCGCCGCGCCAAACCCACGAGAGGTGACATTGAATGCCAACTCAGATCACGCGCCTTGTTGTCTTGATGCTTGAGAATCGTTCATTCGACCATATGCTCGGTTTCCTCAAGAAAACCAATCCCGCCATCAACGGCCTGAATGGCGACGAATGGAACTACCCGGCGGCAGAGAACCCAGACAACGTCATTGTCAGCGACGATGCCGGCGACGTTGAAGACCTCAACCCCGATCCCAACCACGAATTCGCGCATGTTACCAATCAGATCTCTTCGACCGGCGACCCGGTCGGCAATCCCGATATGAGGGGCTTCGTGCGCGACTACTTTACGGACTGCCACGACGCAAACCATGCCGCGGGAATCATGAAATGCTTCACTCCGCAGACGCTGCCGGTTCTTTCCACGCTGGCCACGAAATACGCCGTCTGCGATCGCTGGTTCTCTTCGGTGCCCGGTTCCACAATCCCTAACCGCCTGTTCGTTCACGGCGCCAGTTCTGCCGGCTCCCTCACGCAGGATGCCATCGCCGCCCCCTTTGCTGTACACACCATTTTTGAAAGCTTCGACGACACCACGCCCCACGACTTCGCCATCTACACCGCGGGTTCCTCGATCCTCTTCGCCAATAAGTACCTCATCCAGAACATGGACAAGTTCCATCCCTACGCGAATTTCGTCGTTGACGCTACCAGCGGCAATCTTCCCGCATACACCTTCATTGAGCCCGCCTATGACGACGACGGCCAGGGAACATTTGCCAGCAGCCAGCACCCCGATTTTCCCATCGACCGCGGCGAGGCCCTCATTCGCGAAATCTATTACGCGCTCACCAAGAGCCCCGACTGGAAAAGCACACTCTTCCTCATCCTTTACGACGAACACGGCGGAATCTTTGACCACGTCTCGCCGCCTGTCCTCACGCGCAACCCGATCTACAATAACCTTCCCGACGTCGAGCACTCCGGGCCGCCCGACGTGTTCGACTTCACCCGTCTCGGTGTCAGGGTTCCCGCGGTCTTCGTCTCCCCGTGCATCCCGCCCAACACGTTGATCAACGACCGGGACTACGACCACTGCTCCGTGGTCTCCACCGTCCGCAAACTCTTTTGCAATCCGGCCAGCCAGCCGCTGAACTGGCGCGAAGCTCAGGCAGCAACTTTCGAAAACGTGCTCACTCTAACCGGGGCAAACATCCGAACCGACGTGGTCAATCTGCCCGACCCCGTTATCTCCGCGGGTGTCAATATCAACGCCGCCGCGGACGCACCCATTCCCCGTGCCCCAACCGATCTCACCGTCCTCATGGCCGGCGCCATGCAGTACTCGCTACAACAGCAAGGCCTTCAGCCGCCCGGCGACTACACGACTCTCACGAACTCCACTCAGGTGTCCGCTTACCTGAAACAGTCGCAGCAAATCCTGCAAAATGCCGCAGGAGGTGGACAATGACCCCTCTCCCTCGCGCTCACAATCTTTTACGTTTCCTGGCAGTCGTCTTCGTGCTCACTTCCGCATCCATGTCGCTTGCGCAAACCTACGCGAGTTGCAAGGATTTCTCCGAAAGCCTCTCGAAGGACAATCTGCATTTCAAAATCGACTGCCTTGAAGCGTGGTTTTCTGAAGACCCCGCTCACCTCACCTTCTCTGGCATGCCTCCCGGTAACGGCATGGCCTTTGGCGGAGTGCTCGAACAGAATAACCACTACGTCTCGCCGTTCTCGCTGCCCGCCAGCCCTGGCGCAGTTCCCGGCCTAACCAATTCCCAGCAGCCCGACTTCACTACCGGCAAACTTCCTTCGGTTGCGGACGGCTCGCTGTGGAGTACCGATGGCAGTCTCGCCGCGGTCTTTTCCACAAACGGGAGCTGGGTTACTACAGGTGCGCTGACCGTCTTGCCTAAGGGCTACAAAGACGGCCACCGCACCGACCACGCGGGCGTCCAGATCAGTTGCAACAAGCTCGGCCCCCTGTGCACCAAACAGATCCTCGGCCTGCATTTCGATGCCTCGCATCGCAGTCTCCAGACCATCTCGTTCTACGGCATCGGTCCTGACTCGCCTTTGGTCAAATACGTGTTTCACCAGAACGACACTTTCGCATCGATCCGCGGTGCCCTTCCCCTCGCCGACTGGTTCACATTCGAGGCGGGCGCGGAGTTCCGCCTTACCGATCTGCCCCACATCACTGCATCCAACTCCGTCGGCGCAAACTTCGCTCCCGCAGCAGCTCCGGGGCTCTCTTCACAACCTGGCTTTGGTCATTATCACTTCGCGCTGCGCACCACTCCCATCGCTATCCTGTCGCCCCGAACCGACGACCAGGATGATAACCATACCGGGCCCCTGATGAAGCCATACGTCCAGTTCACTTTCAACAACAGCGTGGAATACCACTGGTACTCCGCGCCGGGGCATTCAGCCTCCTCATTTCAGCAGTTTGTCGAAGATTCGGATGAAAACATCCAGCTTGGCACAAGGGTCCGCCACTACGTGCAGGTTGGCGACGCAAAAACCGGCGCCGAGCACTTCTGGGATTCTTTGCTCGCCAAAACCTGCGGCGACAAAAACATCGACTGGTCCAAACCGGCGAACTACGTGCTCAAAGTACGCCAACCCTGCGGCCTGGGAGACCTTGATTTGGTTTCCCATATCGTGGCCTCCAGAACCGGGCCGAATTCGACGGTCCCGTTTTACCTCGAGCCCACCATCGGCGGCTCCGATATCGACTCCCGGCTCAGCTTGCGCGCGTGGCCCGACTACCGCTTCCGCGCCCCCGACGCTCTCTTCGTTCAAACCAACTACATCCTGCCCCTTTACAACATTCTGGTCTTTTACGACGCCGGAACTGTCGGCCCCACCTTCTCCAGCCTCTCCTTTGCAGCCCTTCGCCAGGATGCAGGCTTCGGCATAGCCTTGTCGCTCCAGGGCCGTATCGCTGCTCAGGGATACCTCGCACTTGGCGCAGGCCACGGCCCCACCTTCGGCTACAACTTCACCAAATTTTTCTGAGATGCACATGTCCCAAAGATCTGGGTGGCCTTCCAAAGGCTACTGGTGAGTAGATTCCAATTGGTATCGGTATACGCCGCAGCATCCAGGAATGCGGCGGATTGCGTCAGGAAGGAAACAAGATGAAACTGCATAGTTCCTGGATATGCTGGAAGCAGTAACGGAATCTGTTGCGGTCGTTATCCGGCGCTCGCCGATTTCGCACGATGCCAGCGATCGCATGGTATTGGAAGTTGCCATCAATGGTGGCGCAGATGCCATCGTTACCAACAATACCAAGCATTTTCGTGACGTGGTAGGACGCCTTCATCTGCAAGTGCTCTTACCGAGAGGAACGGGACAAGCTTCCGAACGGCGATGTCTCAATCCGCCGCGAATACGCTGGGAAGCAATGATTGTCAAGGGTCACCGGCTCATTCCGAAATTGTGCCTATAGCCAGTTTTCTCGCGCAGCATCGACGGTTCAATGGCCAGCAATGGTGGCTGCTCAGGGCCAAGCCTTGGTGCAGAATGGTGTAGCGACTGGTCTCTGGCCAGTTCAGTTGCCGATGGCCGCGCCGTGGAGATCCCGAGCAACTCGCGCAGTTGCCCACGGTCACTGGTTACCACAACGATTTCCTGACGGCCGCGTGAGGCCCCAACGTAGAACAACTCCTGCTTCATCGCATCGGCGGAAAGAATCACTGCATCCACAGTTTTCCCCTGGCTGCGATGCGCGGTGACCGCATAACCGTGATTGAACTCGTGAAAATTGACAGGCAGCGTCCGGCCATCCTCAAGGTGAATGTGGCCGCCATCAACATCGCGCACTCGGACCAGTTCGCCATTGGTGGCCCGAAACCCTGCATCGCGGCGATTACCTGTCAGGAGCAATGTGTCGCCGGGAGCCACCTCGATCTGCTGGTGTTCATGCACTGAAAAAGAGCGCGCCTGTGTCGGACTCACCGTGCGCTCGATGCCATGCTGGTCTTTTGCTACGATGCCCCAATTGTCTGTTCGCTCGACCGTGAGCGCTTCATACTTTTCGATCCCATGCGAAGAGCGATGGAAAAGCAGAACTTGTCCGGACTTGTAGTTCACCAGGTCCTTCTTTTGTGCCTCGGTCCATTGCAGCGGCACATAACGCTTGGAGACAATACCGCGATCCAGTTCGCCACGCTGCTTCAAATCCTCACGGATTGCATCGGTGATCTTGCCGATCTCCTCATGCGTGCCGGCGACAACGAGAACCGAGCGGTTTGAATCCGATATGAGTGCCCAATAGGCGGATGCCACCGCTTGCGCACGCTCCAGGTAGGGAACCTCACGAACGGCGCCAAGCCGTTCCAGCTTTTCAAGCCCCTGCTCCGGCGAATGCCGTAGCGTTTGTATGGCATCCCGATATTCAGCCCGCGTCTGTCGTTGCACGGCCGTCAGCGAGACGCTTTTCATTTGCGCTTCCTGCTCCAGGATGCGCAGGGCGTCCGATGCCTCGACACTCTGAAGTTGACGCGTGTCCCCGGAGAACAGAATCCGCGCCTCTTCGCGCTCAGCCAGCTTGAGAAGCCCTTCCATCTGTCGCCCTGAGACCATGCCCGCTTCATCCACGATCAGCACCCTGCCGCGCAGCGCGGTCTGCACCTTTGGGTCCTCTAGCAATCGCGAGATCGTCATCGCATCGCGAAAGCCAACCTTCTGCAACTCCTCAACAGCGCCGCGCGTCGGCGCAACTGCCAGTACCTCACGGCCAGCCTCGCGCAAACCGCGAGCGATTTCCGTGAGCGTCGCCGTCTTGCCGGTCCCAGCGGCTCCGCGCAGATTGACGGCAAAATCCTGCGAGTCCAGGACCTGATGGACGGCCCGCTGCTGTTCCTCTTGCAGCCGTTCTGATGGGCTGAATTCGCGCCCGCTGAGACGTTCATACCGCCCAATGCCATGGTTCACGGTTGCAATCATGCGCTGTTCGCGTTCAAGACCTTCGCGCGTGGCCAGATTGTTTCCGGCCCGGATAAGAGAACCCCGCGACTGTTCCAGTTCCAGAGCACCGCGCAGTTGACGGCGATCAATCTTGCCGCGCCCGTGCCGCAGGGCCTCCGTCATCAACTCGTGGTCACGCACTACAGAACTGCGTTCAAAGAGATGCTCCTTCGCGTGTTGAAGCGATTCTGCCTCCCGAATATGTTCGAACGAATTGTGCCGAGTGTGCTTTAAGGACTTCTTATGGAGATTCTTCAGCGCGCGGTCCTCTTCGGGAAGCAATCTGGCTTGCTGTTGTTTCCGTAATCTCTCCGTAGAGATTTCAGCCAGCTTGTCGGCGCGGGATTCCCGGACCAGCACTGCGACTTCGTTATTGGTTGGCTTGCGGCCATGTTCCACAGTGAATCGTTCGATGGCGGCGTCGCGCTGCGCGCTCCGCACGCTGTACTTTTCGAGCAATTCATCCGAGACTCCGCGAATCTCGAATCCGTGATCTCTGCCCTTGGAATCGCGGCGCGGCTCAATTTCATATCCCAGGCCATATACTTCGCGCGCTAGAGCATTCCGGTAAACCTCGGTCAGATACGCACGGCGCTCATACAGTCCCGATGCTTGCAATGCCTTCCAGCGCCCCTCAACTCCGTCGTAGGTCAAATTGGCAGTTACGGCGTGGGTGTGGAGTTGCGGATCGAGTTCCCGGCTCGTGTCGTGCCGGTATGCGGCCACAATCCAGTTTGCCGTCGCCCGATCCTCGTTCGCACCGTTCAGGCGAACACGTGCCGCGGCATAGGTTTCTGCCTCAGCGAGTGCCTCCCGGACGGCTTTATCGTGAGCCGCTATCAGGCGCTCATCTCCACCCGCGAGCGCCTGAATCGAGACCGACTTCGGCGCGGAGAAGGTCAGATCGTAGAGAGACCTCCCTTTGCTCTGTTCGCTTCCATTTGCATCAATGCGGTCAGCACTGTGGCGAGGCCGAAGGAATTCCCCCGACTCGGGATGCAACCCCTCACGAACTGCCTCAAATTCCTCCTGCGTCACCTCTCCACGCAGGCCCAGCAACTCCGCTCCCTGGCCATGCCATTCACCTTGAACACGACGATGCTCATCGTAATAGTCGCTGTGTTCCAGATGTCGTTGGGCATATCCGGCGCTACCCGTCATAGCACGTAGAGTCAACACAACCCGACGCTACCCCTGTTCGAATTCCGAATGCAACAGCCGGAGCCACGATACCTTGCTCAGGAACACCCCGATACAGAGACACGAAGAAAGGCTCATGCAATTCCTCATGGCATTCGGGCTGAACTTAGAGATGCAGTAAACGCCAAGCTGCCATCGTGGTCTTCCCGCATTTCAGTCGATGTCGCCTGATTCTGCGAACATCATTTGGAGGAAACGTCCCGAACATCATTCTCGCTGCGCTCGCTTTGAAAGAAGACACCATCCCTAAGCCTGACGGCTTAGCGATGGTGACGCGACCTGATGACATCGAACGGAGTTCGAACGACTTCGGACAGTGTTCGAAGATGATCGAAGACTGTTCGCACTGTGTTCGAGAATTGTGAGAGCCCTCCTGGAATGCTTGAGACCATCTCATCTTTCCAGCACGACGACGTTAGTCGTTCACATACTGCACTTGCCATGATGCGCCTTACAGAACACATGAAGCACAATTGAGGATTGACACTAACCGCCCGCGATCGAAAAATTGCGTCATGGATTCTTTCCGGGTATTAGTGGATTTATTGCATGACAGTACCAGGGAACAAGCCGAAAAAGTCACAAGAAGTTTAACCGTGGGGAAGAGAGAGAAAAGGAAATCGCCTGGGTCTGCGCCGTGCGTTAGAGGGACAACACCCGCAGCCGCTCGCTTCGAGCGCTTTGTCGATCAGTTCACGCGAAAATGCTTTGTTATTAGACATCGCGCTAACCGAGCCTGTTTATCTGGTGTTCCAGATCCGACAGCACTACTATGATGCCATCGAACGCAGGTGGCTGCCCAAAGATCATCACACCCATATTTCGGTAGTCCCTCTCCAGCTCCGCCAGACGTTCCTCCTTCGGTGCCAGACGCAGACTTCCCGGACGCGCCAGTTCGTAATGAGCCTAGCCGGAAGGGTAGAACATCTCTTTGTGCGTAACAACCCGCGCGAGAAGGCCCATATCGGAAAGGGCTTCTGCCTTAATCGGTCCTTGTGCCAGCATAGAAACGTCATAATAGTGCCGCGAGTAGCGGTCGAGGAGCGGTTTGTCCAGCGAACGGTAATACTCAGCGTGAAGGATCGTGGCCTTTTCCCAGAAGGTTCGCTTTGCCAGGAGCGCGACCACAGCAACATCGCCGTCAGTCACCACATTTGGGAATTCCTCTGCTGCGAATGAGCGGATCTTGAAGTTGTCATGCGGAACAAATTCTGTATGTGTTCCCAGTTCCAGGACCACTTGGGGAGTGACGTAGGCAAGGCCTGTTGCAATCGCGGCAGGAAAGCGGAATTGAACGACATTTGGGTCCTGCTCACTGACGTTGAGACTCCACGCGTCATCTATTCCGAGAACTTCGTGGCAGCGTGTGTTGAGCGCAACCAAGAATTCGCCGCCGATATATCGCTGACACGCCACCATCATATTGGCGAGAATGCCCGCGCGCTTCGTTTTGGAAATATCCTCCCGCCTTGGGTCCCGCTCCCCCGTGAAGCCGAGAGCGACGTAATCAACCGCCAGATCGATGTCTTCAGAGAATCGGTTTATGGCGTGGAAGATTTTCGACAGCGATGTCCCGCCCTTGAAGAGCAGCCGCCCCAACAGAACGTCAATCGAAAAAAGCTGCTTCAGGACCCAGCAAACCCAGAAATCCTTTTCGACAATTGCGTCAGCAAGACCCTTGCGATCCGCCGTTTCGGCGAACAATTCCGCGCGCTCGTTTGCCGGCATCCGGGCGACGCTGTTCAAGCCCTTTTCTCCGCAATTCGATTTGCAACTTCGTAAATCCAATCTACGCCGAACCGCGTAGCCTTCACGAGCTTCCGTTTTTCGGCGGGTGACAGCCCTGCCCGCAGCTTCTTAATCTCTTGCGGCCCTACTCCATCCTTGCCCAGGTGGCGGAGGGCCTGAACCACAAGCGCAAACTTTCCGTCGAGTCCGGCCAGCGCTTTTGGACGCGCGTGTTTGAATTGGAGAATGCGGCGTCCGATTGGCACTTCATTGTTTGGGCCATCGGTCAGGTAGATGACCTTGGACGGTACTTGTGTAGACAGCCCGAGCAGGTTTGCTGCCCAGGCGCCCTCCGGCACGATCTTCCATCTTTGCCGTCTGGCTATGGCACGAGCAGCCTCATCAATATCTGGGCTCAGCTCCCCGCCAAGGGCCGGGTTGACCCTTGGCATGTCATAGAGCCCGCGCCGGATACGACGGATCTTACCACTCAAAGTCAGGCTGGCCAGGGTCACGTCGATGGTCGTCCGGCTCGCGATATCCAGAAAATCCTTCGCAGAGAAGGCCTTTCCTTCCCCGAGATGCTCAATTCTGGCAACTATCTTATTTCGCATGGCTTGCATGATATGCCCGGCCCTGTCTATTAAGAAAAACTGTACTATTTTTTCTTAACGATGGCAAGCCTCATTGGACTCACACGCACCACCGTGACCCGCAAGGCCAACTACTGCCTGCCTTAGCACAAGCTTCCCGAAAGCATTCCAGAAACGGCTGTTGGCCGCTGGCCTCCGGTTCAGAATCTGTAAATTCTGACAAGACGCTTATAGTAGTTCCGCGCCTTTATATTACGCACCCTTTCCTTTCCGGCATCACCGGTCCATATTTCCGACTATAAAATAGGTGAAGATTCCGAGGGTAGATTCACCGGAGAAGCTGCTCTTTAATATTGATGGAGACGGCGAGGGCCAAATGGCGCATTCCTCCGCGGACGCTCAATTCCGAGAGTCTGTTGGAGGAGTATTACGGGAAGCTCCAAAAGTGGGGAGTTATCCTGACCCGGGGCGACCGGGCAATGGCCGAAGAGATTGTCCACGATCTTTGCCTTTATTTCACTGTAGCCAAGCCAGACCTCGGTCAGGTCGCAAACCTCGACGGCTACCTTTACACTTGTCTCCGGCACATCTACCTTTCGGCCCTCGCCCGTTCTTCCCGGGAAACGCTGCAGACAATCAACATCGCTGATTTCGACTCGGTTCAGTTCGCCCTGAGCAGGCGTACCTCCGACAGCCTTCTTGAGCGGCAGAACGAGCTCTATCGCATTTGCAATTACGCGGTGTGGCGCAAGAACTCTTCGAAGAGCGCCAGCTATTTCATCCTTCATTTCTTTCATGGTTACGCGCGGCGTGAAATTGCGGAAATCGCCTGTTTGCCGATTGCGGCGATCTACAACAAGCTTAAGGTTGCTCGCGACGAAGTGAAATCACATCTTGAAGCTTCCAGCAAATTGCGGATCGCTATTCGTGAGGCACCGCCGGAGCCGGAGCTGCTTCTGAGTCCCATATCATCATCGGAACTGTTCGACCACCTGCAACAAACAATTCTCGAAGCGAAGGGCTCCGTATGTCTTTCCGAAGAGGCTTTGCTTAGACACTACCAAACAACCAGCCCGAAACCGATCCCTTGCAGCTTGCTCTCCCACATCGTCAGCTGCAAGCGCTGTCTTGCTGCGATCGACGGTCACTTCCAGCGGCCAACATGGGAAGATCGCGAACCGCCCGATGACGTATGGTCTTCCACGGATCGGAAAGATCCGAACTCTGCTGCCCAGGACACCAGGAGCTACAAAGCTTTGATGCGTGCGGTGCAGTGGCAAAGAGACAGAGTGTATGACCATAGGCCAAGAACACTGTCAATTGCAGTCAATGGAAAGATCGCGGCTTTCCACGACGTGCAGAGCGAACACAGCACGTTGGCAGCACGCATTGAGCATCCGGAAGCTGCTCAATTTGTCGAGGTATTTACCGATCAGCAAATTCGCCTCGCGATGCTTCCCATTGATGAACGCCCTCCCGAGGGGCCGCATGTCCACATGCAGCAGGTTACGCTCAGCGATGATCGTTGGCTCGAAGTGGTGTTGAGCTTTGACGGACTGGGCCTGCACAGTGAGGTCACCTATTTCGATCCCACGCTGGCTGCCCAGATAGTCGAAGAGGAAGCTGACAAAGAGTTGCCTGTAGTCGACGCTCCACGAAAGGCCGCTTTGCTCACCGCTCCGACCATCGAACCCAAAGCAGAATCCATTTTCGCGCGAATTTCGCGTAGTTTCCGTGGAATGACGCCGCGGTTTGCGCTGGCTTGGACTACGGTCCTAGCGGTCATTCTCAGCACTGCCAGCTATGTCACGTACCGCTACTATAACCGGGTGCCTCAGAACGCCAGTGAAGTATTGAACCGGTCCATCCAGATGGAAACGGCAGAACTGAAGGGCGAGACCGAGCATCAAATCCTGCGCGTCGATGCCACCGACGCCGACGGGCATGCGCTGTGGCAGGGAACAGTAGATGTTTGGAAGGAAAACGACACCGGCAGAACAATGCGGCGGCTTTATAATCCACAGCATCACCTTGTTGCCGCGGCATGGCATGGTGGGGATGGTCAAAACGGTTCTTCTGTGGGAGCAAACCGTGGAGACTTGTCCGATGCGGATCGCGACATTGCTGCGAGCGCGCTCTGGCAGCAGGATGTTTCGGCCCGTGCTTTCCATGAGTTGGCAAGCCAGCAGATGCAGATTCGCGTCGTAGGAGAGGACTACGAGCTGGCCGGCGCTCGCATAACAAGCGGTCCTCCGCACCTTGTTTCCGCGACGTTGGTACTTGACCGCCATCTTCATGTCGTTGGTGAAACGCTGCGTCTAAGCGATGCTTCTCCAATTAAGGAAGTTCGCTTTGTGCAAGCAGATTTTGAACGCCGCCCAAGTTCGTCGGTTCCGGCGGCGGTTTTTGAACCGATTGACTCGGATGCCAATTCGACGGGCGACGGAGAGCTCCCTCTTCCTGGGAGCCAGAGCAATCACTCGCTTTTCGGCTCAAATACGCGACTGGTGCAACTCCAAATTGCAGTTTTGTACGAACTGAACAAACTTGGCGCCGATACGGGTGAGCCTATCGAAGTAACAAGGACATCAGCGGGACACATCCGCATCTCTGGCACAGTCGCGGACGAGAGCCGGAAACAGGAGATCGATGCTGGACTGGAGGCTCTGCGTGATCACCAATTCCTTGACATTCGACTAGCATCGGAACGCGATCTGCGAGCACCGGCTTCCGCCCTCCAATGGGCAACACCAGCAGTCACCAACGTCTACAGCGTAGCGCAAACAGAAGCTCCGGCCGATGCGTTACTTCAGAAGTACTTTGCCGGCAAGGGATGGACCGGCGAGCGAGCGAAGTCGGCTGCTGCGCAGTTCTCGCAGGATGCTCTCGGGCATTCGCAGCGAGCATTGCAGCACGCCTACGCGCTGGACCGGCTTGGGACCGCGTTCACCGCAGATGAGTTGCAGTCGGCCGGCCAGAATTCAGAAAGGCAGTGGGTTGAAATGGTCACGCGTCACGCTACGGCTCTGGAAAATGAATTACGGGAACTCCGTGAACAACTGGTCCAGATCATGCCTGCGAATAGCCAATCGTCAACTCCCGGAAGAGGCTCCATTCAACTGGATACACCTGCGAACTTCGCGCTGGCGGCGACTGAGTTGCTACGTCAAACGCAGAATCTGAATCGCAGCATTGGGAGGGCCTTCACAGCCGGTTCGACCGGAGGTGAAACACAAAACGCCGATTCGCTGGTCAATGACACCATTCGTTCGATGCCAACACAGGATGCGGCCAGAATGGTTGCTTTCGCCTTTCGCTTGGCCAATTCAGAGAGTGCAGCGACCTCTCCGACGAAACACGCTGGAAAGGACTAACCTCAGCCATCCCATTGAGTCAAACAGACCAGATGCCCCGATGGATTTCAACGGCCATTTCCGCCCGGATCATGGGCCTGGTCCTTTTGCGTGCAACCTGCGCATTTGCGCAGATCAGCACCGCAAACGTAGCCGGGATCGTGGAAGATTCCACTGCGGCGCGTCTTCCCGATGCGACCGTGAAGCTCATTAACAGCCAGACCGGAACGGAGAACGATTCAAAGACCAACCGCTTCGGGATCTTTCTACTTCCCGGTGTAATTCCTGGAATCTACACGTTGCAAATTGAACGAGAAGGATTCGCCACTTCTCAGTTCACAGGATTGCTACTGAACGTTGGCGATACAAAGAGCATTCTCATCAGGATGCAGCTTGGCACTGTCACTCAAACCGTGCACATTGACGCCTCGGGCGTTACTCCGAATGCGGCCGACGCTTCCGTGAGCACGATAGTTAACCGGGGATTCGTGGCCAACACTCCGCTGAATGGCCGAAGCTTTCAGGACCTGGTTTCTATGACGCCTGGCATTGTGACACAGACCCCGCAGACATTCGGGGCCGGATATGGAGTCGCGGGCGATTTCAGCGTCAACGGCCAGCAGCCCGACAGGAATTCTTACTTTATTGACGGCGTCTCGGGCGATATTGGTGTGGGCCTGCTCGTCGGACATACCAAGTTCGCCAGCAGCGGAAACGCGGCGGGGACAACCGCGCTGGGCACGACGCAGAGCCTTGTATCGATCGACGATCTTCAGGAATTCCGGGTACTCACCTCAAACTATTCCGCCGAATACGGCCGGACTTCCGGGGGACAGTTCACCCTTCTCACCCGTTCAGGAACGGACAAGTATCACGGCAGCCTCTACGACTACGTGCGCAACAACGCCGCCGATGCAGCCGACTGGTTTACCAAATTCAATTCGACAGATTCGTCGCTCCCATATCAGCAAAATGACTTCGGCGGCGCAGTCGGCGGGCCGTTTGGTATTCCCGGTGTGTACAGCGGCCACAGCAAAACGTTCTTCTTCGTTTCCTATGAAGGACTACACGTTACCGAGCCGACGGCTCCTCTCGTAGAATATGTCCCTTCGGAACAGACCTTCGCAGCAGCTCCGGCTCCCCTTCGGCCCATACTGGAAGCATTTCCGCCCCCATACCAATATCAACTATCTGCCGACGCTCCGCCGGCTTCCACGGGGCTCAGTCCCTTCGTGCCCGGAACGCTTTCGGAGCCGGGCTCCATCAACTCCACCAGCATCCGCCTCGATCACCCGTTTTCGCCAAAGATCTCGGCCTTCATTCGATCGAGCTTCACACCGAGCGAGAGTGAAAGCAACAGGTTGGCCTCTCTGACGACGAATCACGTCGACACGCAGACGGACACGTTAGGAGCCACGTTTCAGCTATCCGGCGTCATCACAAATGAATTCAGACTTGGATATGGGGTTAGCACATCTCTTCTTAACACCGCCCTGAGTATCTTCTGGGCTGGTGGCGTGTTTGGGAATTCTGACCTTAACACCAACCTCGGCATACCGGCCGGTTCTTTTCCATTGGCAGCCGCCGATGTTTACATTCATTCCGCGGGCGCGGGGGATTCGGAGATCAATACAGATGAGGCATTCGGTTCCGTTCACCAGTGGAACGTGCGCGACACATTTGCCCTTCAAACAGGCCACCAACTCCTGCAGTTCGGAATCGACCAGCGCCACCTTGTCTCTAAAACTCACCCTGCTGCACTGAACGTCGAGGCAGATTTCTTCAATCCACAGTCGATCTTGGCGAACAGTGCATCGGATATTGCCATCACAAAGAGTCTTCCGGCCGCCCCCGTCTTCAACCAGTATGCTGCGTTCATTCAGGACGCGTGGCAGGCATCGAAGTCACTCACCATTTCCGCCGGGCTGCGGTGGGAAGTCGATCCAGCGCCGCAGGGAAAACATGGCGCCGATGCGTACACCTTGCTCGGTAATCCGGCTTCACCCTCGGAGTTGACGCTCGCTCCACGCGGTACGCGGCTATGGGATACAAGCTGGCTCAACCTGGCGCCACGTGCCGGAGCCGCATGGATCGTTGATCGGCGGTCAGGACGAGAACTCGTTGTACGCGTCGGCGGAGGTATCTTCTACGACACTGATGATCGTGCGGCGGCTCCAGCGTTCAGTGCGCTCGGCTTCTCCGCAACCGAGGAGATTGTCAACATGCCGGTACCGGTGACTGTTTCGCAACTCGACTTCTCGCCTGCCCCGGCCGCGCCGTATACCAATTCGCCTGTATTCACCTTTCCGCGGCATCTTCAGCTTCCGTACACCATTCAATGGAATGTGGCAGTTGAAAAAGCCCTGGGCAGGAGTCAGACTTTCACCGCGTCCTATGTCGGAGACAATGCCCGTCGTCTCCTGCAAGCTCAACGCACGAATATAAACAACGAGAATTCGGAATTCGGCGAGGTGTATTTTTTTCCAGCGGACATCACCTCGAATTATCAGGCCCTACAATTGAAGTTTCAGCGCTCCATCTCGCCTGGAATTCAGGCTCTCGCTTCGTATGTGTGGTCGCACACTTTGGACTACGGCTCGACCGATCCTGCCTGGACTCTTACACGCGGCAATTCTGACTTGGATGTCCGCCACAATCTGGAAGTTGCACTTTCCTGGGACGAACGTGACGTTTCAGGTGGAAAGCTTCGCAAATACGTCCTGGGAGGCTGGGGCGCGGATGGCCGGCTGACTGCACGGACAGCGTTTCCGATGACTCCGCTGGGAAATCCATTTTCTGACCCCGCGACGGGAAACCGCTACTTCAGCGGTGTGGACATGATTCCTGGCCAGCCATTGTATATTTCCGGATCTCGGTTTCCAGGAGGACGAATGTTGAATGGCGGGCCATATGCCGCCGACCCGGCTTTTGTTCTTCCTGCTCTCAACTCGGCAGGGAATACGCCAAGAAATATGCTTCGAGGGTTCGGCGACAATCAGATCAATGTCGCCGTCCGGCGAGAGATCCATGTGAAAGACAGTCTGAATCTTCAGCTCCGAGGAGAAACTTACAACCTCTTCAACCATCCAGACCTTGGATACATTGATTCCTCGCTGACCGATGCGCTCTTCGGCCAGTCTACGTTGATGTTGAATCAGAGTTTTGGGCCAACTGGCTCTCTCTACCAGCCAGGAGGTCCCCGCTCTATCCAGATTTCGGTCAGATTCCATTTCTAGTGAAAGGTGCGCGAGGACTTGGCGCTCACGTCGCATCGGCCTGCAGGAAGTAACTGCCAGAGTGAGGAGCGCCCAAGCCTCAGTGTCTCTGCCCTCGTTGCAAAACGATGCAAGCCCTCCGAAGTGTAAGGTCACGTACTTCTTCTCACAGAGGGTAGATTCGTCTCTGAGTCTCCTCTTGATAAGTGAGGCACACTATTGCGGAGTTGTGGTAACGCAAGGCGCTGAAGCATGTAGTTCCGCAAGAACGTCCTTGAAGAGGAATATTTACATGCATTTCTTGACAACGTTTCGCCGTACTGTCCAGCCCATTCGTCTTATCGTGTCGGAGTTGCTGGTAATGCACCGCTTCCACCGTCGTTCGCGTGCAGTCGTATCGGGTGAAGATGAAGCACCGGCTGGTGAATGGCCGTGGATGCGAATGCATGTGTTACACAGGGACGGGTATCGTTGCCGCGCATGTCACAGGGAAGGTGATGAAATTACTCTTCACGTGGACGCGATCGGGTCCCTGTCCTTGAATTCCAGCGAATTTGTTACATTATGCGCAGCCTGCCATCGCATTGTTCAAAACCTGAATGTGATCGCAATAGAGGATTTGCTTCTATCGCAGGGTAGATTTGATCATTGCTCCTCTCTTTATTGTTGACGGTCAAAAGGACCGATAAGGAGAGTTGCTCTGATTTTTTCGTGTTCACACCTTATCTCGCGTCTCTCAATTTCTTTTTTCAAATGGATCACGTTCGCTGCATTCCTGGCGATAACATCAGGTGGTCTTTTATCAAAGGCTCAAACAGACGGCGCACAAACTTCAAAAGGCAAATTCAGTTCCCCCATGGATGTCTCCTTGGGTATGTTCGGACAGTTCACGCCGGCGCGAACACCCACTGAAATCACCGCGTTTCGAAATGGAACAGCCTACGACCAGACGGTCCAGGGAGCATCGTCTTCGGCTGGAGTTCTCGGGACGCTCCACCAATCCTTCAGGCCCTGGCTTGGGTACAACTTGAACCTTGGCTACAGCCGGTTCAGTGAACAGTACTCGCAAGGAATGTACTTCCCGAACCCATCGTCACCGACAAATCCGATTTCAAGTTTCACCTATGGATCGATTGGCGAAAACATGTATGAGCTCACCGGAGCCTACCTCGTTCAAGGGCCGAGGGCGAGACGCGTTGATACGTTTTTTCAGTTAGGAGGAGGAGTCTTGTCTTTCCTTCCAACTCAAGATCCTTCGCCGTACTGGGTCGAGTTCCGCCCGGTAATGGTCTTCGGAACAGGCATCAACTACAGATTTTCAAAACACTGGGCGCTCCGCGGCGAATATCGAGGGCTCCTCTATAAGAATCCTTCTTTCAGTGGGATCAGAGAGGCAAACAGCGATGTGCCAACCGTGAAGCTGTACACGATCACCCATGAACCGACCATAAGCCTCGTCTACCGATTCGGCGGGAAGAGGTAACCCGTCTACACAAAAGAGGCCGGTCTCAACCGCATTGCCGGTAAGAGTGCCGCCTCTATCACATGCAGTGCGAGAACCCGCAACCCATCGATGCCCCGCCCTTGCAAGCGCGGTGTCAGCCGTTCTGGGTTGTCCTCTCAAGTCAACTCCCGGCAGCCGGGCAAAGAGCGATTACCGGAAGTAGTTGCCTATTATCGCCAGCCGTGAACTCGGCGGCCCCTTTTTTAATGCGCAGAAACGAGCACAGCTGAGCTGCCGGAAATTCTTGAAAGCTTTTGGGACGAATTAATGGCACTCAGTCGATACAAAACCCGTTTTGCGAAACGATGAATCACGGGAACTCGCTTGGGCACATTCAAACAAATAGTCAAACGTGCTTTCCTCTCGCTCGGACTTGATATCAAGCGTGTTTCCGCTCCACCACCCATACCTGACGGCGAGTTCTACACTCCACTTTTCAGCCCATGGAACGACTATGGGGATTTCGCCAGGTATCGACTTCTGGCCGCGCCCCACACTTTGGTCAGCCGCGAACGTCTTTATGTCCTTTATGCATTGGCCCTTAACACAATCCATCTGCGCGGGGACTTCTGGGAATGCGGCGTTTACAAAGGCGGAACGGCGAAAATGCTAGTCGAAATTCTCGCTCCACGGGCCCGCCCCGACTTGAAGCTCCACCTGTTCGACACTTTTAGTGGAATGCCCGAAACCGATAAGAAGCTCGACATTCACCGAAAAGGCGATTTCTCTGACACCAACTTGGAAGAGGTTCGTCGCGTTGTCGGCAATCCAGAGCGGGTGGAGTTCCATCCAGGTTGGATTCCAGATACCTTCTGCGACATGTCAAATTCCCAGGTAGCCTTGGCCCATGTGGACGTGGACATCTATCGGTCCATATCGGACTGCTGCGAATTCATCTATCCGCGTCTCAAGACTGGTGGTGTGATGATCTTCGATGACTATGGTTTTCCAACCTGTCCTGGTGCCCGCAAGGCGGTTGACGAGTTTTTCGCCGACAAGCCGGAAGCCCCGATCGTTTTGCAGACCGGTCAAGCAATCGCAATTCGGAGTGCTCTTTCTTAGGAGAGTGTTCCGTAGGATCGCCAATTGGCCCGGAGACAATCTGCGTCGGCTCCCGGCATGTGCGGAATCTCCCAATGTCATTGAGGTCTCTCCGGCACGAGGTCACCATCCGGTGCCGGGCAATCAGCATCTCGTTCGAATCAGGCTGAGAGAATGAACGCTAGAGATCAGGGTTAAGCATGTCAGTGTCCGTGACTAGGTAGAGTCGTTCGGCACGGTCGGCAGCAAGTTGCTGAAGCTCAGGAGAGAAGCCGCCTAACGTGAAGAGAATGTAGCGGGGCTCATTGCGCCAACGGGCTTCGGGCAGGCAGGCTACTTTTGCTTGCAAGGCGCTTAGGTCACCAAGGCGCGTAGCGCGTTCTGTGCGCCACTTGCACTCCCCGAATAGAAACGCTCCGTTATCGAGTTTGGCAATGAGGTCTATCTCTGTTTGGCCGTCCCGGCTCCAGTACCGAGCCATCTCTCGAACGTTAATACCGAGGCGCTTTTGGGCATTCCGTTGGAGCCATTGGCCGCAGATTTCCTCGAAAACCGACCAACCCATGTATTCGGCTAGGCGCGGCGCTACCTGCGCTGCATAGACCGTGGTCGGGTCGGAGAATTGCAAAGCGCTGGTGAGCGGAGCAACGAAGCGATACCAGAAAGTCAGAAAGGGATCCGCGACACGATAAAGAGCTCTGCGCTCCGAGCTTTCGCCGAAAGGAAACTCGCGCCTAATCCAGCCTAGCTCCAGCAACGTTCTCAGTGAGGATGAAAGCGCACCGCGCTCCACGCCAATCAACTGCTGGATGCCATTGAATTTCGTTTCGCCGCCGGCAATCGCAGCCAGGATGGCATTGTACGGAGCCGGGTCGCGGATTTGTTCGCTGCCGAGCAGGAACCGGACTTCGTTTTCGAGGATTGCTCGTGGCTGCATTAGCAACGTGACGATCTCCTCGGCTGGAGGGCGCGATGTGTCCACTAGCGCGTGGTAGCGCGGCGTCCCGCCAAACACGCCATACATGAGCAGCTTCTCGACAACTCCATAGTGCGAGCTGTCCGCGTAAAAGGCCGCCACGTCGTCGTAGTGAAGCGGATCGAGGTGGAAGATTCCGGCATTGAAGCGTCCGAACAGGGGAGCGCTCTCCTGCCCGAGAGCGGCCATGGCAGAGAGCTGCGACCCGCAAAGAACTACGAAGAGAGGAGAATGAACGGCCTCGCGGTCCCACCATGCTTGCAGAATGGAAGGCAACTCCGGGGTCTGGGCCACCAAGTACGGGAATTCATCGAGGATCAGAGCAAAACGCCCGGCGGCCTTCTTTCGCCCCTTTGCCTGCTGCGAGGCGTAGCGAAGAAGAGCGTTCCATGAAACGGCAATATCCTCGGCGGCAACGCCTTCAGAAGGTAGGGCTACGATCAATTGGCGGGCGAGCGTGAGCCGCTGTGTGGCAGCAGTGGACTGTTCCGCCAGAAAGTAGCAGTGCGGCTTCTCGCGCTCTTTCCCGTCTACGCCGGCCGTGAAGTAGCGTTGCAGGAGGAATGTCTTACCCAGCCGCCTGCGTCCGTACAGGAGCAGCATCTGTCCACCGGCCCCATGGCGTTTCCAGGCGCGGTCCAAGGCTGTAAGTTCGAGCTTCCGATCATAAAAGGGATCAGGTTTGATGGTCATGCCGGGCATTCGTTGTGTGAGGCCGTTCCTTTCAATAGAGATTATGAGTTGTCACTTTATAAAATGTCAACTCATATCCAGAGAAAATACTCAGCACATGAGCAGGCTGCGGTGGTCAATCGCCGATTTTCATTAGCGCTGAGTGTGAGCGATAGAGGCCTTCTCTATCGCTCATGCTCAGCTTCGGCTCCTGCTTTTGCCTGACTATGGTGTTGCTGCTTTGGACTACCAACCGGTCCGCCGTTCTCTTGCGGCACGTGAGTTGGAACGGCTTGCACCGTCGTTGGGGTTGAAGTCGGCGCGGGAACCGAATCCATGCGGCTTTCTAGCTCCATGCCAGCGAACAATCCGATCACCAAGGCTGCGATGGCAACTAGAGGAATGCAGATGTACAACACATCCGTTTTCAGTTGGTGCAAGAGCGCATCAAGAGCATTTTCCCGCTTTTCCAGAGACTGCGTGAGCCGGTTGTTCGCAAACTCAACCTGGGCGACGACTCCGCCCTCTGAATCACTCAGATTGCCAAGCGCAGCAGCGAGTTCCTTCTGGGCGCTCGTCATCATCGCGCTGGTTCCTTGCAGACATCTTGCCGCCGCGGGCAGGCCAGATTCAAGAAAACTCTGGCGCACACTCTCACTCAGCAATCTTGCAATTTTCTGTGCATCAAGCCCGGCTTCGATCTTCTCGGGCAGTCGAGCAATCCGCTTCTCCAACTCGTAGACATAGTTGCACATTTTCTGTTGTGCTTCGTCTGAAAACTGCTGATGAAGGTTGAGCATCTCCTGAAAGCGCTCGCGCTCCTCGGCAATTTCCATCGGCGTTTGGCGGGTTAGCAGGGCCAGGATGCCCATCGCTTCGAGAATGCGCAGCATCTCGTCGTCTGGGCTGAGTTTACGAGTGTGTGCAAGAACGCGATAATACGCAGCCTGCAGTTCCTCGGGGACAAGCCGGGCGAGAGAGTCGAACAGCGTCGACTCTCCCTCCGCAACAATTGCAAGGTTGGAAGTGCCCGGTTCCGTACTCATGGCAGGAACACCTGCCTTGCCCGGTCGAATTCAGAGAAAAGCCGCCGTCGGTAGCTCTGCGCGCGCATGACGAGAGACGCCCTCTTCAGTTCATCAACACCGGTATTTCGGTTGGCTACCTGTCCCAGTTGGATTCCATGTTGCCGGACAGGGTTCTCCAGTTCCGCAAGGCGAAACTCCATCTGCAAGATCTCCGGAGAGAAGACTTCGCGGAAGCGATTTGCCTGCTCCGTAGACTTCCAGTAGGTGAAGTCCGCTAGGGCGCTGGTTGCGTTCTCGACAATGACGTACTCGACCCGTTCCTGGAGGCGGTTTGCCCAGGCAAGAACGCTTTCCACGCTGGCAGGGTCAGGCGTGACCACGCCAACCGCCGTAAAGCGGACCCCGGTTGCGGCGACATCTTCGTACATCGACTCGAACCAGCCGGTTGCAACCTGCCCGGCGCCTGATCCCATATCGGCAAGAATGATGGGCGTACCGCCATCGAGATGATCGACGAATGCGTCCAGTCCGGCGGGCGTGTGGATGTTGACTTTGGTGACCCGCCCATTGAAGAAATGTTGCAGGGAGCCACGCGCCTTGTTCTCTGTGTCGAGATCGAGCAGCGTGACAGGAATCTGATTCTCCTCAAACCACTCTGCCAGGGCGACCATGACGCCCGTCTTGCCGACACCGCCTTTACCGCCCATGGTGAAAACTACACGCTTCGTATTAGCCGTCATTGCTCACCTCCATTGGTTGTCAGGGTTAGGGGTTCGTTCTCACGGAAAACGAAGCGGGCGCGCTTCGCTTCCCGCACTGCGGGCTTTGCCTTGAGAGCGGCAACGCGTTCGAGCGCTGGTGAGTCTGCCGTGGCCAGGTCCGTTGGCGGCAGTTCGAATTGCGTTCGCTTGCGATGCTTTGCGCGGACCTTCACGAAGGAGTGGAGGGTGCTGAGTGCGACATCCATCCCCAGACGCTCGTGGAAAAGGCGAGCGACTTCGCGATACGTGCGACCTCTGCGGCGCAGTTCGCGGATCAGCTCGCGGTGGGGCTCCAGTTTGGAGCGTGGAGGCTTTTCAGGA
>Ga0326727_10004168_pt1 | contig 44182 bp, 33 predicted proteins | sample MB2enrmetagenome_FD_207643 | JGI IMG/M metagenome (GOLD analysis project Ga0326727, IMG submission 207643) | Lab enriched peat soil microbial communities from McLean, Ithaca, NY, United States - MB29MY | ecosystem: Environmental > Terrestrial > Soil > Wetlands > Peat | place: USA: New York... | reverse complement strand
TACGAATTCCCGCGCGAGTTCCGCAAGATTCGTCCCGCCGTGGTGCAGTTTCTGGTGGATTTGTGCCGGCCCAGCCAGTTGAGCGTGGGGCCGATTTTGCGCGGATTCTACTTCACCGGCGTGCGGCCGATCATCATCAACGAAACCGCTCCGGTGGCCGCCGCCGCGCCGCAGTCTCAAGCCGGCTACGGGACAGCCGCCGGCGCAACGGGAATCTTCAAGGCGGGCCCGCAGGTACAGGCCGCGCAAGCCCCGCCGCCGCAAGTGGGCGCCACGCGCAAAGTGCCGCAATGGCTCTTCCTCAGCCACCTGTTCACGGATGTTCTGCTCTCCGATCGCGCCGCCATGGGCGCCAGCGGCTCCAGCACCAAGACCAGTTTCGCGCGCCGCGTGCTGTTCCTCGTGGCAGCCGTGCTGTGCCTGGCGCTCTCCATCCTGTTTACGGTTTCGTTCTTCAAAAACCGCGGCCTGGAAACGCGCCTGCGCGCGGCGGCGCAGGGCAGCGCGGCCCCCGCCGTGGCCGGCGCCAACCTCGCGCCGGTCGATAGTCTGCGAAAGCTGGAGGCGCTCCGCCAGTCGCTCGAGACCTTGCGCCAGTACCGGTTGGAAGGCGCTCCGTTGTTTTACCGGATGGGCCTGTATGCCGGGAACGATCTCTATCCCGAAGCGTGGCGTATTTATTTCGAACGCTTCCGCCAGTTGCTGTTCGCGCAAACCCAAAACAACATTCTGCAGGGGCTGAGTGGCCTTCCCGCAACTCCGGGACCGGAGTACAGTCCCACCTATGACGCGCTGAAGGCCTATCTGATCACCACCTCCCACCACGAGCACAGTACGAGCCAGTTTCTTTCGCCGGTTCTGATGAAGTGGTGGGCCGCCGACCGCGCCATCGATCCAGAACGCCAGGAGTTGGTTCAGAAGCAATTCGATTTCTACTCCGACGTACTCAAGGACGAGAACCCGTACTCGGAAGCCAACGACGCTTACACAATCGAAAAAGCGCGCCGGTATCTGAGCCAGTTCGCCGGCACCGAGCGGGTCTACGCTTTCATGCTGTCGGAGGCCGGCAAGCACAGCCCGTCCATCAACTTCAATCGCCAGTTCGCCGGATCGGCCCAAGTGGTGTTAGAGACCTACGAAGTGCCCGGCGCGTTTTCCAAGGGCGGCTGGGCCTTCATGAAAGACGCCATCCAGCACGCCGACCGGTACTTCAGCGGCGAGCAGTGGGTCCTCGGCGACCAGGCTTCCGCCAATATCGATCGCGCCAAGCTGGAAAAGGATCTGCGTGCCCGCTACAACGCCGATTTCATCCTGAAGTGGCGGACATATATCAAGTCGGCCTCGGTGGTCCGCTACGCCAGTCTGGCGGACGCTTCGCAGAAGTTGACCCAGCTTTCCGGCAACCAGTCGCCGCTGCTGGAGTTGTTCGCGCTGGCCTCCAACAACACGGCGGTGGACGATCCCGACGTGGCAGCGGCGTTTCAGCCCGTGCAAACCGTGGTCCCGCCGGGGAGCACCGACAAATACATCCTGCCGCCCAACCAGAACTATGTCACCGCGCTGATGACGCTACAGACCTCGCTGGACGCGATCGCCGGCCAGGGTGGAACTCCCAACGATGCGGCGGCGGCGCCGACTCTTCAGAACGCCAGCCAGGCCAAAGTCACCACGCGCACGATGGCACAGGCCTTCCGTATCGATTCGGAAACTCATATCGAGATCGGAGTGGAGAAGCTGCTGGAAGATCCCATCGTCTACGTGGAAGGCATGCTGCGTGCGCTGGGGCCGGCCGAGCTGAATGGCAAAGGCAAGTCGCTGTGCGGGCAGTTCCGCGCGGTGTTGTCCAAGTATCCGTTCAACCCCAACGCCACCGTCGAGGCCACGCTGGCCGACGTCAACGGTCTGTTGCGCAAGCCCGATGGCGCGCTCTGGAGCTTCTACGATCAGAACCTGCAGAAGCTGCTGGTCAAACAGGGATCGCAGTTCGCCATCGGTCCCTCGGGTGGCGTGAACCCGGCTTTCCTCAACTTCTTCAACGCAGCCACGGCGTTTTCCGACGCGATCTACGCGGGCGGCGCGCAAGACCCGCACTTCGTCTACACGCTCAAACCAGAACCTTCGGAGGATATCCAGACGGTCAACCTGCTGATTGACGGGCAGAGCCTCAGTTACTCGGGTGGTGCGGCCACACCCAAGCAGTTCACCTGGCAAGGAGGCGGAACGCACGAGGTGAAGGCTTCGGTCAAACTCGGCGGTCCGGATCTCTCGTTCTCGGAACACGAAGGGCTGTGGGCGGTATTCCGATTCTTCAACCGGGCCGACCGGTGGACTCCCGCCGGCGGAGGTTATTCCCTGGAATGGATCATCCGCGCGGGCAAGGACCCGATGAAGGTCAACGGCAAGCCCCTCATCGTCCACTTTGAACTCGATATGGCCGGCGCGCCGGCGGTCTTCCAAGCCGGCTATTTCTCGCGCCTCGCCTGTGTATCGGACGTCGCGCGGTAACGGAGCCGCGACCGAAGGGAGCGGTTGACGTAGCTATTACGAAACGAGGCCGATATGTCAGAACGAATCTCGAAAGTCTCCGTCAATCTCGATGTCAGCGCGGGCACGCAGACAATCCTCAGCGTGCCCGAGACCGACACGCCGTTTCGCATGCTCATCGTCGGCGATTTCAGCGGCCGCGGATTTCGCGGCGAGCGGGCGCCCATCGACGGACGCCGCCCCATATCGGTGGACAGCGACAATCTCGACCAGGTGCTCGCATCGATTTCGCCGGCGGTCCAGCTTCCGCAGGGCACGCTGCGGTTCCGTTCGATCGACGACTTTCATCCCGATCGGATCTACCAGCGTACCGATGCTTTCCACAAGCTGGCGGAGCTGCGCAACCAGCCCGCGCCCGTTCCGGCGGCGATTCGGGAAACAGCGCAACCCGCTGCGCCTGCGACCCCGGTATCGGGTCGCAGCCTTCTCGACAGCATGATGGCGCAGGCCGATGAAGAGCCGGCGTCCCGCGTGGTGGAGGCTCCGGACGCGTTGGCCGACTTCATTAAGAGAGCCGTCGAGCCTCATCTTGCCGCCCGCCAGGACCCGCGGCAGGAGGAATGGGCCGCGCGCGTGGATGCCGCGGCCGGCGAGCAGATGCGCGCCATACTGCATCACCCGCATTTCCAATCGCTCGAAGCCGCATGGCGCGCAGTCGCCATGCTGGTAGACCGCTTGCAACCGGATACCGATCTCAAGATCTGCGTCTTCGATGCGCCGCTCGATGAACTGATGGCCGATGCCGCCGCGCTGGAACGCAGCCTCGGCGGTTCTGCTTCGGCCCCCTGGGCGCTGATCGTGGGCAACTTCGTTTTCGGACAGACCGCCGAGGATGCCGCCAGGCTGCGATGGCTGGGCCGCCTCGCCGCGTCGTTGGGCGCGCCATTCCTCGGCGAAGCGGTGCCTCCCTCCGATGCGCCCGGTCTCGAATGGCAGGAACTCGTCCACTCTCCCGAGGCGCGGTGGATCGGCCTCGCCCTGCCGCGATTCCTGTTGCGCCTGCCTTACGGGAAAGACACCTCGCCGGCCGAGCAGTTGGACTTCGAAGAGATGCCGGTGAGCGTCCACGCGGATTATCTGTGGGGCAACCCGGCCTTCTTCTGCGCCTGCGTTCTCGGCCTCGCCTTTCGCGCCGATGGCTGGGAAATGCGTCCCGCGCGCCATCGGGAGATCGGCGGCCTGCCGCAACACATCTACCGCGCGGATGGCGAATCCGTCGCCAAGCCCTGCGCCGAGGTGCTCCTCACCGATACGGCTGCCGAGTTTATTCTGAGCAACGGATTCATGCCGCTGGCTTCGATGAAGGACCAGGATTCCGTCCTTCTCGTCCGCCTGCAGTCCATCGCCGATCCGGCGGCGCCGTTGTCCGGCAGGTGGGCCAGTTGGAGCCAGCGATGAATGAACTGGAGCGATGGGCGGATTTCTATCTCCTCATGGCGGAGGCCGCCGCGGCCCTGATCGGTCTGCTGTTTGTCGTAATCACGCTCGGCGCTGAGCGAAAGCTGGCAGACGCCGCTAATAAGATCGCCATTTACCTTACACCCACCGCTGTCTACTTCGCTTCTGTGCTATTTCTTGCCGCGCTTCTGACCTTCCCGAACCACACTCGGCTCACGGCCACTCTTTGCACTTGCCTCGTTGGTGTCGTCGGCTTAGTTTACTCGGCGTCCTTGGTTATTCGGCGGGGCATTAAGAAGAGTTACGACGAACTGCGTGACCTGACCTCTTACGCAGGTGTTCCATTTGCTGCATACGCGCTCCTTGTCTTGGGCGGGGTCCTGTTCCTCCACGACCCCCAGCGCGGACTCACCTTGGTGGCTGCCGGTATGCTGTCTTTGCTTGCGGTCGCTATCCGCAACTCGTGGGCCATCGCCATCGATGTCGCCTCCACCTCACCTGACCGACATTAGTGAGCACTTGCGCCCAAATAGGCTCCACAGGAGCGGGCCACAGGCTTCGAGTCTTACTTGTTCGCGCTGGCTAACAGCGTGTCTATCTTCGCGATGTACTTCTTGGCCCGCTCGGATTCCGGCATGTCGGGGTTGAGGGCGATGGTCTCGGAGAAGTGCTTGCGCGCCGGGATCAAGCTCTCGACCGAGCCGGAAGTTTGCGCCTTGCTGGTGTAGGCGAGGGCGAGACCGAAGTGGGCGAACGGATCGGAGGGATCGTAGGTGAGGGATTTCTGGCAGTAGGCGATGGCATTGTCGAACTGGTTTAGCAGGCGCTGGCTGTCGCAAAGCCCGAAATAGGCGAGGCTGCGCAGATCCTTCCACACATCGCGCTGCGCGGCGCGCTTTTTCTTTCCGAACCCGATCAGGTACCCGAGCACGTAATAGTTCATCTTGCCCGCCAGGCGGCTGTCGAAATCGCTGAGCTTCAGATACTGCTGATAGGAATCGGTGGCCTCCTGGTGCCTGCCGCTGAGCCGCAGGCTTTCCGCCAGCCAGAAGTGCGCCTCGGCGTTATTGGGCGTCAGCCGAATCGCGTTGCGCGCCGCCTCGATGGAGTCCGCGTACAGCTCCTTCATGCGCAACGCCTGGGCGAGCAGATACCAGGCGAACGCATCGGTTTTGTCGTGCTGCACCACAGTGTTCAACTGGCGAATGGATTCGTCGAGCGCCCCCTTATCGAGCAGCATGCCGCCCAGCGTGGCGCGCGCTTCCACGTAATCCGGATCGATTTCGATGGCGCGCCGCAAGGCCTTCTCGGCATCGTCCTCCTGAAAGAGATCGCGGTAGACGCGGCCCAGGTAGAGTGCGGCCTGGCTGTAATTGGGGTCGGCTGCGAGCGCTGCCTGAAAACAAACCACGGCTTTCCGATAGTTATCGGGGTTTCCTTTGTTGTAGAGATCCAGGCCCTTGTCGAACTGCTCGACGGCCGCGTGCGGACGGCGGCGCACGATCAGGATTTTCAGCGAGATGGTGGACTCCTGTCCCGGGTAGACGGTTTCCTCCCTCGGGCCGTCAGGTTCGTAGCCCAGGTGTACGCCCTTCACCGTGTGGACGCCGGGCTGAAGGCCGGGTAGGCGCAGGGGCGTTCCCTTGTTGACTACGCCGGCGGACTTACCGTCCACGAAGACTTCCACGCCGTCCATGTTGGTCTCGAAGATAAGGGTGCCGTCCTTCGGTGGCGGAGGTGTGCCGGGCGCCGCGCCCGAGGGAAGATACGCCAGCAACATGTTGGGATCGAAGCTGCCGCGCTCCGAGGTTGGGTTCTGCTGCCCGTTGGTCACCTCGCGCACGTTGCGTCGGACATATTCGGCAAGTTCGTCGGCGGTTACGATGCCGTCATGCGATTCGTCGGCTGCGCCCTCCAGGCCTTTGACCACATAGTAAGTGAAGATGCCATGGCCGCCGCCCCAGTCGGCGCTCTCGAAGGAGCGCTCGCGGTCGCGGCTGGCGGTAAGCGAAAACAGCGAGGAGCTCAGATCGAGCAGGCTGCGGCTGACCGCGGCACGGTCGGCTTCCGGTGTGATGGCGCCGCTGTGACAGGCGTCGGTGATCAGCACTTTCCATTTGGCCTTGATGCGCGAGCCGATTACCGAGCCCAGCGTGTCCATCGGATAACCGGTCCCGGCGATGTTGTGGGGATCCAGATCGTATGGCGCGAGATAGGCGTGGCCATCGTATAAGAAACCATGACCGGCGAAATAAATCAACACGCGATCGTCATCATGCGCGGTGGAAGGAAGCCATTCTTCCAGTTCGTGGCGCATGTTGGCCAGGGTGGCGCGGGGGCCGGTCAGCTTGTGCACGTTCTCGGCGTGGAAATTGCCCCCTTCCGGGCTGATGAGAATGGAGTAAATCGACTCCGCGTCGCGCTCAGAGAACTGTAACTGGTCTTTGGCGGCCAGGTTCTTGTAATTGGCGATACCGAGCACCAGCGCGTACGAGCGTGGAATGGCGACGGCGGTTGGCGCGGGTTTGGCTGGTGGCGCGCCGCTTTCATATTTCAGGTCGCGCTGTTGCTTATCGGGCGTCGGCGTCGTCGGTGGAGTCTGCGCGGCCATCGCCGCGGCCACGGCCGCCAGAATGGCGAGACTGCGGGCGAGTTTCATGACATTCACTTGTGCGCCAGCCGGAACTCGTAGATCACCGGCGCGGTGAGCGGCTCGGGCGATGCCACCACCGAAACATCCTTGTCGCGGATGAACATCAACTGGCGCGAACTTGCGCCGGGAACCCCGCTCAAATTGTCCGGCAGCTTCTCCTCCGGTCGTACTCCTTTCGCCCCGGCCGAGCCGTCCACGCATTCGCCGCGCGCCTTGAAGATGGTGTCATCGCACCGCGGCACCAGGCGCGGCGGCACGGCTCCGGGCTTCGGCGGCGGGGGCAGCGGCTGATATTTCGGCTGTGCTCCCAGCGCGAGCGGCGTCACCATCCAGTACAGAACGTCCTGGCCCGGCGGCCCGCTGACGCGGAACCAGCCCTGGACGGCAGGCACCACGTATTCCTTTCCGGCCTCGATGCGGTTCTGCTCGCCGGTGTCCTCCCGAGGGAAAAGGATCTCGTAATTGCCCGAGGTCGCCTGGTTCATCACATAGAGATATCCGTCGAAGTTAGTGTGGAAGCGGAAACGGACACGGTCGCCTTGTGAGAATACCAGCCCGGGATCTACCGCTCGCCAGGAGCCGCCTTCCTGGCGCTCCAGCGTAAGTTCCATGCGGCGCGGCCCGCGCTCCAGGCTTTTGCTCTGGCTGGCCGCGGAACTAACCGGCGCCACGGCGAGTATCGCCGCGAGCATCGAAATTAGTGAGGCTTGCAGCTTCATGGGCGTTTTCCGCCTCGCTCGGCACCTGCGTTACTGGTGCTTGAGTACAAAATCCGCCACTAGGCGTGAATCGGGGCTGCCGGTGCGGTTGAGAACATAAACGGCATTCTCTTTCTTCTCACCCGGCGTGCTTTCGTCCACCTTCTCGAAAACCAGGTCCCGCGCGTAAACCTCGCTGCGCAGGCGGCCGACCAGGGGATCGCCCAGCGGCCTCGCTTCGGCCGAAAGAAGCTTGGGCTGCTCGCTGGGCTGAGCCGGTGTGCCGGTGGGAGACACACCCGAGCTGCCGAGCGAGTAAATCAAATGCTCCAGGTCCGGCTCGGGCCGCCGCGAAAGCACGATGAAAAGCTGTTCCTCGCCGGGTTGCTGGTCGAACGCAAATCGGCCCGGCGCTGAAGGGATCGTGTACTGCTGGCCGCTTTCGACGCGATTGTTTCCGCCGGCGATTTCCGCGGTAGGGAAGAGGACCTTCCAGGTGCCGCTGGCGCCCTTCATCGCAATATACAGATAACCGGCATCGTTCACCTCGATGGCGACGCGAATCCGGTCGCCGGAATGGAAGACGGTGTCCGGTGCAACTTCCCGGTAATCGTCTCCGCCATTGTTGCGCAAGATGCTGTAACGCAGCCCCAGGGGTTTCGCGGTGTACGCGGTGCGGATGATCTGCGCGCCGCCAGAGGAGACCGGCGGGAGGGCATCGCGCACCGGCGGAACGGCAGCGGGCGGTTCCACGGCCGCCGGAGGTCCTGACTCAACGGCCGGCAATGTCTTCTTCGGCGCAGCTTGCTTCGCCGGCGGGCCCGTGGTTTTCTTGGCGGCCGGCGTCGTTGGGGCGTAGAACAGATCGCGGGCGGAAAGCTGCTGAGCCGGCTCCGGCGCGCCGGCTTGCGCGAATAGAGCCGCCACCCCCAAGATTGAGCAGAATAAGGTTTTTTCAACCGGCATAAAGAATCTCCCCGGCATCTCAAACTAGATTACGCTTCCAATTTTGCCACAAATAGTACTATCATTTCGAGGATGAGGACACAATTGCGAATTGGAGCGGTAGCGCGCGCTTTGTGCGTGCTGCTCGCGGAAGTTGTCCTAATTCAGACATGGCCTGTCCCAGTTAGTGCCCAGGAACAGGAACCCAAGAAATTAGACATTTCGATTCTCGAGGGAGAAGGATCGATCAACAATATCCGCCAGCGCGTGGCGCGAGAAGCTATGGTGCAGGTGGACGACGAGAACCACAAGCCGGTCGCCGGAGCGGCGGTTACGTTCTTCCTGCCCGAGCACGGCGCCAGTGGTGTTTTTTCGAATGGCAGCCACAGCCTTACTGTAATGACCGACGACACCGGTCATGCCTTAGCGCGGGGAATGGTTCCCAACAAGGTGACCGGCGACGTGCAGATCCGCGTTGTCGCGAGATTCAAGAGCCTGGGCGCCGAGACCATCATCCACCAACAGAACGTCGCGGCGGCCGCGGCGGCTGCGGGGACGGCTGGCGCTGCGATCTCCGGGAAAGTACTGGCGATCATCATCGCCGTCGCGGCGGCAGGCGTGGCAGGCGGCGCGGTGGCAGCCACTCGCGGCGGCGGCACGTCTCCCACCACAATCACCGCCGGGACGCCCACCGTGGGCGCCCCGCACTAACCGGAAAAGGCAATCGACATGACATCAAGCTTGTTAGTGCGGACGTTGACAGCAGTTTTCTCCGTAGGTTTCGCATTTGGCGGGAGCAGCAGCGCAACAAATCTCAGCGGCCCGCGATTGGGTTTGGTCTTCGACCGTGCGGCCGGGGGCTTGCGTCCGATCAGCGGCATCCCGGGTGCGGCGACTACCGGCGAACCGCTGGCTCTGGGCTTCACTATTTCGCGTGCGGAAATCTCACCCACGCAGGACGCAGCCCTGGTTGTGAATGCGAGGAGTTCCTCGGTGGCGCTGGTCCGCGCGTCCGGCAGCGATTGGGTGACGGCCTCGCTCGACGGTGTCGAGGCCGCGCCGGACAGCATGGCCTTCAGTCCGGGCGGAAGCGCGGCGGCCCTTTATTACGCCGCCGGCCGCGTGCAGATTCTCACCGGCCTGCCCGCCACGCCGGCCGTTGCCGGGGAAATCGACGTGTCCGGCCTGCCGGCACCGATCACGGCCATGGCAGTAGATGATACCGGCAGCTTCTTGCTGATGGCCGCGGGCCAGGCGGAGTCGGTATCGCTATATTACGTCGCGATAAGTTCCGCGCCAAGACTGGTGGGCTCGTTCCGCAGCATATCTTCGGTGCGGCTCTTCAACGCAGGCCAGCAAGCGCTGGTCGCCGATACTCTCGCCGCGACCGTATACCAGGTTACCGACCCGGCCGGCGCGGCAATTACTCAGGTGGTCGCCTCGGCGAGCGATGGAATCTCGGGACTGGTTGCCGCGGACACCGATGCGGCCGGCCAGCGCATATTCGCCGCCGCCGGCACGGGGACCGTGTTGATCCTTGATCGCAGCGGGGGCCCGGCGACAACACTCAATTGCGCCTGCACTCCGACGGGGTTGTTCCGGCTGGCGGGCGCGGCCACATTCCGCCTGACGGAACCGGCCGGCGGTCCGCTCCAGGTGCTGGACGCCAATGCCGCGCCGCGCATCGTGGCTGTGCCGCCGCCCGTCAGGGCGGCTGCACGTCCGGAGGTGCGGCGATGAGACGCTTGATACTTCTTGCCGTTTGCCTGTCGCTATGCGGTTTTACGCTATGGGGACAGATCGCCCCCACCACGCTTTTCAATGGGATTGTCGGCACGCCATACCTCCAGGTAATCGATGACGACCTGGCCTGCGACAACGAATGCACATTTTCAATTTCCTCCGGGACGCTGCCGACCGGTATTGTGGTAAATACTTCTTTTACATGCAACGGAAACTTCTGCCTGCAAGGCACGCCAACGGCGGCGGGCACATTCACCTTTACGGTGCAGGTCGTTGCCGCCTTGGCGCCCGGGCTTGACGCGACACAGACTTACACGGTAGTGATCTATGGGATCACCGGGGCGTCCGGGAGCTCGGGTGTCGTGGGGGTTCCATTCTCCCAAACGTACACAGCGACCGGCGGCGCGACACCCCCAAGTTACACATGGTCCTTCGTGGACAGCACGCCGCCTCCAGGGCTGTCATTCAACCCCCCGTTTGCCACCCCAAGTGCCACGGAAGTGCTCAGCGGAACGCCGACGACAGCGGGAGTCTATTCCTTCACCCTTCAGCTCTCCCTCACCGACCCCGTTGCCGGCCTTTTAACGGAGGCCCTGCCAATTACCGTTGGGATCGCCGCAACTCCCGTGACCATAACCGGCAATTTGCCCGGCGGCATCGTGGGTGGCGCCTATGCGGCGGCGCTCGGCGCCGCGGGCGGGTTTACACCGGCCACTAACACATTCTCGGTGATCTCCGGGACTCCGCCGGCCGGCACTACGTTATCCGCGGACGGAACTCTGGCGGGCACGTTAACGGCAGTGGGAACGTATACCTTTACGGTGCAGGTCACTAATACGCTGATCTTTAATGGCGTATTACCCCCGCCGCTCACCACCACACAGCTTTACACGGTGGTGGTTTATCCGGTTCTCGCAGTCACCCCGTTGGCGGAGATCCCGGGAACTGTCAATGTGCCTTTTTCCCAGACGTTCACAGCCACCGGAGGGGCGGGCCCTGCCAGTTACACATGGTCTTTGACGACCAGTCAGCCGCCTCCAGGTCTTACACTCTCCGCCGCGGGCGTACTCAGCGGGACTCCGACGACTACGGGAACCTACATCTTTTCGCCCCAGGTTTCCAGCCTGATCCCCACTGTAGGTACGGCGGTTGCGAGCCAGGCATTCACCATTGTGATTGCCGCGGTTGCCTCTCCGACCATAATCGGCAACTTGGCCGGCGGTACGGTGGGTGTTCCTTATTCGGCCACGCTCGGCGCCACGGGAGGATATGGAGCAGGCACTTACACGTTCGCGCTGGCCTCTGGAACTCCGCCATCCGGCACTACTTTGTCTGCCGGCGGAACGCTGTCGGGCACCCCGACGGCAGCGGGGAGCTTCACCTTCACGGTGCAGGTGACCAGCGTGCTCCCGGGACTCGCGCCGGTCACCGCAACACAGGCGTTCACAGTGGTGGTCTATCCGGTTCTCGCGATCACAACGCAGACTGCGAACTCGGGGACGGTGGGTGTTGCATACTCTCAAACGTTCGCAGCCACCGGAGGCGCGGGCACCTTCACATGGTCTTTGGGAGCCGGCACGCTGCCTCCAGGTCTGACACTGTCTTCCGCGGGCGTACTTAGCGGGACTCCGACGGCTGCGGGCAACTTTCCTATCTACGTCCAGGTCCTCAGCCAGTACCCCGTTGGTGGTGCGCAGACGGCGAGCCAATGGTTCACCGTGGTCATTGCCGCAACGCCTTCCCTCACCATCGCTGGCAGCGTGAGTGGCGGCACAGTGGGTGTTCCCTATTCGGCCGCGCTCACGGGCTCCGGCGGATATGGAGCCGGCACCTACACATTCTCGCTGGCTTCCGGGACCCTGCCATCCGGCCTGACGTTGTCCGCTGCTGGAACTCTGTCCGGTACGCCGGCAGCGGCGGGGACATTCACCTTCACCGTCCAGGTCACCAACACTTACCCCAGCGCTATCGCCAACTTCCCGCCACTCACGGCAACACAGTCGTTTACAGTGGTGGTTTATCCGGCTCTCACGATCACCACAGTGACTCCCAGTGTGGGGACTTTGGGAGCGGCTTACTCCCAGACTTTGGTGGCAACCGGCGGCGCGGGCGCTTCGACCTACACATGGTCTTTGGTGAGCGGCACGCTGCCACCGGGTCTGACGCTCTCTGCCGCCGGCGTGCTCAGCGGGACACCGACGGCGGCGGGAACCTTCACTTTCTCGGTCCAGGTCTCCAGCCAGAGCGCCAATAGCGGCCTGCTGACGGCGAGCCAAGGGTTTGCCGTAGTGATCGCCGGGGTTCCCTCCCTCAGCATTGCCGGTGTCTTGAGCGGCGGCACGGTGGGTGTTCCCTATTCGGGGGCGCTCACGGGTTTCGGCGGATATGGCGCGGGAGTATATGCCTTTTCGCTGGCTTCCGGGACTCTTCCGGCCGGCATTACCTTATCTGCCAGCGGAACTCTCTCGGGCACGCCAACGGCAGCGGGGACATCCACCTTCACCGTGCAGGTCAGCAACACCTACACTGGCACGGTTGCCTTGGCGCCGCTCACAGCAACGCAGTCTTACACGGTGGTGATCTATCCGGCTCTCGCGATCACTTTGCAGACCGCCAGCTCGGGTAGCGTGGGCGCTACTTACTCCCAAACGCTTACAGCCACCGGAGGCGCCGGCGCATCCAGCTACACATGGGCCGTGGCGACCGGCGCGCCGCCTCCCGGTCTGACACTTTCCCCGGCAGGCGTGCTCAGTGGGACACCGACGGCTGCGGGGACCTTCAATTTCACCGTCCAGGTCTCCAGCCAGGTCCCCACTATTGGCGTGCAGACGGCGAACCAGGCGTTCAGCATTGTGATCGCCGCGGTTCCTTCCCTCTCTATTACAGGCACCTTAGGCGCCGGCACCGCGGGTGTTCCCTATTCGGCGACGCTTGGCGCCACGGGTGGATATGGAACCGGTACTTACACATTCTCGGTAATCTCCGGGGGACTGCCGACCGGCCTTACGCTATCTGCCGGCGGAATTCTGTCGGGCACGCCAACCGGAGCTGGGACATCCACCTTCACGGTGCAGGTCACCAGTGCCCTGGCCACTGCCGTTGCCAACATTCCGCCGCTTACCGCAACACAGTCTTTCACGATTGCTGTTTCGGCGGTTGCCCTAACCATCGCCGGCAGCCCGGGCAGCGGTACGGTGGGTGTTCCCTATTCGGCGACGCTCACCGGTTCCGGCGGATATGGGACGGGAACTTACACATTCTCGCTGGCGTCCGGGACTCTGCCGGCCGATATTATTCTGTCTGCCGGTGGAATCCTGTCCGGCACGCCAACCGCAGTGGGGACATCCACCTTCACGGTCCAGGTCACCAGCACCGAGACCGGCCAGCCAGTCACCGCAACGCAGTCCTTCACCATCGCGGTGGGGGTCGCGCCCGCGCCGGCCTTGACGATTACGGGTCTCCCGAATACGCCCGCACCGGCCACCCAGCCGGCTCTGGGCGTGACCGCCGGCAGCACGTACCCGATAGCCATTCAGGGCACCATCACCCTGACATTCGCGCCGGACTCCGGCCCGGACGACCCCAACGTGCAGTTCACTACCGGCGGCCGCACCATCACCTTCCAGATTCCGGCGGGCGCCAGCCAGGCGCAATTCCCCGGCAGCACACCAGGCGTGCAAACCGGCACGGTTGCCGGCACCATCACCCTGACCTTGACGGTGGCGGCGGCAGGCGTCGATATCACCCCGACGCCGGCGCCTACCCAAGTTCTGACGATAGCCAAGAGCGCGCCCGCGATCACCAGCGCGACCGTCACCCCCACCAGCGGAGGCTTTAACCTCGTGCTGGTAGGTTACTCCACCACGCGCGACATGGTCTCCGCGGCGGTCACGTTTACGCCCGTTTCCGGCGTCACCCTGTCTAGCAACAGTGCACCGCCGATATCGTTGGGCCCGACCTTCACCACGTGGTATCAGAGTTCCGCGTCGGCGCCGTTCGGTAGCATGTTCTCGCTCGAGATCCCGTTCACCATCCAGAACGGCACCAACCCGCTCGCATCCGTGTCGATCACGCTCACCAACTCGCAAGGCACTTCGCCGACGACCACGGCTGCGTTTTAGATGTTTGCCGACCGCTCCCGCGCGGTCGCGGCTCTGAGCGCTTATCGGAGCCGCGACCGTCAGGGAGCGGTTGCGCGCGATTGAACCGGTTATTTGCCGATAGGCACTCGGGTCAGAATCGCTACCACGTCACCCGGCCGGTTCGACCACGGCCGACATAGACCCCTGCGAGCGCGGCAGGCGCGCATCCCGGCCGTAGGATTCGATCTGAGCCCAAGCGAATTTGGCTTCTGGCAATTCGCAGGTGATCAGCACGCTGCGGCCGGCGCGGTCCACTTCCTCGGCGTGATGGTAGGCCTCTTCCAGGCTGAAGACGAAAACCTTCTGCAACATCTCGATGACGTAATCGTAAGTGTGGTCGTTGTCGTCGAGCAGGACGACGCGATAGAGCGGAACCAGACGGTGCGGCTCAACGATGTCAGTGTCCTCAGGCAATGGATGGCTTCGCCATGGCGCGGCCGCCAATCCCAGTATGCGACATCCCGCACCGTGCCGGCAGGGGCATGCTTTAGCGTGCCCACTTTAGCTTGCCCATGCCAACCGATCCGGCCGGTTGCGATATGATGCTGTCTTGATTCGAAAAGCCCTCATCCCGCTCGCGCTGGCGCTGTTCATTTTCCAGGCCCGGACCGCGGAGAAGTTCTCGCTCACGGTCGACAACATCATGCGCGGCCCGGCGCTGGTGGGCTATGAGCCCTCGCAGATCCGCTGGTCGCACGACAGCCAACGCATCTTCTTCCAGTGGAAGCAAGCCAGCGACAAGCAGGATGCGCCGCTCGATACGTACGTTGTGGGGCGCGACGGATCGCCGCCGCGCAAGCTCAGCGATGCGGAAGCGAAACAGGCGCCGCCCGCCTATGGCGACATTTCGCGCGACCAGCGGCTCACGGTTTTTTCTCGCGATGGCGACCTGTTCCTCTATGATTCGACCAACGGCCAGGTCCGCCAGATCACCGACACCACCGAAGCCGAGACCGACCCGCATTTCCTTCCCGATGGCAAACGCATCTACTTTACGCGCGGCGGCAACCTTTATGTCATGTCGCTCGACACCGGCTACCTGGAGCAGATGACCGATATTCGCTCCGCCGGCGCACCCCAGCCGGCGTCGCCAACTGGCTTCACAGGTGTATTCGGCGGACGCGGTGGCCGCGGCCCCGCTCCGCCGCCCGAGCCTGCCGCTGACCAGAAGCCCGCCAGCGCGAGCCAGGAGAGCCTGAAGAGGGAACAGAAAGAACTCTTCGAAACGGTCCGCGAGCGAGCGGCGCGGCGCGAAGAAGCCGAAGCCAAACGCAAGCGGGAACACCCGCGCAAGCCATTCACGCTCGAGGCGCGCCAGTCGATCGAGGAACTTCGACTTTCGCCCGACGAAAAATATGTGATCGCCACCGTGGTGGATTCGGCCGGCGCCAGGAATACCACGGTTCCCCAATGGATCACCGACACTGCGTACACCGAGGAGCAGAGCGGCCGCTCCAACGTGGGCGACACGCAGGCGCGCATGCGCCTGGCGGTGTTCGATGCCGCGTCGGGCGAGATGAAATGGGTGGATCACGGCCAAAAAGCCGTGCCGGCCTCGTCTCAGCCCGCGCCGCCGGCGGCGCCCTCTCCTAGTGCGGAGCGTGCCCCCAACGCGGAGCAGGGAGGGCGCCACCCGCACACCGCCGAGCCGCCGGAACGCGAGGTTGAGCTTGCCATGCCGGTCTGGAGCGAGGATGGTTCCAAGGCCGCGCTGCTGGGCCGCTCCGCCGACAACAAGGACCGTTGGATCTTTGCCCTGGATCCCGCCACTGGCAAGACGCGTGTGCTGGCGCATGACCATGACGACGCCTGGATCGGCGGTCCCGGCGCATTTACGCTGGGCTGGATGGAGAATGGCCGCGAAGTCTACTTCCAGTCCGAGCGCACAGGCTATTCGCACCTTTACGCAGTGGCCTGGGATGGCGGCGAGCCGCGCGCTTTGACGTCCGGCAATTGGGAAGTGCTCGCCGTGCGCCAGTCGCGCGACAAATCGCATTTCTATATCACCGCGAGCCAGGATTCCCCTTACGAAAATCACCTCTATGAGATGAGCGGCGAAGGCGGCGCACTCACCCGGCTCACCGCCCCGCCCGGCAGGCACATCACCACGCTTTCACCCGACGAGCGCTGGATCGCCGATGTCTACTCTTACACCAACCAGCCGCCCGAGCTTTACGTGCAGGAAAACCGGGTGCGTGCCGAACCGCGGCGCCTCACCACGTCGCCCGCGCCCGATTTCGCCGCGTATCCATGGATCGATGCGCCCATCGTCACCTTCCCCGCGCGCGATGGCGTCCAGGTGCCGGCGCGCGTGTTCAAGCCGGCCCATTTCCGCAAGGGCGGTCCCGGCGTGGTGTTCGTGCACGGCGCGGGATACCTGCAAAACGTGGACCGCTGGTGGAGCGCCAACTACTATCGCGAGTATATGTTCGACCACCTGCTGATGGAGCGCGGTTTCATCGTCATCGACGTCGATTACCGCGGCTCGGCCGGCCACGGCCGCGACTGGCGCACCGCGGTCTACGAACATATGGGCGGCAAGGACCTGGACGACATCATCGACGCCGCCCGCTACCTGGTGGCGCGGCACGGCGCCAACCCCGCGAAGATCGGCCTGTGGGGCGGCAGCTATGGCGGCTTCCTAACCCTGATGGCGATGTTTACCCAGGGCGACACCTTCGCCGCCGGCGCTGCGCTGCGGCCGGTTTCCGATTGGGCGCTGTACAATCAGAGCTACACTTCGGACATCCTGAACCTGCCGCAGAGCGACGCGCCAGCGTACCGGCGCTCCTCACCCATCTATTTCGCCGAGGGGCTGAAAGGCGCGCTGCTCATCTGCCACGGCATGGTGGATTCCAACGTCGAGTTTAACGATACCGTGCGCCTGGTTCAGCGCCTCATCGAGCTGCGAAAGGAGAACTGGCAGCTCGCCGTCTATCCCGTGGAGAACCACTCTTTCACCGAGCCGAGCAGTTGGGCCGATGAATACAAGCGCATTCTGGCGCTGTTCGAGCGAACTTTGGGCGGTGGGTAGGTGCGCTTTAGCTCGCCAACGCCCGCTTGCAGGCGCATTTCTTCAATTTTCTCCCCAGAGCGGTGAACAACTACTCACACCGTTCTGTCTGGTTTAAGTAAACGTTTAGTTGGCCTAAGTCAACGCTTATCGCACCCTGGCTAACGGGATTCATAACTCAGCATATGCTTATGTCGATTGTTATGGGGGTCCTATATCGGAACTTAGTCTTGTATGTTACCCCCCGTACGGCTAGCCTATGAATGCACCCTCTCACGCGTCGAGATGGGCTTTCTTAATGACCGGCTCGACCGCAAATCGCTGGCCGAGCCGGGAATTTTCTTACTCGCCGCGGCTTCCCTATTTCTTGCAGATCGCAGTCAGGAATCGGCCATCCGGCGACAGGTGTACCCGCACCAGATCCAGCCCGCCGTGTTCGGTGAGCAGCCAGCGGAAGGCGTCCGGACTGTAGGCATACTGGAAGTTGAGCCCGATGCGTTCCCCGCGCTGGAGCTCGATATTCTGGCTTACCACCGTGGCGGAAAGGTCGGTTTCGGCGCGAAAATAGCGCGTGATCAAGTGCAGGCCTTCGTGGCGCTCGTCGTGTTTCTGGTTGAATCGAAGTTCGCCGTTGGCCTGCTGGATGCCAACGCTCTCAAGCACCGCCCAGAGGAAGTTGCGCACCATGGGCCGCGTGTTCCGCTCCATGGTCTGCTCCGCGTGGTGGATCTCGCCGTCGATGATCAACCGGTCTCCGGGCTTCATGCACTGCGCCACGTAGCGGATCTCGGCCAGCGGATCGAGCGAACTGACGGTGTTTCCGGAGAGCACGAACAGGCGGGGCGGATCGGCGGCGTCGGCGGCGTAAACCAGGTGCACGGGGCTGGAAATATCGGCCTTGATGCAGGTGGTTTCGATGTCGTTGTCCTCGGCCCTGGCTGACGCCAGTTCCAGCAGGCCCTGGCTTGAGTCCACCGGGAAGTAAAGGCACTCGCAGCCGGAATCCTTCAAGGCCCCCAGCAGCAGCGCGTCGCGCGCGCCATCGCCCGCGCCGAAGCTGATCACCGGCACGCGCCCGTGGAAATGCGACGCCAGTTCGAAGGCGCCCGATCCCAGTTCCTTCCAGGTCGCCGTCAGGCCGCCGTAAAGGTCCGGATCGGCCGCCAGCGCGGTCCAATCCGCCGCCGAGCGCGGGAACCAGTAGAAAAACTTCTCGGGCAGATCGCGCGCTTCGAAAGCGTCGGTGAACTCCTGCGCGAGGTCGGCTTCGGTGAGAACCACTTCGACTTTCATTTAAAACCCCATGATCTGCATTCCCGAATCGACGAACAGCACATTGCCGGTGACGCCGCGCGCCAGACCGCTGGCCAGAAACACAGCTGCGTCGGCCACTTCCGCCGGATCCGTATTGCGCCGCAGCGGCGTACGCCCGGCGGCCTCCAGAATTCCCGAGAATCCCTTGATGCCCCGCGCCGAGGCCGTCTTCACCGGCCCCGCCGAGATGGCATTCACGCGAATGCTGCGTTCGCCCAACTCGCTCGCCAGATATCGCATGGCAGCCTCCAGCGAGGCCTTGGCCACGCCCATTACATTGTAGTTCGGCACAACCCGCTGCGAACCGAGGTAAGTAAGCGTGGAGATCGATCCGCCCTCCGCCATCGCCGGCATCACGGCTCGCGCCAGCGCCACCAGCGAAAACGCGCTCACGTCCTGCGCCAGCAGGAAGCCAGAGCGGCTGGTCTCGAGGAACGGCCGCCTCAGGTCCTCGGGATTGGCGAAGGCCAGACTGTGCACCACCGCGTGGAGCGGCCGCTTCAGCGCGGCCAGCGCATCCGTGAGCGCCGCCAGTTCCTCGTCCTTGGTGACGTCGCAAGGGTGAATCAACGCCACGTTGAGATCCGGCGTCAGCTCGTCGATCGAAACCTTCTGCCGCTCGCCGAGATAAGTGAGCACCAACGTGGCCCCTTCCCGCGCAAATGCCTGCGCGATCGCATAAGCCAGGCTCCATCTGTTGGCGATTCCTGTGACGAGGGCAAGCTTGCCCTCCAGCAGTCTGGACATGAACCTCCCAGTGTACCGGAGACCAGGCAAGGTGGGGCAGGCGCTTCCGCCTGCCAACCTCTTAAGCACCGCCGCGCAACTTGCCCGGCCCCTCCTGAGGCGCCGACTTTCGGTTGGCAGGCGGAAGCGCCTGCCCCACCCGCCGGCCTCCACCCTCCGCAGTGTACACTTGTGTTCGAGACCCGCATGGATCTCGCTACCCCACTCACCTACGTCAAAGGCATCGGTCCGGCGCGCGCCGCGCTGCTCGAAGCCAAGGGTCTCTCTACCGTCGAAGACCTGCTCGGCTATGTGCCGTTCCGTTACGAAGACCGCAGCAACATGAAGACCATCGCCCAACTGGCGCCGGGCGAGATGGCCACCGTGATCGCCAGCGTGAGCTCCGCCAAACTCTTCGGCTTCCGCCGCCGCAACCTGGGAATGTTCGAAGCCCGCTTCAGCGACGCCTCCCGCGCCATCCTGGTGGGCAAATGGTTCCACGGCGGGTACTTGGCGAACGTGCTGGGCGCGGGGCTGAAGGTGGCCCTGTTCGGCAAAGTCGAGTTCGACACTTACTCCGGCGAACTCACCATGCTGCACCCGGAATTCGAAGTCCTTTCCGGTGACGACGAGGGCGACTCCACGCTCCACGTGGGCCGCCTGGTGCCCATCTACGAAGCGGTTTCCAAGCTCACCACGCGCCTGTTGCGTGTCTTCATGCATCGCATTATCGAGACGCTCCCGTCCCTCGACGACCCGCTGCCCGAGCATCTGCGCGCCCGCTTCAAGCTGCCCGACCGCGCGACCGCCATCCGGGACGTGCACTTTCCGCCGCCCGATTCCGACCTGCGCCTGCTCAACGCCTTCCGCTCTCCCGCGCAGTTCCGCTTGATCTTCGAAGAGTTCTTCTGGCTCGAATGCGGCGTGGCTCTGAAGCGCTCCAAGGCACGCACGGTCACTGGTATCGCCTTCGAAATCGACGAACGCGTGCGCGAGCGCGTCAAGCGGATGCTGCCGTTCAAGCCCACCGGCGCGCAGAAGCGCGTCATCCAGGAAATCGCCGCCGATATGCGCCAGCCGCATCCCATGAATCGCCTGCTGCAAGGCGATGTGGGCAGCGGCAAGACCATTGTGGCGGCCGAGGCCGCGGTGATCGCCATCGAAAACGGCTACCAGGTGGCCGTGCTCGCGCCCACCGAAATTCTCGCCGCGCAGCACGCGTTTTACTTTCGCCAGATTCTCTCCCCACTGGGGTACACGACCGCGCTGCTTACCGGATCGTTCACCAGCCGCGAGAAGGATAAGTTGAAGCAACTGGTCTCGGCTGGCCTCGCGCACGTGGTGGTGGGCACCCACGCGCTGCTCGAAAAGGACGTCGAGTTCCACCGCCTGGGCCTCGCCATCATCGATGAGCAACACCGTTTCGGCGTGCTGCAACGGCTCCAGCTCGTGCAAAAAGGCGCGCAGCCGGACGTGCTGGTGATGACCGCCACGCCGATTCCGCGCACGCTCGCCATGACTCTCTATGGCGACCTGGACGTCTCGACCATCGATGAGCTGCCGCCCGGCCGCAAGCCCATCATCACCAAACACGCGACCGCCGACCGCGTCGAGCAGGTCTACAGCTTCCTCAAGCGCCAGATCGCGGAGGGTCGCCAGGCTTACGTGGTTTATCCCGTGATCGAAGAATCCGAGACGCAGGCCATGAAGGCCGCGCGGCAGATGTACGAGCACCTGTCGCGCGAAGTTTTCCCCGATCTCGCCGTGGGCCTGATGCACGGCCGCCTGAACGGTGACGAAAAGGAAGACGTGATGCAGCGCTTCAAGGAGGGCCGCATCCAGATCCTGGTTTCGACCACGGTGATCGAAGTCGGCATGGACGTGCCCAACGCGAGCGTCATGGTGGTCGAGCAGGCCGAGCGCTTCGGCCTGGCGCAACTCCATCAGCTTCGCGGGCGCGTCGGCCGCGGCGCGGCGCAAAGCTACTGCATTCTGGTGACGGAGAAGATGAACGATGCCGCGCGCGAACGCATACGCACGCTGGTCGATTCCACCGACGGCTTCCACATTTCGGAGATCGACCTGAAGCTGCGCGGACCGGGAGAATTCTTCGGCACCAAGCAATCCGGGCTGCCCGCGCTGCGGGTGGCCAATATCCTGCGCGATGCCGAGATTCTGGAGATAGCGCGGCGCGAGGCGGTCGATTTCGTCACCCGTCCGCCGTCGGCAGAAGACCTGCGCCGCGCCGTGGCTTACATCCGCGACCATTGGCAACGGCGGTACGGCCTGGTGACGGTAGGCTGATGTCCCGTCTCACAAGTTCGCAAGATGATTCCGGAGCCTTGTATCAGGGCACGGCTTCAGCCGTGCCGCCATGGGATCTACCAAACCCGGCCTTCAGGCCCTGCAATCGGCCAATAGCATCGTGGGCTTTTCGTCAACGAACCCCCGAGGCGCGAGACTGATGCGCGTGATCGCCGGAGAACTCCGTTCGCGCCGTATCGCCGGCATTCCCGGCGATTCGACGCGCCCCACGTCCGACCGCCTGCGCGAGACGCTGTTCGACATTCTGGCGCCGCGCATCCGCGGCGCGACCTTCCTCGACGCTTACGCCGGAACCGGCGCCGTCGGCATCGAAGCGCTCAGCCGCGGCGCCGCCCACGCATGGTTCCTGGAACGCAGCCGCACCGCCCTCCAGGTGTTGCGCCAGAATCTGGCCTCGCTCGACTTGGAAGCGCGCTCTTCGGTGATCGCCGGCCCCGCGCTGCTGTCCATCGCGCGCTTCTCGGCTGCCATCGTGTTTCTGGACCCGCCCTACACCCTCGAACGCGAATTACTCGCCGCGCTCGACCTGCTGGGATCGACGCCGCCCCCGCTGGTCATCGCGCAGCATTCGGTCCATCTGGCTTTGCCCGAGAGCTTCGGTCCATTGCATCGAACGCGGATAGTCAAGCAAGGTGATAACGCGCTGAGCTTCTTTAGGCCGGAGTAGTATTGACCTCGCCGCGACCGTCGATCGGAGCCGCGACCACAGGGAGCGGTCCCATTGCACGATTCGGACTCCAACTATCTCGGGCGATTACCTTCTGCCGTGGCCGCCGCCGCCACCGGAGCTGTGCGAACCGCCGGAACTGTGCGAGCCGCCGCTGCGGGAACCACCACTAAAGCTGCGCGAACCGGCTCCATAGCTTCGGACGCCTCCACCGCCGCCGCGATAGCTGGGTGCGGAACTCCGAGGTGCTGACTGGAACGAGCGCTGCGCGTAACCCCGATAGCTTTGCGCCGAGCCCCGATAGCTCTGCGCCGAACCCCGATAGCTTTGATAGCTCTGCCGGCCCTGGAAGTGCTGCCAGCCCGAAGAGCCTTGCGCGCCCTGGAAGCTTCGCGCGCCGGCCTGCGCCGTGCCGCCGCGGAACGAGCTCCCAGTGCCGCTACCCGCACCGAACCTCTGCCAGTTTCCGCTCCGCCCGGCGGCCATGCGCGAAGCTTGCGAAGCCGAGCCGTACCGGGCGTTGAGCCGGCTGTTCGAATAGGCTACTCCCATCCGATGAGCCGGATCGTGCATCCACGCCGTTCTCCCGCCGAATCCGCCGCCAAAACCGTAACCATGGAATCCATAGTGATTGAAAAAGCCGGCGTTGATGAACAGGCCACCGCCGAACCAGTTCGGACCCCAGCCCCATCCGCCCCAGCCACCCCAGCCGCCGAAGCACAGTCCAATGTCGATTCCCGGCCAGAACCCAAATCCGAAGCTCGGATAAAAGAGCGGCGGATAGTATCCCCACATCGGAGGCCCCCAAATATAGGCCGGGTCATAGGTCGGGACGTAGACCACCTGCGGATTAGCTGGCTCGATTTCGATCGCCGACAGATCGCCCTGGTTTTCGGTGGTCACCGTCTCCTGCGGGGTTGACCGCAGCTTGCCGTTCGCCTGCGCGCGCGACCGCAGGCGCTGCACGGCGTGCATCACCTCGGCCTGTTGCGCCAGGAAGGCGTTGCCCAGGTCGGTCGTCCAATGGATGTTCTGCGTCAGCTTCGCCAGCACGTCCGGCATGGCCACCATTGCTTGCACGCTGGCATCCCAATTCTGTTGCCGCGCCGCATCCATCAACTGCTGGCCTTGCAGGTCGCTATGGGACTGCAGCCACTGTTGCGCCTCCACCAGCTCGACAGGATATGTCGAGGCAGCCAGCACCTGTCCCAGCAGCGGATCCGGATAAAGCGCGATGGGCGAAACCAGGTTTTCCAGTTGCTGAGGGGCCAAAGCCGGCGCATTGGCCGGAGCCTGGGCCTGACCCGGAGGCGGAGCTGTTGCCGGTCCCTGTGCCAGCGCAACCGTTCCAAACCCCGTCATCGCCAAAACGCAGGCCACCGACACCGCCCGCCGAAACCATTGTCGAACCGAACCGCGTTCCATCTTGCCACCTCCCTGCCACGAGCCGCTCGCCGCCGGCGCCGCCGCCAGCCCCGCCGCTCCTGGCCTTCACTCAATTGGACGCTCGAAACCGCCTCGCGGTTGTTGGCTCTTTTCAGCCACTTTTGGTGGTTTTGGACCACTAAACCCCTTTAATTCCCACCGTCCGCGCCTTGCCTTCCGTGCTGCTAGGCGACGTGATCATCCACACACAGTGCGGAGATCGCCGCAACCCGCGCGGAGGTAGGGCACGCTTTAGCTTGCCCTTAGCTAAACATGCGCCGAATCGTTTGCATCGGCAGAAAGAGCTTATCGGGATGGCTAGGAAATTGGATGAACCCGTAAGACCGATAAAACGCAACCGCGGTTTCATTCTCCGCCTCCACAACCACCGCCAGCGAGCCGACTTCGGAGGTGCTGTTTAAGGAGCGCTTCAATGCGTCTAGGAGAAGCTCTTCACCAAAGCCTTGTTTGTGGTATCTCGCGTCGACGGCAAGACGGCCTAATAGTGTCGCGGGCAGGTTGGGATAGCGCGGTAACTTACGTACCAATTCAACTGGTAGCTCGCCCGGATTTATGGTGTAAGAGGACAGGGTGTAGTAGCCGATGACCCTGGGTCCCTCCGCCAATACGAATACCGCGGCGGTGTATCTCTCTCTGTCTTGCCTTGCGCGCGAATGAAGATACGCGTCGAGCGATTCGACTCCGCATGAGAAATCGTCGCGCACGTGGCGGCCGGCATCGAGGGCCTCGATCGAACGTCCGGGGACTCTGTCTTTCAAACGTCCAGAATAACCGATCAGCCGTGCTTCTGCTTGTAGCGGCGCGCGGCCCTGCGCAATTTCTCATTAGGGGCCGGTGGGTGCAAAAGAGCGTTGACGAACACCTTGCTGTCATTGGCGGTCAAGAGCAGGATTCCATGCTCCTGAATGACCCGCTTGGCGGTATCGTGGGCCGCGCTTATGACGAAGTCCGTGAGGCTACGTCCCTCCAGATCAGCCGCGCGTTGCAGAGTCTCCTTCAACGGTGCCGTGATGCGAGCCTCAAGCCGCTCCGCTTTGGCAGCGGATGGGGCCGTCGGTTCCGTTGGGACCAGCGTAGCCATCTTTAAAATCCCCCCTGTGGGAATTGTACGGCTGTTTGCCGCACGAATACAAGCCCCAGGTTGTCTGACGTTATGGTAATCGTCACCAAGACTATGTTGTCGGTCCTTGGCTTGAGCCGCAGATAGTCTCAATGGCAAATAGATTCAATGGCTTACGCCAACCAGCATCTTGCCACAGGCGGTACGCTGCCCCACAGGCCAAGCCGTCGCCCGCGCTGGCCAGGAAGATCCGTGACCGTCACGCCCACGCCAAGTCTCCGATTTCTCTCCGCTTGGCTCCCGAACAGATCGCCGCGGCCAAGCACATCGCGCCGCGAAGTCGGTAGGCTACCAAACCCAGCTCCGCATGTTGGATCGCCGAAGGGATCCGCCGCGAAGCCAGGCGGGCGTCATCCGGCCGGGCCCACGGCCGCGCGTGGCTTGGAAACGTCCCGTCTGTCCCGACCCGTTCCATCAAACCCCTTTACTTCCCATCGGTCGGCGCATTGTCTTGCGTCGTGTTGCATGGATGGGTTGGAGGGCTCCTGTACTCATCGATACAAGGCTCAAAACGGTGTAGCGTTTCGTATATACAAACTGATAACATATCGGTGTGGTCATTTCCGGTTTTGAGTGGGACGATGACAACATCTGCCATATCGCGAGGCACGAATTCACCCCGGAAGAAGTGGAGGAGGTCTTCGCCAGTGACCACAAGGTCAGGCGAGCCCGCCAGAAGCGATACATCGCTTTGGGCGAAACGCTGGACGGCCGCCTGGCTTTCGTCGTGTTTCGGCGGTCGGCCGGAGGGCTGGTGAGGGTGATCACAGCCCGGGACATGGACGCAGGTGAACGGCGGCTGTTTCGCCGCAAGTAGGCAACGCAAATGAAAAAGAAGCTCTCTCCGGCAAAGTCGCCACTACCAAGTTTTCAATCCGACCAAAAGGCCGCGGAGTATTTTGAAAGCCACTCGATTGCCGGTGTGTGGGACCAGTTGCCCAAGGCTCCGCAAGCCAAACCGTCGCCCGCCCTGGCCAGGAAGATACGCGACCGTCACGCCCGCGCCAAGTCACCGATTTCTCTCCGGTTGGCGCCCGAGCAGATCGCCGCCGCGAAGCGCGTCGCCGCCGCAAAGTCGGTAGGCTACCAAACCCAACTCCGGATGTGGATCGCCGAAGGAATCCGCCGCGAAGCCAGGCGGGCATAGGCTTTACCCCCATGGCAGGGCGCGGTTTGGGAACGTTCCGTCCGTCCGCGACCTGTTCCCGGGTGCGTTCCGTGGGTCCTCGCCTTCGCGCAACTCAAGGAAGGCCTAAGAATTGCCTGATCTGTTCTTCATTTCTTGGCTGCTTTGAGCGGAGTAGTGTATCTTGCAGAGGGGTATCTGCTGCATCCGACACCATTCGCTCTTAATCTGATCATGTTTCTTGACTGACTCGTGCTGTACCTCCGCCAGTAGGTGCGAGCGAGTGCTCTTATTTCCGGAGAATGCCACGGAACGAAAGTGCTGAGCGCCGTGGTACTCGATGACGAATTTCCGGCCGCGATGATACACGACAAAGTCGAACGGTAGAGGCCTTCTGTCCTTGCAGTCCGGAAAACACACCTGCTCCTCAAAGCGGAGATCCACCGAGGACAACACCTCTCTTACTATCGTTTCGCCTTTGGAACTCGCGCACCGCTGGCAGCCGCAACCGATCAGGTGCACGTGGGGCTTCTGGCTGAATGGGCCGTGGTACGGACAGTCGATGACGACGGGAACTTTCGGGCCTCGCGACACAACTCTGTCGTAGTTGTACCTCCCTTGGTGCCTCTTGGCCGCAGCCTCGATGAAGCTATCGCGCGTGTACGGGACGTGTCCGCCGCATTTAGGGCACCCAGACGGGTTCTTGGAAAGGGTGTGGCTCGCCGGAGTCTGAAGGAACTCGCCATGAAGCGGGCAGATAATACACACCTGCTCGTGATTGCGTGTGTAAATCGTCTTCGAGTAGTCGTACTTCCCCTTGTGAATTGCGCACGCCTGCGCGATGAACTGCTCTGTGGTCTTCTTCTTGGTGCCCCCACAGGCAGGGCAGCCCTGGCGCCGACGGAGGTGGTGCAGCGGCTTCTGGACAAAGGTCCCGTGCTGTGGGCACTCGATGGTGACGGGGGTTCGCGTATCGATAGAGTCGCCGAGGCGATACTCGTATTTCATCCCGTGCACCTTCCGAGCTTGCTGGATAAATAGTTCAGGGGTCCATGGCGTCCTGCCCCCACACGCTGGGCAGCCCTGGGGGTTGGTCCCGTGGGTGTGGTTCCCAGGCGTCTGCCAGAAACTGCCATGTCGTGGACACGAGATTTCTACCTTGGTACGAAAGTTCTTGTAGACGACCTTCGAGTAATCATATTTGTCCCCGTGGATTGCACGGGCCTTATTTTCGAAGTCCCGCGCAGTGTTGCGGCTCCGACTGCCCTTTCGCTCGGAAGCGCACCGCGGACATCCTTGGCCATCGAGATGCTTGGCGGGTGCCTGCTCAAAGGGACCGTGCCGTCGACAAACGATGGTTACTTTCTTGTCTGAGTAAACATACTTGATGTTGGAATAGTCGTACTTGTCAGCATGCAGCGATTTTGCTTCTTCGATGAATTCCCCAACAGACCGTCTTCTGGGCATGGCCTCAACCCGTTGCTATTATAGTATTCAGGAATACGGGAACGGAGCGTATTCGCCCCCCTTCACCTCGCCAGCCCATTCCGAATCAGCAGCGCCCTCGGGTCCGGGTCTCGCCCCATAAACGCGCGATACAACTCCGCCGGGTCGGCGCTGTCTCCGCGGGAGAGTATATTCCGCCGGAATTCGCCGCCGACCTCGCGGCTGAAGATGCCACGCTCGCGGAAGCGCGTGAACGCATCGGCCTCCAAGACTTCGGCCCACTTGTAGGAGTAATAACCCGCGCCATAACCCACCGGGCTCGCGAACAAATGCGTGAAGGCCGCCAGCATCGCGTGGGCGGGCGGGAGCGGCGCCGGGCTGAACTCCTGCAAAATGCGGCGCGCGTAATCCACCGCGTCGCCATCGCGCTCGGGTGAGTAGCGCACGTGCAGCAACAGGTCGATGTACCCGAACCCGAGCTGCCGCATCTGTTGGTTGGCGGCGCGAAACGTGCGCGCCCGCCGCATTTTCTCAAATAACTCGTGCGGCACCGGCTGGCCGGTTTCCCAGTGACGCGCGAACAGATCGAGCGATTCGCGTTCCCAGCACCAGTTCTCCATGATCTGCGACGGCAGCTCGACGAAATCCCAAGCCACATTCGTGCCGGCAAGTCCGCGCGATTCCACGCGGCTCAGCAGGTGGTGCAACAGGTGGCCGAATTCGTGGAAGATGGTTTCCACTTCGCGGTGCGTGAGCAGGGCCGGCTTGCCGCCCACCGGCGGCGTCAGGTTGCCGCAGACCAGGCCCAGGTGCGGGCGGAATTGCGCGCCATCCGGCCCGCCGGTGATCAGCGCATCCATCCAGGCGCCGCCACGTTTGTTCTCGCGCGGGAACCAATCGGTGTAGAAGCCGCCCAGAAACTCGCCGCTTTCATCGTGGACATTGTAATAGCGGACGGCTTCGTCCCACACCGGTATGCCGGCCTCTTGCTCAATGCGCAATCCATACAGGCGATCGACCAGGTCGAACAAGCCGGCTACCGCCTGTTCCAGCGGGAAGTAAGGCCGCAGGGCTTCCTCGTCGAAATCGTAGAGCGCGGCGCGCTGCTTTTCCGCGTAGTAGGCCACATCCCAGCCCGCCAGTTCAGCGGCGTCCGGTCCCTCGATGGACCGCCGGAATTCGAGCAGCTCGCGATTCTCCTCGCCGAAGCGTGTCTCGGTCTTCACCTTCAGATCGTCCAGGAAAGCGAGCGCGTGCGCGCCATCGTGCGCCATGCGGTCTTCCAGCACCAGGTCGGCGAAGTTCGCGAAGCCCAGCAGGCGTGCCTTCTCGTTACGCAGTTCCAGAATGCGCGCGATGAGCGGGCGGTTGTCGCGCCCGGCCTCGGTCGCGCGCACGCTGAAAGCCTCGTATACCTGCCGGCGGACGGCGGCATCGTCCAGATAGGTCATCACCGCAAAGTAATCCGGCGCATGCAGGGTGAAGCGCCAGCCTTTACGACCCTTGCGCGCGGCGCTCTCGCGGGCGGCGGCCACCGCGCTGGGCGGCAAGCCGGCGAGCGAGGCGGGATCGGTCATCACCAGCTCGAAGGCGTTGGTGGAATCGAGCACGTTCTCGGCGAACTTGATGGTGAGCTGGCTCAGCTCCACATCGAGCGCCTCCAGCCGCTGCTTGCCGGCGGGATCGAGATTGGCGCCGTGGCGGCGAAAGTTGTCGATGGTCTTGGTGAGGAGCCGCCGCCGCTCGCCTTCCAGGCGCGCGGCCTCATCGGTCGCGGCAAAATCCTGCACCGCGCGCCAGAGGCCGGCATTCAGCGGGATGCCGGAATAAAAGGCGCTGACCTGCGGCTGCGCGGCGCTGTAGGCGGCTCGCAGCTCCGGGTAGGTAGCGACGGCTTCCAGATGGCGCACTACGCCGATCGCGTACTCGAGCGGCTCCGCGAGATCGTCGAGACTGCGCAGCGTGTTGACGAAGGTGCGCGGCGCGCCGGTGGCCGCTACCTCTTCCAGACGCTGGCGCGCCTGGCGCAGGAGTTCTCCCGTGGCCGGGGCCACGTGTTCGGCGCGGATGCGGTCGAACGGCACGCGAAATTCAGGCGACAAAAGAGGGTTCACATCGTTGGCGGGCATCTTTTTGAGCGTACCAGTATCCGTGACCGACCCGGGATTTCGTGGCCGGCCCACCAGCCGCGCGCGAAGGCTCTAGAATAGTGGGAAGTAATGAGTTCTCATCCGAACGGGCCGCGGGGCCATGTCCCGCCCGAAGAATGGCTGAACGTCTTCGCCCTGGTCACCTACATTCCGGCTCCGCTCGGGGAATTTCTGGATCGCCTGCGGCGCGAACTGGTGCCCCACGACGACCCGCGCGCCCACGTCAGTTTGTTGCCGCCGCGCCCCCTGGCCGGCGAGTGGCGCCAGGCATGGGCCGAAGTTCGCAAGGCACTGGAGCACCGCGCGGCCTTTGAGGTGGAATTGACGGGAATCCGGACGTTTCCGGTGACCGACGTGATCTACCTGGAAGTTGGCGCCGGCTCCGCGGAACTGTGCGATATCCACGCCGCCATGAACTCCAACTCGCTGGCCTTTCACGAGCCGTTTGCCTATCACCCGCACGTCACCCTCGCGCAGGATCTCTCCCATCAGGACGTTGCGGACGTGCTCCAGCGGGCCGAGCGGCGCTGGCGGGAGTTCCGCGGCCCGCGCAGCTTCCGCGCCGAGAGGGCTGTGTTCGTGCAAAGCACCATCAGCGACCGCTGGCTCGACCTGGCCGAATACCGGCTCGGCAGCGCGCCTGTTAATTTCTGAGATCCCCTTTTCCCTGCCGCCACTACACCCTTATTAAAGCTCCTGAGACGTGAGGCTGGAATCGAGGAGCCCGAATCCGGCAAATGTGGCTTGCTCCGGCGCCGCTGGAGATGTGCCTGACGGGAGGATAAAGTTTTGGCCGTTTCAGCCGATAAGAGACTTGCAGGTGACAGTTCCACGCCGTAAAAAGGGGAACTCTTGGTAACCATTGCGGTTTGCGATACGGAGCCGATTGCCATAGAAGGGTTGCGCGGCCTTTTGGAATCGGCCGAGGAGTTGCGCGTTGTCGCGGCGGAAAGCACTCTGGCGGACGGCATGGATGCTGTGCGCGAATTGCGGCCGGCCCTTTTGCTGGTGGACAAGGCGCTTGGCATCCACGCCATACTCGACTGGCTGATCGCTTTGCGCCGGCTGGATCAGCGGCCGGCAGTCATTGTGTGGGGTGCGGCGCTTTCGGAATCCGAGGCTCTGCGCATCTTGCAAGCCGGCGCGGCCGGCGTCATCCGCAAGACTTCCACGCTGGATTCGGTGATGGCTTGTGTGCGCACCGTGGCGGCGGGCGGTTCCTGGATGGAAGATTCGATGACGTGGGAGCGGGACCGGCCTTATCGCGTTGCCCGGTCACCGCTCACCGGAAGGGAACTCGAAGTGATGGAACTGGTCGAGCGCGGATTGAAGAACAAGGACATCGCCAGCGCGCTCGGTATCCGCATCGGCACCGTCAAAATCCACCTGAAGCACATCTTCGAGAAAACCGGCATCCGCGGCCGGTACGGTCTGGCGCTCTCGGGTCTTAAGGAAAAAGGGCTGCTGATGTCCCCAGTTTTGGAGACACTGCCGGGCACGGGAACTGCTTGAAAAGGTCGCTCCGGAACGATGGCGATAACGAAAAAAGAACTGGCTGGCAATGACATGCGCCGGCTGCTGCTCGAAGCCGGGCGATCACCCGGATGGCCTCCGATTCGCGATTACCCTCAAGGTTGGGTATTGAATCACCCAAAAGATATCCTTGCGATTTGTATTAAACGAGCTTAATGTGGAAATATACCCTGGGTTATCAGCACTCATAGAACCATAGTGACTATAGTCAATGGCGAAACTTGCTTGCGAAGGAAGGTAGTGGCCAAATGACACCCCCTGGACCAATTCGCAAACCCATGGCGCAGACCATCGCCGTGCTATCCGTGAGCTCGGCGGAGGAAGACCATTTCCACCTGCAAGACATTTTTTCGAGCCCCGGCCGGACGCTCTACCCTGACGTTGGGTTCACTATGACCGCCAAAAGCACGATCGCTGCCGCCAAGAGCGCCCTGCAGCGGGGACGGATCTCGATTGTGATGTGCGAGCATGATTTGTCGCCGGGGTCGTGGAAGGAGTTGCTGGATTTCGTCCAGCGACTCCCGGCGCCGCCGCCCTTGATCGTAACCTCGCGCATGGCCGATGAGCGCATGTGGGCCGAGGTTCTCAACCTGGGAGGCTACGATGTCTTAGCGAAGCCTCTCAACAGCGAGGAAGTGATTCGCACAGTCACTTCGGCCTGGAGCCTGTGGCAGCACCGGTTCCAGGTGCAAATGCGGGCTGCAAGCTCCCAGGCAGCCGGGGGTAACGCGGCATGAAGATCATCGTGATTCCGGAAGAAGATCTCAAGCGTCTGGAAAGACGTTTCGGGCCGGATGTGCGGCGCATGGGGCCATGGAACTCGGATGGCGTTTTCGGCTATACCAGCATCTCGCTCGGCGCGGTGGAAAGCGCCGCCGAAGCCGTCGGCGCGCCGGGTTTGCCGGAGGCGGTCTCACGGTTGCAAGAGGCGCGGGAACCGGTGGCCGCGTTTATGGATCTAGTGGAAGCGTTCGGTCCCGATCTGGTCGGTAAAATCAAGGCAGCCTACTCGGCGGCCTCGCTCGCACCTCCCTCAGCCCGGCCGGCCGGATCCTCGAAGCTGGCGGCGCGGGAATCCGCGGCCAGCGCCGCCTGACCATCGAGAAGCGTGGGGCGGATGCCCTCGTCCGCGCCGGACCCCTTGGTCCGGCTTTGAACCAACCGGCCCCGCGAGCACTCATCGTTACCAGCTCAGGCTGATCGCAACCGGGTGGCGACCCGGCGCCCGCGCACCTCCTGTTATCATGAAATTCGCAAATCCACCGGGAGGTTCCATTCATGGCCGCTGAAGTCAACCGGCGCAACTTTCTGAAGACGGCCGCGCTGGCCGCCGGTCCAGCCCTCGTCTCCGCGCGCGGCGCCAATCAAAAGGTCAACATAGGCTGGATCGGCGTGGGCACGCGCGGCAACCTGGCCATCGAGTGGCTGCACAACGCCATGCCCGATGGCGTGGCGGTCACCGCCGTGTGCGACACCTATCAGGGCTACATCGCGCGCGCCAGGAATCGCGTGAAAACCGTGTGGGGCAACGATCCCGCCACGTACGTGGACTATCGCGAACTGCTGGCCGACCGCAACGTGGACGCCGTGTTCATCATGACGCCCGAACATCTGCACCGCGACATGGCGGTCGCGGCGCTCCAGGCGGGGAAGCACGTTTACCTCGAAAAACCGCTGGCGCACACCATCGAGGAAGGTTTCGAAATTGTGCGCGCCTGGGAACAATCCGGCAAAGTGGTGCAGGTGGGCACGCAGAACCGCAGCTCCTCGCTTTACCGGAAAGCCAAAGAACTGATCGATCAGGGCATGATCGGCCACGTGCAATACGTGCGCGCGTTTTGGTATCGCAACTCATTGCCGAACGAACCCGCATGGCGCTATGTGATTCCCGCCGAAGCCACGGCGGAAAATACCGATTGGAATCGCTTCCTGGGAAACGCGCCCAAACGAAGCTGGAGCCCCGAGCGCTATTTCCAATGGCGGCTGTACTGGGATTATTCCGGCGGCATTTCGACCGACCTGTTGGTGCACCAGACCGACATCGTCAATTTCATGCTCAGCAAAACGACGCCGAAGACCTGCGTGGCCTCGGGTGGCATTTACCGCTGGCACGACGACCGCGACGTGCCCGACACCCTCAGCGCCATTTACGAATACGGCGACAACTTCCACATCAACTACAGTTGCTTCTTCGGCAACGACCATTACGGCTACGGCGAGCAGGTTTGCGGCAACGAGGGCACCATCGAAGTCATGAACCGGCAGGACCTGTACTTCTATCCGGAAACTTACCACGGCAAGGCGCCCGCCGCCATCGCCGGCCGCAAGCCGATCCACCTCAACGGCAAGGCCGATTTCGGCGAATCCGATGGCGTCAACAACCATTTCCGCAATTTCATTCAGGCCGTGCTGGGTAACGAGAAGGTGATCGCGCCGCCGACGGTGGGCCAGCAGGCGGCCATTTCCGGCCATATGGCGACGCTCGCGTTCCGTAACCAGAAAAAAGTCACTTGGGACGACGCGGCCGGCACTTACAGCTTGTCCTGAAATCGTGGCGCGGGCTGTCAAGCTGCTGAGCCGAGATTCGTCTCGGCTTTTCTTGGTGACGAAAATGGCGCGCCCTGCTCACCGCCCGCGCGCCTTGTTAGACTGGTCGATCAATGGAGATTTCGCAAGAGACGATTGCTCCCGGTAAATCGGTGATCCGCCTGCGGGGCAAGGTCATGATCAGCGAAGCGCCCGACCGCATCGGCGCCGCGGTGGAGGAGCTGGTCGAGGCCGGCACGCGCACCGTCATCATCGACCTGAGCGGCGTCACCTCGCTCGATTCGACCGGCATCGGTTACCTCATCGCCGGCTACAACCGCATCATGGCCGCCGGCGGAGACATGCGTATGGCCGGCGCCACCGGCCACATCCTGCAAAACTTCCGCGTCAACCAGCTAGACCGCGTCTTCGCCTTCTATCCCAGCGTGGAAGCAGCGGCGAAAGAGTAAATCGACTTCGCGAATTCCTGAGAGCGATCGGAGCCGCGACCAAAGGGAGCGGCCGGCATCACGCGGTAAAGTACTTTACGGATCTGACACCGTTTCGACAACTAAGAATCACGGCCCTGCCATGATCATGGCTGGTCACTTGGTCGTTTCCGCTGCGCACGAGGTCACCAAACGCAAGAGGTCCCGAAGATCCGCGTTGTCGATCAGATACTGTGCGGGGCGAGGCGACGTTGGAGTCAGGAACTTGACTGTATGTCTTCCGCAGTCCGCCCCCGACCCGGTTTTGAACACGGTGTCGATCTCCGGGTCCCTCCATCCCACCCGCGGGCTTTCCTGACCGGCCGTCTCTTCCGGTTCCGACCAGCGCCCCGGAGCCTCGAACCGATATCCCACGGCGGCATCTCGGGATGAGCCGCGCCAAAGCTCGGCTCTCAGCGCATCCCATCCACCTACGCTGAGCATCGATTTGAGGGCTGCTCGCGCATTTGGTCCCAGGCCCTCCTCAACCGCCCGCTGGTCGTTCCGTTCCCAAGCGAGGATCAGCCGGTCGAGACCGTGGTGCGGCTCCTGGTCATAGCAGTTACTGGGTGAAATGAGGACGCTGGAACTGGCGACGTAAGACGTGAGGCCGAGCGAGAGCGCGACCGAATCACCCAGGCTGTTGTGAAAGGACTCAAGCTGAGGGTTCTCAATCATTCTCCGCAACCTCGGGAACGCAGCCGGTCCCATGATCTTGGCATAGGCGAGCGACAACCAGAACGTGGCGCGGTAGAGCCTCGATTGGACGCCTTCCTTTTCGATCGAGTCGAGCGCTTCCTCAATGGCCGGAGTGGCCGCGGAGCCCAGCGCGGCCAAAGACACGGCCACGTCTCGATTCTCCGCTCTCTCCGTGCCTGTTGAGCCGCATGTGGACGTAAACTCCCCTATGCCTCCCTGATGAGGGACCAACGCATTTATGAAGTCGGAAGCAGACTGATGCCTCGCTTGACCCCGGGCGTGACCAGCAAACAGGAGGACACACAAAGCGAGCACTAATGTGGCGGCAGGATCAGCCGGCCGTCTGCGCTCTATCGAGCGGCGGCCCGCTGGTGCAGCTACCTTACCCCAAGATCCGCGCGGATCATCATGGATGACAACAGCGTATTCCTGCACGCCTTGATTCTCGCATAGCCGGCAGTGTGGGGCAGGCGCTTCCGCCTGCCAACGCCCTTCTTGGCCCAAAGCCAGGGGCGCGGACTCGTTGATGGGCCGACGACGTGCGCGTGGTGAAACACAGTTGGCAGGCGAAAGCGCCTGCCCCACCGAGATATGCGACCCCTACCGCGTCTCCAGTATCCCTTCCACCAGCCCGTCAACAGTGAACTTTGCGGCTTCCACTGTTACTTCGATACCTAAGTCGCGGGCGGTCTTGCTGGTCACTGGGCCGATTGATGCCACCTTCACTCCCTCCAGCACTCCAATGCCCGCGGCGGCCACGAAGTTCTGCACGGTCGAGGAGCTGGTGAAGGTGATCCAATCGGGCTTGTGGGCGAAAACCTCGGCGGCGCGGGCGGGCGCGTCGTCGGGTATCACGGTGCGGTAGGCTTCGACCACATCTACCTGCGCGCCGCGCTTCCTCAGTTCCACCGGCACCAGGTCGCGCGCCACGGCGGCGCGAGGTAGCAGAACCTTTTTGCCGGCTAGGTCGTGATTCGCGAAAGCGGCCAGCAATCCCTCGGCGACATACTCGGCGCCCATCAGGTCCACTTTCAGATGCAGCGCCTCGATCGCGGCGCGCGTGGCCGGGCCGATGGCGCAAATGCGCGCGCGCAGCGAGCGCCAATCAAATGCGGAGGCGTCCAGCCGCTCGACGAAGCATCGCACGCCGGTCGCGCTGGTGAAGATCAGCCAGTCGTAGGAAGTCAGATTCGCGATGGCGCGGTCGAGCGGCGCTGGATCGGCGGCGGGGCGGATTTCGATGGTGGGCAGCTCGATCGCGTGTGCGCCCAGTGCCTCCAGGTGCGACGCCAGCGCATCGGCCTGCTCGCGGGCGCGCGTCACCACGATGCGCTGGCCGAACAGCGGCAGGTTTTCATACCAGTTCAGCTTCTCGCGCAGCCGCACCACCTCGCCGACCACGATGGTGGCGGGCGGTTTCAAGCCGCGCGCAGCAATCAACCCGGGCAGCGTCCCGAGCGTGCCGGCGACGGTCTCCTGGTCCGGGCGCGTGGCCCAGCGCACCGCCATGGCCGGCGTGTCCCGTGCGCGGCCGCTCGCAATCAGCGCACGGGCGATTTCCGCGAACGTGGTGAGACCCATGAAGATCACCAGTGTTTCGGCCTGTCCCAGCTTGTTCCAATCGATTGCGTTCACGGCGTGGCCGGTGACGAAAGTGACCGCCGAGGTGTGCTCGCGATGAGTGAGCGGAACCCCGGAATAGGCGGCAATGCCGAGCGGCGTGGTGACGCCGGGCACCACCTCGAAGGGGATGCCGGCCGCGGCCAGCGCTTCGGCTTCCTCGCCGCCGCGCCCGAATAGAAACGGGTCGCCACCCTTGAGCCGCGCCACGGTGAGACCGCGGCTGGCGCGGTCGATCATCATGCCGCAGATTTCCTCCTGCGAAAAAGCGTGCGCCGATTTCTTCTTCCCCACATAGACCCGCTCGGCGCGCGCGGGCGCCAGCGCCAGCAGCGCGTCGGGCGCCAGGTGATCGTAGAGGATGGCATCGCAGTGTTCGAGGATGCGGCGTCCCTTGACGGTGATCAATTCCGGATCGCCCGGCCCCGCGCCGATGAGATAGACCTTAGCCGGTGTCACGAAATCACCTTCGCAGCTCCGTGGCGCGGGCAGTCCTGCCTGCTGCGTCGAGAGACATCTCGACGTTTCTTCGGGGTAGGACAGACCATCGCCTTTGGTGGTCTGTCATGCCTCGCCAGAGTGCGACATCTCGACACGGTCGGAAAACCGCCTCGAAGTTCCGGGAGTCCCCGCAAAACACCGGCAAGACCGCCGGCGCTACCGGAGTTCTTCATGGGAGTTCGCGGGCCAGCGGGCCATCCCAACCGACCACAAAAACCGATCGTCTGTCCTACCTCTCGGTTGCGCCGGGCGTCGGCAAAAGTGCCGACGCGGCGCGCCCGAATGCGTGCGCCACATTCACCCATACACGGCATCCAGAATCCCCTTTGCCCCGCGCGCCAGCAGATCGTTGCCCAGCCGTCGTCCGACCACTTCCGCATCGCGCACTGTCCCTTCCGCCTCGCCGCGAATCAGCCCGCTTCCATCGGGCGATGCGACAATCGCGATCAAGCGCAGCCGTCCGTCTTCCACCGTGGCGTGCGCGCCGATCGGCACCTGGCAGCCGCCGCCCAGCGCCGCCAGCAGCCCGCGCTCCGCAGTCACCGCGGCGCGCGTGGCCGGATGATCCAGCGGCCGGCACGCCTCCCAGCCGTGGCCACCCGGGCGCGCTTCAATCGCCAGCGCGCCTTGCCCGACCGCCGAGCACATCGCTTCCACCGGCAGAACCTCGGCGATGCGGTTTTCCCATCCCAGCCGCTTCAACCCCGCGGCGGCCAGCAGAATGGCGTCGTAGCGGCCTTCGGCCAGCTTGCGCAGGCGCGTGTCCAGGTTGCCGCGCACCGATTCGATCTCGACATCCGGCCGCAGCTTGCGCAACTGCGCGGCGCGGCGCAGCGAACTGGTCCCCACGCGGGCGCCGGCCGCCAAATCGGCCAGCCGCTTGCCCACCACCGCGTCGCGCGCATCTTCGCGCTCCGGCACTGCCGCCAGCGCCAGGCCTTCGGGTAGCTCGGTGGGCAGATCTTTCAAGCTGTGCACCGCCAAGTCGGCGCGCCCGTCCAGCAGCGCCTCTTCGATTTCCTTGGTGAAAAGTCCCTTGCCGCCCACTTGCGCCAGCGGCACGTCGGTGATGCGGTCGCCGGTGGTCTTGACGATCTCGATGCGGCAGGCGTGCCCCAGCGCGCCGAGCTTCGTCTCCACCCAATGGGCCTGCCACAATGCGAGCTGCGAGCCGCGCGACGCAATCACCAGCATCCGTTAGTCCTGTAAGTGAAACGCCTTGCGAATGGCCGCCACCACGTGCGCGCCATCGGCCTCGGCGGAATGCGCCCGCAGCGCGGTGATCGGCCCGTGGGCGACCTTGTTGATGATACCGCGCGTGAGCGCCTCCAACGCCTCCTCCTGCTGCGGCGTGAAGGGGCCGTAGCGGCGGCGCACCTTGTCGAGCTCGCTCGCGCGGATCTGCTCGAGCTGCTCCTGCAATCCGACGATGGTGGGCGTGACCTCGGCCACCTTCAGCCGCGCCATCATGCGGTCCACTTCCTCCGCGACCAGCGCCTCGGCGCGCTCGGCCTCCTTCATCCGCTCGCGCAGGTTGGCGTTGACCACTTGCTCCAGGTCGTCGATGTCGTAGAGGAAGATGTTGTCGATTTCGTTGACCGAAGGCTCGATATTGCGCGGCACCGCGATATCGATCAGGAACATGGGCCGGTTGCGCCGCGCCGCGATCACGCGCAGCATGTCCTCCTTGCGCAGGATGTAATGCGGCGCGCCCGAGGACGCGACCACGATATCCACCTCCGGGAGCATCGCCAGGAAGCGCGTGTAATCGACCGGCGTGCCCTGAAACAGCGCGGCCATTTCCGCGGCGCGCTCCGGCGTGCGGTTGGTGACGAAGACGTGCGAGGCGCCCGACCGGCGCAGATGGCGCGCGGCCAGCTCCGACATCTTGCCCGCGCCCACCAGCATCACAGTGCGGTTTTCCAGTGACCCGAAAATCTTGCGCGCCAGCTCCACCGCGGCGTAGCTCACCGAAACCGCCATCTGCCCGATGCCGGTTTCCGAGCGCACCCGCTTGGCCACGCTGAAGGCGCGCGTGTAGAGGCCATCCAGCCAGCCGCACAGCGCGCCGCTCGATTTGGCCGCGTTGTAGGCGGTCTTGAGCTGCCCCAGAATCTGCGGCTCGCCCACCACCATCGAATCCAGGCTGGCCGCCACGCGAAACAAATGGTGGATGGCGTCGCGCCCCTGGCGCCGGTAAATGTGCGGCTCGATCGCCTGCGGGCTGACGGCTTTTTGCTCGGCCAAAAAAGCGTCGACGATGGTCTGCGGATCCGCGCCGTCGCCGGTGGTGAGGACGATCTCCACGCGGTTGCAGGTGGAAAGAATCACCGCTTCGCTGACGCCTTCGCACGCCTTGAGTGCGCCCAGCGCGCCTGGGAGCGATTCCTCGCGGAAGGCCAAGCGCTCGCGCACCTCCACTGGCGCGGTCTTGTGGCTCACTCCCGTCAGCAACAGCTTCATGGCTTCAGCAGGACGCCCAGGCGCGCGTGCGCGGCCCAGGTCAACGCGGAGAATCCGAGCACCGTCACCGTCATGATGGCCGCCTTGCGGCCCCGCCATCCGGCGGTGACCCGCAGGAACACCAGGGCCATGTAAGTGCCCCAGGTGAAAAACGAGATCGCGATGGCCGGCTGTTTGATCCAAGCCTCCTTGTGCTCGATGAACGCCCAGGTGCTGGCGGCGATCACCGCCAGCGTCATCAACGCGAAGCCCAGCGTCATCGATTTAGATATCAAATCGTCCAGCGTGCCCAGCGGCGGCAGCCGGTAGGAGAGCTTGCGCGGCTTCTTGGATTTCAGTTGGCGCTCCTGGTACAGATACAACACGGAGGCCACCGCGGTGAACAGCAACGCCGCAAACCCAAGCAGCACCAGCACGATGTGGACGGTCAGCCAGGCGTTGCGGACCACCGGACTGGTCCAGGCGCTCACCGGGTTGCCCATCGTCGCCACCAGCGCCATCACGAAGACCAGCGGGAAAATGAACACGCTCAGACTCTCCAGCCGGTAGCGCCAATGGATGAACAGGTACAGCACCACCACCAGGAAAGCGCACATCGAAAGCGTTTCGTAGAAGCTGGCGATCGGGCAGCGATGCGTGCTGAGGCCCTCTTCCATGATGGAAACGAAGTGGAACACCGCGCCGACGGAAAACGCCCCCAGCGCCACGCGGAACAGGTTCTCGCGGCGGCGGACCAGGGTTAGGATGGCGTGCAGGAGGCCGAGGGAATACAGCGCCGCGGCCACGCGCAGCCAGATGACGCTCATCTCAGCCATCGGCAATCCGTCGAGTAACAGTCTCTTTGAACCAGTATAACGAAAGCCTCGCGCCAAGGCCTTCACGACGCTCCCGGCGGCGAAAAACAGCCGAAAACGCAGGCTTGGCAACATCGGTAAACAAAGTGTGATTCCAGGCGCGTATTTCCGGAATTCGGGCGCGTTTTCTCCCTATTCAAGGAGAATCGTCCCGCCGGCTCGGATTCATGGGAATCGCGCGAATCGGCTGGCGTACCAATGTATTGCGCCGGAGCCGGGCGCCGGGGCCGGCCGCGGCGGCTATTCTGGATTTAGTTATCCTAAATTCATCATTTAGCACATTTGGCTTGACCGGACCCGGGAACCAATTTATGTTGCGGTTGTATCGTTAGTTTCGCGTGGACCGGCGGCAGAGAGGGTGATCTCTGCGAAAGTCGGGTTGCGCGGGTATGTCGGGCTGAATTTCAGGGGAGAGGTTTTATGCGTTTTGCCAGGATCTTCGTCGATCGTAGAAGCGCCGCGGCAGTCCTTTTGATTGCGTTAGCGGCTTTAGGAGCATTCGCTCCGCGCGCCAGAGCGCAAGCGGTGGCCATCGCGGAAATCGATGGATACGTCACCGACCCGAGCGGCCAAGCCATTGTGGGCGCCCAGGTGAAAGCGACCGAAGTGGACAAAGGCCAGGTTCGCGACACCGTGTCCGAAGCCACCGGCCGCTATGCACTGCCGGACCTTCCGGTGGGCAATTACAAATTGGAAGTTTCGGCGCCCGGTTTCAAAACCTACGTGCAGACAGGCATCATTCTGCAGGTGGCGAGCAACGTGACGCTCAATGTGCCGATGCAACTTGGCTCGGTGACCGAGAGCATTCGAGTGGAAGCCAACGCGGCCATGGTGGAAACCAAGGAAAACGCCGTGGCGCAGGTCATCGACACCGAGAGAATGATCGATCTGCCGTTGAATGGGCGCAACCCAACCCAGTTGCTGACGCTCACCGGAGCCGGCACCAGCAACATGACGCTCAATGGCGGCGACCTCACGGGCAGCAAGAACATTCAGGGGACGGCCGGAGGTTCGGGCCAGTTCTCGGTGGCCGGTTCGCAGGCCAACGGCATCAACTTCCTGTTGGACGGCGGCGACAATAACGACGCGTTCAGCAACGTGGCTTTGCCGATTCCGTATCCGGACGCGGTTGCCGAATTCAATGTGCAAGTCAACGGTCTGCCGGCGCAGTACGGATTGCATCCCGGCGGCGTGGTCAACGTCGTGACCAAGTCGGGCGCCAATGCTTTCCACGGCGACCTGTTCGAGTTTCTCCGCAACGCCGACCTCAACGCCCGGCCGGAGGGCATCGCCACCGTATCCTCCAGCGGCGTGGTCAGCAACTCGCTGCAGCCCAAGCGCGACAGCTTGAAGCGCAACCAGTTCGGCGGCACCGCCGGCGGCAGGATCATCAAGGACAAGCTGTTCTTCTTCGGCGGTTATCAGGGCACCCGGCAGCGCAGCGACCCGGGTCAGAACACCGCGTACGTTCCGACTCCGGCAGTGCTCCAGGGCAACTTCAGCGTGGTCGACGGATCCAAAGCGAACGGCGGCTGCTTGAGCACCGCCAAGCAGTTGAAAGACACCAACAAGAATCCCTATCCCGGCAACATGATTCCGGTTTCCTCGTTTGACCCGGCCGGACTCAAGCTGGCCTCCACCTACCTGCCGGCGACCACGGATCCATGCGGGGCCGTCTTATTTGGCTATCCCTCCAACAATCCCGACGATGAGTGGATCGGTCACATCGATTACATCTTCAACGACAAGCACAGCCTCTACGGGCGCTACTTCATTTACGATTACCTGGCGGAATCGGTCTTCGCCGACGATAACGCGCTCACGACCGGGCAATCGGGCAACAAGGACCGAACGCAGAACATGACCATCGGCGACACCTACACGCTGGGACCGACTGAGGTGAATTCGTTCCATATCACCGCCAATCGCCGCCGCGACGACCGTTCGGACCCCTCCAACATGTTCGGCCCCAACACTCTGGGTGTGAACATGTGGACCGCAATTCCGGACTACACGCAGCTCAGCGTCAGTGGCTACTCCGGCGGCGGGTTCAATGTCGGCTGCGGCACTTGCGCGCTGGCCACGTTCGACGTCAACACGTATCAGTTGTCGGACGATTTCACCTATATCAAGGGCCGGCACCAGTTCCAGTTCGGCTTCGACGGCCGCAAGAGCCAGTTCAACTCCGTCAACCAACAGCAGTCGAGCGGGCAATTCACGTTCAACGGCAGCACCAGCGGGGACGGCATGGCCGACCTCCTGATTGGCCGTTTCTCCGGATTGACCGACGGAAAGGTGATTTCCGATTACATTCGCCTGACGGTGGCCGCCGCCTATGCGCAGGATGCTTTCCACGTGACCTCGCGCTTCACCATCAACTTCGGTTTGCGCTGGGAACCCACCGTGCCGGCGTATGACAAGTACGGCCGCGGCAACCAGTTCAATTGGGCCCTCTTCGAGCAGGGCTGGCACAGCTCCATCTATCCCACCGCGCCGGCTGGCCTGGTATTCAACGGCGACTCCCAGGATGCTTACGGCAAGGCTTTCACAGCTTCCCATTGGGGCACCGTTTCGCCGCGGCTCGGCATGGTGTGGGATCCCAAGGGCGACGGCAAGCAGACCGTTCGCGCCGCCTTTACGAGCATCCACGACACCAACGAATTGTTCTACCCCGAGCGGTGGACCACCAATTCGCCGTACGTGTCCTCGCTCGCTTTCACCAGCGGACAGTTCTCGAATCCGTTCGCGGGTGTGGCCGGTGGCGACCCGTTCCCCGGCGCTACCGTTTTCCCGTCCATCGCGACTACCGGCGCACCCGGCGCGTACATCAGCGTTCCGCCCGATATCAAGCCCATGTACGTAATGCAGTGGAACCTCAGTTATCAGCGTCAGTTTGGCGCCGATTGGCGCATCACGTCGAGCTACCTGGGCAGCGCCAGCAGGCACATCCTGGGATCGGTTGACACCAACTACTCGATCGACGTACCGGTGGGAACCGCTGCGGCGAGCACCTCCAACACCAACCAACGTCGCCTCACCTACCTGATGAACCCAACGACCGGGGGATCTTACGGCGAAATCCAGGTGTCCGACGACGGCAACAACGCCGATTACAACGCTTTGCTGGCCTCCCTCCTGCACCGCATGGCCACCAACTTCACGTTGCTGGCCAACTACACGTGGAGCCATTGCACCAGCGACTGGGATTTCGCCGGAGAACTCGCCGGCACGGTCTACCAGAGTAGTAGTTACAGCAGCCGCGTCGGCGAGCGAGGCAATTGCGGCTTCGACCACCGGCAGGTTGTCAACATTTCGCTGGTCTACAACAGCCCCGGACTGGGCCACAGCGTTGCCAAGGCGATTACCAAGAACTGGCAGATTGGCGCCATCTCCAGCCTGGCCACCGGCTATCCGATCCAGCTCACCGACGGCGGCAAGGACATTTCCTTGAGCGCCGGGGGCCTGGACCGGCCGGAGAATATTCTGCCCGGCCAGGTCTATCTCAAGCAGCAGACCGGGAGCTATTACGATTGGTTCAACCCGCAGGCGTTTGAATGTTACGGCAATCCCACCGGCACGTCATGCAGCATCTTCACCGGTCAATTCGGCGACCTTGGCCGAAACTCGCTCTATGGTCCCGGCGCCATCAGCCTGGATGCGGCCCTGACCCGGCGCTTCCAACTTAAGGAGCGGGTCAATATGGACATTCGCGCCGACTTCTTCAACGTGATGAATCACGCTAATCCGAACAACCCGACCACCAGCATCACCAGCAGCACGTTCGGCGACATTACCGCCTTTGGCACCCCACGCCAGATCCAGATGGCATTGAAGTTCTACTTCTAGTACTCCCCGAGAGCAATTCTCGAGTCCGGGGGCAGGCACCACGCCTGCCCCTTTTTTTTGGTAGGGCACGCTTTAGAGGCTGCTGAAAAAGTAAGTCTCTGATAGGTCCGCAGCCGTTCCGGAGGGGCTTCAGGGGTTTTCTTGCACCGGGATCATGGGGTTTCGGGCCCCCGGGGGCCCTTTTGTGCCCATCCGG
>Ga0326727_10004166_pt1 | contig 44189 bp, 40 predicted proteins | sample MB2enrmetagenome_FD_207643 | JGI IMG/M metagenome (GOLD analysis project Ga0326727, IMG submission 207643) | Lab enriched peat soil microbial communities from McLean, Ithaca, NY, United States - MB29MY | ecosystem: Environmental > Terrestrial > Soil > Wetlands > Peat | place: USA: New York... | reverse complement strand
AGGGAAAGCGCGAGCATCAGGAGAGCGGACACGAGAACGGTCATCGCTTTCCCCCTATTTCACGAAACCGGTAAAGCCGAACATCGCCAGCGACATCAACGCCGCGGAGACGAAAGCGATCGGCAGGTCCTGGAACGCCTTCGGCACACGGGACAGGGTGAGACGCTCCCGTACTCCGGCCATCATCACCAGGGCGAGGGTAAAGCCGACCCCCGCGAAGAAGGAAAACAAGAGGCTTTCCGCGAAAGTATATTTCTCCCGGATTACGATGAAAGCCGTCCCGAGAATGGCGCAGTTGGTGGTGATGAGCGGAAGGTATATCCCGAGCGCCCGGTAAAGAGCGGGCGCGATCTTCCTGAGCGTCAGTTCGACGAGCTGCACGAAGGCCGCGATCACGAGGATGAAGACGATGATGTCCAGGAAGCGCTCCAGATGGTACTTCTCGAGCGCCGGATGATGGAAAATCCCGTACTGGATAGGGTAGATGAGAAGCGTGGACATCACGAGCACGAAGGTGACCGCAAAGCCCATCCCGACGGCGGAGTCCAGCTTCTTCGACACGCCGAAGAAGGGGCATAGCCCGAGGAAGCGCGACAGCACGAAATTGTTGATAAAAACGGCGCTCACCATGATGACGAGGATGCGGTTCGGATCCACTCAAGCCTCCTGATTCCAGAGATCGGCCACGGCGACGGTAAAGCCGGGAAGCAGTCTCGACGAGACGCTGCCTTCGCCGTCGCAGTGCGAAGCGAGGACGAACCTGCCGTCCTCGAGGGTGAAAATCTCGATAACGCGTTCGGCGGGAAAGACGATCCAGTATTCCTTCACGCCGAAGCGCTCGTACAAGTCCTTTTTGATCAAGGTATCCATCGCGACGGACGAGGGGGACACCACTTCCACGCAAAGATCCGGAGCGCCAAAAACTCCGTTCAAACGGACCAGATTCTTCCGCTCGTTCATAACCAGCAACACATCCGGTTGCACGACATCGGATTGGTCAAAAAAAACATCGAACGGGGCGCCGATTGTTTTCCCGAGGCCTTTTTTCTTGGAATATTCTGAAATGCGCGAATAAAGTTCAAAAACAAAATCCTGGTGGATTAAATTCGGAGACGGCGACGTGATTTTCACTCCTTCAATTAAAGTCCATATTTCGTTTTCATCCGAGTTCAAGTAATCATCGACGGTGTAACGTTTTTCACTGGATGTATCCATGTAATTATCAATCAACGACATAGTCATGTTTTCAACCCTTCTTCTTCACGGGCGCTTCGGCAAGGCGCTTTTGCTCGGCATCCGCCTTGCGGTTGCGGAAATACTGGAAAACCGCCAGGAGTACGCCCATTACAAGGAAGCCGCCCGGGGGCAGGATCATCACGAGCGCGGGATCGCCGAAAACGCGGTGAAGGTCGATCACCGGTCCTGCTCCGGCGAGACGGAAGGTCAGTGTTCCGCTGCCGAGGATTTCGCGGACGACGCCGATAAGCGTCAGCGCGAGCGTGAAACCGATCCCCATCCCGAGACCGTCAAGCACCGACGCGAGCGGTGTGTTCTTCGCGGCGAAGGCCTCCGCGCGCCCGAGGATAACGCAGTTGACGACGATGAGCGGGATGTAGATGCCCAGCGCTCGGTTGAGATCCGGCGCGAAGGCTTCCAGAAGAAGCTGAACGAGGATGTTGAAGGCCGCGATCACCATGATGTAAGCGGGAATGCGAACGTCCCGGGGAATGAAGTCGCGCAGGAGCGAAATGAACAGGTTCGAAAAGGTCAGCACGAAAATCACCGCGAGTCCCATGCCGATTCCGTTGATCGCCTGGGTCGTCACGGCGAGCGTCGGGCAGAGTCCGAGAACGATGACAAAAACGGGGTTTTCGCGGAAGATGCCCTTGGAGAATTCGCGGAAGTTGCCTCCGGCCATCATTCGCCTCCCTCGGACGCGCCGGAACTCGCATCGAGCTCGGTGGTCCAGTTCGTGACAAAATTGGTGCGAAGTTCCCCGTAGATGTTGGTGACCTGCGGGGTGAGAGTCATGAGCGGAACGAGCTTCCGGTAGAGACGGAACGCCTCGTAAACGGCGGTGGAAACGGCCTTCGAACTGTAAGTCGCGCCCGATACGGCGTCCAGGCCCAACCGGGAGAAATCGGCGATGGAACGCGGTATCGCGCCGGAGGTCCTTCCCGAGAAGCGCCCGGTCCAGGAAGGCTCCATCGCCTTTGTGCCGAGCCCCGGCGTCTCTTGCGCCATCGAGAGCACCACCACGCGGTCAACGGCCCCGTTGGTGATTCCCGAGAGTACATCCACCGGCCCGCCGAAACCGGTCTTTTCCGTGCGGAAAACATAGCCCTGCGTTTCGCCGGAACTCGAGAGCGAGAGGTAATAGGGACTCGATACGCCGTCGTTCGTGAATTCGATCCTGCGAATCTCGCCCTTCGCGGAAAGAGCCTTCTGCACTGCGCGCGTTTCCTCGCGAAGTTCCGCCTGCGCGAGGGGCTTTTCCAGAAGCCGGTAGGCGAGGCCGAGCAACGCACCCGCCGACACGGCGATGACGATCAGCGGATAAACGGTCAAAAGCAGTCGCTTCATTTCGCAGCCTCCGCTTTCGGCCTGGGCAGCTTGCAGCCGTATATACGTCCCCGCGTCAAACGGTCGATGAAAGGCACGAAGATGTTGGCCAGAACGATCGCGTAGCTCACTCCCTCGGGAGAGCCGCCCCAGAGGCGGATCACCACCGTCAGCACTCCCATCAGCGCGCCGAAGACGATTCCTCCCGCGAAGGTAATGGGAGAGGTCACGGGGTCGGTGGCCATGAAAAACGCGCCGAGAAGAAGCCCGCCGGAGAGTACATGATAGAGCGGATGTCCCGTGAAGAGTCCCGAGTGGAAGGGCAGCCCTCCGAACACCCAGGAGAGAAGCGCCGCGGTGGCGATGAAAACGAGGGAAATATGCACCTTGATGGCGCGCCGCGCGACCAGGTAGACCGCGCCGAGTAGAAGCGCCGCCGCCGAAGTTTCGCCGATGCAGCCCGGCACGTTTCCGAGAAAACGGGGCAAAAGCTGGTCGAAACCGAGGCCCTGGACGCCGTCCCAGCCATGGAACTTGAGTGTGGTCAGCGGAGTAGCGGAGGTGAGCGCGTCCACCGAAACGGTTTTCGCGGCCGCTTCCGCGCGCGTGAGGAAATTCGTGGCAAAATTGGTCAGATAATTGGTGACCGGGGCGACTATCTCGTCACGGTTGGTGACCATAGAGATTTTCATCGAGACGTTGGCAACCACCGCCGGGTGCTGTGCGGCGAAGGAATCCACGGGAAGCGACCAATGGTTGATCATCACGGCGGGCCAGGCCGCCATCACGAAGATCCGTCCGCCGAGCGCCGGGTTCATGAAATTGGAGCCGAGTCCGCCGAAAGCCCATTTCACCACCGCTACCGAGAAGAAAGCTCCGGCTGCGGTCACATACCACGGTGCGGCGGGCGGCAGGTTATAGGCGAAGAGAAGTCCCGTGATGACGGCGCTACCGTCGAGCACCGTGGGAACGCGCTTCAGGAGCAGATTCGCGAGGAGCTCGGTGACGAGGGCAGTGCCGACGGAAATCCCGATCGTCACGAGGGCGCCCTTTCCGAAGAGCCAGACGCCGACGATGCCGGCCGGCATGAGCGCGATCACCACGTCCCACATGATGCGCGTGGTGGATGCGCCGGAATGGATGTGCGGGGAAAAAGGTACGACAGCGGCTTTGCCTTCCGCCTTGGCCATGGGCATTCTCCTTAATCTTGAGGCTTCATGAAGATTTCGCGCGGACCTGCTGGCGGGTCCAGAAGGACTTGCCCCAACGGATCTGACCCACAATGGGTATGGTGGAAGGACAGGCGTAAGCGCAGTTGCCGCATTCGATGCAGTTCAGAAGACCGTATTCGCTCACCGCCTCCTCCACGCGCATCGCCTCGCAGAGCTTGGAAAGCGTGGTCGGCTCCAGTCCCGTCGGACAGACGTCGACACAGCGGGCACAGCGGATGCAGGGCTGGTTTTTCACGCGGTAATCGTCTTTCTTCCGGAGGACGGTAATTCCGTTCATCGCCTTGACTACCGGAACGTCCTGGTCCTCCGTGGAGCGCCCCATCATCGGACCTCCCGCGACAAGGACGGCGTATTTCGAAGGCAGGCCGTGATCCTGCGCGAGGTGCCGGATGGGCGTACCGATGCGGACCTTGTAGTTGCCGGGCTCTTTCACGCCCGCACCGGAGAAGGTCAGAACGCGGTCGATGAGGGGCTTGCCGTAGACGACGGCCTCCATCACGGCCACCAGCGTCGCCGCGTTCTGCGCGACGAAACCCGCGACCGGGGGAAGCTTGCCGGAAGGAACTTCGCGCCGGAGCACAGCCTGAGCGAGAAGCTTTTCGCTTCCCTGGGGGTAGACCGAGCGGAGAGGAGCGACAACGATCCCGGATTCGTCCTGGAGCAGAGATCCGAAGAGTTCGATGAGGTCGGATTGGCTGTCCTCGATGCAGAGGTGCGCCTGAGGATTGCCGAGAAGTTTCCGCGCGATGCGGACGCCTTCGAGAAGATCCTCCGGGCGTTCCAGAACGAGGCGATAATCGGCGGAAAGATAAGGTTCGCACTCGGCGATGTTCACGAGAAGATCCTTGATCTCGCAGCCGGGAGGGGGGGAGAGTTTAACGTGCGTCGGAAAGCATGCGCCGCCGAGTCCCACCACGCCGGCCTCGCGAATGGCTTCAAGGATTTTCGCGTTATCCAGCTTTTTCCAGTCGCGCTTTTCGGCGTACCAGTTGCGGATATTACCGCCGGTCTCGATGCGGACGCATTCCACGCCTTTCGCGTGGACGAGATCCAGCTTCTGTACGGCGGTTACGCGACCGGGAACACTCGCGTGGACGTGCGAGGAGATCAATCCGACCGCCTCGCCGATGCGGTCGCCCTCCCGGACGACGTCGCCGGGTTTCACCAGGCATTTCGCGCTTTCGCCCACATGCATAGACATCGGAATGATCACATAGTGCGGCAGATGGGCGTTGGTGATCGGCAACATCGCGGCGGGCTTGCCGCCTTTCGGGTGGATTCCGCCCCGCCGGAAGGAAAAAAGACGCATCGTCACCTCTGTTTCGGATGTTCCCGACGCGCTTTCCGAACCGGCATCCCTTCCGGACCGCCGGACCGAAAACACGATCCTAAATCATACGGCAAACCGGAGGATAAGTCAAGGCCGGATACTCTCGCCGGCTTTGTCTCGCTCCCTCCGGCGAGCGAAAAGTTACCGTTGTTTTGACAACTTCCCGGATTCGTTTTCAGGTAACTTGGGGAAAAAGCCGGTTTTCCATACAACGGCGATTTGAAAGACCGGATCTTCCCGTAACGTAAGGAGATGATTCATTTTCCTGTGAATCCGATGATGGCTTCGGCGGTTTCCTTGGGCCTTTCCATCTGCGGTACGTGGCCGCAGTTGCTGACGACCAGAAGTTCGCTGCCCCGGATGCCGTTGGTGAACACGGCGGCCGTGCCAGGATGGATGATACGGTCGTGGTCTCCCCAGATGACGAGAGTCTTCGCGGTAATGTTGGTCAACAGGGAATCCAGGCGCGGAGATGCCTCCATATCCCGCCAGATCTTCTCGTTCCAAGATTTTGCGGCAATCATCTCATTACCGACCGCGCGACGGAAGGGTTTCGGAATGAACGGCGGCTTGTAATAGGCGAATTGGAGAAGAAGCGTCACATCCTCGGAATGTTCGGGAATGAGGACGTTGGTGCCCTGACGGAGGAACTTCGCGAGATCGCTCAATTCCGGGGAAGTTACGCCTGCGGAGTCGATCAGCACGAGCGAGGCTATTTTCCCGGGCCGCGTCGCCGCATAGTAGGCGGAAACGTAGCCGCCCAGGGAGTTGCCGACCAGAATCGGGTTGGCCGCGCCGACGGCGGCGAAGAAGCCGTCGAGCCTTGCCGCCTGACGGGAGATGTCGTAGCTCGCGTTGGAAAGGTGCGAACTCTGTCCAAAACCCGGCATATCGGGAACGATCACGCGGTAGTGCCTGCCGAGTTCCTTCACGACGCCGTACCAACTGGTGCGGTTCGCGCCGAAGCCATGCACCAGAACGATTGCGGGCGCCTTCCGTCCGTTGTCCGCGTAAACGATCTTCTGACCGTCCACGGTCACGGTCTTGATTTCGAGATTCGCGGAGACCTCGCGCAGCATGTATAAACCGCTGACCATCAGGCCGGGAAAGAAGACGTATACGACCGCGACCATCAGCAGGAGAACGGTCAGCAAATTGGAGATGAACCCGCTTTTCTTTTTCGGTTGATCGGCCATAGAGCTTCCTCCGGTATTCGTTTTTCAGGCTCTTATGTTATCACGCCCGGGAAAATTTCGCAAATTCGATGAGCCCGCAGCAATGATCGCCAAATTGTAAAAAATAAGTCTCTTGGGTCGGGGCCGTGATTTTACGGGGCTTGGTTTGGTTCGCGTTTAGCGGAGGCGTCTTGCAAATGCACGCGATGAAGACGGCATGAGCGCGTATGTTCGAGGGAAGCGAGTTGCGTGCACCCGCCTGAAGAGCGCCATGTCGCGCTTCCGGCGCCTTTCTTTCTGCTACTTTTTCTTTGGCGTGCCAAAGCAAGAGTAGCATCAACGGGCGAGCGGCCACTTTCGGAGGACGAAGAACTTGAGGTACCGCCCTTCCGGGAAGGAAAGGTTGAAGCCGTGGTCGAAGGGCTGCATCCGGGATTCCAGCACCTGGAGCGTGCATCGGGCGTTCTTCGCGCTGTCACGGAGGATCTTGAGAAAATCGACTTCGTCCACCTGAACGGTGCAGGAGGAGCTGACGAGGATGCCTCCGTCGGGAAGCTTTTCCAGCGCCTTGGAATTGATGGTGGTGTAGGCCTTGAACGCCGCCGGAAGCTGGGCGCGGTTCTTGGCGAAAGACGGCGGATCCAGCACGATCACCTGATACTCGTCCTGACGGATTTCCTTGAGAAAGTCGAAGGCGTCCGTCGCGTGGAAGGCGTGTTGTTCCAGGGGATAGCCGTTGAGCCCGAAATTCGCCTTCGCGGCCTCGATGGCGGGAGCGGAGAGATCCACGCTCGTGACGCTCGCCGCCGCGGACGCCGCATAAACCGAGAAGCCGCCGGTATAGCAGAAGCAGTTCAGCACGTTCCTGTCCTTGCAGTACCGCACGAGCGCCTTCCGGTTCTCGCGCTGGTCGAGAAAAAAGCCCGTTTTTTGACCCTCCGCCACGTTCACGCGGAAAACGAAGCCGTTCTCCACGATCTCCACTTCGTCCTTCATTTTGCCGTAAAGGACCCCGGTGGCTTCGGCGGGAAGGCCTTCGCGCGTGCGGATTCCCGTATGGCTGCGCTCCACGATCTGTTCCGGCTTCAGTACGGCGATCAGCGCGCTCACGATGTTCTGTTTGAGTTTTTCCATCCCGAGCGTGTGGATCTGGATGACCGCCGTGCGCGCGTATACGTCCGCCACGAGACCGGGAAGTCCGTCGCTCTCGCCGTAAACGAGACGGTAGGCGTTGGTGTCTTCCAGAAATTCTTCTTTCGACTCTTTCAGTTCCCGGAAACGGCGGATGAAAAAGTCGGTGTCGAGCGGCTGTACCGTGCGGGAAAGAACGCGCAGCGGGATGTCCGATCCGGAGTGGTAAGTTCCCACGCCGATGACGCTGCGCGCATAGGCTACCGTGCAGGGTTCTCCGTCCGCGATGTCCGGATCTACGCTCTCGATCCCGTCGGGACGCGCCCACGGGTAACCCGTACCGACCGATTTCACGGCGGCTTCGGTCAGGTAGACCTTGGGATAGTTCGGTGTATCGGTTTTCATGGGTGCTCCTCGCGAGCCCATATGATAGCGGAAAAGCGCCTTTTACGCCAGTTTCCGGGAGCGTCCCTGTGCGTGGGAAGCGGAAAAGACGCGTTTTTTGATTAAAGACCGGAAAAATGTTATCATTCATCGGCAACGAAATGGGGCGGATCGTTCTGCCGGAGGCGGAAGAACCATCGGATGTATACCCGCGGGAATAAACGGATGAAATTCGGATTTCACGACACTTCGCGGGCACCCGGTAATCAAGAGGAGCAGGAAAGGATGGAAAAAGAATCGCCGACATCCCGATGGATCTGGATTATTCCCGCAGTTCTGGCGGTAGTCATCATCGTCACCTTTCCCTCGACCGACCTTTACGAAAAACTTTTCGTGGAAAAAAAGGTCGCCGTCGATCCCGCCGCCCTCGGAGAACTGGCCGTAAAACTCGCGCTGCTGGAAGGCGAAAGCACGGAATCGCGCCTTCAGTACGCGAAGTTTGTCGCCCCGCATTACCGGACGGCGCTGGTACGGAAAATCAGGGCTTCCGGAATTTCCGGCGTACGCACTTCGTTCACCAATATCGTCACCCGTGTCGACGCGCCGAATATGACCGTGATACTCACCGGCGACCAGATCATGTATGTCGGAACCAACGCAATCCGGTCTCTGCGCGTGACGCAGCGGTTCACGTTCCGGAGTATCGGCGGAACCAACTACCTGGTCGAGAACCGGGAAATCTCGAAGAAGTGATTTTCTAGGCCGATAGGACGCTGTGCAGATATTCCTAAATTTTCAGGAGGAATTTCCATGGGTTATACATCCGCACCCGCCCCGGAAACTTCGCCGTCCGCAACTTCCGCGGCACAGTCAGCCCCCTCGGCCGGGGAATCCCCGAAGAGCCGGTTGGTCGCATTCCTGCTCGCCTTCTTTCTCGGGTATCTGGGTGTTCAGCGTTTCTATGTCGGCAAGAACGGAACCGGCCTGCTGATGCTCCTTACCTTCGGCGGCGTCGGCGTCTGGTGGTTCATCGACTGGATCATGATCCTCGTCGGCGCATTCCGCGACCAGGAAGGAAGGCCGGTGAAATCGTGGGACTTAAAGTAAAACCGGAAAAAATATAGTAACTGCGAGGTTCGGCATATGACATTCCGCGAAGAGTTCATCGAGTTCATGGTCAGGTCGAAGGTGCTGACCTTCGGCGATTTCACCACCAAGAGCGGCCGCAGGACGCCGTTCTTCATCAACACGGGCAACTACCGCACCGGCGCGCAGATCGCCGAGCTCGGGAAGTACTACGCAGCCGTGATCCATGAGAAATTCGGCGGGAATTTCGAGTTCCTTTTCGGTCCGGCCTACAAAGGCATCCCGCTTTGCGTGACGGCGGCGGCGGCGCTATGGACGGAGCACCGGATCGACCGCGCCTTCTGCTTCAACCGCAAGGAAGCGAAGGATCACGGAGAGGGCGGAATGCTGATCGGCCACCAGCCCAAGGACGGAGACCGCGCCATCATCGTGGAGGACGTCACCACTGCGGGAACGTCGATCCGCGAAACCGTACCGCTCCTTGAAGCCGCCGCGAAGGTGAAGATCGCAGGACTCGTCGTGTCGGTGGACCGTATGGAACGCGGCACCGGAAAAAAATCGGCCCTCGCCGAAGTGCAGGAAACCTTCGGTTTTCCCGCTTACCCCATCGTCACCCTCGCGGACATCGTGAGACACCTCCACAACCGCCCCGTAGACGGCGCCGTTGTGCTCGACGACGCGCTCCGGGGACGTATCGAAGCCTACATGAAGGAATACGGACCGACGGAGTGACTTCCCGCCCGGCTTCAGTTCCAGGCTATGATCTTTCCCGCGAGAGACGGAGAATTGCCGCAATCGGAGTCGGTCACGATCTCGCCGTCCATATAAAGGACGGTGGGAACGCCGTGAACTGCGTACCGGCCGGCGAGCTGCGAACCCTCGTCGGTGTCCACATACACCATCTGCATTTTCCCGAGGTCGTAGCCCCTGGACTGGAGCGTGGCCTTGATCTGTCTGCACGGGACGCAGTCGGCCGAGGTGAACATCACCACTTTTTTCATGGGACCCCTCCCTTACAACAACCATTCCCGGTTGGTAACCGGAATGTCCCATAGAATAGCAAATCCGGGAATAAAAATCAAATCCCCTCGAAAAGAAAAATAAGGCCCGAATATCCTGCCCATGCGGGTAACGAAGTGCAGTGACGTGAACTTCGGCGCCGGGTTCTTCGCCGCATTTCCGTGAAAACCCAGCGGTGACGGCGCAAAATACGAAGCTGAGCGGATGGGTTCCCTGACTGCGCTCGAAGAGATGAACATTTCATTATTGGAGCGGATCCATTCCTCGGGCTTCCGGACCGGGTTAGCGGTTTATGGAAGAAATCTCAGATTCTCAGGCATGGAACGATCTGCCTTTTCAACCGACAGTCTGAAAAAAATCCCGGAACAGCATTTTTTCGGGCTGTTCTTAAAAAAAAAGGGCCGCCCCCGAAGGGACGGCCCATGACGAAGAGATAATTCCGGATTACATCTGGTTGAAACGATTGGAGATCTGCGCCCACTTCGCCGGGAAATTTCCCTGGCTGGGGTTGGTCCAGACATCGTTCAGGTTGAGGTTCATAAACATCCCGTTGTTGGCGGTGAATGTCAGCAGGTTTCCGGACACCGTGCTGATGAGGTTGGATGCCGCCGGAATCACCGTAAAGTACTGGGGTTTGGGAGCGGTGGTATAGGCGAACTTGGTATCCTGTTCCACCATGGAGCCGTCGGCCGCCTGATAGTAGCAGGTCATATCCTCCAGGTTATTGATGTGAAGGTTATTGGTCGCGTCCTCGCGCAGGTCGTACCCGTCTTCATTGGTCTGAATCATCGTGTTGGTGATCCAGAAGTAACTGCCCTGCTGCCAGTTGGTCGAATAATTGATCCCGTTCACACTCGTATTGACGTTGCTGGAGAATGTGGTAAAATAGGTATACTGGATATTGGTATTCACGTTGTCGTTAGTCTCTACACGGAAAGGATACTGGGGATACCAGAAGTCCGTCCATATCTGATTATTGGTATAGAGGTTGGTCTGCACCTGCCAGACGCTGTTGGTGTTGTATCCGGAAAAGTTCGTAAAGACATCGAATTGAGTAAACACGGTCTGATTGCTCCACATCGGCGCGGAAAGCCACCAGTCGTAATTCGTATAGACGTTGGTTTCCAAATAGATGTTGGTGCCCATCTGGTTGGACCAGATGTTGGTACCTTCCATTTCTTCCATCGCACGGACGGAATACCCCGCGAGATCCGCGTCCAGTGTCAGGTACTTGAGAGGGAAGGAATTCTGGACGTAGAAACTGATGCCCATGTCGGTTTCCGGAACCGGAACCTGGAATCCGATGGCGAAGTATTGGGCGTTGGACCAGAAGTTGGAATAGTTCATCTGCCAGGCGGAATAACTGGTGATATTCGTGATGACGCTCAGTTCGTTGCTGTAACCGTCCCAGAAGTAATTGGTATAGCAGTTCGTGACGTTGTAAGCCGACAGGAAGTTGGAAACCTGGATATTGGTCCAGGTGTTCGCGGAGCTGCCGGGGTCGGACATATAGGTGGCGTCCCCCGTAACCGGACTGGACGGATTCTGCATGAAATAGACGCCCCAATAGTATTGCAGATTGCTGATCAAGACCGGATCGGTGATGGCGATCCAGTTAAGGCCGTCGAAGGAGTAGCTGAAATGGTTGTAGTTGGTCATCGTGCCGTACGAGCCCATCCACCAGGAATTGGTGAAAACGATGTTGGTGACTGAACTGTAATCCCAGTTGGTGACCCCGTTATCGATCGTCCAACTCGTGTAGTAGGTCTGGCTGTATGCCTGTGAGGAATTCGTCTGGATCTGGGACCAGATGTTGTATCCGGTCCGCGACAGGAAGAATTGCTGGGGAGCGGCATTCGTCAGATTGGACAGGTTGTAGCCGTTGTTCGTAGCCCAACTGAAAGCCCAACTCGGAACCGAAGTGTCCCCCTGGCTGGAATAGATGAGATCGCCGACGCTGTTGTAGATTTCGCGGTCAAGCTGAAAATCGCCGGTTTCGTTATCCCAGTTCCCGATGCTGACGATGCCGCCCATTGTGGCGTCGCCGTAACAGACCTGGATGTTGGTCTGAAGGTAGCCGGACTCCGGACTGATGCTCTCGGAGATCAAGTAGGTTTGGCCGTTGTTGGTAATGTAGCTCTCCTTGTAGTCGATGCTGCCCGGGCTGTTACCCATTCCGATGTCCATGTCCAGAACGGTGTTGTTGGAGCCGTTGTAGAAGCCGCGGATGTCGCCCATCACGGCGCCGTTGGTCAGAATGGCTCCGTACATCTGGATGATCGCATGGCTGGAGTCGGCCATGTTCAGGTCGAGGTATGCGTTGACGACGATGGGAAGGGAAACCGGACTGGAGGAACCGCCGCCGCCGAACTCCGCGACGGTCTGAGCCTTCCACCAGACGCTGAAGAGGTTGGTGCCCGGGCTGACTACGTAAAGCGTGTTGCTGTGAAGGGTCATCCCGTTCATGAAGTTGGTGACGTCCCCCAGCAGCATCGAGTTGGAAAGGACTATGTTGGTGGTGCCGGCCAGATATTTCAACGCCTGGACTATGGAAACGGTGGGGCTCTGGTTCTGCTGGTTCTGGACGAGATTATACCAACTCTGGGACTTCACGCCCGGGAGGGAGGAGAAGTCCGTGAAGGTGGTCACGTCGTAAGGAGCTTTTCTTCGGGGACTTTTCAGTTTCAGTTTGAGCTGGAGACTGGCGGGCAGGTTCACCTGGATGTTCGGAGCGTTGAGAATCGCCGAGGTTGCTGTTACCGCCTGAGCCGAACCGCCGGAAGAACTGGCCGAACCGGAACTCGTTCCCGCCGAAGCGGCGCCTCCGCTCGACTTGGAACCAGCCGTTGCACCCACAGAACATGCCGAAATCAAAACCAGAAGACAAACACCGGCCGCGACCGACCGGAATGTACGAACTTTCATGTAACACCTCCCGCCTATAATGATCCTGCTTTGATTAGATAATAAGATATCATAACAAAAAAACTAAATCCAGAACTCGGCTCCTTCAAAATCGCCGACCTGAAAATAAACCGGAAAAAGCATCTTTTGGAGGAAAATCCTGTTTCCAGTATAACGAGTATAACACTAATACCGACTCATTTCAAGGAAGTCAGGAAATACTACCAGTTCCTCGATACTTCCAATCGGGACTCACAGCAGCAAGGTTTCACCGGCCTTCCCAACTGTTTGGAGTCGAAAAAAATCAACCCGAATTCCCTTGCCTTTTTAATGAGGCTGTATTAGTATTATTTTTCAGTATAGAATACCATAGGAGGCAAATCATGAACATTCTGCTCTGGATCCTTCAAATCCTGCTTGCCATCCACACCGTCATAGGCGCGGTGTGGAAGTTCACCAATCCCGCGCAAACCGTAGGATCCCTTAAAGCTATTCCTCACGGGGCCTGGCTGGCTTTGAGCGTCATTGAAATACTCTGCGGCCTAGGTTTGGTCCTTCCCGTCATCAAGCGCCTGGGAATTCTGGCACCCGTCGCGGCTGGCTTCATCGTTGCGGAAATGTTGCTTTATATCGGATTAAGTGTTTTCTCCGGTTCCCCGGCGGCCGGACAGATCACGTATTGGCTTGTCGTCGCCGTCCTATCCGGGTTTATCGTTTTCGGAAGGACCGTACTGAAGCCTTTTTAGGGATCTTTCGGGTACCTTTCCCTTTCTGCGGTGGAATGCGGGAAACGGCATGAAAGGGAAAGGTACCCATTTGAAGGAGATGATTATGGCAAAGGCATCGAATCTTTTCGTAAATCTGCCGGTGAAGGATCTCGAACGCTCAAAGGCATTTTTTACAGCTCTCGGCTTCCGTATCAACCCGCAGTTCACCGACGAAAACGCGGCAAGCATTGTGCTGGGAGATCACCTCTTTGCAATGCTTCTTACGGAAACTTTCTTCCGAAATTTCAGCGCCAAACCCATCGTTCTCGGAAAGACCGGTAGCGAGACAATCATCGCGCTGTCGGTGGACAGCCGACGCGAAGTGGACGAACTGGTTGACAAGGCCCTCGCCGCCGGAGGCAATGTCGCGCGCCACTCCGAGGATCTGGACTTCATGTTCAGCCGCAGCTTCGAGGATCCGGATGGACACATCTGGGAAATTCTTTGGATGGACCCCGCTCACATTCAAGAGATTCATGAGTAGTTTGGAACACTCGGTGAATTTCTGGAAGAGTCGCATTCTTGGATAAAAAGAAACATATTGAGGAGGCTACCATGCTGCATTTTGAGGTTTCCGTGCTGCCCTTGATTATCGTCGCCGTTGTGAATTTCTTCCTGAGCTGGATCTTTTACTCTCCCGCGGTGCCCTGGTTCAAAGCCTGGCAACTGGGCGTCGGAATGGACCCGAACCGGAAGGGACCGACCGAGGAAGACAAGAAGGCCATGCCCCGGTTGATGGGCGGAGCCGCGATCGCATCCCTCCTTTTCGCATACGGGCTGCAGGTGTTCGTGCACAGCGTCCAGGCATCCAACTTCGGTGCCGGTTCGCTGGTCGGCGTCGTCATCTGGCTCGGATTCGTTGTCTCCCATAGCCTTAATACACAGTTCGAGGGCCGCAAACCGATCGTGCTTGTCTTAAACAACATTCTCTATCTCGTTACCTACGCCGGTTTCGGCGGACTTTTGGCCGTCTGGCATTGATGGAGGCAGCCCATGAAGAAGATCACGCCTTTTCTCTGGTTCAACAAGAACGCCGAAGAAGCGATGGAATTCTACATCTCGATTTTTCCGGATTCAAAGATACTTGATGTTTCGAGAATTCCTGTGGATAACCCGAGCGGAAAAGCCGGCGAAGTGATGACCGGAAGCTTCCGGATCGCCGGTCAGGAATTCATGGTAATCAATGGAGGTCCATATTTCCAATTCAATGAAGCTGTCTCATTTGTCGTGGATTGCGAGGATCAGACGGAAATCGACCGCTTCTGGAATGTCCTGACCGCCGACGGCGGCGAACCCGGCCAGTGCGGATGGCTGAAGGACAAGTTCGGGTTGTCCTGGCAGATCGTGCCGAAGGCTCTCCCGGATTACCTTGGCGGAAGCGATCCTGCGGGCGCGAAGCGCGCGATGGAGGCGTTGCTGAAGATGGGCAAGATCGAAGTCGCAACTCTGAAGAGGGCGTACGAAGGGAAATAATCTCCTGGAAGGAAAAAAGGAGTAACCCATGGAAAGATTGAAAATCACGATCGAGACACTGGTCGCGGCCCCGGCTGAAAAAGCCTGGAGGGCATGGACCGACCCCGGCTTGATCGTGCGCTGGAATCATGCCTCCGACGATTGGATTTGTCCTCGCGCCGAGATTGATCTCCGCACGGGCGGAAAATTCGTTTACCGGATGGAAGCCAGGGACGGAAGCTTCGGATTCGATTTTGCGGGAACCTGCGATTCGGTGGAACCGGGCAGGGGTATCGTTTCCACCCTCGGCGATGGCCGCAGGACGGAGGTCGTATTCCGGGAGGAGGGCAAGTGTACCCGGGTCATCGAGACCTTCGAAGCGGAAGACCGGAACACGGTCGAGAAGCAGCGAGCCGGATGGGCCGCCATTCTGGAGAATTACCGGAAGGTCGTCGAAGAGAGCTGAACAATCGCCTTCCCAGAGGAGAAAACCCGATAAGGGTACTTCCGGACGTCGGTTTCGGCAAGAAATCCGGGACAAAGGTTTCAGCCGGGATAGATGCGAACCAGTCCTGCCTGATCTCGAACACGAATCTTACTCTTTTTGCTTCATCAAGCCGGAAACGCAAGAGCTAATTTTGAGTCCTGCTTCTCTTTTTTTTCCTTCGCCGCGGCCTTCCCGCGATTCCCGATGACCCGGAATTCCGTTATCCGGCGGATCAAGTCATAAGGAATCGGCTTCCTCATGGGAATTGAATGGAACCCGTGGCCGTTTCGTATCCTTGGAGTTCTTTCCCGAACTCCGTCACGCCTGCGGCGTGGGGTAAATCCGATGCGGTTCTTGAAGGCCGCAAAATGGACGGGTTTTCACTCGGATAAAACGCGGGTATCCGATAGCTGAGCCGTTCCGCGGTTTCCGGCGCGGTTTTTTGGACGATCCGGCGGATGGTCTGCAAGATCTCGCGGATCTCCGGCGGGAAGGGTTTATTCAGGGTGGCAGAGTTCCATCAGAATATCGAAATCCGAATCCCTCGGAATTTTGACAAAATGGAAAATTTTACTTAACCTATCTACATACCAAACGGTAAGTATTTTTTGGTTTTTATTGATGCCTGCTACCATCGCCCTTTCCGGGAGGCAAAAATAACAGGAATCGGCTGGAGATGATGCACCGTATCAGGAACAGTCGCCAAGGGCAATAACGCTTCCGAAAACGATTATTGAGAGGTAGAAAAATGCAAACAGATTTAAACCGGTTTTTATATTAGGTTCCGGGGCGAGTATTCATACTTGAATTTTCATTCAAGATGCGACGGTCACGGTGTATTGTTTTTAATCGGCAGGAGGGAATTATGGTACAGGAATCCAAACCGGATTATGGTTTTGATGGTTCGCCTTTCGGCGTTTCTGTTGTTTGTGTCGCGGGAGTAGTTTGTTTTTGCGGGGGAGTTGCTTTAATCGCTTTTCCCAGTCTCAGCTTGAAGATTGCGGCCTTTGTTCTTATGCTTTGCGGTTTGTTGACGATTTTTGTCTGCGGTTCATATTTTTATTACGTCAAGATCGGCAAGTTACACCGCCGGGACAAGATGTTTTCCATGATCGATTGGAAAGGAACTGAAAATGTGCTTGATATCGGCACCGGACGCGGACTTTTAATGATTGGTGCCGCCAAAAAATTGACTCTGGGAAAAAGCATCGGCATCGATATTTGGAATTCGGAAGATATGCACAGCAATACTTATCAAAATACCATGAGAAATGCCGAGATTGAGGGAGTTCTTGAAAAAGTTGAAGTAAGAAATGAGGATGTGCGAAGCTTGTCCTTTCCCGATAATACGTTTGACGCGGTTCTTTCCAACCTTTGTATCCACAATATCCCTACCAAAGACGGACGGGAGAAAGCATGCCGGGAAATAGCGAGGGTCTTGAAACCGAACGGAACAGTGATCATTACCGACAAAGCGCATATAAAAGAATACGGTGAAATTTTCGCATCGGAAGGGTTGACAGTGGAGATTTTTCGATCTTCTTTTGACGGTTCCCTCCGCGGGATTGTAAAGGCGGTCAAAAAGTGAAGCGGACATTTGCCCCGAAGCAAGATTTAACTTATTTACTGACAATTAGTTAAAACCAAGGGTTTCCCCGTCATGGAAAATGTTTGACAGAGGGTCTTGAAATGGGTAAAATAAGGGAGATTCGGTTGCGCGAACCAATTCTTTACCGGATATCGGAGACAACCGGGTAATCTCGATTACACGACTTTCTGCGCGTTCTTTGTTTTGAGGAGGTCGTTCATGGTAGATCATGAAGTGATCGGAAACGTGGTCATAATCCGGGTTGCCAGCAATTTCGACATCAACCAGTCCCTGGAAGTGGACGCGGTGGTGGTGGAGCTGATCCGGAAAGGTTTCGACCGCTTCGTCTTTGACCTCGGGAACATCCATTACCTCTCTTCCAGCGGCATCCGTTCCTTCGTAGAAACCCTGCGCCAAACCCTCAAGATCAAGGGCAGAATGACCCTGGCCAACCCCAGCGATCCCGCCGTCAAAATTCTCACACTCTTCGACCTGAGCGGCCACTTTCACATCGTCGAGAACGTCGACACCGCGGTAAAGGAGCTGAACGATTGAAGATCCCGATTCCATCTGCCCTGATTTTGAAGTTCCCGGGCTTCTTCATGCAACAAATCCCTGCATTCAAGGATGGAAATACTTGCCACTCTTTCAGGTCTGGTATAAAATCATGGCAGCCAAACAGGAACGGAGCCTGAGATGATTACAGCCCAATCCAATATCCCCGCGATCTTCAGCCGCATACAATTCCGGAACCGGCGCGATTTCCGGAAACTCAGCCATGAATTAAATACAACGGATCTAATGGCGGTTACCGAGGGAATAAAGATTTGAAGAACCTATTGGAAACCCTTCTCGTCAAGTCCGGATATGACTTGGATATCCCATGCTGACCTACCCCGAACGCTACCGGGTGATAGTCATCGGAGGAGGACATGCGGGCATCGAGGCGGCGCTCGCGTCTTCCCGCATCGGCGCCAAGACGCTCCTGCTGTCCTCCAACATCGACCTCATCGGGCAGATGCCTTGCAATCCGGCCGTCGGCGGCATCGGCAAGGGCCAGCTCGTGAAGGAGACCGACGCGCTGGGCGGCGAAATCGGCCTCGCGACGGACGCCTCCGCCGTCCAGTACCGCACGCTCAACATGCGCAAGGGCCCGGCCGTGCGAAGCTCGCGGGCGCAGGCGGACAAGGCCGTGTACCGCACTTATATGCAGCGCGCCGTGCTGTCGCAGAAGAACCTCGATGTGAAACAGGAGCTCGCGACCGATCTCGCCGTGACGGACGGAGCCGCGCGCGGCGTCTCCACTTCGATGGGCGTTCTGTACGAGGCCGACTGCGTGGTGATCACGCCGGGCACTTTCCTCGACGGAATCGTCCACCTCGGCGACCGCACTTATCCTGCGGGGCGACTGGGCGAAGGCCCCGCCGCGGAACTCTCGAAAACGCTCCACGGCCTCGGTTTCCGGATGGCGCGCTTCAAGACAGGCACCCCGGCCCGATTGGAAGGAAGCTCCATCGACTTCGCCGCGATGGAGGTACAGCCTGGCGACGTCCCTCCCCGCCCCTTCAGCTTCCGTACGGAGCGCGACGCGGCGTTCCTGAACCGGGAACAGCTTCCCTGCCACATCACGCGCACCACCGCGGAGACGCACCGCATCATCCGCGAGAACATCCATCTCGCCCCGATGTATTCCGGACGGATCCATGCCACGGGCGTCCGCTACTGCCCGTCTGTGGAGGACAAGGTGATGAAGTTCCCCGACAAGGAAAGCCACCACGTCTTCATCGAACCCGAGGGGCGAAGCACGTCCGAGTATTATCCCAACGGCATCAGCAACGGTTTTCCCGTGGAAGTACAGATCGCGCTGGTGCACTCCATTCCGGGGCTTGAACGCGCGGTGATGACGCGTCCCGCCTACGCGATCGAACACGACATCGTCGATTCCACCGAGCTTTTCCCCACGCTGGAGACCAAGCGGGTAAAGAACCTCTACCTCGCCGGGCAGATCAACGGCACCACGGGTTACGAAGAGGCGGCTTCGCAGGGCATCGTGGCGGGAATCAACGCCGCGAACCGCGCGCTCGCGAGGCCCGACTTCCTCTTCGACCGCACGATGGGCTACATCGGCGTGATGCTCTCGGACCTTACCGCCGTCGGCACGAACGAGCCCTACCGGATGTTCACGAGCCGGGTGGAACACCGCCTGTCCCTGCGCGAGGACAACGCGGACCGGCGTCTCTCCCGGATAGGCCACGCGCTCGGACTGTTTCCGGACGAAGCGATGCGGCGCGTGGAGGAGAAGGAAAAGGCCATCGAAGCCGAGATGGAACGACTGGAGCGTGTCCGCGTCAACCCGACGCCGGAGGTCAACCGCCGTCTCGCGGCCATGCGTAGCGCGCCCATCGTCAAACCGGTGTCGCTCGCGGAACTGCTACGGCGGCCCGAAATCGAGTGGCCCGCCCTGTCCGCCTTCCATCCGTCACAGCCGGAACTTACCGGCGAGGTGCGGGAGGAAGTGGAGATCGAGGTGAAATACGCGGGCTATATCCGCGAGGAAAGCCAGATGGCGAGCGGCATGTCGCGTCTCGAGGGCGTCAGGATCCCGGCGGACTTCGACTACTGCGGCATGCCCGGTCTGCGTGTCGAGGAGATCGAGAAGCTGACTGCGGCAAAACCGATGACTTTGGGACAGGCGTCCCGGATTCCGGGAGTGCGCCCGGCCGCCATTCAGATCCTGATGGTTAAAATGAAAAAAACAGCCAATTGAGGGAAGAGGCATTCCGAAAGTCCTCAGAATCAACTGAGCCGCTGACTTTATCGCGGGATCGCGAACCACGGAATCCGTTCGAGTACACGAAAATATGCCGAAGATTCTTTGTTTAGTCCGGTTTCGCGCTTGATATCCGGATTCGGAAGTGAACCACCCCAAACTGAAAAAAGCCGCCCCCGGAGGGACGGCTTGAATCGGGAATTACTCGGCGTAGTTGGCGCCCCAGTTGTTGTCGTAGGATGCAACGCCGTTCTGGTCGCATTCCACATAGAACTGGATTCCGTTGGTTCTTCCCGGGTCGGCGCTGGCGGACCAGTATTCGAAGCCGGCGGCGTCGGGACTGGAAACAACCGCATATCCGATCATGTACAAAGACTGATAATTCGCGTTGACCGTGACCGAGGAAACCCAGTTGTTGGTGGTATAGATCACCTTGACGGTCTTGTTGTAAGCAAGATTCCGGACGTTGAGAGTCACAGAGAGACTCGTGGAGGAAAGACAGACGCTTTCCACGCCGACGTTGAATCCGCGGCCGAGAATCGTGCCCCCGCTATTGGGAAGGAGGTAGTTGGAACCCGCATTGTTGTCCCAGTAGGTGGAGCCGTTGACGGAGTAACCCACGCAGAATTGGTTGCTGTAAATGTCGGAATACATCGATTCGAGGTCGCCGCTCCAGATTTCATAGCCGCTGTCCGCAGCATGGGCGTAGGATAGAGAGATGTTGGTCCACTGGCCGCCGGCCCTCAGAATGCGTACGAATACCTGCTTGACGTAGGCCAGATTCTGAACGCGGACTTCGAAGTGCCGGTCGTACTGGTTGAGACCTTCGGCATACTGATCATAACTGGAAGCACGGGTGAGCTGCACAGGGGTATCGGCCTGGCCGGTGGTTTTTGCCGATACGGCGGCTTCGGCGGAGCCTTCGGCAATGCGATCGGAAACCGAACAGGCTGCCAGGACGAGCAGCGCGGCGAAAACGGCGAAAAGGTTCTTTTTCATAAGTCCCTCCAGAAAATATCGATCCCGTTACCTGTGTAAGGAAAAAACGGTCCGTTATTTTAAAGCGGAACCGGAGACTTGTCAAAAAATGTAAACGGTTACATCGCAACGCGCTGCTTTCCCGGAAGAGACTTTCAACGAATGATCCATCCGTTCGCCATTCCGAAGGGGAAAGGAGGCCGGAAACACGGCCGAAGGTCGTGTTTCCGGAGTTTCCTGTGCAGATCAGTCGCCGAAGTTGCTGTTCCAGTTGTTGTCAAAGTACTGCTGGCCGTTCACATCATATTCCACGTAGAATTGCAGATTGGGAATGGACCCGGTGGAAACCGCCGCTGTCCAGCGTTCGAAGCCGGCGGCGGTGGGACAGGAAACCGTGGCATAACCGTAAGTGTAGGAACTCTGGAAGGACGCATAACCGACCTGGGAGGTTTTCCAACTGTCGGAGGACCAGACGATCTTCACGGTCTTGCTGTAAGCGAGGTTGCGGACATCCACCTGGACGGAAAGGGTGTTGTTCATGAAAGCCCAATAGTAGACGCCGACGTTGAAACGTACGCCCAGCATTTCCCCGCTGTTGAGCGGTTGGTTGTAATACGAGCCGTCGTTGTTGTCCCAATAAGTGACGCCGTTGACAGTGTAGCCGATTACGAACTGGGTGTCGGCCATGCTATTGTTGAAGTAGACGTTCCAGAGTTCGAAACCGCTGTCCAGAGGGCCGGAGTACGAGAGAGCGATGTTGGTCCAATTTCCGTTGGTCAGCTTCTGATGGACGAAAACATTCTTGGCGTAGGCGAGATTCTCCACACGGACCTGGAAGTTGTAGTTTTTTTCCGAAGTTCCGTTGATTTCCTGGAGATAGCTGCCGGAGCGGATCAGTTGGACGGGGGTGTCGGCTTGACCGGTGGTTTTGGCGCTCACCGAAACATCGGCGGTTCCGGCAGCGGGCTTCAGAGAGGAACAAGCGGCGCAAGTCAGAAACAAGGCGGCGGTAAAAATGAGCTTCTTCATCGTTTTCTCCTGTTTGGTTTTTTACCGGGAAACCCGGCAACAAGTGCATCGAGAATAATAATAAGGCATTTTGCCCAATTTGTCAACAGAATGCATTAATTTTGAAACCGCTATCATTCGTCGTAGCGTCATGAACCCATTTGACGTAACCGACCCTTTCTGATTAAACTATACCCCGTATAACGAAGATTTCGGAGGAAAATATGCCCGGCTCGGCTGAAAAGTTCCAGTTCCAGGCGGAAAGCAAACAAATCCTGGAGATGATGATCCACTCCATTTACACCCACAAGGAAATATTCCTGCGGGAACTCGTATCCAACGCGAGCGACGCTCTGGACAAGCTGCGCATCGAGGCGCTGACCAATCCGGCGTTGGTCTCCACCGACATTCCCGCAGAGATCCGTGTCGCATGCGACAAGGACAAACGCACGCTTACCGTCAGCGACACCGGCATCGGAATGTCTCGCGAAGAGGTGATCCAGAACATCGGAACCATCGCCCGCTCGGGCACACGCGAACTCGTGAAGAAGCTGAAGGAATCCAAGGACGCCGAAGCCTCGACCGGCCTTATCGGGCAGTTCGGTGTGGGTTTTTATTCCGTTTTCATGGCCGCCGACCGCGTCACGCTCGTCACGCGCCGCGCGGGTGAAACCGCGGCCACGATGTGGGAATCCGCCGGCGACGGCGAGTTCACCGTGCAGGATGCGGAAAAGCCTTCGCACGGCACCGAGATTACCCTCCACCTCAAGCCCGCCGACGAGGAAGCCGGTATGCCCGACTTCACCGATCCCTGGACCATCAAGGACATCGTGAAACGCTACTCCGACTTCATCAACTACCCCGTCGTGATGAAGGAAGAGCGCGAGGAAGTCGAGAAGGACGCCGAGGGCAAACCGGTCAAGGACGGCAAGAAGACGAAAATCGTGGAGGACAAGACCCTCAACTCCATGAAGCCCATCTGGACGAAGAAGGAGTCGGAAGTCACCGAAGAGGAATACGCCGACTTCTACAAACACATCTCGCACGACTGGACCGCGCCCCTGAAGACCGTCACGCTCAAGGCGGAAGGCACCATCGAGTTCCACTCGCTGCTCTTTCTCCCCTCGAAGGCGCCCTTCGACTTCTGGTACCAGGGCTACCAGACCGGACTCCAGCTCTACGTCCGCCGCGTGATGATCATGGAGCATTTCGAGGAGCTTCTTCCGAGCTACCTCCGCTTCGTGAAGGGCGTGGTGGAATCGTCGGATCTCCCGCTGAACCTCAGCCGCGAGACCCTTCAGCATGACCGCCATGTCGCGCTCATCAAGAAGCGCGTGACGGGAAAAATCCTTTCCACCCTCGCCGATATGCAGGAGAAAGAGACCGAGAAATATCTCGAATTCTGGAAGGAATTCGGCAACGCGCTGAAGGAAGGCGTTTCCGCCGACGCCGAGAACAAGACAAAGATTTCGGAACTCCTGCTCTTCCAGTCCACCGCAGATGCGTCGAAACTCACCAACCTGCGCGATTACGTGAAGCGCATGCAGCCCGGACAGGAAGAGATCTACTACCTCACCGGCGACAGCCGCAAGATCCTCGAAAACTCGCCGCACCTCGAAGCCTTCAAGCAAAAGAACATCGAAGTGCTCTTCCTCGTCGATCCGGTGGACGAACTCCTCACCGGCAGTCTCAACGAGTTCGACGGCAAGAAGCTCAAGAGCGCCGGCAAGGGCAGCGTGGAACTCGGCAGCGACGAGGAGAAGGACAAAGCCAGGAAAGAGCGCGACGAGAAACAGAAGGACTACGCCGACCTTTTCAAAGTCATGCAGGAAAAGCTTTCCGAGCAGTTCAAGGAAGTGCGCCTTTCGAGCCGCCTCGTGACCCAGCCCGCCTGCATCGTGTCAGACGAGTTCGAGATGAGTCCCACGCTGGAGAAGCTCCTCAAGAAGAGCGGCATGGGCCAGCAGCAGGCCGTCAAGCGCATCCTCGAAGTCAACGGCGGCCACCCGGTGCTCCGGAAGCTCAAGGACCTCTACGATGTCGACCCCAACAGCTCCCGCATCGGCGAATACGCCGAACTCCTCGCCGGTTATGCGATGATCGCGGAAGGCATGGAACTTCCCGATCCCTCCCGTTTCACCGGCCTGATGGTGAAGCTGATGGAGACGAGTCTGTAAGGAATATTTGAAAAATCCGGCTTCTTTATCCCAAGATGCCGGATTTTTCCGGATCCGGAAAACCTCTTCTTGACAGAGGAGCCCTTTCGCCTTAACATAACGCATTGAAAAATACGCCGCGTTCGGCATAGGGGATCCGATGAGAGTCCGATTCTGGGGAGTCCGGGGTTCAGTTAGCACGCCTGAACAGAACAAGCTGCAGGTAGGCGGCAATACTTCCTGCGTCGAGTTGGATACGGGCAACCGCCGGATCATACTGGACGCGGGAACCGGTATCCGGCCTCTCGGCAAGTCCGTCGCCAAGGACATCATCGCCGGGAAAAGCCGCGAGATCACGCTGTTCCTCTCGCATACCCATTGGGACCACATCCAGGGTTTTCCCGTCTTCGCGCCGGCCTTCCTGTCCGACGCGGACATTCACGTTTACGGACCGGCCAAGGCCAACCGCAAGCTGGAGCAGCTTTTCTCCGGCCAGCTCGCGTACGATTACTGGCCGGTCAAGCTCAACCATTTCCCCGCGAAGATCCGTTTCACCGAACTCGAAGAAGGCACGCACAACTTCCCCGACGGACTCGTCGTAACCGCGCGCAGGCATATCCATCCGGGCGTGGCCTTCGGTTATCGCTTCGAGTACGAAGGAAAATCGCTGGTTTACTGCACCGACGTGGAGCACTTCCAGAACCACCTGGATGAGCGCGTGATCGATCTCGCTTCCGGGGCGGACCTCCTGGTTCACGACGCCCAGTACGACGAGAACGAACTCGACAGCCGCCTCGGCTGGGGACACAGCACCTGGAAACAAGCCGTCGACGTGTCGATCGCCGCGAAGGCGAAGCGCGTCGCCCTTTTCCATATGGATCCGGATCGCAACGACGAGAACTGCGCCAGAATGGAAAAAGACGCTCAGGCGATCTTCCCGGGCGCCTTTATGGCACGCGAAGGATTGACCATTGAACTTTAACTCAGTTTCCATCCACTTTTCGCTCCGATGACGCATAACAGGCTCTTGAGTTGTCCGGCCATCGCGTCTTGCGGCAAATCCACGAAAACCGGCAGCCGTTTTTTACCGACACGGTTTCCGGTGGCTTCATTTCCGGGAAACTCCCGACTGCGGGTTTCCCGGAAATGAAATTCCCCGGGAAAGCATAAATTTCACCCAAGTTTCATCGAAAACTGGCATTCCGTCGATAATTACGTTAGAATATGGCATGCCGTGGGAGGGGAACCCCGGCGGGAGGGAAACTTGAAGAAGTTCGAGTTCCGCCTGGAAAAACTCCTGGAAATCCGCCGCAGGCGTGAAGACGAGGAAAAGATCGAACTTGCCCGGGCCAGCGGCGCCTACCAGATCGAAGTGAACCGGAAGGAAAAAATCCTCCATACCCTCCGCGAGTACCGCAAGGACATTCTTTCGGGCGACAGGCTCGACGCCGGACGTCTCCGCGCTTTCGACCAGTGGGTCAAGGCGAGTGATTTCGCCGTCCACGACATCGAGAAGACCATCGAGGAAAAGCGCCTCGTGATGGAAGAACACGTGAAAAAATACACCGGGCTCAAGCGCGACCGTCGCGCCGTGGAGATCCTGCGCGAGAAGGCATGGGATCAGTGGCGCAGGGACGAACGCCGCGAGGAGACCGCCGAGCTCGATGAAACCGGTGCGACGCTTTACCGAAAGGGTGAAGCGGGCCGTGAAGACGGAGGACTCGCATGATCGACGGCATCAGCCGTGTGCAAAGCAGAATTTCGGAAATCGCCGGCAGGATCGACGAAATCAGCAAGATCGGACAGGAAAAGAGGATCGAACCCATCCCCGCCGACACTGTCTCGGACGGAAAGGACGCGGTATCGGGCGAGAAAAGCTTTTCCGACATCCTCAAGGAAGTCCAGAGCGAAAACGGAAGCCTCCCCGGCCTGGAAAACACCGGAAAAACGTCGGTAAACGCGGTCGTTGGCGCCAAGGGAGACAGCAAAAAGCTTCTGGAATTGCTCTACCAGCAGATGAAAATGGAACCCGTGAAGGACGGCGATGTCGACGAATCCATCAGCGACGCTTCCTCCACCACGGGCGTCGATTCCGACCTCATCCGCGCCGTGATCTCGCAGGAAAGCGAGTTCAACCCCGCCGCCGTTTCGAACACGGGCGCGATGGGGCTGATGCAGCTCATGCCGGAAACCGCCCAGCAGCTCGGCGTATCCAATCCCTTCGACGTCAAGCAGAACGTGAACGGCGGCTCGAAATACCTCAAGGATATGCTGCAGCGTTACGGCGGAGACCTCAACCGCGCGCTGGCCGCCTATAATGCCGGCCCCGCGGCGGTGGACCGCTACAACGGCGTTCCGCCCTACGCGGAAACTCAGGACTATGTGCGCCAAGTCCTGCGCAAGTACAACGATCTCAAGAACTACAAGACCGAAAACCAATAACGGACGGAGACGATAACCGATGAACCGCGGCAGAAAGATATTTTTCCTTCTCCTGATCAACCTGGGTCTTGTCTTCGTTTCGCTTTACATTCTGGACATGCTCCAGATCATCGACTATAAGCAGATCCTTTCCCAGGTTCCCGGCCTGAAAGAAGTTTACAAGGTCAAAGTGGAGGACCCTTACCTCCTCGAAAAGGCCGAGCTGGACAAGAAGTGGCAGATCCTGGACGAAAAGGTCCGCAACCTCAAGGAAGACCGGAAGAAGCTCGAAGACGACCTGCGCAACCTCGCCGAGGAACGTGACAAAATCGACAACGAACGCGAGAGCGTCCGCAATATGGTCGCCAATTTCTCCAATTCCATCGCCGAGCGCGATAGCTACGACAAGCGCGTGGACGCCGTCGCCGACCAGGTGGAGTCGATGGAACCCAAGGCCGCCGTGGCGATCCTCTCCAAACAGGACGACATGATGCTTATCGACATCTTCAAGAAGATGAACGCCCGCGCGGAAGACAAGGGCACCAAATCCACCGTTTCCTATCTGCTGACGCTGATGGACAGCGAACAGGCCGCGAGAATACAGCGAAAGATGCTGCAATGATAATATAGTCCGCCGATAAACCCGGCCGTGTGCTTATCCCCTATCCGATTCTAGGGCACTTTCGTCTTCTGCTCATGGTAAAGGGATTCCACTTTCTGCTTGAGATCGAGCAGCTTCGCTTCGTTCAGAATGCCGAAACGTTCCAGCACTTCCTTCTCGATCCGGTGGAAAAGCGGTTCCGCCTGGTCGGGCTCGCCCATCATCACGGCGAGGTAAACCAGCGCGACAATATCCTGGAATTCGTCGGGTGCGAGCAGCGGAGTGTGGTGAAAACGGATGACGGCGGTGAAGACATCCGGGAAGTTCCAGCGCTTCGAGATCTCGGCGCCGATCCTTGCGTGGGAATCCCCGAGGGCGAGCCGTTCCAATGTGTTCTCGTCGGCCCCGATCGCGCGGCTGTGCGCATTGAGACTTTCCAGAAGCCCCCGGTGCGCGTGAAAGATCATGATCTTGCCCATATCGTGCAGAATCCCGCCGATGTAAGCGTCATCCCGCAGAGCGTTCATCCGCAGTTCTCGCGCGAGATTGAATGCGTAGCTCGCGGTGCGATAGGCGTCCTCCCAGAGCGCCTCGTACTTGCCGAAGTTACGGTTCATGATCTGCTGGGTGCCGAAAGCGTAAAGCAGATTCTTGATTCCCTTGATGCCGATGAGCGAAAGCGCGTTGGTGATGTTGCTGACGCGCTTCGGAATCATATACTGCGCGGAATTGACGACCTTGAGCAGGTCCGCCGTAAGCGCGGGGTCGGTCTGGAAAACATCGGCCACACTGCCGAAATCGACATTCTCGTCGCTGATCATGCGCTGAAGTTTGGTGATATTTTCCGGGAAGGCGGGAAGGGTGTCGATCTCGCGTATGATCGTCTCCGAAAGTTTGCCCGCCTGTTTGTCGGTGACCGTATCCAGCGGAATGTCCAAAGTGACGGTCGTTTCGTTTTTCTGCTCGTCGCTGTCGAAGCGGTAGGCGTCATCGCCGAGTCCCAGCTTGCGCAGCATCAGGAGCGTCGAAATGGTACCGAGATTCGCGCCCTCGGTGCGGTCGCTGATGCGATCGAAGGCCTCGATAACGGTGCGGAGAACCCGCGCCGTGCGGATGACGCGCTGGATGCGATCCAGTTCCTGGCTGGTGGCACGCTGACTGTTGGTGACGCAGATCAGCAGACGGTCCTCCTCGATGTGAAAGGAAACGACCGTGTAAAGCCGGTAGGTTTCGAACTTCGGAATGTAGGGGGAGTTGTCGTTCTGGATGACGCGGCTGAAGTCGGCCATCATTTCCCGGTATTCCTCGGGATTGCGGATGTCGCGCTTGTGCTCCATAAAGTAAATGCGCTTGATATTGGCCTTGTTGGCGTTGGTGACCAGTTCCAGGAGGATGTAGGAAAGTTCGTCGGCCATATCCTCGTGATGCACGAGGTGGAGCACGAGACGCATGAGACGCGTCAGGAACGAAGCATCACGCCCGTCGACATAGGCGAAGCGATACTCCAGTTTTTCCCTGCCGTAAAGGCGGGACCGGACTTCTTCCTCATGGATTTCGTAGTGCATCGGTTCCCCTGTAATATTCACCTAAAATCATAGGGTAAAAAACGGATTATGACAATACTTTTTTCATTTCATTGGTTTCTGCCCCGGTTGCTTGAGATTTTACCGGATTCCTTTTAACTTATTGGTCCTGATTTTACCAGGTCGAGAGGTACCCGAATGCAGTTCGAAGGAGGAAAAGGAAACCGCAGACTTGCCGCCGTGATGACGGCGGTTGTGGTCCTGGTGACGCTTCTGCCGAGGATGATCCTGTCCGGCGAGGCGCCGACAGTCACGCCTCATGACGGTTATCCGGAATATTCCCGGTGCGAGTACCGCCGATTCCTCGCCTCGATCGCCGGACGCGCGGCAACGCCCGTGGAGAATTATCTCGCGGCGCGTTCCCTGCAGAAAATGCGGCTTTTCACCAACGCCGCCGCGCGCTTCGAGACGGTTTCCACCAACGGGCTTCCGGGCGACCTCGCCGAATTCCTGAACGAGGCCTCCGCTTTCTGGGAGTTGCGCGCGTGGAATTCCTGCCTCGTGAACAACAACCGCTTCCCCGTTGCGGGATGTTCCGTCGTCACGAATCTCCTGGGCCGCATTCCTCCCGCTTCACCCTATTACCTGGATGCTCTGGACGTCTGGCTTTACTGGAACTACCGCGCCTCCAACTACACTGCGCTCGCCGCGCAGAATTTTCCGGGTCCCCGGGCGGCGGCATACCGCTCCTGGGCGCGCTTCCGCCGGGGAGAATCCGGGGCAGCGCTCTCCGTCGTCCCGGGAAGGGAATATCTCAACTCCGCGATGCGCATGTCCTTCGGTATCGCGCTTTCCAACGTTCCCCCGGAGGCCGCCCCGGACGTCTGCGACGCCCTGCTGGACATCGCCCTGGACTCCGGCAATCTCGCTCTCGCCGAACGCGCCATCGACAGCCACTTCGCGAAAACCGGTGACGCCGACTACGCGCTTCGCAACCGCGCCCGCCTGCTCTACCGTCGGGGCGACAAAGCCGGAGCGATCGCGGCGCTCGTCCGGCAATCGGACGAAGGCAAAGCGAGCATCCAGACCGTCAAGCTCCTGTACTACTACCAGAGTGCGGGCGGCGACCTTCCGGGGGCCTCCCGAGCGCTTTCCAATGCCGTCACTCGCTGGGGTGAGATCTTCTATCCCGACTGGATCAAAGCTTTCACGACGAGAAACGACTGGAAGGGACTCGCCGAGTGGGCCATCCCGTTGTGCGCGAAACCGACCTTCTCGACCAACTGGAGCGGCCGGATCTACCGGGCGCTTCTGCAGTCCGACACCAACCTCGCCGCGGATTTCTGCTTGGCGGCCGCGACGAACGCCGGGCCGAGGCGGATGCGCCTTTACGCCGCTCTCACGCTGCTCGGACGGGGGATGACCAATTCGGCCTACCCTCTCTTTCTCTCCGTCACCCTCGATGACGCCTATACCTGGGACTGGCTCGCGGCCCGCAGCTACGAGGCTTCGCTCCGGCGGTACTTCCCGGGGGTCTTCGCCGATACCGTGAAATCGCTCGCCGCGAAGTACACTCTCAAGCAGATGAGCGATCCCGATGGGGATGCGGATTCGCTCCGGTTCTGGAGCTCTCTTTCGGAAACCGATCCCGCTCTCTGGGCGTCCCTCGCCGATCGGGGAAAGCTTGCGTCGGCGTACACGAAGTTCACGATTTCCCAAATCGCACGTCTCGGCAGTCTGGATGCGGCGGAAATCAAGCGCGCCGACGCCTTTTTCAGCCGCACCAACGGCTTCATTCCCGCGCTCGGGGCGGACTGGGTCGACCGGGCCGAACGCTCATGGAACGACCCGCAGAAAAAAGCGACCCTCTTTTGGAGACACCGCGATTTCTATCACGATTTCGTACCTGTCGGAGCGGTTCTCGATCGCTTGAACTATTACCTCAACGACGATACGGGAGAAAGAAGCATCCACCCGCTTCTGGAGCCGTGGCTTTTTCAAATGCTGTATCCGAAGGAAGCCTTTACGGATATCCTTGCCGGAGCTGGAAATACCAACCGCGCGCTCTGGCTTTTGTCGGCCTTCCGCGAGGAAAGCCACTTCAGTCAGGCCGACAATTCCTGGGCGGGCGCGGTGGGCTTCTGCCAGCTTATGCCCGGAACCGCCGACGGCATCAAGCGCGGCCTGAAACATCCCGAGTACAGCATTTACGACCGGGCGGACAACATCGAAATGGGAACGGCGCACATGGCTTATCTGTTCCAGCGCTTCGGCGACGACCCGCTGGCGGCGCTCGCGAGCTACAACGCGGGGGAAGGATCTTATCTCCACTGGAAAAGGATCTACGGACTTCCGGACGAGTTTTTCCTGGAGGCGATGGACTACGGGGAAACACGCGAGTATGTGCGGAGAATCGAAATGACGAAGTATTTTTATCAAAGGGCCTGGCCGGAAGGGCTTTAGTTTGTGATCAAGCCGCGCAGGACGCGGAAGAATTTCTCCCTCGCGGCGCGTTCCACCCAGGGACGGTGCCCGCAATCCAGGAGAAGGACGGCCCGGTAATCCCGGATCCGGGAGCGCAGGATGTCGTCCGTGGCCTCAAAAGGATGGGGATCGAAGTCGCCATGGATCAGGATGACCCTGCAGTCCAAAGCGTCCAGGGCATCGAGAAGTTTTCCTTCTCGCCGGAACGCTTCCGCTTGCGGCCAGACGGCGCGGTAAATATCCGGGCGGAAGTCCGTATCGGCGTTCGTGTCGAAGCCGGGAAGCCCGTCCGCCGTGTCCGCCTTCGCGAGGATTTTTGCAAGCTCGTTGAATTCTGCCTTGCCCGCTTTTTCGAACCCGGGGAGAAGGTTTTCCAGGCGTTTCCGGTCGGACGGCTTGAGCCGTGAGAGCCGCGTTTCCATGATGTCCCGCGCATCCTCTTTCCGGAATGGCGGACAGCCGCAGAGGACGAGAGTATGAACCTTTTCGGGATGTTTTGCGGCCGAGAGAATGGAGAGCCAAGCTCCCCACGAATGTCCGAAGAGTAAAGTTTTACCGTCTTCCGCCCTGTCCAGACAGGCTGACACTTCGTTGATTTGTCCTTCCACCGAGTCCGCTGCGATTTGAGCTTCGATGGTTCCCGTATTTTCGGAAAGCGTTTTCGCGACGGGGGCGAGTTCTCCCAACGCGCCCGGTCCGCCGTGAACGAGAACGGAGCGAAAGGGAGCTTCGCGGTAAAGACGATAAGGCTTCAACGGGATTCTTCGGGCGTCCATTCGCCGAAACGGAGACATCTGCCTTTCCGACCCGGTTCCCAGTTCAGCTCCACGCGCTCGGTATGGTCGATCCAGTACGGATGGACCGCCGCGGGCGCGAGGTTGTCCACGAGAAACGGAACGGCGGCCTTCCACGTTCCGCCATGGCCGATACAAAGCACCGTATCCTCAGGGCGCGGGAAAAGCATAGCCGCATCGTCGAAGAACGACCCTACGCGGGAAATCACCGCTTCCGCGCATTCTCCTCCCTCGATGCATTCCCGGGTGCGCCCTTCGAGCAGCCAGCCGTCCCAGAGACGATAAAAGCGATCCCAATCCTCTTTCCTCGCGCTGCCTTCCTGTATCCCGACGCTGAATTCCACGATCCGCGACTCCACCCGGTAATTCATCCCGAATGCGGTTCCGATGATATCGGCCGTTTCCGCCGCGCGGCGGAGGGGACTGGAATAGAGCGCCCGGATTTCCGGGTAAAGAGCCTTCAGCGATTGCGCATTTCTGCGAGCCTGCTCCCTGCCCGCTTCCGTCAGACCATGCTTCCAGCCGGTATTGGAAAAAACCTGGAGGAGGTTCGCGACGCTTTCGCCGTGGCGCATCAGGACCATTTTCATCATTTTCACCTCGTCTCTCGGATTTCCTCTTCGGAAGATCATTTTCCGGGTATCCCGCTTCACAGAAGGCGAAAAATATTCACATTTCTTGCATTATCGACCGTATTCGTCTATAATATTTCCCTAAGTGTTACCCGTCATGCCGGGGTGGCGGAATTGGCAGACGCGCTAGATTCAGGTTCTAGTAGGGTAACACCTGTGTGGGTTCAAGTCCCGTCCCCGGCATTCGAGGCCTCCCGAAAGGGGGGCCTTCCTTATTTCCTTCCTCTCTTTCATTTTTTCGTTCATTCGGATTCATTGTAACGAGTTCGTGGAAATCTTGCAATTCTGTTTTTGTTGATTCTCCGTTGCCGCTTTTGTTGCAACACTTGACGAACAGCACATTTATGTATCGACAAACCATTGCGGATATGTCGCAAGGGCGGCTGAAAAAGGCCGTCAGACGATTTCTCCGGATGAATGTCCTCCCGAATTTGCATATGGAGACAAATTCCATTATCATGAAGCCGGATGGTTCCTTTCGAATTTCCAATTCATGGACATCCACCATTTCGTGTACCTCGGCCGGAAGATTTGAGCGCACCGGGCGGGGTGATCCGGGCACCGCTGTTACATAGCTTTCCGGTTCAATAGCCCCGAATTACACTGGTCATCGGAGTCCTCGGTAAACAAAAACAGGAGCGTCGGAATGAATATTTACGTCGCATTCGGATTGGCCCTGGTCGGACTGATCGCCTTGGTGATCTTCTTTTTCAGTTGGTCGGTTTTCGGCAACGGAAAGATCATCGAGGAGGAGCGCGAAATTTCCGGCGTTCGCGGAGTGGACCTCGCCTGGAGAGGCAGCGTCCGCGTGGTGGAATCCGGAAACGGCGCGGTCAAGGTGAAGACGGACGGAAACATCATGCCGCTCGTCAGGACCCGTCTTTTCGGCGGTATTCTCCTGATCCGCCCTTCCCACTGGCTGATATTTCCCACGTTTCTCCAGATAACCGTTCCTGCGGACGTGCTGGAATCCCTTTCCATCTCGGGTTCAGGTTCCATCCACTGCGTGGGTACGAAAAAGGGGGAATCGGTCAAGCTGACGATCTCCGGTTCCGGCGAGATGGCGGGTACCTTCGATTCGAATTCCCTGAACATTTCTGTGCTCGGTTCGGGCAAGGTCAAAGCGGACGGCAGAACAAAGCATCTCGGGCTTTCCATCATCGGATCGGGAGGGATGCTCCTGAACGGGTTCGAAGCCGAGAACGTCCGCGCATCCATTCCGGGAAGCGGCAGTGTCACCCTCGGCGGAAAAGGCGACAATATCAGCGTTTTCATCGCGGGAAGCGGATCGGTCAAGGCGTCGCACTTCGAAGCGCAGTCGGCGGAAGTATCGATCACCGGCAGCGGCGGAGCGGAAGTAGACGCCGAGAAATCGCTCTCGGCGTCGATCGTGGGAAGCGGCAGCGTGAAGTACCGGGGAAACCCGAAGCTGGAACAGCGCATTTCCGGATCCGGCAGTCTGTCGAAAATCGAGGATTAGGCGTTTCGCCGCGTCCCGGATTTACGGACGTCGGACAATCGGTTTCAGGCATCTCCGGCAAAAATAAACGGCGGGGAGGAGATATTCCTTCCCGCCGCATTGTTTCTTAAATGTTCTGTTCCTCAGTCGAAAACCAGAACCCGTTCTTCCACCGGCAGGAACTTCTTTTCCGAAGGTTCCGCGACGGGTTTTCCGAATACCATCTCCGAAACGAGCTTCCAGTTGTCGGGAATGTTCCATTCCCGACGCACGTTGTCGTCGATGAGGGGATTGTAATGCTGAAGCGATGCCCCCAGACCGCTTGCGCTGAGGGCCGTCCAGACGATGTACTGCAACATCCCGGATGCTTCAAGCGCCCAGGGCTGGAAATTGTCCGCGTAGAGCGGATACTGCTTCTGAAGGTTCTCCACTACCGACCGGTCCTCGAAAAACAGGACCGTACCCGCTCCGGCGCTGAAGGAATCGATTTTCTTCTCCGTCTGCTGGAAACTTTCCGCCGGGACGAGCTTCCGCAGAATTTCCTTCGTGAGGTTCCAGAGCTTTTTGTGGTGATCGCCGAAAAGGATCACCGTCCTCGCGCTTTGCGAATTCATCGCCGAAGGAGCATGCCGGATGGAATGCCGGACCAGTTCAGCGATTTTACCGCTGTCCACGGAAGTATCATCGCTCAGACCATAGATGCTCCTTCTGTTTTCCACGAGGGACTGAAATTCCCGGTACATTTTGTTCTCCTTGATTTTTTAGGTCGATCAACGCGGAGTAAAGGTTCAGCGAAACAGATAACTCGTCATCGACAGCGAACCCATCGTGCGGGCATCGCAGCGAACTTCCGGCTTTTCGCCGTCGTAAACGGCGCCCAGTATATACAGAAGCGGGAAGTAGTGATCCGGCGTCGGCACCGCCAGCGCCGCGACCTCGCCCGCCCGCTCGTAGCCGATGACGGCTTCGTGATCACCCGCGAGCACCCCGTCGCGCACGTAAGCGTCGAACCGGTCGGCCCAGTCGTAGCCGCCTTCCGGCTTTCCCCATTCCACTCGTCGCAGGTTATGTACGACGTTGCCGCTTCCGAAAATCAAAACACCCCTTTCGCGGAGAGCACGCAACTTTCTTCCCATCTCGTAGTGGTTCCTCGCAGGCGCGTGAGCGTTTACCGAAAGCTGGAAGACCGGGATGTCCGCTACGGGGAACATGGCGTGAAGGACGGACCACGTCCCGTGATCGATTCCCCAGGAATTGTCCACCACCGCGTTCCCGAGTAGGTTTTTGACTTCGCGCGCAAGCACGGGCGCTCCCGGGGCGGGGTAGGTCAATCGGTAGAGTTCGTCCGGAAAGCCGAACATATCATAGACCGTCTTCGGGCGCTCTTCGTCGTTCACGCGCGTACCGTCGGTGAACCAGTGTGCCGACACGGCGAGGATGAATTCCGGGCGAGGCAACTCGCCGCCGATCTTCCGCCACTCGCGGGAAAAGGCGTTGTCCTCGATGGCGTTCATCGGCGAGCCATGACCGATGAAGACGGCGGGTATTCTTTTCATGCGGACCTCCTGAAGGACCGTCCAGGATCGTTTATAGTTTAAACAGTATTTTAAAAAAGGTCAAATAGGTGTCATTTTGGACGGAAACCGCGTTTCACCACCTACCGAATGATTTGAATTGACACATCTTCTTCCGGGAGTTAAAATAGTTGTGCGCTCGAAAACCAGGAAACGGGAGTTACCGCGATGAATTTCGAATGGGATTCCATCAAAGCGGAGATGAACCGCAAGAAGCATCGAATGGTGATCAGAGAAAGGATCGGAAGGCTGGAATTATAGGGCAGCAAATCAAAAAGCCGGTCATTTCATCGGAATTTCGTTGAAACGACCGGCTGTCTTATTCAAAATCCGTCTTACGGAAGCACCGTCGCTCCCGTCAAGTACCGGTCCACCTCGCGGGCGCAGGTGCGGGCCTCGTTGATGGCCCACACCACGAGCGACTGGCCGCGTCTCGCGTCGCCATCTTTTTCCCGAGGAGATTCATGGGATTTTCTTCGCCGGCGCGGAGCTTGAATTGGAGATTGCCGTGGAAACGTTCACCGATGAGGTACTGCCGGCATGACCAGTAAGGTGCCAGGAGACAACTACTGGTGAAAGAATCAGGCCCAGTAGCACTGAGACGACGATGCTCACGAACCAAAGGCAGAATTTTCCGACAGAAAATATTACGTGCTTCCGTCGGGCTGCATTGATCCTAACCAAGCTTCCATCGAACAGGTCGTCAATTTCAATGTATTTGAGGTAAGCTTTTTCATAAGTCCGCAGTGCCTCTTCGAAATTTCGAGATTCCGTTTTTTTGGCATCGCGTACCAAATTGATTGCTTGCTGTCGCATTCCTTTGTACTTGAAAAAAAATTCTCCGTCGGCAATCGTAGTCATATCGTACTTTTTTGCCGCTTTCTCGAAGTCAGAATATTTGTCATGATAATAAAGGTTCAGGTTCTTGAAGCTATCAAGGATCGCCCTTTTGATGTGGTCCTTGGCTTTCCTAATGTCTTTCTCCATCTGTTCGGAGTTCACATCCGGAAGATGACACCTTGCCATGTGGTCAAAACAACTCCGGATCTCATTGTGGATGGGAAGTGGCAACATCTCCCACTTTGCCTCAACGTCGGCCAAAAGAGGTTTAAGAATATCATTGTAATCCCGATAGATTTCGTTTCTCAGGTCATCTACAACAGGCATATCTTCTCCATAAAAAACAGCCTCCAATCTGGTTGGAAGCTGTTTGCCGGGTAATTTAACATTCAGATTTTGGCTAAGCGCTCGTCCAAATCCTTCATTTCATCGATCCTGTTATGGAACAGGTAGACTGTACCACGGCCGAAATAACGATGATCCGTTTTCGCACGAGGTGACAACCTTTTCCCTTTCTTTTCTTGAATTATCTTTTCAATTTCTTCCATGGGCATCCGTGAAAGCTTCTCGAAGGAAATCCCCGTAGACTTCTCGATACTTGCCTTACTCCTATCGCTAAAAACGAACACGGGTTCCTCCTGCCATTATCGGCCGTCTCTTTGAATACAAAAACCAGTATTCCATAGACATATCATTGTACCACACCTGTGTCATATGTCAATAATATCGGCTGGTTCTAAAGTGCTTTAATACGACCTCTTCGATTCGTACTTGTGTCAAAAAGGGCAAAAGGCCGCTTTCTTTGATTCGGTTCCCGCCTTACGGAAGCACCGTCGCTCCCGTCAAGTACCGGTCCACCTCGCGGGCGCAGGTGCGGCCCTCGTTGATGGCCCACACCACGAGCGACTGGCCGCGTCTCGCGTCGCCGCAGGCGAAGATGTTGGGCTGGTTCGTCCGGTATTTGCCGTACTCGGCCTTGGCGTTACTGCGCGCGTCGCGCTCCACGCCGAGCTGTTCCAGCAGGCTCTGTTCCGGCCCGAGGAAGCCGAGCGCGAGAAAGACGAGGTCGGCCTCGAAGGTCTGCTCGGTGCCGGGCTTTTCCTTCATCTGGAAAGCGCCTTTCTCGTCCTTGACCCATTCCACGCGGACGGTCTTGATCGCCTTCACATTACCCCTGCCGTCGTCGACGAATTCCTTCGTGTTGATGCAGTATTCGCGCGGATCCCTGCCGAACTTCGCGATGGCTTCTTCGTGGCCGTAATCCACTTTGAGAAGGCGCGGGAAAGTGGGCCAGGGCTGGTCGGACGGGCGGGTCTGAGGAGGTTCGGGCAGCACCTCGAAGTTGGCGAGGCCGGTGCAGCCGTGGCGGATCGAAGTACCGAGACAGTCGTTGCCGGTGTCCCCGCCGCCGATGACCACCACCTTCTTGCCTTTCGCGCTGATGAACTTGCCGTCCTTGAGATCGGAATCCAGGAGACTCTTCGTGTTGCCGCCGAGGAATTCCAGGGCGAAATGAACGCCCTTCAGCTCGCGGCCCCGAACCTTGAGATCCCGGGGTTTGGTGGCGCCGGTGGCGATCACCACGGCATCGCAACCCTGAAGCTCCGACACGGGAACGTTTCCGCCGACGTCGGCGTTGACCTTGAAGGCGACGCCCGCGTCTTTCATCAGCTTCACGCGGCTTTCCACGAGCTGCTTGTCGAGCTTCATATTGGGGATGCCGTACATGAGAAGTCCGCCGATGCGGTCGGCGCGCTCGTAAACGGTGACGGTGTGGCCGGCGGAGTTGAGTTGTTCCGCGGCGGAGAGACCCGCCGGGCCGCTGCCGATCACCGCGACCTTTTTGCCGGTGCGCTTGACGGGCTTGTCCGGTTTGACGAAGCCGAGCTCGTAGGCGCGGTCGATGATGAAGCACTCGTTGTGCTTGATGGTTACCGCGGGCTGGTTGATGCCCAGCACGCAGGCGAACTCGCACGGCGCGGGACACACGCGGCCGGTGAATTCGGGGAAATTGTTGGTCTTGCGGAGCCGGAGATAAGCCTCCTGCCAGCGACCCTGGAACACGAGATCGTTCCACTCGGGAATGAGGTTGCTGACGGGACAGCCGTACGACGAGTGGCAGAAGGGCACGCCGCAATCCATACAGCGCGCGCCCTGATCGATTCTGTCTTTGTCCGAAAGCTCGACGTGGAATTCGTTCCAGTCACGGACGCGTTCGGTCGGCTCGCGGTCTTCCACGGCCTTGCGGGTGAATTCCAGAAAGCCCGTTACTTTACCCATGGGCCACCTCTTTCTGCTTCTTCTTGTTCGCTTCGAGGACCTTGCGGTAGTCCTCGGGAATGATCTTCTTGAATTCCTTCACGGTCCGGTCCCAGTTCTGGAGGACATCCTTCGCGACGGTGGAACCCGTGGCTTCGGCGTGCTCGGCGACAAGGGCCTTGACATCGGCGATCTCGTCGGCATCGGCGTTCGCAAGGGTTTCGACGGTCACCATCTGCTTGTTGCACTTGCTGTCGAAACTTCCGTCCCGATCCCACACGTAAGCGATACCGCCGGACATTCCCGCGGCGAAGTTGCGACCGGTGCGGCCGAGGATGACGGCGCGGCCGCCGGTCATATATTCGCAGCCGTGGTCTCCCACGCCTTCCACCACCACCTGCACGCCCGAGTTGCGGACGCAGAAGCGTTCCGCCGCGAGACCGCGGATAAACGCCTTGCCGGAGATGGCTCCGTAAAACGCCACGTTGCCGATGACGATGTTCTTCTCGGGAACGAAGCCGCTCTTCTGGGGCGGATAGATCACGATGCGGCCGCCGGAGAGTCCCTTGCCGACGTAATCGTTGGAGTCGCCCTCCAGTTCCATCTCCACGCCCTGGGAAACCCAGGCGCCGAAACTCTGGCCGGCCGAACCCTTGAACTTGAACTTGAGCGTGCCGGCGGGAAGTCCCGCGTGGCCGTAGCGTTTCGCGATCTCGTGCGACAGCATCGTGCCCACCGCGCGGTCGGTATTCTTGATAGGGAGTTCGAAGGACTGCTTTTTCCCGCTTTCGATGGAATCCTTCGCCATTTTGATCAGTTGAGTGTCCAGAACCTTCTCGATTCCGTGGTCCTGCTTCTGCGTGCAGAATACGCCGGCTTCGGGATAGGGTTTCTTCGCCGGGGCGAGGATGGGCGTGAGGTCCAGAGTCTTGCTCTTCCAGTTGCGCGAGCCTTCGTCGATCTCCAGCATGTCCACGCGGCCGATCATTTCGTTGATCGAACGGAAGCCGAGTTCCGCCATCACCTTGCGGACGTCCTCGGCGACGAACATGAAGAAGTTCACCACGTCTTCCGGCCTGCCTGCGAAACGTTCGCGCAGTCTCGGATCCTGCGTCGCGATTCCCACGGGACAGGTGTTTTTTTCGCATTTGCGCATCATGACGCAGCCCATGCTGATGAGGGCGGCGGTGGCGAAGCCGTATTCCTCGGCCCCGAGGAGCGCGGCGATGACCACGTCGCGGCCGGTCTTGAGCTGTCCGTCCGTCTGAAGGACGACGCGGCTGCGGAGATCGTTCATCACGAGGGTCTGATGGGTTTCGGCGATGCCGAGCTCCCATGGAAGTCCCGCGTGCTTGATGCCCGTGAGGGGCGACGCGCCGGTTCCGCCGTCATGCCCGGAAATGAGGATGTGGTCGGCATGCGCCTTGGCCACGCCGGCGGCGATCGTGCCGACACCTACTTCCGAAACCAGCTTCACGCTGATTCTCGCGTCCGGGTTCGAGTTCTTGAGGTCGAAGATGAGTTGGGCGAGGTCTTCGATGGAATAGATGTCGTGGTGGGGCGGGGGGCTGATGAGGCCCACGCCGGGAGTGGAATGGCGCGTCTTGGCTATGATATCGAAGACTTTCGGTCCGGGCAGTTCTCCGCCCTCGCCGGGTTTCGCGCCCTGCGCCATCTTGATCTGGATCTCGTCGGCGTTGGTGAGATACTCGGCCGTGACGCCGAAACGTCCGCTCGCGACCTGCTTGATGGCGGAACGCTTGCTGTCCCCGTTGGGCAGCTTCCGGAAGCGTTCGGCGCTTTCCCCGCCTTCGCCGGTGTTGGACTTGCCTCCGAGACGGTTCATCGCGACGGCCATCGTTTCATGCGCTTCGAGCGAAATGGAGCCGAAGGACATGGCGCCGGTGACGAAACGTTTCACGATTTCCGAGGCCGGTTCCACTTCCGCGAGGGGAACGGGATTGCCCTTTCTGAACATGAGGAGGCCGCGCAGGGTGGCCTGGGCCGCCGAACGCTGGTTCTGACGTTCGGTAAAGCGGTCGAAGGACTTCTGATCGTTTGTGCGGACGGCGTTCTGGAGGTTGGCAATGGACTCGGGATCCCACATGTGCTTTTCACCGACCGCTCGCCACTGGAAGTCGCCGTTGTTGTCGGATTCGCTGCCGATGGGGACGTTTCCGTCCGAGTAAGCGTCGGTGTGACGGGCAAGGGCTTCCTTCGCGAGGACATCGAAGCCGACGCCCCGGATACGGCTGGCGGTTCCCGCGAAACAGCGGTCTACGACCGACTGGTCGAGCCCGACGGCCTCGAAGATCTGGGCGCCCTTGTAGCTTTCCAGCGTGGAGATGCCCATCTTGCCGAAGACCTTGCGCATGCCCTTTTCCATCGCGTGGATGTATTCCTCCACGATGTTCTGGTCGTTGCACTTGGCGGCGAGCAGTCCGTCGCGCTGCATCTGCCACATCGCCTCGAAGGCGAGATAGGGATTGATCGCATCGGCGCCGAAGCCGACGAGCATACAGATGTGATGGACTTCGCGGGGTTCACCGCTCTCGACAACGATGCTGATTTGTGTCCGAAGCTCCATTTTGACAAGGTGGTGGTGTACCGCGCCGGTCGCGAGGAGCGCCGACAGGGGTACGCGGTCCTTCGAAACCGCGCGGTCCGAAAGAACGACAAGGCTGTAGCCCTCGGAAATGGCGGATTCCGCTTCCTTGCAAATGCGGCCCAGTGCTTTTTCCATTCCGGCCTCGCCCTCGGAAACGGCCCAGGTGATGTCGATGGTTTTGGCCTTCCAGCCGCGATGATCCAGGTGCTTGAGCGCGGCGAGCTGTTCGTTGGTGAGGAAGGGCGTGGGAATGTTCAGCCGGTGCGCATGGGCCTCGGTGGTTTCCAGCAGATTCTTCTCGGGGCCGACATAGGCCTCCAGCGACATGATCACCGACTCTCGGATGGAATCGATGGGCGGGTTGGTGACCTGCGCGAAAAGCTGCTTGAAATATTCGTAAGTCAGCTTGCTCTTCCCGGAAAGGACGGCGAGCGGAGTATCGTTGCCCATGGAGCCCAGCGGCTCCTGGCTGTTCTCGGTCATCGGCTTGAGAATGAGGTTGAGGTGTTCCTGGGTGTAGCCGAAGGTCTTCATCCGGACGAGAAGGGTATCCGGATAGAAGCCGTGGGGTTCGCGGTTGGCCTTGAGTTCCCCGAGCCTGATCTTCTGGCTGTTCAGCCACTGGCGGTAGGGACGCTTCGTCGAGTAGGTCTTCTTGATTTCCTCGTCGTCGACGATGCGGCCTTCCTCGAAATTCACAAGGAACATCTTGCCGGGCTGAAGCCGGCCCTTGATCTTCACATGCGAAGGATCGACGTTGAGCACTCCCACTTCGCTGGCCATGATGACGAGGTCGTCGTCGGTCACGTAGAAGCGGCTGGGGCGGAGACCGTTGCGGTCGAGCACGGCGCCGATAACCTTTCCGTCGGTAAAGGCGATGGAGGCTGGCCCGTCCCAGGGTTCCATCAGGCACGAGTGGTATTCATAGAAGGCCTTTTTCTCGTCGGACATGTGCTGGTGGTTCTGCCAGGCTTCGGGAATCATCATCATCACGGCTTCGGGAAGTTCGCGGCCTGCGAGAAGCAACAGTTCCAGCACGTTGTCGAAGTTGCCGGAGTCCGAAAGATCGGGTTCGATGATGGGATAGGCCTTGCGGAGGTTTTCGCCGAAGGCTTCGCTCTTCAGGCTTCCCTGACGTGCGGTCATCTTGTTGACGTTGCCGCGCAGCGTGTTGATCTCGCCGTTATGGCTCATGAAGCGCAGAGGCTGGGCGCGGTCCCACGAGGGGAACGTGTTGGTGGAGAAGCGGCTATGGATCATGGCGAGGTGACTCTGGAAATCCGGATCCGACAGATCCTTGAAGTAGGGCATCACCTGGTCGGGCGTGAGCATTCCCTTGTAGATCATCACCTTCGTGGACAGCGAGCAGACGTAGAAGAAGTGCTTCCGGTCGCAGTCCGAACCGCGCAACTGGTGCGTGGCCATCTTGCGGACGACGAAAAGCTTCTGATCGAAGTGCGAGATATCGCTGTTCGCGGGCGCAACAATGACCTGCTCGATGGCGGGTTCGCTCGCGACGGCCGTGGGACCGAGCATCGAGTTATCCACGGGAACCTTGCGCCAAAGGAGAACGGAAAGCCCCTCCTCTTTCGCGAAGCCCTCGAAGCGCTTTTTCGCTTCGCCGCGTTCTTTCTCGTCTTTGGGAAGAAAAACGAGTCCGGCGGCGTAATGTCCGCGTTCCGGAAGGCTGACGCCCGCTTGCTTCGATATCTTCTCCAGGAACTCGTAGGGCAGAGAGACGAGCATACCGGCTCCGTCGCCGGTGTTCTTTTCGCTTCCGACCGCGCCGCGATGTTCCATGTTTCTGAGGATGGTGTCGGCGCTGGTAACAATGTCATGGCTCCGTTTGCCCTTGATGTGGGCGACGAACCCGACTCCGCAGCTTTCTTTCTCGAAAGCCGGATCGTACAAGCCGTATGCTTCCGGTCTTGTCTCGAAAGGCATCGCATTTCCTCCATTCTGACGGGCTGTCCTCGCGGGCGCCCGGTATAACGAGCTGATTTTCAAACGTGCTTGCGGGACTTCCACCAGGGAAGGCATGGCGTATTTGCCGCGATGGTATGAAGTCGGACCGATATTGTAGCATTTTTCCCATAATTTTTCAATCAATAGGAATGAAAATTTCACTCTACCGTGAAAGATGCAGGATTCTCAGGGGTTGCGCCGGAATAAAACGTCCGGGATGACTGAAAATGATTTGCAATTTTCTTCCGGGTTCCTTATGATAGAGAAAATGATAGAGATAACGAGGGCGGGTCTTTTTACTTGAACCGGCGCCTTTTTTTTTCTCCGAATGCCGGAGGAAAGTGCGGTTGTCAGGACGTATCATTTCCCGGTGGAGGTGGACGGATGACCAGAATCTTGCGGATACTGCTTCTGGCGCTCCTCGCTGCCTTCCCGTCGCCGCCGGCTTTTACGTTCAGCGCCAGTCCGCCCCTCGATCCGGTTTCCTTGCAGCTCAAGTGGCGGCATCAGTTCCAGTTCGCCGGTTACTACGCGGCCGATATTCACGGATTTTTCCGCGAAGCGGGTCTCGACGTGCGAATCCGGGAAGGTTCCTCGACCATTTTCGTAGCGGACGAGGTGTTGTCCAACCAATCCACTTTCGGCGTTTCCGATATTTCCCTGCTCGTTCAGGCGATGCGGGGAGACAAGCTGGTAGTTCTCGCCGCCATCTTCCAGAAAGCCCCCAACGTTCTTCTCGTTCTTGAAGACAGCGGCATCCGGAAGCCGTCCGACCTCGCGGGAAAACGCGTGATGATCGACAGCGACGGAAGCGGAGAACTTCTCCGGCTGATGATCCGGAGGAGCGGACTCCGGGATGCGGATTACCGGGAACTTCCGCTTTCCTGGAACCCGGAAGATCTGGTGGAGCGCCGCGTGGACGCGATGGACGCCTACACCACATCCGAGATGATCGATTTCCGGAAGCGCGGAATTGACGTACGGGCATTTTATCCTTCG
>Ga0326727_10004163_pt1 | contig 44192 bp, 32 predicted proteins | sample MB2enrmetagenome_FD_207643 | JGI IMG/M metagenome (GOLD analysis project Ga0326727, IMG submission 207643) | Lab enriched peat soil microbial communities from McLean, Ithaca, NY, United States - MB29MY | ecosystem: Environmental > Terrestrial > Soil > Wetlands > Peat | place: USA: New York... | reverse complement strand
CGCTCGGCGGGCACCGTTCTGGTAGTGGATGATGAGCCGGGCATCCGCAACCTTCTGCGGAAGGTCCTGACCGGTGTGGGTTATCGGGTATTGGAGGCGGAGAACGGCAGACAAGCGATCCAACGGATCATGGGTTCCGACGTCGATTTGGTGATCATGGACCTGGTGATGCCGGAACAGGAGGGAATCGAAACCATACAGATCATGCGCCGGGCGCTGCCTAAACTAAAGATTATTGCGATGTCCGGCCGATTTACAGGCTCACTGCTGCGTGTGGCGAACTTCCTCGGCGCCCAGGCTTCGCTCGCCAAGCCCATCGAGCCGGATGAGTTGTTGGACGCTGTCGCGCGCGTGATGGCAGGTTAGCGGATGCCACCTCACTACAAAGATATCGCGTTACGCGTCCTCGAGGAAATGCCCGCCCGCGATCGGGAGGATCTCATTCGATTTTGCGGCACGGAGCAGCCAGCGTTGGTAAAACCGTGAATGACTCCGCGCAGCACAAGTTACAAATCCTCATTCTTGACGACCACGCTGTCGTGCGATGGGGCGTCAGGCAGATCCTTCGGGAGAACTTCGACCCTTTGTATTTCGGCGAAGGCAAGGCTGGGCCGGAAAGTCTAGATCTGGCGCGCAGCCAAGCGTGGGATCTGGTAATTGTCGCTATCGACCTGCCGGATAGAGAAGGACTCGATCTTCTGACTGAATTGAAGAGGATGCGTCCAGCCCAGCCGATCATCATATTTACCGGTCAAATGAAGTTCCGGGGCGCGGTAGGTGCCGTGACCGTTCGTACAGACGATAACTCCGAGGTGGCGAACAATCCTGACAGACCGGTCCCAGCGGTCCGTGAAGTCCCCGCAGATGGATCGAACACCCAGCCCATCATGGCCATGGAAGCGGAGTCGGACCCGAAACCAAGCCAGAGGTGCCCCATCGATGGAAGGCTGTCCAACCGCGAACGCGAGGTCCTGAGGTTGATTGGCCTGGGCAAAACAGTGAAAGAGATCTCCGCTACCCTGGCGCTCAGCGAAAAAACCATCAGCACCTACCGGAGCCGCATTCTGATCAAGCTCGGATTGAAGACCACCGGTGAGTTGATCCGCTTCGCTGTCATGAACCGCCTGGCCGACTGACAGCCTTCATGCAGGACAAACACCGACAGTCGAATACCGGCATCGGTCATGTCCCCGTCACGCCGATAACCATAGCGACAGGCCGCCGCAAACGTTGTTCCACGTCGAGGAGGTGACCGGCCTGCGCGGGAGGTGAGTCCCGGACGAACATGATCCCTAGCGTACCGTCTAACATGTCTATCCTCGAGCGCGAACAATATTTGGGCGCCGCGAAGAGGATTCTGCGCCATGTCGCGAAGTTGGGTTCGGCCAACCGAACATCTGGCGGAGGGTTGATGAGCTTCGTGCCGCGCGTTCCCGTGGATCGGCCACCTGGCCTTCATGGTGCCTGCCTTTGAACGCTGGCAGCGTTCAGCAAAGCGTGGAACGCGCCGCTAACGAGGCGGGCCGCACCCTCGCCAAGGCCGTCAAAAGGAACCGCGCCGGCCGACGGCTACGAAGACACGAGAAGGTCCGCGGATGTTTCCGCCTGACGAGGTCGTCTTGTGGAAAGTCGGATGCAGAGTTGGGGCTGCGCTCCGGCTCGGCCGCGACCGGATCGAGCGGGCAGCTTGGGAGCGTAGCGAGGTTCGTCCCCACCTTCGCCGGGCGCACTGGCATTCGTTCTGGAGGGGCTCACGGTCGGAGCCCGGCAGCCGATCTCTCCGGATCAAATGGCTTCATCCCGTCCTTGTCAGGGCCCAAGATGCAGATCCTTTACCGATCATTCGTATCATCCGGCCAACCCGCTGAGCGGATGGGTGTCCTGATGTGGGACTTTCCAGGAAAAATACTGACAGTGAAATACCGACGACAGCAGACATGGGGTATTTTTTCAGGCACGCCGATAAATGTAGTGAAACGGACAATGCGGCCTGGTTCTATTCAGCATGCTAAAAGATCCGCCAAATTGCGCAGATAGCCAAGGAGTCCGTCGTCCATACCGGGCGGGCGCCGCGGACGAAAGTCGAACTTTTCCCGCGGCCCATCCCAAGAAGCGGCGTGCTTCAGCCGATGAGATTATTGGCGTTGGAGTACCACGCCGAGAGGGTGCCCGAGAGTCTGCCAATTCCCGGTCCGGGCGCGTGCCGCCGCGTGGATCCGCACCGGCAAGAAGAGTCTGAGGCGAGATACGAAGGAGCACAAATGGAAGCAAAGACGTTATCTCTGGCCGTGGCCCTATCCCTGGCTCCTGGCCTTTTACACGCACAATTCGACTTCAAGCTTGACGGAGCGAGCGTGCAAGTCCATAGCTTCGCATCCGAAGGCTTTGCATTGACTAACCAGAACAACTATCTGACGATGAACACCACCGACGGGGCCTTCTTCACGGATTTCGGGTTGAATGTCTCGTCGAACATTACGGACAAACTTCGCGTGGGCGTACAGTTTTATGATCGCGACATCGGCCACCTGCAGGAATGGCACCCGGTGGTGGATTGGGCCGTCGTGGACTACAAATTTTCGGACTGGTTCGGCATTCGCGGTGGAAAAGTGAAGACCGCCCTGGGCCTCTACAACCAAACGCAGGACCAGGAATCCGTGCAAACGTGGGCGCTGATGCCCCAATCGGTTTACCCGCTGGATCTCCGCTCGCGGACGCTCACGCACACCGGACTCGACATTTACGGCCACGTCGGCCTGCGCCGCGCGGGCAGTCTTGGGTATACCATCTACGCGGGAAAGCGTCCGAACGACACGCGTGACGGCCTTTACTATGCTTGGGCCGCCCAGGGATATCCGAACAACGCGTTTACGGGCAAGATGGCGGGCACGGATCTGCGGTGGACCCCGCCCTTGACCGGCCTTATGCTGGGAGGCTCGTACGCCGCCATCAACGACAAGTACCACTTCACCGATGTGAGCAACGGGCCCACTCCCGTAGCCGGCACTCTGAACAGCACCACCATGTGGATCGCGTCGGCTTACGGCGAGTATTCCACCGGCAAGTGGCGCTTCAATGCGGAATATCGGAGAAACCTGTCGAAATACTTCCAGGTCGATCCCGATCCCGGTCAGACGGAACCATTTTGGTACAGCGACAAAGGGTGGTTCGTGTCGGCCGCCTATCAACTATCCAGGCGGATCGAGCTCGGAACCTATCACAGCCGGTACTATTTCGACGTTCACTCGTTTCCCGAAGCAAGTACTCATTACATCCGCGATTCGGTGGTGACCCTTCATTACACGGTCAATCGCCTCACGAGCGTGAAGGTGGAAGGGCATTTCATGGATGGCACTGGCGATCCCTACGGTTCTCACGGCTTCTATGACGCCGACAATCCCCAGGGTCTGAAGCCGACGACGAACATGCTGGTGATCCGGATCGGGTACAGCTTATGAGGCGGGCAGCGAATCAAGGGATGCACGGAGAAATACAATGAAATGCGTAAAATCCTTTTTCACTCTGGCGGCCGCGGGTTTTCTGCTCACTACCAGCGCTCGCGCCGGCGATGTCAAGGTGGTCGCGAACAACAGCGTCACCGTATCTTCCATCTCGGCCGACGACCTGATAGGCGTCTTTTTGATGACAAAATCATCGCTGAGTGGCGGCCACGTGGAGCCGGTGGTGGAGCAGGGTGGTCCGGCACACGAAGGCTTTCTGAAAGAATACATTCACAAGACTGCTCAGGCGCTGCAAAATTATTATCGTTCGCAACTGCTTGCGGGCAACGCCTCCATGCCAAAGATCCTGGGATCCGACGCTGAAGTTGTCGAATACGTCGCGAAAACCAAGGGTGCCATCGGCTACGTCGGGGCCAGCGCCAGCGCCGAGGGAGTCAAGATTCTGGAAGTGAAGTGAGGGGAGAACCATGCACCGCTTCAATATCACGACAAAGATCTGGCTCAGTGTGGGCGTTTTCATCCTTGGCTACGTTCTGTCGACGACGCTGACCCAAATTCAAAACCGGCAAGCCCGCACGTCGTTGAAGGCCACGTCCCAGGCCCTGTTTCCGGCGGCCCAGCGGAGCCAGGATGCGGTGGCGGCGTTTGAACGCATGGCCAAGGCGCTGGCCGACGCAGTCATTGTTCAGGACGCTTCCGGCCTCGACCGGGCTGCCGAGGACGGCCAGCAGGCTGTGGCCGGCCTGAACGCGGTCGGCGCTATCCCGGGGCTCGCCGCCGAGCGTTCGGCCGAGGCCCGGCGGCTGGCCTCGGCAGTCGACCAGCTGCTGGCAGAATCGCGAAGTACGTACGGAGCGGCTATGACCGGAACATTGACATCCACAACCCAGGACCAGATGCGCGCCCTGGCTTCACGCAACAAGGAGATCAGGGCCTCGCTTACGCAGTTGAAGGATCGGTTGGCATCCGACCTCAAACAACAGTTGAGTACGTTGGAAGAGGCGTCGGCGAGCCAGAGTTTGTCGACGCTCATCGTTTTTGCCGTAACGCTGGTGGTGGCGGGAGCGATTGTCCACATGACGATCCGGCGGTCGATCACCGGCCCGGTGGTTCGGGTGATCGGTGGCGTCCAAGATGCATCCGACGAAGTGGCCCGAGCTTCAGAGAATATGACTAATTCCGGCAAGGAAGTTGCCAGCAGTGCACAGCAGCAGGCGGCCTGCATTGAAGAGACATCGGCGTCACTGGAAGAGATTTCCGCTACCGCCGGTCAGAACGCGGAGCGGGCGGGCGAAGCCGACCGCCTGATGAAAGAGGCGCGGCAAACGGTGGAGCGAGCCACGAGCGCGATGCATGACCTCACATCGTCGATGAAGCGGATCTCCAAGTCCAGCGACGAAGTCGCCAGGGTCCTGAAGGATATCGACGGAATCGCCTTTCATACGAATATTCTGGCGCTGAACGCGGCGGTGGAAGCGGCTCGGGCGGGAGAAACGGGCGCCGGCTTCAGCGTGGTGGCTGACGAGGTGCGCGCGCTGGCGCACCGCGCGGCTGAGGCGGCAGGCACCAGTGGCGCGATCGTGCAGCAGACCTTGGGTGACGTGTCCAACGGCGTTGAACTGGTGGGGCACGCGCAAGCGGCGTTTCAGGAAGTTTCGGCCAAGATCGCGCAAGGAACTCAGGTTGTCAGCGAGATTGCCGCGAGTAATCGCGAGCAGACACGGGGGATCACGCATATCGGCGAGGCCATCAGACAAATTGAATCGCTTACCCGGCGGAATGTCTCCACCGCACAGCAAACGGCCGACGGAGCATCGGCGATGACTTCCCAGGTGGCGAACACGCGACGATACCTGGATGAGCTTGAGGCAGTGGTGGGTTTGAGGAGTGTGTAAGGCGCTCTCCGAATCTACCCCGCGGCGGCGGTGATGCCCTTGGCGGCCTGTTCGATCAGCGCCGCGACAGCCGCTGGCTGGGACACATAGATGGCGTGGCTGCCCTTGACCTCTACGACCCTGGAACCCGCCCGCTTGGACATGGCACGTTGGGCATCAGGCGGGATCATCTTATCCTCGGTGGCGACAAGGTACCAACTTGGCTTGTTCCTCCACGCCGCTTCACTGATCGTACCGCTGAGAGCTGCCACACCCCAAGGGACCTGGGAGTCGGCCATGAACGCGGCCTTCTCAGCGTCCGCATCAGCCGCGAATGAGGCCGCGAATTTCGTCCGGTCCAGAAACAGATAGCCGTCCTGCGGAGGCAGAATTGGTGGAACGGGCGCACCGGGCGGCGGATTTTGGATAAGTGTAGCCACGGACTCGCCTTTGTCCGGAGCAAAGGCGGTGATGTACACAAGGCGCGCCACTTTCGGATCGTTGCCGGCTTCGGTGATAACTGCTCCACCATAAGAGTGGCCCACGAGAATTGAGTCCCCATCCAGAGATGCAAGAGTACGCTTGGTAACAGCCACATCGTCCTCCAACGAAATGGTTGGATTTTGGACAATGCTGACGTTGTAACCGTTCTTCTTCAGGATCTTGTAGACGCCCTCCCAGCCGGCGCCGTCCACAAAACCACCATGAACCAAAACGACGTTTTTCATACTCTCCCCTCCCTATTCAGAATATCTTCCCGGAGTATATAGCACGAGCGAGAATTATCGCCACGATCCCAGCGATTCGCCGTACACGCAGGGGAGGCACAAGGACGCAAAACGCACTGAAGGTAGATGGAATCCGTGCCCGCCCATACTATGGCGGCCTTGAAAGGGCAGTCGTCAACGGGTGGGGCCGCATGGACAACGGGCCGCCGCTGGCATGCACGCGCACAAGGGTTACCGACAATCGCACTACAATGGAGACGAGAGCAGTTGGACCACTGGGTGGCCGCCGGTCCACGACCTCATTTTAAGACTAATGAAGCGTGCCGGGGCTCGAGGGACAGAGAGTGAAAGGAGGCCCGCATGTACGTTATCACCGGAGCAACCGGGAATGTCGGCAGCGTAATCGCGAGAACGCTGCTTGCCAAAGGTCAAAAGGTCCGCACGATCGCGAGGAATGTCGATCGTTTGCAGGCCCTCGCCGCTGACGGCGCAGAGCCATTTGCCTGTGAGCTTACAGATGCCGCGGCGCTAGCCAAAGCCTTCGCCGGCGCATCCGGGGTATACGTAATGATTCCACCGAATTTACAAACCCAGGATTACAGAGCCTGGCAGGATCGCGTCAGCGATGCCACCGCGACCGCGATCGAGCGCGCGGGTGTCGCGAACGCCGTGTCACTGAGCAGCGTCGGAGCCGACAAACCGGAGGGAACGGGCCCGGTAGTGGGACTGTATCGTCTGGAACAAAAGCTCAATCGGATCTCCGGATTTAACGTGCTCCACCTGCGAGCCGGCTACTTCATGGAGAACACGCTCGCTCAGATCGGGGTCATTCGAACGATGGGCATCATGGCCGGCCCGCTCCGTCCCAATCTCGGGATCGCAATGATCGTTACGCGCGACATCGGAGACGCGGCCGCCGCCGCGCTTCTGAAGCTCGACTTCAGCGGCCGGCAGGCGCGCGAGTTACTGGGACAGCGCGACCTCAGTATGACCGAAGCAGCCGCCATCATCGGGAACGCCATTGGCAAGCCGGAACTCACCTATGCAATGGCGCCGGACGAGCAACTCAGACCGGCGCTCATGCAGGCCGGCCTGTCGGAGAACATGGTGAATCTGTTGCTCGAAATGTCCGCGGCGATGAACTCGGGCCACATGAGACCGCTTGAGCCGCGCTCGCCGCAAAACACGACGCCGACGTCGTACGAGACGTTTGTGGCGGAAGAGTTTGTTCCCCGCTACCGCGGCGCGGCTGGCACGGCTTGAATTCCGCCGCCATCGGCAGGTAGTCGCGCACCGTTTACCGGCCTCTTCAGCGCTGCTATTGCGTGCTCTGGTTGAAGAGACGTTCTGCTTAGTACGGCCAGATCCAATCGGAAATGGACGGCGGATCGATACCGTTTTCGTACGCGTACTGGCGGCATTCGATCTGCATGTTCCGGTAGCGCTCCTTAGCGTGAGCGCCGATGCGCTGCAGCCTTGGGCTGCGATCGATCACGTCGATGGCCAGACTGAAGCGATCGATCTCGTTGTTGATCGCCAGTTCCATCGGGGTGTTGATGTTGCCCTTTTCCTTGTATCCGCGCACGTGCATGTTCTTGTGATTCGTGCGCCGGTAGGCCAGCCGGTGAATCAGCCAGGGGTAGCCGTGGAAGTTGAAGATCACCGGCTTGTCGACGGTGAACAGCGAGTCAAAGTCGCGGTCGGAGAGACCGTGCGGGTGCTCGGAGCTCGGCTGCAGCTTGAATAAGTCGATCACATTGACATAGCGAATCTTGAAATCCGGGAACTCGGCGCGCAGCAGGGCGATGGCGGCGAGCGCTTCCTGCGTGGGGATATCGCCCGCGGAGGCCATCACGACGTCGGGCTCGGTGCCCTCGTCGTTGCTGGCCCAATCCCAAATCCCAATGCCTTTGGTGCAGTGCTGGATCGCCGCGGCCATGTCGAGGTATTGCAGGTGCATCTGCTTATCCGAGACGATGACGTTCACATAATTCTCGCTGCGAAGACAATGATCGGCCACCGAGAGCAGCGAGTTCACGTCGGGCGGCAGATAGATGCGGGTGACGCTCGCGCTCTTGTTGACCACCACGTCGAGGAAGCCGGGATCCTGGTGCGTAAAGCCGTTGTGATCCTGGCGCCATACGGTGGAAGTGATCAGCAGGTTCAGGGAGGCTATTCCCCCCCGCCAGGAAAGGTGGTTGGCGATCGACAGCCACTTGGCATGCTGGTTGAACATGGAGTCGATCACGTGCACGAAAGCTTCGTAAGTCGAGAAGAAGCCATGCCGCCCGGTGAGCAGATAACCTTCGAGCATGCCTTCCATGGTGTGCTCGCTCAGCATCTCCATCACACGGCCATCCGGCGACAGTTCGGTGCCGTCGCTGTCCTCCGGGAAGTAATCCTCGATCCAGAATTTCTTGCTGACTTCGTAGATGGCGTCCAGCTTGTTCGACGTGGTCTCATCCGGACCGAAGACGCGGAATTTGTCCATGTTCGTCTTCATGATGTCGCGGAGCAGGTTGCCCAGCGGGCGGGTATTCTCGGCCTGCTTCGTTCCGGGTTTCTCGACCTGGATGCCGTAATGCCGGTAATCCGGTATGCGCAGCGCCTTCTTGATCAGGCCGCCATTCGCGTGCGGGTTCGCCCCCATGCGGCGATGCCCTGTGGGCGCGAGGTCCTTCAGTTCGGAAATCAGCGTGCCGTTTTCATCGAAGACCTCCTGGGGCCGCATCGAGTGCATCCAGGCTTCCAGGATGCGCAGTTGCTCGGGATCTTTCTTGACCGCGGGGAGGGGAACCTGGTGCGCGCGCCAGAAGCCTTCCAAACGGTGGCCCGAAACTTCCAGGGGCGCCGTCCACCCCTTCGGGGAGCGCAGGACGATCATGGGCCATCGCGGCCGGCTCGGCACGCCCGTTTCGCGAGCCTCATGGCGGGACTTGAGAATGTCGCTGACGCACTTTTCGGTGGTGGCCGCCATGGCCTGGTGCATGCTGTCCGGATCGGAACCTTCTACAAAGTAGGGCGTCCAACCATAGCCTTCGAAGAGGCTGCGCAATTCGTTGTGGCTGATTCGCGCGAGCAGCGTTGGATTGTTGATTTTGTACCCGTTCAGGTGCAGGATCGGCAGCACCGCTCCGTCCCGGATCGGGTTCAGAAACTTATTGATGTGCCAGGATGTGGCCAGCGCGGCCGTCTCCGATTCGCCATCGCCGACTACTGCGGCAACGATCAGGTCTGGGTTGTCGTACGCCGCGCCGCATGCGTGCGAAAGCACATAGCCAAGCTCGCCGCCCTCGTGGATCGATCCCGGCGTCTCTGGCGTGCAGTGGCTTCCGATCCCGCCAGGGAACGAGAACTCCTTGAGGAATTGGCGCAGGCCTTCCTCATCTTCGCTCTTGTCCGGATAGATTTCAGAATACGTGCCCTCGAGATAAACCGGACCGAGCACTCCGGGTGCGCCGTGGCCCGGCCCCGCCAGATAGATCATATCGAGGTCGTACTTCTTGATCAGGCGGTTAAGGTGAATGTAGATGAACGACAGCCCCGGGCTGGATCCCCAGTGCCCCAGAAGCCGGTTCTTGATATGTTCGGGCTTGAGCGGTTCCTTTAGCAGAGGATTGTCCTGCAAGTAGATCATGCCCAAGCTGAGAAAATTGCAGGCGCGCCAAAACGCCTCGGTTTTGCGCAATTCGTCGGCGTCCAGGGGAGTCCCCTGAACGGTGGATCTGGCCTGCCCATAGGCGCTGATCGAGGCAAGCTCCTTTTCGTCCATTACGGGTGTCATTGGAGTTCCTGTCAGAAACGTTTGGTTGCGGGTTGATCTCCGCCGCGCTCCCTATAACATGCCAGCGGAAGGCGGAACGGTACTACCGACCCAGTATGTCGCTCCCCGCTTGGGCAGTCAAGAACAATTCGGATTAATCTAAGCGTTAGCGGAAATACGCGAAGTTTTGCCGCGCCGTCATTCATTTGAGCCGGAATTGTAAGCATCGGGTAACTTAGGTAGAGTAAAGTCTCAGCAAGCATCTGCCGCGCTCTCCGCTTGTGCGCGAAAATGGGTACGAAAAGGTACGGGCACGCCAATGAAGAGTCAATTCGAACTGTGGGACCGCTATCGCCATTACGTGTGCCGGGCTGATGCGATTGATTTGACGCTGGACATCAGCCGCATGAATTTCGAGCCGGGTTTCCTGGAGCACATGGAGCCGGCGATCCAGATTGCCTACCGGGCCATGGGCGACCTCGAGCATGGAGCGATCGCTAACCCGGACGAGAACCGGATGGTCGGCCACTACTGGCTGAGGGCCCCGAAACTCGCGCCTTCCTCCGCCATTGCGACGGAGATCGAGAATACGCTGGCGTCCATCCATCGCTTTGCCGGCGCCGTGCTCTCCGGCGAGATCAAGCCGGATTCGGAGCCGCGATTCACTCAACTGTTCAGCGTCGGCATCGGCGGCTCCGCGTTAGGCCCCATGTTCGTCTCCGACGCGCTGAGCGATCCCGCGCGCGACCGCATGGCGGTCAACTTCATCGACAACACGGACCCGGACGGAATCGCCCGCGCACTCTCCCGCACCGAAGCCCGCCTGGACGAAACGCTTTGCCTGATCACGAGTAAGAGCGGAGGCACGCCGGAAACGCGCAACGGCATGCTATTACTCGCCGATGCCTTCCGCCGCGCCAACCTGGACTTTGCACGCCACGCGGTGGCCATCACCATGGCGGGTTCGCGCCTGGACCGGCAGGCCCAAGCCGAACACTGGCTGGAACGCTTCCCGATGTTCGATTGGATAGGCGGGCGCACCAGCGAACTGTCGGCCGTCGGTCTGCTTCCGGCGGCGCTCCAGGGGATCGACATCGACGCCATGCTGGCCGGCGCTGCCGCCTGCGACGAGGCCACCAGGGTTCAAGAAACCAAGGCGAATCCGGCCGCCTTGCTGGCTCTGATGTGGTTTCACGCAACCGGCGGCGTGGGGCGGAAGGACATGGTCGTGCTGCCCTACAAGGACCGGCTGCTACTCTTCAGCCGCTATTTGCAGCAACTGGTGATGGAGTCGCTGGGTAAGCGGCTGGACCTCCAGGGGAATCGCGCAGACCAGGGAATCGCTGTCTACGGCAACAAGGGATCTACGGATCAACACGCCTACGTGCAGCAACTGCGCGACGGGGTGAACAATTTTTTCGTCACCTTCATCCGCGTGCTCGAATCCGGCGGGAGCGGCACGGAGGTTGAACCCGGAGTAACTGCCGGTGATTATTTGCACGGTCTTCTGTTGGGCACCCGGGAGGCTCTGTACGCCAACGACCGGGAATCCATGACGATCACGATCCGGCGCGTGGACGCGCGTACCATTGGAACGCTGATTGCCCTCTTTGAAAGGGCCGTGGGCTTTTATGCCAGCCTGATCCACATCAACGCGTATAATCAGCCCGGTGTCGAAGCGGGGAAGAAGGCCGCCTCGGCGGTGCTCGAGTTACAGATGCGCGTCTTGAACGCGCTCTCGACCGCGCCCCGAAACGCGGAGGAAATTGCGTCCGCGGTGGGAGACGCCAGCGCCGCTGAAACCGTCTACTTCATCCTGGAGCAACTGGCCGCGGATGGACGTGTCGAAGCGGTTCAGGCCGGTGGTCCAGATGCCGACGCGTTTAGGCGGCTTAGTGATTAGTGAAGTAAGATAAGGGGAAGCTCATGACAAATCTGGAATCCTTAAAGCAATACACAGTCATCGTCGCCGATACCGGCGATATCGAAGCGATCGCGCGGCTCCGGCCGCAGGACGCCACCACCAATCCATCTTTGCTGCTGAAAGCCGCGCAGATGCCGGCCTACAAGCACCTGGTCGATCAGGCCGCGGAACTCGCTCAGGAACGCGGGGGCAGCGAGCAGGAAATGGCCGAAGAATTCATGGACGCGCTGTTTGTCGCGTTCGGCCTGGAGATTCTCAAGCTGGTTCCGGGAAGGGTTTCCACGGAGGTGGATGCTGGTCTCAGTTTCGACACCGAAGGGACCATTCTCAAGGCCCGCAAGCTGATTTCTCTTTACGCCGAGAAAGGGATTTCCGCTGAGCGGATACTGATCAAAGTTGCCAGCACGTGGGAGGGCATTCGCGCCGCCGAGCGCCTCGAGAAGGAAGGGATCCATTGCAATCTGACGCTGCTGTTCAGCTTCGCGCAAGCCGTGGCGTGCGCGGAAGCCGGCGTTACCCTGATCTCGCCGTTCGTCGGCCGGATCTACGACTGGTACAAGAAACAGCACCCGGAAAAGGAGATCGATCCCGACGAAGATCCCGGCGTCACTTCCGTCACCCGGATTTACAATTACTACAAAAAGTACGATTACAAGACGGTGGTGATGGGGGCCAGCTTCCGGAACACGGAGCAGATCGTCAGGCTGGCCGGTTCGGACCTGTTGACGATCAGTCCGGATTTGCTGGAGAAGCTGGCACACACCGAGGGGCCCCTGGAACGCCGCCTGGACCCTCAGAAAGCCAAGAGCAGTTCCGAGCCGCGGCTCCATCTGGACGAAAAGACGTTCCGCTGGATGCACAACGAGGACGCCATGGCCACCGAGAAGCTCGCCGAGGGCATCCGGAATTTCCACGCGGATGCACGGAAGCTGGAGCAGTTCGCGCATTTGCAGGTGGCGGAAAAGGTCGCACGGTAACCGAGCTTAAAGGGGCAGGTTTGATTGCCTGCCCCACGGCACTCTACGCCGCGTGCGGTTCCCCCTCGATCACACGTACGGTGTCGCGCGCAATGAGCAATTCCTCGTCGGTCGGAATCGCGTATGCGGCCAGGGTGGAACTCTCGGTCGTGATCCTGTCTTCCACCCCGATTGTTTTGCGATTCTGCTCTTCGTCGATCGTCAGCCCCGCCCACTCCAGGCCCGCGCAGATTTTCGCGCGGATTTCCGGCGAGTTTTCGCCGATTCCGCCGGTGAAGATGACCGCGTCCGCTCCGCCCATCGAGGCCAGGAAAGCGCCGATGTATTTTCGTGCGCGATAGCAGAACACCTCGATCGCCACGCGCACGCGCCGGTCGTCGTTCAGACGCAACTCCTCCTGGAGGACGCGCATGTCGTTCGTCAATCCCGAAATCCCCAGCAGCCCGGATTGGGTGTTCAGCAGCCCTTCGACCTCGTGCGGCTGCAGGCCCTCCTTGGTGGCGATCAGGTTGACCACCGACGGATCCAGGTCTCCCGAGCGCGTTCCCATAACCAGGCCCTCGAGCGGCGTCATCCCCATCGAGGTATCAACGGATCGCCCCGCTCGAATCGCCGCGGCCGAACAGCCGTTGCCGAGGTGCAACGTGATCACGTTGGTCTGCTCGCGAGTCAACTGGCGCAGCAGACGGTAGCGGTAGGCGACGTAGCGGTGCGAGGTGCCATGAAATCCGTAGCGGCGCATGCGGTGCCGGCGGTAGAGATGGTACGGAATGGCGTACAAGTACGCGTGTTCCGGGATCGAGGCGTGAAAGGCCGTGTCGAAAACCGCGACTTGCGGCGTCTTCTGGCCGAAGATCTCCCGTGCGGCCCGGATGCCGCGAAGGTTATTCGGATTGTGCAGGGGAGCCAGATCGATGCACTCTTCGATGCCCCGGATCACGTCGTCGGTGATGAGCGCCGATTCCTGGAACAGCTCGCCGCCGTGCACCACGCGGTGGCCCACCGCGTGTATGTCCGCGAGGCTCTGAATTTCCGATAGCCCCGATCGTTCGGAGGCGAGCCAGCGGAGCACGTGGTCGAGCGCGGCCGAGATATCGCGCAGCGGCGCCGTAGACACCTGCCGCGCGCCTTTGTGAGTTTGAACCGTGACGATGGCTTCGCCGCCGGTCCGCTCCACTTGCCCGCGGCACAGGCGCCGGTCCTGGTTGCTCTTGATTTTCTCCAGATCCGTGGCGATGACCTGGAATTTCAGACTGGAACTTCCCGCGTTCAGGATCAGTACGTTCATATGATTCGTTCAACTCTCATTGGCGATTGTAATCGAGGGCTGCAGCGGGCGGGCAGCCCGGTAAAGGCGGGCGATGCGGTTGCTAGTCGGACGGGCCGGCCTGGCCCACCGCCGCCATAGCCTTCGAACTGACGTTGGACGACAGTGGCACGTAACCGAGATCGGAAGCGAACTTCTGCCCATCGGTCAGGCACCAGTTGAAAAGAGCGCGAATGGCCGCGGCCTTCCGGGGGTTGTCGTAATTTTTGTACAGCAGGATCCAGCTGAACGTCACGATCGGGTACGCATCCGGGCCGGCCGGATCGGCGATAAAGAGCCGCAGGTTGGGAGGCAGCTCCGCGGTGTCCAGCGCCGCCATGCCGGTCCGATCGCCCGGGCGCACAAAGTTGCCTGCCTTGTTCTGCGGCCAGGCTATCTGCAATCCCAGGTGGCGGGCGAATTCATAGCCCACGTAGCCGATGGAGCCTTCCGAATGCTGAATGAGTCCGGCGACATTCTCATTGCCGGCCGCGCGCATCGTATTTCCCGGCCAATCGATCAGCGTGGCCGCGCCATAACGGCTGCTCCATTCGGGGCTCGTGGCATCCAGGTGCTTGGTAAACGCGAACGTAGTCCCGCTGGCATCCTGGCGCGCCACCGTGACGATAGTGAGGCGGGGCAGGGTCGCGCCGCGGTTGGCGGCGGCGATGGCCGGGTCGTTCCAACTCTTGATTCGCCCCAGAAATATCCCCGCGAGGGCGTCGCGCGAGAGCTTCAGTTCGCCCTTGAAGTCGGGAAGGTTGTAAGCCAGCACGACGCTTCCCGCGGTGGCCGGCACCAGAAGGGCGCCTTTGCTCACCTGCGCCATCTGTTCGTCCGTCATGGCGGCATCGCTGGCCCCGAAATCCACGCGGTCTTCCTCCTTGACGCCATTGCCGATGAATCGCCTCACGCCTTCGCCGCTGCCCACCGCGTCATAGGCTATGGCCACGTCGGGATGGGCGGTTTGGTACTCGGCAATCCATTTTTTATACAGCAAGGAAGGAAACGTCGCGCCGGCGCCGCGCAGCAATAAGCCGCCCGGGGGCGGCTGAATCGCCGCATCCGCCCGGTCGGATGTAGAAGAGCACCCGCACAACGCCGCCGCCAGAAACGCAACGCCGAGCATCCACTCCAATCGGGACGCGCTTTCCGTTTTCATGTTCGCCCTCGTCTATGAACAGCAGCCGTAAAACCGGTTTAGCTGAACGCGCCGCTGATGTACTCCTTCGTGTGCTTTTCCTGGGGATCCTGGAAGATCTGACGGGAGTCTCCGAATTCGACCAGGTAACCCGTGCGCCCGCCTTGCGACGTATCCACGTACAGAAAGCCCGTCTTATCCGCCACGCGCTGGGCCTGTTGCAGGTTGTGCGTGACGATGGCGATGGTATACCGCAGCTTCAATTCCAGCATCAGCTCCTCGATGCGCCGTGTCGCGATGGGATCGAGCGCCGAGCAGGGCTCGTCCATCAGCAGCACTTCCGGTTCCGTGGCCACGGCGCGCGCGATGCACAAACGCTGTTGCTGGCCGCCCGAAAGAGACAAGCCGCTCTTATTGAGCTTATCCTTCACCTCGTCCCAGAGCGCCGCGCGCTTGAGCGCCTGTTCCACCCGCTCCGCTCTATTGCCTTTGAAATTGTTCAGGCGCAGGCCGAACGCCACGTTATTGTAAATGCTGGTGGCAAACGGATTCGGCTGTTGAAACACCATGCCGATATAGCGGCGCACCGCCACCGGGTCCACCGACTGCGCATAGATGTCCTTGCCGCGAAAGTGCACGTGCCCCTCGAAGCGGAACCCGCGCACCAGGTCGTTCATGCGGTTGAGACAGCGGAGGACCGTGCTCTTGCCACACCCCGACGGGCCGATGAATGCCGTAATCGCATTCTTCTGGACCGGAATTTGGGTGTCGCGCACGGCCTTGAAGGGGCCGTAGTAAAGCTCCCTGATGGCGCAATCGATGACGACGGGGTTCTCCGCCGGTGCTTTCCCGCCGTTCCCTCCGGAGACTGGTTGCGAGGTTGACATAATCAAATGCTCCTGTTACTGAACCTGACGATTCGAAAGACTTTGGCCGATGAGATTGGTCACTAGAACCAGCAGCACCAGCACCAGCGCGGCGGCCCAAGCCAGTTCCACCTGGTTCTGAAAGGGCATGCCCGCGAAATTGTAAATCAACACGGCTAACGACGCCGTTGGCTGCATCAGATTGAGGTGGCCGTGACGCATCGGCCAGTAATTGCTGAAGAGCGCGGTGAACAGCAACGGCGCCGTTTCGCCCGCGCCGCGCGCGATGGCCAGCATGACGCCGGTGAGAATCCCGGGCATCGCTGTTGGCAGTGAGACCATCCACGTTACCTGCGTCGAGGTGGCGCCCATGCCAATGGCCGCTTCCTTCATCTTGGCCGGCACCATGCGGATGGCGTCTTCGGCGGTCAGCAGGATCGTCGGCAGCATGAGAATCGAGACCGCGATCGCCCCGGCGATCGCCGAGTAGCCCCCGGTCGCCAGCACGATGACGCCGTAAGCGAACACGCCGGCGAGAATCGAGGGAAAGCCGGTGAGCACTTTGGCGGCGAAACGGACCGCCTGCGCCAGCTTGTTGCGCGGATCGCTCCCTTCCAGGAAGACGGCGCTCAGCACGCCAACGGGCACGCTGATCAGCGTGGCCAGGATGACGATAATCAGGGTCCCCACGATGGCGTTGCCGAAGCCGCCGCCCTGCTCGAGAGGCGCCGGAGGCAATTGCGTGAAACACAGCGCGCTCAATTTGTGGCCCCCGCGCCACACCAGCATCCACACCACCGAGAACAATGGGATCAGCGCCAGGATCGTCATCGCCGCCACGAGAGCGCTCAAAAGCCCACTCATCAAGGTTCTCGGGCGGAGGAGGGATTTTTCGAGGTCCGCGAAATCGATGTCCGAAAGGGGATTCAACTGCTGTTCGACCGGCAACGGCCCGGCGCTCATGCCTTGCCTCCTTCCAAATCGCCCGACGCCCTCTGCAAAATAACGGCGCCGATCATGTTGACCACCAGCGTGATACCCAGCAGCACCAGAGCCGCGTACATCAGCACCGTCACGTCTTTCGGGCGGGCCTCGGGGAAATTGTTGGCCAGCAGCGCGGCCAGCGTATTGGCGGGCGAGAACAACGAGACGCTGATCTGATTGGCGTTGCCCACCAGCATCGCCAGCGCCATGGTCTCGCCGAGCGCGCGCCCGAACGCCAGCACGACACCGCCGAAAATGCCGCGCGCCGCGGTGGGTAGAATCACCGCCAGTATGGTCTCCCACCGGGTCGCGCCCAGCCCATAGGCAGCCATCCGGAGTTTTGGAGGAACCGCCGTAAGTGCGTCACGGCTGATCGCGGTAATGGTGGGCAGCACCATGATGGAAAGCACGATGGCCGCCGGCAGCATCCCGGGGCCGCTGAGGTCCGTCCCGAAGATGGGCACCCATCCCATCTTGAGGTGCAGCCAGTTGCAGGCCGGCCGGATCAGCGGGATTACCACGAAGAGTCCCCAAAGCCCGTAGACCACGCTGGGAATCGCGGCCAGCAGCTCGATCAGATTGCGCAGCAGGTTCTCCGCTTGTTGCGGAATCTTGCCCCAAATCCTGTGAAACTCCACATGGAAAATCTTCAGCACGGCGAACGCGAACGAGGCCAGGTAGCCCTCGCTCAGGAAAACCGCCGCCGCCACGCCGAACGCCGTCCCAAAAAACAGCGCCAGCAGGGAGCTGTACAGCGTGCCCCAGATCTCCGGCAAAATCGCGTATTGTCCCTTGTTGGCATCCCAGGTCGTGCCGGTCAGGAAGCCGAAGCCGTACTGGGCCGCGGCCGGCGCCGCCGCGAAGGCAATCCGTAAAACAATGAATGCCACGAGCAAAACGGAGAGCCAGGAGAAAACCACGCACAGGCGGCGGAACGCCACGTCCGTCAGCAACTGCCATCGGGAGGGTGGTTGAGATATCTGAGCTTCGGGAGACATCGTGTCCTCTTTCCCGTAGCGCACCTCCAGCGGACCAGCCGCCCGCTGGAGGCGCACAGGGCGAATATTAACTTGCGGCGAGGGTGTCGATGGCGGCCTTCACTTTGTCGACAACCGGCGCCGGCATCGGAATGTAGCCCAGAGGCTCGGCGTCCTTTTGTCCATCGGTCAGGCCGTATTTGAGCAGGTCCTGGAGAACCGGCAGTTTGCTCTTATCGTATTTCTTGTACACGAGCAGCCAGGTGTAGGTCACGATCGGGTAAGCGTCCTTCGGTTCCGGATCGGCGACCCACACAATCATGTTGTCGGGCAACTGCGCCGAGGCGAGCGCGGCCTGGCCCGAAGCCATCGAAGCCGCCACGTAAGCTCCGGATTTGTTTTCCAGAACCGCCATCGGCATGTTCTGGCTCTTGGCATATCCGTATTCGATATACCCGATCGAGTTCGGCGTGGTCTTCACGCTCGCCGTCACGCCTTCATTCCCTTTGGAGCGCGTGCCTACCGGCCAGTTCGGCATCTTGCTCGCTCCCGGCCCTTTCGCGAAATCGGGACTGATCGCGCTCAGATGCTGCGTGAAGACGAACGTTGTGCCGCTGCTATCCGCACGCACCACGACATTGATCGGGCTGTCGGGAAACTTCACGCCCGGATTTTCCTTCTTAATGAGCGGGTCGTTCCATTTCTTCACCGTTCCCAGGAAGATCCCCGCATATGCCTTGCGCGAAAGTTTCAACTCTTTCACATCCGCCACGTTGAAGGTAATGACAATGCTGCCCGCTGTCATCGGCAGCAACTGCACCCCAAGCGCGGGATCGACGCGGCTAATCTCTTCGGGCGTCATGGCCGCATCGCTGGCTCCGAAATCCACGGTCTTATCGATGAAGCTCTTCACGCCGCTGCCGCTCCCCACCGATTGATAATCGATCTCGACATTGGGGTGCGTCTCTCCATAGCTCTTAAACCACTTCGAATAAAGGGGGGCTGGGAAGCTGGCCCCGGCGCCTTGCAACTTTACTTCCGAGGCGCCGCCACCCGTGCCGCCGCATGAGATCAGGCTCAATGCAACCATCGCGGCCAACGCAATGCCAATACATTTGGCAGTTTTCATAGCCATCTCCTCACGAAAAGAATTTTGCGGATCTCTACCGCTGCCGCCGTCATAACCTCGGCTGTGATCGTTCACCGGATGTGTCGGCTCACACCACCATCCCACAGAACTGTTTCAAATCAATTACGGCCGTGTGCCAGTAGCGTGAAACGCAGGCGGCCCATTTTGCGGGGGCAGCTTCCCGTGCGGGGACCGAAACGTCCAGCACCGGCAGGAAATCGCCCACTGGATAATCAGGCCCATGCCGCGCGGACCCGCCATGAAATAATCGACAGGGCCGCCTCATCTGTGCCGGAACCTACATAACTTTCCTTTATTCCCTGCATCTGCTCTTTCCTCAGACTGTTTTATGACTTTTTCACATCCGTGATCGTACGCTACCTGAAGATAGGAACTTGGGTTGTCTCCGTTGAGTTAGAGAGCCACTCTCCGTTGAGTCTTTCAACATCGACAAGTCCTGAATTGACCCTATTCAAAAGGAGGAAGTCTTCCGTGTCCCTATCGGGCACGGAAGCTACAAGCATGACATCTCTGAACTTGCGAATGATGGCTAGGACGGTTTTAGGCGCTTGCGCGATTATCTTGGCGACCATGTCGCCTGATCTTAGTGCGCAGTCGACCTTCGGAAGTATCCGCGGCACCACACAGGACCAGACCGGCGCCGCACTCCTCAACGCACAACTCGCGTTGCACAATGTGGATGAGAACACCGAGGTCGCCACCGTCAGTGACGGCGCGGGGAATTTCCTCTTCGAAAATCTCAAGCCGGGACACTACCGTTTGACGGGCACGAAAGAGGGTTTCGCCATTGTTGCTATCGACAACGTGGACTTGGCTGCGAGACAGGACATTCGTCTCGATCTGAAGTTTGCTGTGGCCGCGACAACTCAGCAGGTCGAGGTCAACGCGGGGGCCGTGGCTGTGAATACCGAAAACGCCACGCTTACCGATTCCAAGGTCAACAGTGATTTGACCCAGTTGCCTATCAACTCCCGAGCCGTGTCCACCAGCCCTCTGGCGGCTCTGGCAGTATCTCCCTCCGTGACGAAGGACTCGCAGGGGAATATTGCCGTGGGCGGCGCGACGGCGGCGCAGACGGGCTTTTCCGTGGACGGAATTTCGACGGCCAACGTGCGCCTGAACGGCGCGCTGCAGGACTCGTACCCATCCATGGAAGGGATCGACGAGATGAAAGTCACGGCGTTCAACAACAATGCGGAATTCGCCCAGATCGGCGACGTGACCTTTATCACGAAGAGCGGAGCGAATCGAGTGCACGGCAGCGCGTTTGAGTATTTTCAGGATAGCGGCCTCGACGCCAGCGTTCTGAACTTCACCACCAAGGCGCCGCGGACCTTCAACACTTTCGGCGGCAGTTTGAGCGGCCCCGTCACGGTCCCTAAGCTATACAACGGGAAAGACAAAACGTTCTTCTTCGTGGATTATGAGGGCAACCGGAAAACCCAGTCCTACCCGGAGCAGCTTCTTGTGCCGACGGCCGCGGAGCGCAACGGCAATTTGAGCGCTCTGGTTGGATCGGGAGCGCCTCTGATGAATCCCTTCACCGGCACGCCTTTTCCGAACAACACGATCCCCACCGGCTCGTGCCCGGCCTGCATCAATCCCGTGGCTCAGGCCGTGCTGAGTTACTATCCTCTGCCAAACGCCAACCTGGGTGTCCTTAACCCCTCCTACAACTACCAGACCCTGGTGCCGATCCCATCGAACTCCAATGGCTTCGATATTAGACTCGATCAGAACATCAGCTCCAAACAGCAGCTCTATGCCCGCTTTAGCTTCAAGAACGCCGATTACACCGAGTTTAATAACGCCGGCGTCATTTCGTCCGCAAACAATTTTCTGCCGAGTGACGCAGCTAAGGAGCAGAACCGCAGCTTGGTGGTTTCGTACAACTATGCGATTAGCCCGCATTTACTGAACGAATTTCGTTTCGGATTCACGAATTACAATGAGAATGACACGTTCCCAATCGGAGGGGCCAATGCCATTTCTCAACTCGGGCTGCTCCTCAATGATGGGATAAACCTAAGCGCGCATCCCACGGGCAGTGCCTTCCCGACATTTTCCTTCGCCGACGGCACCGTTACCTCTATCGGGCAGGACCGGGTTGGACAGACGATTTCGGGAAACACCCAATTCACCGACAACCTCACTCGCATCGTGGGCAAGCATACGCTCCGATTTGGAGTGGATGTGCGCAGACAGCGCTACAACGCCCTCATGTATTACGCGCCATCCGACGACTATGGCGACTTCACGTTCAGCGGCTCATTGACGAACTACTCTCTGGGCGATTTTCTTCTCGGCTTGCCGAACCCGTCCTTCTTCGCGATTACCAGTCCACAAATAGATGCGAAGAGCACCCACTGGGGCGTCTACGGCCAGGACGAATGGCAGGTTAACAGCCGTCTCACGGTCAATTTCGGGTTGCGGTGGGAGCTGCTTCCGCCGTTTATCGAAAGCTCGGGCGATCTGTCCAGTTTCATCCCCTCAACCAATAATGTCACCGTTGTCGTTCCGAACGCATTCGTGAACACGGTGGCAAACAATCCGCTCTACGGCAGCATATACAACGGGTTTCTTGAGTCGTTCAATGCGTGCTCGCTGCCGAACAGAAATACGGCGCTCCCCTGTTCTAATGTGGAGACGGCTAGCCAAGCCGGCCTTCCACAGGGTCTGAGGCATTGGGATTGGCATGATTTCGACCCGCGCATCAGCGTGGCATGGCGGCCGTTCAATGACAACAACACTGTCGTTCGCGCCGGCTTTGGAATCTTTACGGCGACTACGCTCGGCCCTATGTCTTTCAACAATGCAGGCATCGCTCTTTCGGATCTGATCACCTACAACAACTATTTCACCAATGGTAGTCCGCAGTTCCAGTTTCCGCAGACGTCCACTCCGGGCTCGGTCCCGTTGGGCGGGGGATCTTTTGAGGAGGCCAACAATCCAAACTTCAAGGACCCCGCGTCAGCGCAATGGAACTTAACCGTGGAGCGGCAAGTGACTCCGGACTCGAAGATCCGGGTCAGCTATGTCGGCCAGAGTGCCTGGCATCTTCCGATCACCGTAGATCTCAACCAAATTGCCCCGAGCACGACCCCCTATACCATACCGGCCAACGGATACGTCGATCCGCGCGCCCCCTATCAGAACTGGCTTCTGTTGATGGATTCGGAGAGCATCGGAAATCAAAGCTACGCGGCGGGTATGGTCGAATTCCAACAGAGGCTTTCGCACGGGCTGACGTTCCAGGCGAATTACACCTTCGCGAAGGATATCAGCGACGCGCAAGGCAGCGATGCGCCAACCGTGTATGCAGGCGAAGAGCCTTATGCCGTGGAGATCGCCAACCGCTACGATATTGGGTACGATCGCGGCAACGTGGTGGGGATGCCGCGGCAACGCTTGCTGCTTACGGGCACTTACCAACTGCCGTTCGGAGCCGGGCAACTGCTGCAGGGACCCCGGTTGGTGAACTCCGTTCTGGGAGGCCTTACTTTCAGCACGGTTACGACGCTCCAAACAGGTCAGTGGCTGACGCCCACCATACCGGCAGCCGACGATCAATCGAACACGGATCTGATAGAGCGATCTGTAGGAGGGGCCGTGGCGCGCCCGGACTGCATAGGGAACCCATACGCCAACCAGAGTTCTCAACAATTCTTCAACAGCAGCGCCTTCGCGCTGCCGCCAGTTAACGCCGGGCGGTTTGGGAGCTGCGGCGTCGGAATCTTGCAGGGTCCTGGCATGATCGACGTGGACATGGGTATCGCCAAGCGCTTCAATATTGGGGAGCGGCTCCATTTCCGCTTCGAAGCTACATTCACAAATATCTTGAATCACACCAATTTTGCGCCGCCCGCAACGAACATCACCAGCCCCTCCTTCGGGGTCTTGCAAGCTGCTCTGCCCCAGGGCTCGGGAGGGAATCGTACGGGACAAGTCGCGTTGCGGGTCGACTTCTGATGAGTCCCGGAGGAGGCGATGGGATCGAGCTCCGACGACCTCTGTCGCCTCCAATGTCCCGTGCGCCCGCGCTCCGACGCGTTGCCGGGTTCATCGAACCCGGACGTCTGGCTCGACGGACATTCCTGGCCTGAGCGGGTGCTGGGGGTCCTGACCCTTGTCGAACACGATCTTGACTGGGATTCGCTGGACGACCTTGACGTAATTTCCTGTGGCATTTTCGGGCGGCAACAGACTGAAGCGGGCCCCGGTGGCGCCGGCGATATTGAGAACGTGACCGTCGTAGGTGCGACCGTAGGTATCCACGGAGATCTTTGCGGGTTGGCCCGGCCGCATGTACTTCAATTGCGTTTCTTTGAAGTTGGCCGTCACCCAGATGTTCTGGCTGTCCAGCGGAACTATGGTCATCAATTGCTGGCCCGGCGTGACGTTTTGTCCGGGCTGGACCGATCTTTGCCCTACAATCCCGCTGACCGGTGCGACTATGTTTGTGTACTGAAGGTTGAGTTCAGCCTGCTGCAAGATCGCGGTGGCACGCTGCGTTTCCGCCTCCGCTGCCCGGGCTCTGGATTGCTGCACGGAAATCTGTTGAGGCCGGGTCTCCGCGGCTTTTAGCTGGGCCTCGGCTTGCGCAAGTCTGGCGCGGGATTGGGTGACCGCGTGTTCCTTGGCCGCGGCAGCAGCTCGGGCGGATTCGACCGCGGCCGCCGTCGCTCTCTGGCTATCCACGGCCTGAGTGTATTGTTGCTGGGGGATCTCATCCTTTGCCGCGAGCGGCTTGTACCGCCTGACGTCATCCTGAGCCTTCAGGTCATTGGCTTCCGCCTGCCGTAGCGAGGCCTGCGCGGCATCGAATTCTCGCTGGGCGACCCCTAAACCGGCGTCGGCATTCGCAACTTCGGCCTGAGCGCTGGAGAGCTGGCTCGACGTGTTTACAGATGTGATGGGAACGGTGGTCGCCAGAGAGGCGGCGCTGGCCTGGTCATTGGCCAGGCTCGCCTTGGCGTTGGCAACCGCGACATCATAGTCTTTAGGGTCGAGATCCACCAGCACTGTGCCGGCGTTGACGTACTGATTATCATCCACCATAACGCGATTGACGTAACCAGGGACACGAGAACTTACCGGATAGATGTAGCCGTCGATTTCGGCGTCATCCGTGGACTCCGAGCCGGCCAAGTGGCGGTACAGAATTACCGACGCCGACACAATAACTGCAAGAACAAAGAAGACCAACAGGATTCGCCTGAGCGCCTTGGAACGGCGGGCTGGTGGCCGTCCCGGCCCCACTCCCGTGGATCTGGATTTTGGCTCGACGGGCGCCGTTGCTTCCTGGGAATCTGTCGCTGGGTTTGCCATAGTTACTCTCTTACTCCATCAGCTTCGTCCCTTGTCGTACCTCGCGATCGCATCAAGGATAATATCGACCGCGACTTCCTCACCCACGCCGGAGTTAACCATCAAGTGAAAGTTGTGCCTTCCAGGCCATTCGGCGTCGCAATATCGCTTTGCGAAGGCCGCGCGATCGCGGTCCACCGTCTCCGCCAGTTCGATGGCCTTGTTCTCGCTCTCGCCGGTCGCCCGCAACCGGCGCACCCTCTCTTGAAAGGGAGCGTAAACGAAGAGATGAAAGGCATCGATGCGGTCACAGAGGTAGTAAGTGGACCCTCGCCCCACGATCACACAGTTGCCAGTGTCGGCAATCTCAGGCAGGAGTTTCCGCAGGGCCTCGCAGACGCATTCCGTGTCCACCATTTTCAGCCTCGGGGCGTTCAGGCTGCCTTCGAAACTCCCGCGCATGAAAGCCTTCAAGAGACGGTAGTAGGCCGGGTCCTCGCGCTCCTCGTGCTCTTCCACCGCGCGGCAATCGCAATCCAGCCTCCGGGCGATTTCCACGGTGAGCGACTGATCCCAGAGCTTCCAGCCCAGGCGCGACGCCACCTTCTCGGCGATCACACCCCCTCCGCTCCCATATTCGCGTTCAAAGGTAATGACCCGGATTGTCATAAGCGTCCTATCCCGCTGCCGCTTCTCCTCCCGCACCCGGCTGATTTCTTTTCAGGGCAAAAGACAGCAGGAACATAATTCCCGCTCCAACGCACAAGACCCAGAATGTATCGATATAAGCCAGGGTGGTCGCCTGGCCGACCAGGATTTGATAGAGACGCCCGTATGCCTGACTCGCCGCCCGCGAAGCGTCCAGGCCGGAAACAGCCAGGCGCGCAGCCAGAGCCTTGGCCGCCCGGGCAAAAGCCGGCTGGCCCAAGGTGACGTGCGCCACCAGGTAGGTGTGGTGAACTTGCGTACGCCGCGCAATGAGCGTAGTAACCATGGACGTTCCGATGCTGGCTCCGATGTTACGCATGAAGTTCACCAGGCCGGCAATGCTGCCGCTCTTCTCAGGCGGCATGCCGACGTATGAGGCCAGGTTGATGGGAACGAACAGAAAGCCCAGGCCGAACACTTGCACGAGTCGCAGCAGGCTGGCCGAACGAAAGCTGATATCGAGGTCGAGATGCCGCGTGGAATAATACATCGCGAACGAGAGCGACAGCCACCCAAAGGCGATGATGTACCGCGCTTGAACCTTGGAGCCGAGCGTGCCCGCAACCGGCATCAGAAACAGCAGCAGCACGCCACCCCCGGAAAGCACCAGGCCCGCCGATTCGGCCGTGTAACCCATAAGCGTCTGAAGAAACAGGGGCATCATGACGAGGCTTGAAAACAGCATGATCCCCAGGATGAACATCATGAAGTTGGCGCCGAGGAAGTTCAGATTCTTGAACATGCGGACGTCGATGATCGGGTCCTTGTGAAACCATTCCCATATGACCAGGGAAACCAGTCCTACGCCGGCCAGAATCGCGAGCGTGAGGATGAAATGCGAACCAAACCAGTCGTCCTCCTGCCCTTTATCGAGCATCACTTGCAGGGCTCCCACGCCAAGGGTAAGAAGAGCGACGCCGATATAGTCGATCTTTACTCCCGCCCCGGCTTTGCGCTTCACCCAGGGCGGGTCCTCGACCAGGCGAAAGACCAGAAACAGCGCCAGAATGCCCACCGGCAAGTTGATGAAGAAGATCCAGCGCCAGGTGTAATTGTCCGTGATCCATCCTCCCAGGGTGGGGCCGACAGTCGGCGCGATGATCGTCGTAATGCCATAGAGCGCGAATGCCAAACCGCGCTTTTGGGGCGGAAAGGTGTCCGCCAGAATGGCCTGCGCCATCGGTTGCAGTCCGCCGCCGCCGGCGCCCTGCAAGACTCGAAACAGAATGATTGCCGCAAGACTGGGCGCCGTTCCGCACAGCAGCGAACTGACCGTGAAGATCGAAAGGCACACCATGAAGAATCGTTTGCGTCCGAACACACCGGCGAACCATCCACTGATGGGAAGGACGATGGCGTTCGAAACAAGGTAGGAGGTCAGTACCCAGGTGCTCTGGTCGCTGCTGGCTCCCAGGCTGCCCGCAATGTAAGGCAGCGCCACGTTGGCGATGCTCGTGTCGAGCACTTCCATGAACGCCGCGAGAGCGACCACCACCGCGATGAGCCATGGGTTTACCTTCGGCCTCCAGGGTTCGGCCGGTCGAGCCGGCGCCGCGCCCCTGCCCGCGTCACCGGGTTGCGCATCGAGGAGGCCTTGGCCGTCTGCCATAACGGGACGTTTCTTGTTGGGTGTCCGGCGGAATTCAAACGATTCGGACCAATAGCAAGCCGTCACCGCAAAACCGTGCGGTTAGGTCCGGTAGGAGGCCCTGAAAAAGCTGGTGGGGGTTCGATTCCGCCCGGAACGTCAAGCTGGGGGCCTCCGCTTTTCGAGGCCGGCGAGGCCCTTCGCAGTTTCGATCCAACCTTCCGATGAGCCGTGCGCTGCCCGGCGGCAGCCGGTGCGGAGCTCCGCGGCTGAGCTTATTCGTACCGGTACAACGTGACGCGCTGGATGCCCAAGTTCCGCAAGGACAGATAGGCCCCCTGCCCGGTTTCGTCGCCGGCGAGCTGGCGGCCAGGTACCCAGCGGCCGTCCACGAAACTGCCTTCTTCTACAGTGCCGAGTCCGGCCAGTGAAGGCCCCGGTGTGTTCGGTGAAAAACTGACCGTCATACCCCCGCTGCTCGCCACGTAGTACTCGTCAGGTCCCACCGCAATGAAGATGGCCGACGCGGAGGGCAGGGTCGCCTGTGGTGGCGGCGCCCCCGGCATGGCCCGAGGCCTCAGGGCCGCGGCCTCCACCGCATAATTCCCCACCTGAATCTTCTGCGACGGGTTATTCTGATTCAGCAGGACGGCCGATATCGTGGCTGTGCCCTGATGCGCCAGAATGAGGGGCGCCAATTGCGCGAACAGGTCGTAGCCGGCGATCAAGTCGGTGTCCGGCGTCCTGGACCCGTCGATACCGAAAGGCGAAAAGCCTATGGCGTTGTGGCGTCCGAAGGCATAGAGAGCCCTGACCGCACCTTCCCGCCCGCCCCCCGACTCGGGGATGAACAACGGGTTCCCGGAGCGGGCGAACGAGGCCGTGGTTGAGACAAAAAACTCGTCGTTGCCGTAGATGTCGGGCGAGAGTATATCGATTTGCGGCCCTCCGGCCCTCCAGACGTCCATCAACTGAGCCAGAGGGCCGCCGCTATGGGCGCTGTCGAGTGGTTGTACTCTCGCAAAGGGCATCACCGCCGCGTTCACGTACATCGGCAAAGGGTACTCGGCTTTGCCCGCTTGGGCCACCCGGCCGACGTAGCGGGCGTAGTTCCAGGCCATGAAAGCCTGATCCGTCGCGACGCCCTTCCCGAACACCTCTTCCCACGTTCCGGAGGTTTTGGAGCCGGCCGCCTCCCATAGCTGGCGAAACTCGGATATCAGCGTGTCCTTGTGCTTCTGCAGGTAGTCCATCAGTTCCTTCGGCACGGGTCCCGCGAATGCCTGGTTGGCCGCTGGCGAGCGGTCGCGCGTGTCGCCTTCCACATTCACCTCGTTCTCCACCTGGATCATCAGAACCGTGTGCTGCTGGCCGTCCACTTCTTTGACGTGCCGCATCAGTGCGGCGAAGGCGCGAGCGTCGGCGTCCCGGTTCGTATCGCTGAGCGTGGAAAGGAGTTCGATGGTCTTGCCAACCTGCACCTGGATGCGCGGGAAGCGCTTGTAGTCCTTCTTCATCCAGTCGGGCGCGTAGCTGGAGAGAGCGTTCTTCCAGCTTCCGAACCACAGGAGGACAAGATGCAGGTTCTGGCTCCGTGCATCCCGGATCACGCCGTCCAGTACGCTGAAGTCGAACTTCCCTTCCTGCGGTTCGATCTGGTTCCAGGAAACGCCCGCCAGAACCGTGTTGAGCTTCGCCGCCGCGAGCTTCGCCCAAATCGGCTTCATGTACTCGAGACTCGTGGCGCTGCTGTTGTGCAGTTCACCCGCCAGCGCCAGAAACGGCTTGCCGTCGACGATCAGTTGCGTGGCGGTCCCCTGCTTTTGCAAGTGAGGGATATCCGCGGCAGAGACGAGGGCCAAAGAGAACACGAAAGTGGAGCCAACAACCGTTCCGAGTTTCATGACAATCTCCTCCTGTGTCAGCGATAGCGGTAGAGGGTCACGCGCTGGATGCCTTTGTTGCGGAGCGAAACGCTCTGCCCCTGGGTGGTTTCGTCGCCGGCCAGGCGGCGCCCAGGAACCCAGCGGCCATTCACAAAAGTGCCTTCCTCCACGGTGCCAAGCCCGTCGATTTCGGGCCCCGGCGTGTTCGGAGAGAAGGTCAGGCTCAAGCCTTTGCCGGCCACGTAGTACTCGTCAGGCCCCGTCGCGATGAAGATGGCCGCCGCCGGCGGCAAAAGCTGGCGCGTCGCCGGCTCGCCGGGATATCCGGGCTGGAACGTGGCCTCGATGGTGTGGTTTCCCAGCCGCACTTTCTGCGGCGGGTCGCTCTGGTTGAGGAGGACCGCGGACATCGTGCCTTTGCCCTGGTGCTCCAGAATCAGCGGCGCCAGTTGCGAAATGAGGTCGTAGCTGCTGCTGAGATTGTCGTCGGGGGGCCTGCTCCCGTCGATGCCGAAAGGCGAAAACCCGATGGCATCGTGGCGCCCGAAGGCGTACAGCACCTTGGCCGCGCCTTCCGCGCCAGCCCCGGTTTCGGGGATGAACAGAGGGTTTCCGTTCCGGTTGAAGCGGGCGCAAACTTCGGCGAAATACTGGAGGTAGAGATCCGGCGCCAGGATATCGATGGACGGCGCGCCCGCCCGCCAGACATCATGCACCTGGGGCTCCGGCCCTCCGCTCGGGTAAACCCCTGGCCAGGGGAAGTTAGGCTGCTGCAGCCAGGCGTTCGCGTACATCGGGATGTTGTATTCCTTCTTGCCGGCTTCCGCCACGGCATTCACATAACGCGCATACTGCCACGCCATGAAGATCTCGTCGGCGGGCCAACGGAGCTGCCGGAAACTGTCGAGGTCCGCCTGCTTGTAGGGCGGGCTGTCTACACGGACGGGGATCGCGAAATTCTCGGGTCTTCCCTTTCCGAAAACCTGCTCCCACGTGCCGGAAGTTTTGAACCCGGCCTCCTTCCACACGTCACGGAGCTCCGGTATCAGCGTGTCCTTGTGTTGCTGGAGGTAGTCCATCAGTTCCTTGGGAACGGGTCCCTCGAAGGCCTTGCTGGCCGCCTCCGACCGGTCCCGCGAGTCGAGCAGAACCCCGACCTCGTTCTCCACCTGGATCATGATGACCGTGTGCGCGCCGCCATCCACCTCCTTCACGTGCCGCATCAGCGCGGCGAAGGCGCGAGCGTCGGCGTCCCGGTTCGAATCGCTGAGCGCGGAGAGCAGTTCGATGGTCTTCCCGCCCTGTATCTGGATGCGCGGGAAGCGCTGGAAATCCTTCTTCACCCAATCAGGCGGGTAGCTGGAATAACCGTTCTTCCAGCTCGCGAACCAGATGAGAATGAGGCGCAGGTTGTGACTCCGCGCATCCCGGATGTCGCCATCCAGCGCGCTGAAGTCGAATTTGCCTTCCTGCGGCTCGATCTGCCCCCAGGAGACCCCCGCGATGACACTATTCAGTTTGGCTGCCGCCAACTTCGGCCAGATCGGCTGCATGTACTCGACGCTCGAGGCGCTGCTATTGCGCAACTCCCCCGATAGCGCCAGGAACGGCTGGCCATCGACGATCAGCTGGGTGGCAGTCCCCTGTTTGCGAAGGTGAGGGGGTTCCGTGACCGGCCTGCTGGCGCAGTAAATCGAAGCCAGAGCCAGGCCACAAACGAGGGTACAGCCACTCAGGCGCGCAACTCTCATGGCAACTCCTGTAAGCCAGGATACAATTTCGACTTCCTGGCCGTGATTGATTATACATCCGACCAATTATGCGCGAGAACGCACAAAAGCCCCGTTCCGCACAGCCGGTTAAATCAAGCCCATCATTTAAAATGGTTCATATCGAGGAGGGAAATGGCCTACAAACTGACTGTGAATGGGCGCACGCATTCGGTGGACGCGCCTGCGGATATGCCCTTGCTGTGGGTGCTGCGCGATCTGCTGGATCTACGCGGCACCAAGTACGGATGCGGTATCGGCCAGTGCGGCGCCTGCACGGTGCACCTGGGCGGGACGGCGGTGCGCTCTTGCCTCATACCGGTTTCGATGGTCGGCGATCAGCCCATCACCACGCTGGAGGGGCTTTCCGCCAGCGGCACGCACCCGGTCCAGCTCGCCTGGGAGGAGATCGACGTACCGCAGTGCGGCTATTGCCAGGCTGGCCAGATTATGTCGGCGGCGGCCCTGCTTGCCCAGAACCCGAAGCCGACGGACAAAGATATCGATGGGGCCATGAATGGCAACTTGTGCCGTTGCGGAACCTATCTGCGGATCCGCGCGGCGGTGCATAGAGCGGCGGAATTGGCGGGCCGGCAACCGGTAAGAACCGCGTCGGCGGGCGGAAGCCAGGAGTGAGGAGGCTGACCATGAAAAGCACTCGAAACAGCCTGATGGAACGCCGCTCCTTTTTGAAGATCACCGCGCTGGCCGGCGGTGGCGTAATGCTCGGCTTGTGCACGGAACAGCGGGCCAAGGCGCAGGGCCGCGGCGCTCCGGCGGTCCCGCCCGATCCTCACAACTACATCCGCGTCAGTGCCGACGGCACGGTCACCATCATCGCCAAGAACCCCGAAGTAGGCCAGGGTGTGCGCACCATGCTGCCGATGCTGATCGCCGACGAACTGGACGTGGACTGGAAGTCGGTCAAGATCGAGCAGGCCGATTTCGACGATTCCAAATACATCGCCCAAAGCGCCGGCGGCAGCACCGCGACTCCCGTCAACTGGGTCCCCATGCGCCAGGTGGGCGCGGCAGGGCGGATGCTTTTCGTAGCGGCCGCGGCCCAGACATGGAACGTTCCCGCGGGCGATTGCACAACCGCATCCGGACGCGTTCTCCATCAGGCATCCGGACGTTCGCTGGGATACGGAGAACTGGCGGCCAAAGTCGCCAGTTTGCCGGCGCCGCCGCTGGCGGACGTAAAGCTTAAAGATCCCAAGGATTTCAAAATTATCGGCCACAGCGAGCCGGGCAACGACGTGCACGCGATCGTGACCGGACACGGGATTTTCGGCATCGACGTGAAGGTGCCCGGGATGCTGTACGCCGTGTATGAAAAGTCGCCCGTCTTCGGCGGCAGGGTGCTCAGCTCCAACCTGGACGAAATCAGGAAGCTGCCCGGTGTGAAGCAGGCATTCGTGGTGGACCGGCCCGAAGTCGCCCCCGTCGCGAGATCGGGCGAGCCGAACCCGGCCCGGGACCTTGAGCACGTCACGTGGCCCGAAAGTGCCCGCGTGATACCCGGCGAACCCGGCCTGGTGAGCGGAATCGCGATCATTGGGGAGACCTGGTGGCACGCCCAATCGGCGCGCAAGAAACTCGAGGTCAAGTGGGATGAAGGCCCCCGGGCCGGACAGAGCAGCGCCGGTTTTGCCGAGCGCGCTGCAGCCCTGAGCCAGCAGCCTCCGCAGCGGACGCTGCGTGCGGACGGTGACGCGGAAGCAGCCTTGAAGAGCGCAGCCAAGGTCGTGGAGGCGGCTTATTCCTATCCGTTCATCGCGCACGCGTCGCTGGAACCGCAGGGCGCCATGGCCCACTTCCGCGACGGCAAGTTCGAGATCTGGACCAACAGCCAGATTCCCGGCAGTGGCCGCCGGCTGGTATCGCAGACTCTGAACGTTCCCGAAAGCGACATCACCCTGCACATGGTGCGCGGGGGAGGCGGCTTCGGCCGGCGTCTGACCAACGATTACATGGTGGAGGCGGCCTACATCGCCAAAGAGGCCGGCGTCCCGGTCAAGCTGCTGTGGTCGCGCGAAGACGACATGACGCACGACTACTATCGCCCCGGCGGCTTCCAGTATCTGAAGGCGGGCCTGGACCGGTCCGGGAAGATCGTGGCGTGGCGGAATCACTTCGTTAGCTACGGCGATGGCGAAGACTTCGTGGCAGCCGGCGCCATGGGGCCGACGGAATTTCCGCAGCGCTTCATTCCCAATTACGCGCTGCACTCATCGGTGCAGCCGTTGGGCATCAAGACAGGGTCGCTGCGCGCTCCCAGCAGCAACGCGTTTGCCTTCGTGATTCAATCGTTCATCGACGAGTTGGCGCACGCCGCCGGCAAGGACCCGGTGCAATTCCGCCTGGACCTGTTGAGCGCCGGACCGGCCGTGGAGCCGACACCGCCGGGCGGACGGCCGGGGTTGAACGCCGACCGCATGAAGGGGGTGGTAAGCCTGGTGGCCGAGAAATCCGATTGGGGGAAGCGGTCGCTTCCCAAAGGCACGGCCATGGGCGTGGCATTCCATTACAGCCATCTGGGGTATTTCGCCGAAGTGGCCGAGGTGAAGGTGGACGCGGCCAATAAACTCAAGATCAACAAGATCTGGGTAGCCGCCGACGTGGGCAGCCAGATCATCAATCCGAGTGGGGCGGAGAACATCATTCAGGGCGGGATCATCGATGGTTTGAGCGAGCTCATGCACCAGGAGATTACACTGGAAAAGGGCCGGGTCGTCCAGACCAACTACGATAAGCATGGCATGGTACGTCTGGCGAACGCGCCGCCGGAGATCGAAGTGCATTATCTGAAAACTACATTTCCGCCAACCGGTTTGGGCGAGCCGGCCTTGCCGCCCATTCTACCGGCGGTGTCGAACGCAATTTTCACGGCCACGGGGAAGCGAATCCGCGCGCTGCCGATCTCGAAGTCCGGTTTCAGTTGGGCGTGAAGGCTGGACTGGCGGCTTCCTGCCTGGCGGCCCTGGTGATTACGTCCGCGCCGGCGCAGGATGAGCGGCGCGTGGCGTCGCCCGACGGGAAACTGGAATTCCGGATATTCGTGACGCCGCAGGAGAGCGGCCTTTCGCGCCTGGCTTACGAGGTGGCGTACGCTGGCAAGCGCATCCTGGGAACCTCGCTGCTCGGGCTGACGATTCATAACCAGGAGCCGCTGTTGGGCGAGAACGACGGCTTAACCGCTTCACGCTCGGGGAGCGAAACCGGTCACAACTGGCTCGTGGCCGAGTACATGCAAAACGGCTCGATCGGCCGTCGCATCAACGTGGAGGCGCGGGTGTGGAACAACGGTATTGCGTTCCGCTACGTGATCCCGCGATCGACACCGCTGGCGGAGATTCTGATCGAGGACGAGGATACGGAATTCAGCTTTGCGCCGGACATAACCGACGTGTCGGCGATCCGGCCCGAGATGCACGCGGAATTTCCATTACTCCTGCGCCAGAGCGGAACGGGCTGGCTGGGAATTTACCAGGCGCAATCGGCCGGCTACCCGCAAGCTTTCCTGGTCTATTCCGCTCGCGCCGCGGTGGCCACCCAGTTGCCCGAAAAACCGGGCCAGCGCGGGGTGGCATTTGAGGGAGCCACGCCGCTGGTGTGTCCGTGGAGAATTGTGGTGATCGGCCACGACAGCGCCAGCCTGGAACAGTCGGGCATCGCCGGAGATCTGGGACGGTAAATCAGTTCTTCACTTCCACGATCAACGCTTCGAACGGCGTGTCACTCAGGTTGTCCACCTTTTGTTTGGAGGGTCCGTCCCAACTGAATTCACCCGCCTTGTGCTCGATGATCTTGGCCTGTCCCTCCGGCGTAGTCTCGCGCACGTTCTGATCCGTGCAATAGAAGGCCACGCGATTCAGGACATACTCGTGCATGGGCACGCTCTCGCGTGGACCCATCTTGACGCGAATGACCCGAACCTGGCTGTTCTCGAATTCCAGCTTGTAGTCCGCGGGATCGATCCGCAACGGATCAAGCAAAGCGCTCACCACCTTACGGGGATCACCCGGTTTCTTGATTCCGATGTCGAGGCCGCCCGGCCCCTGGGGCGCCTCGCTGGTGGTCGGGATCTCGGAGTAATGCATCCCGCTGGCCGGGCTCCATTTGACGTCGCCCGCCCGCCACTTCAGGTCCTCCGTGTGGCCGTCCACGTAATGGAGCAGTTCCCCGCCGGCACTCATATAGATCATCACGCGATTGTACCGGTGGACGTGCATCTTGGCGTGCGGCTCGTTGATGATCACCTGGTCGTTTTCGAAGGGCGGCTTTCTGGCGGCCTGTGAGTCCCCGGCGGTAACCTCGGGCGGAGATCCGGCTCCCAGATACTCGACGTGGGCGTACGACCCCAGCCGCGGTGTATAGGCGAGGTACCAGCCAACATGGACCGGGTCCTCGTAGATTACGATCTGATCGCCGGCCCACTTCCAGCGCGCGGCGATGTCGTAATCGAACCGGGCGATGTTCCAGTAGAAATTGCCGAACCATAAGCGTCCCGATGCGACCGAAAGCCATTCGGCAATCTCGGAAGGGACCTTGTCCACCGCCAGCGCGAATACATGTTGCGGTCCCAAACCGCCGGTGAAGCGTCCGTGCGCCCACGGGTGATCGAGGTGGTAATGCGGATCGTCGGCGCAGGTATCATGTCCCACCCATTTGTCGTTCTTGGCGTCCACGTGTGGAACATAGGGATGGCCTGGTTCGTCCACTGGAATGAAGCTCGCAGCCCTGGCGGCGGGCTGCCGACCCTGTGCGGGGGTCGAAGCTTGCACCGGCGTGCACGGGTCCTCTGGAGCGGGACCGCGAGCGGGGATGTGTCCACCGCCAACTGCCGCTGGCTGATTATTCAGCGCAAAGGCAGCCAGGCAAACTACGAACGATAGCCATGCACTCGTTTTCATCCTCGTGGCCTCCGACGGGCGCGGGCGCCGCGGCTACTTCGTCGCGGCTCCGGCGTTGCGGACCCACTTCTGCACGCGCAAATTTTTAATTTCAGCGACGTAGATGCTGCCTTCCGAATCGACGGCGATGTCGTGCGCGAAATCGAGTTTGCCCGGCGCCTTGCCAAAGGAGCTCAATACCCCCAGAACCTTGCCGTCCAGGCTCAGCTTCGAAATGCGGTTGTACATACCGTCGCACATGTAGATCGCGTTTTCCTTGGCGACGTAGTAGATCGCCCAGGGCTGACCCACGTCGGTCCACTTGGTGATGAACTTGCCTTCCGCATCGAAAACCTGCACGCGGGAGTTGGCCCGGTCGGCTACGTACACGATCCCCTTGGAGTCAACCGTAACCGCGTGCGGCAGGTTGAACTGGCCGTCCCCAGTGCCGTGGGTTCCCCAGTGCCGTACGTACTCGCCATCGGGATTGAACTCGATTATGCGCGCGTTTCCATAACCGTCGGAAACGTAAAAATAGTGATTGGGCAGGAACCAAAGGTTGGTCGGCCGGTTGAAACCCACGTGGCTTTCGTTGTTGCTGGCTATGCCCTGCCGGGTGCCGATCACCATCAGGCGGCGTCCCTCCCGGTTGAACTTGTGGAGGAGGTGGCCGTCAACGTCTATCAGCCAGATATTGCCATCCGGGTCTACGCGAATGCCGTGGGAGCCGGTGCCGTGATTGTTCGATGGCGTCATGCGAACCGTGTCCTCGCTCCACGATTGAATGAATTTGCCATTCTTGTCGAATTCCATGATGGGCCAAGCCCCACGGTTGGCTATCCACACGTTGTCCTGCTTGTCCACATCGACCCCCGAGGACTCGCCGAAGTTGTAGCCCTTCGGCAGGCTCGGCCAGTTGGCGACAAGGTGGTACGGTAATTGCGGGCCTGTCTGATGCTTCTGGGCGAGCTCTGCGGCCAGATCTGCCGGGACCCGGTCTGGATGAAGCGCCGCCTGCGTGGCTTGCCACGATGGCGGGGCCGCTGCTTGTTGCCCCACCGCGGGCGGCCTTGCCACCGGCGATGTGAACACAATCAAGAGTGTCAAAACGACGACGTAGAATCGAACTTTCATAAGCCACCTTCCATTACGCAAGATAAACGGACATTGCGCCTGCGCATGCGGACGGTTTACCATGCGGCGCTGTCCGGCGTCAACCCGGACGATTCGACTCGAGAACCTCTTCGCGGATCAGTAGCCGCGCTGCTTGTCCACGACGTTCATCAGCGGCAAGCCGCTCGAGTAACGCCGGACGTTTTCGGCCAGCAACCCCACCAGACGGCCCTGGCGTTTCGGCGCATAACCAGAGGTATGGCAAGTCATCAGCAGGTTGGGGCAATCCCAATATGCTCCAGTTGATGGATAAGGCTCGGGGTACACTACGTCCAGCCCCGCGCCGGCGATCCAGCCTTCCTTCAGTGCCCGGACCAGCGCCTTCTCGTCCACCAGCTCTCCGCGGGAGAGGTTGATGAAGTACGCCGTCTTCTTCATGGCCCGGAACACCTTCTCATTGAACATCGCAGAGGTTTCCTTGGTGAAGGGCGCCGCGCATACCACCACGTCCGATTGCGGGATCATCTCCATCAGCCAACCCGGCTCGCGAAGCGTGTCCACGAAGATCGGTTTGGCCATGGGTTTCGCATCCGTGGCCAGGATCCGCATGTTGAAGCCATAGTAGGCGCGCACAGCCGTGGCCGACCCCAGGCCGCCCAAGCCGACGACCCCCATGGTCATGCCATCGATCTCCACCAGGTTCCGCTCGGCATTCCAGATCCGCTTCTCGAACTGCGGAATGTAATACTTATTGAACCCGCGCGAAAGGCTCAATACCATCCCGATGGCCGTCTCCGAGATAGGCGGCGCAAAAATCCGCGCCGCGTTCGTCACCACCACGTTGCTCTTGATCAACTCCGGAAACAGCACGGTGTCGACGCCCCCTTCGGTGGCCTGGAGCCAGCGCAGGTTCTTCGCCTTCGCCAGCATCTCCGCGTTAATCGCGCCGAATACGACGTCGGCCTCGGGAAGCAGCTTGTTCAAATCGGCGGCGCCGGCTGGCACCGTGATCTGGATGTCTTTGCCTTGGGACTGGATCTGTTGAATCTCCGCCGCCGTGTAGGTGGGGGGAGGGACTACGTAAGAGGCCGCTGCCGTCACGATTCGGACCTGCTGGGGTGGCGGATCAAAGATCGCAATTCTATCCGAGTCAACCAGCCCGGGCACCGCTGGAGCGGCCGCTACGGCGGACAGGAACGATCGACGAGATACCGAATTATCGGTCATAATCTTCTCCTCTTCTGCGCATCGGTCGCGCCTTTCGGACTCATGACCGGCGAGGCCATAACCGGGCGGCCCACGAAGATCCCGGCGATACTTTAAAGCTCGGTTCTCCGCGGGTGCGACCTCCCATATAGTAACCGGGATAGACCCCCGGGAGCCACGGCAACGGCATAATCCATCGTGCGGGGATGGGCGCCTGGATATATACTGAGAAGATCCGAAATTCCAAAAATGGAAATTCCGGACAGCTCTTCTCATCGGAAATTCAAGGAGGCACAGTGAAAACCGACACTTCTCGTCGCAATTTCTTGGCCGCCGGTCTGGCTCTGCCGGCCGTCGGTCTGGCATCCACAACGTCCGGCCCCACTCCGGCTCCGCAGCAAGGGGCCTCGCCGCAAGGCAAGATCACATACCGCACGCTGGGCAAGACCGGCTTGAAGGTCTCCAGCGTCGGCTACGGCGCCATGATCACGTCCGACGCGACCGTGATTACCCGCGCCGTCGACATGGGCATCAACTACTTCGATACCTCCCGCGGATACTCGGGCGGCCAAAACGAGCGGATGGTAGGAATCGGGTTGGGAGCGAAACGGAAGGACGTCTTCATTTCGTCCAAGTGCGAGGCCAAGGACAAGGCCGGTTGTCTGGCGAATCTCGAAACCAGCCTCAAGGAGCTCAACACCGACCACCTGGACGTCTGGCTGCTGCATAAATACGACACTGCGGCCGAGATCTCCGACGAACTAGTCGACGCGCTGCGCACGGCCAAACAGCAGGGCAAGGCGCGGTTCATCGGCGTGAGCACGCACGGGCTCCCGGATGTCGTCGATCGCGTCATCCAGTGCAAGTTGGACGTGCTCCAGACGCTGTATAGCTTCGCCTCGCCGGCGACATACGGCCCGGCCATCGAGAAGCTTCACCAGGCCGGCGTGGGTGTAGTGGCCATGAAGGTCATGGCCAAGTCGGCGCCGCGCGGCCAGGTCGGCCCTGCAGGGGCGCTGGCTAAAGCCCCCAATTTCGCCCCGGCGGCGCTCAAGTGGGTCCTCAAGAATCCCTCCATAGACACCACCGTCCCAAGCATGACGGATATCGATCAACTGGAGCAGAACTTCAAGGTCATGGCGGAGAAATTCAGCGACGCCGACGCCAAGCTCCTGACCGCCCGTCTGGAGGAGATCACTCCTTATTTCTGCCGGATGTGCGGCGAGTGCGAGGGCCAGTGCCCCAAAGGTCTGCCGGTGTCCGATATGGTGCGTTTCGTCATGTACGCGGACGGCTACGGCCAGTTTGCCTTGGGCCGGGAGAACTTCCGGCGGTTGGCCGCCGAGCACCAGGAAGTGCGGTGCGGCGACTGCAAGGCTTGCGCGGTCCAGTGCCCGCATGGCGTCCACGTGGCGCAGAGGTTGATGCGCGCGCAGGAGTTGTTCGCGTAATCAGCCGGCATGGCGATGAAAAGGTATCGAGCAGTTTCATGGCTGGCGGCGGCCCTCTGGGTCGCCCTGGCTCTCTTGCCGGCGGCCGCGGCGGATATGACGGTTTATTTCGGCACCCATACGGCCGGTCCCGGCAAGGGTTTTTCGGTTTCTCATTTCGACACTGTAACGGGCGCGCTGAGCAAGCCTGAGTTCCTGTTGGAAACTCCCGCGCCCGCCTATTTCGTGATCGCGCCGGGCGGCCGCCGCCTGTACTCCTGCAACTCGACGGGATTCGTCAGCGCGTATTCGATCGATCCGGCCACCGCGCAACTGAAGCTCATCAGCCAGAAGTCGAGCGGCGGCGGGGACCCCAGTTACATCAGCCTCGACCGGACCGGCCACTATGTTCTCGTGGCCAACTTTGACAGCGGCAACGTTGCGGTATGGGCGCTCGATCCCGAAGGGGGCCTGGGAGAGCGCACCGCCTTTGTGCAGCACGCCGACAGTAACGCGGACCCGCAGCAGCGATTGCAGCCTCACGCGCACTCGATTCGGGTGGATCCCAGCAACCGCTTCGCCTTGGTGGGTGACACGGGGCTGGATAAGCTGTTCATCTACAAGTTCAACGTGAAGGACGGCTCGCTCTCGCCCAACGACCCGCCGTTCGTGAAAGCGGCTCCGGGAGCGAACCCACGGCACGTGGCGTTTCACCCCAACGGCCGCTGGCTTTACGTGCTGACGGAGGCGGGCAGCACCATCATGCTGTTTAACTGGGATACCAGGAGCGGTGCCCTGTCCGAAGTGGAGACGGTTTCGACCTTGCCGAAGGATTTCCAGGGCAAGAGCGCGTGCGCGGAGATGCAGGTGCATCCGAGCGGAAAGTTCGTGTACGCGTCGAATCGCGGGCGCGACAGTATCGCCGTCTTCTCGGTGGATGCAAAGACCGGGCGGCTGACACTGATCCAGGACGTTCCTTCCGGTGGTAAGACCCCGCGCAACTTCGACCTGGATCCCACCGCGCACTGGATGCTGGTGACGAATCACGACAGCAACACGGCGATGGTGTTCCGCATCGACCAGCAGACTGGCAAGCTGACGCCGACCGGGCAGCCGGTGGACGTGCCGTACCCATTCTGCCCGCGGTTCCTGGCGCGGTAATCGGCGCAAAGTCCGCGGGCCGGCGGCGCCCACGCCCTAAGACGTCGAAATCCTCGAATCCTTGTGCCCCGGCGCAGCCTCTCATCAAAGAGGGGGTATCGGTGTCATTACGGCCACCCCCGGAGGCAGCCATGAAGATAGGCCGTCGAGACTTTCTTCGCGCAACCGCCCTGGCTGGAGGCGGACTGCTTTTGGCCTGGTACCCTGATTCCCAGGCCCAAACTCAGGGGCCGGCACCGCAACCACCCCCCCCGCTCTCGCCCAATGCCTTCATCCGCGTCGCCCCGGACGGTTCTGTCACCATCATGGCCAAGAACCCCGAAGTCGGCCAGGGAGTCAGGACTTCATTGCCCATGCTCGTCGCCGAGGAGCTGGACGTGGATTGGAAAGACGTGAAAGTTGTTCAGGCCGATCTCGACGAGTCGAAATACGGGTCGCAGCGCGCCGGAGGAAGCACCTCGACGCCGCGCAATTGGGATCCGTTGCGGAGAGTGGGAGCGGCCGCCCGAGCCATGTTCGTCACCGCGGCTGCCGAAACCTGGAACGTTCCCGAATCGGAGCTTGCCACCGCATCCGGTAAGGTTATGCACCAGCGGACAAACCGCACGGCGAGCTACGGCGCGCTGGCGGCCAAAGCAGCGACGCTTACTCCTCCGGATCTCTCGAAAGTCAGGCTCAAGGACCCGAAGAACTATACCATCATCGGCAAGCCAATCCTCAGCGTCGATATCACCGACGTGGTGACCGGCAAACCCGTTTTCAGCATCGATACCACCCTGCCGGGGATGTTGTGGGCGGTGTATGCGAAGTGCCCGGTGTTCGCGGGCAAGGCAGTCGACGCCAATCTCGACGAAATCCAGGCGCTGCCGGGTGTCAGGCATGCGTTTATCATCGAAGGGACCAAGACTTTGGCAGGTCTGCACAGCGGTGTCGCGATTGTCGCCGATAGCTATTGGCAGGCGAACACGGCCAGGAAAAAGTTGAAAGTAACTTGGGACGAGGGCGAGACCGGCAAAGAATCGAGCGCCTGGTTCCAGCAGCGCGCCGAGGAGCTGTTCAAACAGCCACCCACGCTGGTGCTGCGCAGGGATGGCGATCCCGACAAAGCCATCCAGTCCGCTTCCAAGGTGGTGGAGAGCCGGTATTCCTTCCCGTTCCTTTCTCATGCGCAAATGGAGCCGACCAACTGCCTGGCGCATTACAAGGACGGCCAACTCGAACTGTGGACCCCCAGCCAGGCGCCCGGCCAGGGCCGTTCGGAGCTTGCCGCGCTGCTGGGCATTCCAGAGAGTGCCATCCAGGTGCACCTCATCAAAACCGGCGGCTGTTTCGGGCGCCGGCTCGACAATGACTACGCTCTCGAAACGGCCTTGATCTCCAAGACGATTGGAGCTCCGGTAAAGCTGATGTGGACCCGCGAAGACGATATGGGCCACGATCACTATCGGGCGGCCAACTTTCACTATCTGAAGGCCGGTCTGGACGCCTCCGGCAAGCTGATGGCTTGGAAAAACCACGTCGTGAGCTTCGGTGACGGCCGGCAATTCGGCCGCGCGGCGGGCGTGCCGACTCCCCAGTTTCCGGGCGGCTTCATTCCGGACTACGACATGTCGGCTTCCGTCATCGCTTCGGGCGTGCCGCTCGGACCGATGCGGGCTCCCGGCAACAATGGAATCACCTTCGTCTTTCAGTCTTTCATCGATGAACTGGCCCACGCCGCGGGCAAAGATCCCGTCGAATTCCGGCTCGAGCTTCTGCAAGCCACGCGTGTGAAATCGTCTAATTCGGACGATCCCGAGGTGGACGCCGAACGCACCATCGGGGTTCTGAAGATGGTCGCGGAAAAATCCGGCTGGAACCCGCGCCAGAAACCTCCAAAGGGAACCGGCCGTGGAGTCGCGGTCCTCGACAACCACGGCTTCGCCGCAACGGTCGCCGATGTTCGGGTGGATGCAGCCAACCAGGTGAGGGTCGATAAGATCTCGATCGTATTGGATGTGGGCAGCCAAATCGTCAACAGCAGCGCCGCCGTTAATATGGTCCAGGGTGGCACGATCGAGGGCATGAGCCAGATGCTCTGGGAGATCACGATCGCCAACGGTCGAGCGGTTCAGACCAATTTCCACCAGTACCCGCCGGTCCGCATGGCGCAAGCGCCTCCGCAAATTGAAGTACATTTCCTGAAGACCGACAACTCACCGTCCGGTTTGGGTGAGCCGATGCTTCCCCCGGTTCTGGCCGCGATCGCGAATGCGATCTTCGCGGCCACGGGCAAGCGGATTCGTACGTTACCGCTCGCTAAGAGCGGCTTTCAGTTCGCGTAGACGCCTGCGGACGCCAACCCGGAGTTCGGGATTCCCCAGCCACTTGAAATCTTCCTTCTCCGCGCACTATAGTAGGCGAATAAGAGGCGAATGGAAGATCTTCAGCAACAACTCGCCGCACTGCGCCGCCAGATAGCGCGCATCGACCGCAAATTCAGCGGTCAGCCCGCGGCCGGAGTCCCATCCACGGCTGCCCCGCTTCCCACGCGTTACTTCATAGAAGAACTCATGAGCGGCGAAGTGGTGCGCACGGCCCACGGCGAGCACTTCGAAACCGGGAAACTCTGGGAGCGCCACCGCCGCCATGGCAGCGTGGAAATCTCCGGCCTGACTGAACTACCCGAAGATCTGCTGGGGCCGCTTTCGGCCTCGGCGGTCGCGAGCGTGCCGCCTACCCGGTGGGCGTTCCTCGACACCGAGACTACGGGCCTGGCCGGCGGCACCGGAAGCTATGCTTTCCTGATCGGCGTCGGCTCCATCGAGCCAGCCGGTTTCCGCCTGCGCCAGTTTTTCATGCGCGATTACGGCGAAGAGGCTTCCCTGCTCTGGCGGCTGGCCGAATACCTGGCGCAATTCGACGTGCTCATCACTTACAACGGCAAGGCCTACGACCAGCCGCTGCTGGAGACCCGCTTCCGCATGGCGCGCCCTTACGGCGCCCCGCCGCACCCCTTCGACCGCATGACGCACCTGGATCTTCTGTTCGGCGCCCGCCGCCTGTGGAAGCTGCGCCTGGAAAGCTGCCGCCTGGTGGACTTGGAAAACCAGATTTTGGGCGTAGAGCGCGAGGGTGACCTGCCCGGCGAAATGATCCCCTACTGCTACTTCGAATATCTGCGCACCCATCAGGCGCTCAGGCTGGTCCCCATCTTCCACCACAACGCCATCGATATCCTTTCGCTGGCCTGCCTCACGGCCATCGTGCCGTTCGCCTTCCGCTCGCCCGAGCGCGCCAACCTGCTGCATGGCGCCGACCTCATCGGCCTGGCGCGCTGGATGGATCGCCAGGAGCGCCGCGAAGAGGCCCTCCGCCTGCTCCGCCGCGCGGTGGACCTGGGCCTGCCCGACCACCTCCTTTTCAAGACGCTCTGGGATATCGCGGGCCTGGAGAAGCGTCTGGGCCGCGAGGAAGCCGCGCTGGCTGCGGTCTCCGAGCTGGCCGCTTCGCGCAACCCGTTTCGGGCGCGCGCGCTGGAGCATCTCGCCAAGCATTACGAGCACCGCGAGCGCAATTGCGGCGTGGCCCTCGAAATGACGCGCGCCGCCTTGGCGGTCGAGGACACGCCGGACTTGCGCCGGCGCGAATCGCGCTTGGCGGCGCGCGTCAACCGGCCGCGCCCGGGCCGTTTGAAGCTGTAGACAGCTTCAGATGGTGCGCGTAAGTTTGCCGCCGCTCACCGAGATCGGCCCGTTATCGGTGGATACGCGAATGGTGCCGCTCGCACCGTTCCACTCGATGGTGCGCCGGCCCCGCCCGGCGCCCATGGAGGCACCCGCGCAGGCTTCCGCACGGCAATTGATGGGGCCGAGCCTGGCCTCGAGGCGCACTCCCGAGCGGAACTTATCGGGCAGGTTCAGCGATACCGGCCCGTTGACCGTGCCGGCTTCCAGGCCCGGGCCGTTCCACACATCGCCCGATAGTCTGAGCGAAATC
>Ga0326727_10004162_pt1 | contig 44204 bp, 42 predicted proteins | sample MB2enrmetagenome_FD_207643 | JGI IMG/M metagenome (GOLD analysis project Ga0326727, IMG submission 207643) | Lab enriched peat soil microbial communities from McLean, Ithaca, NY, United States - MB29MY | ecosystem: Environmental > Terrestrial > Soil > Wetlands > Peat | place: USA: New York... | reverse complement strand
ACTCAGCACCACCGGCAGCTTGCGGGGGAGTTTTGGGGAAGATCAGATCATCGTAGGCAAGGTCTCGCCGCTTCAAAACCTCCTTGTAGAGAAAGCGCAGGGCCGACATGCGCATCTCCACCGTGCCGGGGGCGAGCTTCTTTTCTTGCAGCAGGTGAAGCTGGAAGCGGCGGATCTCCTCCGCCCCCATTTTCTCCGGAGACTTACCGAAGTACTCTGCGAACTGCTTTACCGAGAGGATGTAGCCGCGGATCGTTTCCGACGCATAGTTGCGACGCTGGAGTTCCTCCAGCATTCTTCGACGTAGTGGGGTCACAGAAACCTCCTTTCTGTAACCCCAAAACTAACGCGATCGACCTGTCGCCTCCCGCACGAATCTAAGTCCGCCGCGCCAGCGGCTTAGTTCAAACGGCCTAGCCGCCGAGGTGGCCGCGGCGCCAGGGCTAATGATATTATTCCCCTGCGTGGAACTTGGGGCGGAAAAGTGGAACGCGAGACGGCGATTTGGACTATTCTGGATGGTGGGCTCCGTCGCTGCACGCTCGTTCGGGCGCAAACAAGAAGACCTTCTCCGTGCTCTCTGTGCCCTCACAAGCTTCAACACAGAGCGCAAAGCGCGGCTTGGCGGCTGCAACCAAAATCGGTGGACTGGCCCCTCACCCGTCCGTCCGCTGACGGACACCCTCTCCCCACGGGAGGGGGTAGGGAATACCCTTCCTTCTCCCTCGGGGAGAAGGTGGCCGAGGAACGAGGTCGGATGAGGGGTCTCGTAGCCCGAGGCATTACCAACAGGAAATGAGATACTCGCACATCGTCAAATCGGCCGCGAAACACCTTTGGTCGGGCTTCAAGCTGCCTTATATGGCGATGTTTGAAACCACCCTAATGTGCAATATGTTCTGTGAATATTGCATCTTTGGCGAAGAGGGCAAGTTCAATGACCTTCAGACGCGCGCCACGCGCGACCGCATCTTCAAGCGCATCGACGAGTTCTGCGAGATGGGCGTCTTCGCCCTCAGCTTTTCGGGCGGCGAACCCCTGTTGAATCCGAGCACCTGCGACTACATCGCCTACGCCGCGGACAAGGGCATGTGGACCTCCATGCCCACCAATGGCCTGCTCATCAAGAAATACGCTGACGGCGTGGCGCGGCTGGACATGCTGGAAGTCTCCATCGACTCGCTCAACCCGCAGCGGTTTGCCAAGCGCCGCGGCTTGGATGGCTTGGCGCGGATCCTCGACAACCTCGACTACGTGCTCACCAAACGCCGGCCCTTCACCACGCAGATCAATGCCGCGGTGAATATGGAAAACCTCTACGACCTTCCGGAACTGGCGGAATTTTGCAAACAACGCCACCTGGTGATGCACCCGGAGGCGGTCCACAACGTCATGCGCGACGGGGAATTGCTTCCTGACGCGGAGTTGCATGGCAAAGATCTTGATACCGTGGAATCGTTTTTGCGCGAACTCCGCATGTCTTACCCGAAAAACGTCCGCTTTTATACTCACTACTACGCCTTCTATCGCCAGGGCGGATTTGGGGTTAGGTTTCCCTGCCGGCATCCTTCCAAGCTCATCTCCATGAAGCCCGATGGCTCCATCCACTTGCCTTGCGCGTTCGTGACCCTGCACAAATCGCAGGCGCCTCTGCGGGAAATTTTCGCGTCGGAAGAGGCGAGGAAAATCATCGCCCAGGAGGCAACTTTGTGGGACTTCTGCAAGGGGTGTAAGATTGGCTGTCCTTATGAAGTGAGCGCCTTTACCAACAGCCCCATGCTGGCGCTCGAGTCGGGACTGAATTTTCTGCGGTTGCTTTGAGGTGGCGTAGCGCAGAAGGCAGAAGGCAGGAGGCGGAAGGGAGCCCTGCCACCGGCGGGGTCGGATTGAATAGCCTGTGACTCGCAATTTCGTCGGCCGTTTAGAATCAGAAGGTTGCCACTAAGTCACAGGCCAGAAGGCAGAAGGCAGAAGGCAGAAGACCCCTTCCTCGATGGGGTGGGTGCAGGGGCTTAGCATTTGCATTCGGGGGAGGATGCGAAGTGCTCTTGCCCATTGGTTCCCGGTAAATAGCCGGACAGCCACATTGTGGTGCGCAAACAAATTCAAACTCTACGTGTCCTTTGGGCCTTCTAAAGATTGAACACAGAGCACACGGAGGGCCTCTGCGGCCTCTGTATTATAAGGCCGTAAAATCTTGTTATTTTAGCAAGAGTTTTCGCGCACTCCGTGGGGGTCGCCGCGGCGACCGCTCGGCCAAGGGCGAACGCTGTTCGCCCCTACATTTTTGGTTGCGGCTCCGGCGCGCTATACTACTAAAGGCGAAAACTTATACAGCTCGCACAAATTTGTTGTCTCCGGAGCATATGCAGGAATCGAAATGCATCCTTTGTTTGGTGGCGGCTCTGCCGCGCTGTGTTGAATCTTTTCTGACCACGGAGGACACGGAGGCAAAGTAATTCCCCGCTTTCTGCCTACTGCCTTCTGCCTACTGCTTTCTTGTAGGCTGCGATCCGAATATGGCTCATATCTTCGTTGAAACCCTTGCCGCGCTTGGCCTGGCGCTGGGCCTGTGGTTCTGGTGGGCCTGCTCGGAGCCCTCTTCGACCTTCTTCCGCCCGGTGCTGACCCGAGGTCCGCAAGACGGCAAGCGTGTGTCCTTGACCTTCGATGACGGACCGGCGGAGCAGTTTACCGAGCAGGTTCTCGAAATTCTGCGCGAGCACCAAGTGCCCGCCACTTTTTTCGTTTGTGGAAGGAATGTGGAAAAACACCCCGACTTGCTTCGCCGTATCGTGGCCGAGGGGCATGAGGTTGGAAATCACACATATTCTCACTTGTTTCTTTACTTCAAGTCCCGACGGCGGATCGCCGAGGAGATCGATCGCACCCAGGCGATCATCGAGAAGACCGTTGGCTTCCGCCCTAACATTTTTCGGCCGCCTTATGGAGCACGCTGGTTTGGGCTGATACCAACTTTGCTGGAACGAGGCATGCACCTGATCCTATGGTCCGCGACCGGGTACGATTGGAAGAAAAATGTGCAGGGCATCACCGAGGCAGCATTGCGAGAATTGAAGCCCGGCGCCGTCATTTTGCTCCACGACGGGCGAGAAACGCGGCCCGCAGCCGAAATCGACCGCTCGCGCACCGTCTTGGCCTTGCCTGCTATTATCGCCGGAGCCCGCCAGCGAGGATATACCTTAACGCCTCTCAAGGACTTTTTGCCTTCCTCATAACCTCAAATGGCTGTGGCATATTGCATCAGGTTGAGACACTTCGCGATTCCCTCCCAATCTATAAATTATGCCTGTTATTTTAGGCATAAGTTAGAAACGCGATTCGTCTTGAGAAGGCACAATGATTAAGTTTTGGATCGATTCAGGCAAGAAGACCTCGTAATGTGGCATTTTGCTACATCCGAAAATTGGCATTCTTTACACTTCCCCCCTCCGCCATCCCATGGCATTTGTAAATTCTAATGAATTCAGTAGGTTAAAGATTCAGGCACGCTTTGGCTAAAGCCTTGCCTATGATTAGCGAGTGTTGAAGGGTTTGTCCACCATGAACAAGATCCTGATAGTTGATGACGATCAGGAAAGTCGCGACCTTCTTTGTGAGGTTCTGGAAGCTAACGGTTACGCTCCTCATGCGGTGGCCAATGGTTTGGCGGCGCGCGAGGTTCTGAGCCACGACGTCGAATACCGCATTGTCATCGCGGATCTGCAAATGCCACAAGAATCCGGTTTGGAACTCCTCCGTAACTTACGCCAGCAGAATTCCAAGCACGAGATCATCCTGATGTCTTCCTTCATGAGCGGCGCAGAAAAAAAAGCGGCGAAGGCGCTGGGCGCCCATGCCTTGCTCGAGAAACCCTTCCAGCTTTCAGAACTGTTGCAGACGGTGGCCGATCTCGCGGCGCAGAATTCAATCGGCATCTCTTCGTAAAGAAGTTAGTGGCTAAGGCTTGCATTCAATCTTTTCAAGACAAGGAGTAAAGATGGACGTTTCCCAGAAAGTAATTGAGATTATCGCGCGGGAGCAGCACTTGGATGTGACCAAGATCACGCTGGACTCGACCTTCGCGGAACTCGGCATTGATTCGCTGGACGGCGTGAATATCCTTTTCGCCTTGGAAGAAGAATTCAAGCTTGACATTCCCGACACGGTCGCCCAGAACATGAAGAGTGTCCGCCAGGTGGTGGACAGTCTCACCCGCGTGATCGAAGGCAAAGACGTGTCGGACCTGGTGGCCATGGCCAAGGGCGAACCTTCCGCCAGCGCCAGCTAATCCGCGGCAATCAAGGGGCCCATCGTGAGGAGAGTCGTCATTACCGGGATTGGAGTCTTTGCTTCCACCGGCAAAAATGCTGACTGCTTTTTTAAAGCTTTGGTGCAAGGGCGGTCGGCGATTCGTCGTATCCAGCAATTCGACCCTGCACTGCTGAGTGTGCAGATCGGTGCGGAAGTCCCCGATTATAATCCGCTCGACTATTTTCCGGCCAAGCGCCTCGATTTACTCGATCGCTTTAGCCAATTTGCCTTGCTGGCCGCCAAGGAAGCCATGGATTCCAGTGGCCTCCAACTGCGGGATGGGGAACGGCCGCGTTTTGGGGTGGTGACGGGCACCGGCATGGGTGGCGCCACCACGTTCGAATCTGGCTATTTCAAACTTTTCGCGGAGCAAGCAACGCGCCTGCATCCTTTTACCATCCCCAAGATCATGCACAACGCTGCCACCTCACAGATCTGCATGGAGTACGGCGCGCAGGGTCCGTCGTTCACCACCGCCACCGCTTGCTCTTCTTCCGGGCACGCCATCGGGGAAGCCTTCCACCTGATCAAATACGACATGGCCGACTGGATGTTAACGGGGGGGAGCGAAGCGCCGCTCACCTTTGGGATGATCCGCTCGTGGGAGTCGGTGCGCGTCCTGGCCATCGGCAACGGCGATCCCAGCAGGGCTTGCCGGCCCTTCTCCGCCGACCGCGAGGGCTTGGTGATGGGAGAGGGAGCGGCGATGCTCCTACTCGAGGAACTCGAGCACGCCCGGCGGCGCGGCGCCAGAATTTATGGGGAGATTGCGGGTTTCGGCATGAGTTCCGATGCCAGCCACATTACCCAGCCTTCGATTGACGGCCCGGCGCGCGCCGTGCGCATGGCGTTGGCGGAAGCTCGGGTCAATCCGGAAGAGGTGGACTATATCAATGCCCACGGCACCGGCACTCGCCTGAATGATGTCACGGAAACGCAGGTCATTAAAGAAGTGTTCAAAGATCACGCTCGCAAAGTGGCCATCAGCTCCACGAAATCGATGCACGGGCACGTGATGGGTTCGACGGGAGCCATCGAGATGGCAGTGACGGTTCAAGCCACCGACCAGGGAGTCATTCCCCCCACGGCAAATTACACGCAACCTGATCCTGAGTGCGATTTGGACTATGTGCCCAATCGAGCGCGGGAAAAGCCCGTGCACGTCGCGATATCCAACTCCTTTGCCTTCGGCGGGCTGAATGCGGTCTTGCTGGTTCGCCGATTTGAGTAGAGCGGGGATTCGGGATATAGTGAACGGGAAACTGGACGCGGGCATTTTAAGATTCTTCTATCCCCGTCCCCTTGGGGGAGAGCAGTAGACCGCAAGGCGGAGGGGGCCACACGTTTTGCAGGTCGTGGGGGCGAGGGGGCGACTCGGGACCGGTCAGATCAGTTGGACAGCTCTGGGGGTGGCGTTATCTGGAAATCGGAGTGAGAGTGAATCCCTGATCCCGAGTTCCGGGCCTAGGGTCCCGAATCCCGTGTCCCGTTTCTCGTGCCCCGACGAGGAGTTTCTCGATGATTCAGAAGCGGGTTTGCATTTTAACCCTCGGGGTGGGCGCAGGACACCTGCGCGCTTCCGAGGCAGTGCAACGCGCCCTCTACGACGGGAACGATCCCATTGAAGTGAAGGTGGTGGATGCCCTCGATTCCGCCCGCCGATGGTTCCATTGGCTCTATGTGGACCCGTATTGGTGGATGCTGCGGAACGCGCCCCGGCTGTGGCGAATGTTGTTTGAGCGCCGCCAGCGCAAACGGCATCGCGCCACGGCTCCCGTTTGGGTTTTTCGTCGCGGTTGCCTGGAGGTATTGCGCCAGGTCAAGAATTTCGCTCCCCAACTGGTGATTGTTACTGAAATTGGAGCGGCGGAAATCGCCGCGCTGGGACGCCGCGAAGGGTGGTTCAACGCACCCATTCTGGCGGTGCAAACTGACTTTCACACTGAGCCTCCCTGGGTTCAAGCGGAGATTGATGCCTATTGCGTGGGCAGCGAAGAAGCGCGCGGGCAACTGATCGGATGGGGAGTCTTGTCCAACCGGGTTTTGCTTTGCGGCATTCCCGTGGACACTGCCTTTGCTTTGCCCTTCGACAAGAAGGAATTGAAGCAAGCGCTTGGCCTGGACCCACGTCGGCCGGTGGTTCTGGCGATGGGGGGCGGAATGGGGCCAGTACCCCTCGACAGGGTAGTGGCAAGTCTCGAACTTTGCGACTCACCCATGCAGGTACTGGCGGTGGCCGGCCACGACCGCTCGCTTCGCCAGCGGCTGGAATCGCTGCGGGGGCGGGTGGCCATGGACGTCCACGTATTCGGCTGGACGGAGAATGTCCCCGAACTGATGGCGGTTTCCGATCTCTTGATTACCAAACCAGGAGGCCTCACCACGGCGGAAGCACTGGCGGCGGGATTGCCGATGATTCTGTCTCATCCCATCCCCGGGCCAGAGGAGCGCCACGTTCGCTACCTGGCACAAAAAGGGGTGGCTGTCCACGCGCAGTCTTTGAACGACATCCCGCGTTTGGCGTCACGCCTGCTCTCCTCCCCCGACGAACTCGGCGAAATCCGGCGTCGTGCCCGCGAATGGTCGCGCCCCGAAGCCGCGCACGCCATTGCCCAGGTGGCGCAGGCATTGCTGGAAAAGGCCAGGTATATCGATTTGCTCGCGACACCTGCCCAGCGGTCAGGGGAGTCAGCGTATTTAATGTAGAAGAAGGACGTCCTCAGTCCTTGGTCCTTTGTCTGTCCTCCGTTGATGCTCAGATGGTTCAGGTTTTTCTCAGAGACCTATTTGCTCCTCATGGCGCCGACGGCATCTGGGAACTGACAGCGGACAGATGACCCAGGACTAAGGACAAGGGATAAAGGACCAAGGACAGGACGATAGATGTACAATCAGGTTCGCAAACTTTTTGAACGCACGGTGATCGGCGATTCCGTGCCGGCGCTAATCCGCTGGGGCAAACGCGTTTCCCCCTCCATAATTCTGAAGATTCGGACGGATGCGTTTGTGGAAGTTGTGCAATATGCTGCGGAGCACCAGAAGTTCTTCGCGCGCAAATTGCGCGAACAGGGCATTGACCCCAAACGCGTCCGCCGTCCCGAGGACTTGGGTGACATCTTCACCACACCCGAGGACTTGCGCACGCTGCCCGCCGAGGATTTTCTGTGCCGCGAGCCCGAACTGGTGTTTGAGACCACCGGAACCTCCGGCGGCCCCAAGCGGGTGTACTTTTCTTACGAGGAATTGGATTTCGCCGCTCGATACGAAGCCGTGGCCTTGTATGAGAACGGCATTCGGCCCGGCGCGCGCGTGGTGTGCACGTTCGATGCGGGGTATTGGGTCAGCAGTTGGGTTACCTTCCTGGCCTGCAAACATCTGGGAGTATTTTGCTCCGCCATTGGAAAACCCCATCCCCGCGAGGTCTACTCGCGAATGGCCGTCTACCATTACGACGTTATTTCGGCGGACCCTACGTGGCTGGTCAGCTTCAGCGAGATTGCGGAGAAGGAAGGTACTTTTCCCCTGCGCCTGATTATGGCCGCAGGCGACCGCATGACCGATGTGTATCGCAACTACGTGGAGAGCGTTTGGAAGTGCCCCGTCCTTCTCGCCTACGGGTCCACCGAAGTGGGCGGGGCGGGCATGGAATGCGTGCGCAAAGACGGTTATCACCTGGATGACTTCAATATTTACTTCGAGATTCTCGATACGGATGGGAGCGGTTACGGCGAGTTGGTGGCCACCACGCTGACGCGCCGCACCATGCCTTTTATTCGCTATCGGGTTCACGATGTGACCCGCTTTATTGACGGACCCTGCCCCTGCGGCGCTCCGCTGCGGCGCATCGAGCGCATCCGCGGCCGCCGCGATGAGATGGTAGTGATGGGCGCCGGGAATATGTACCCGGAAATATTTGAGCGCATCTTGCACGACGTGACGGGCATTGCGGAGAATTGGCAGGTGGCCGTCCGCCAGGAAGGGCTGCACGACATCTTGGAATTTCGCCTGGAGCTGACCAATGGCGTCAGCTCCTCCGCCGTGGAAACCGCGGTTCAGGCGAACCTCAAGACCCTTTATCCCGATGTTTGGGCTAACCACACCTGCGGCATGTACCTACTCAGTTTCCGTTTTCTCCCTCCCGGCAGCATCGAACAAGGAAGGAAGCGGCGGCGGTTGATAGATGAGAGGGCGGCATAAATTATGAATTATAATTCATGAATTATGAAAAAAGGCAAGACCAAGATACGGTAGGCGATTTAGGCCCTTTCATAATTTATAATTCATAATTCAAAAAGCTTTCGTTGAAAGGACGTATCTTCAAATTATGAGTAGCCATTCACAGCCCGGCGAGGATTCGAAGGGTCCCGTCGTTTTCTGTGATTTTGACGGGACCGTCACGCAGCTTGACGTGACCGACCAGATTCTGGCGCAGCTTGCACATCCCTCCTGGCGTGAAATCGAGCGGGAGTGGATGCTGGGGATGATCGGCTCGCGCGAGTGCCTGGAGCGGCAGATCGCCTTAGTCAACGCCCCGGCCGAGGAACTTCATGCGGTCATTGATGCCGTTGCCATCGACGCAGAGTTCAAGGCCTTTTGCAAATTCGCGCGCCAGAAGCGGTTGCCGCTTTACCTCCTCAGCGACGGCTTCGATTACGTGATTCGCCGCGTCTTGAAGGGCGCCGGCGTCGAGCGGCATTTCCGCAGCGGTACAAACCTGTTTGCGAGCGCGCTACGCATGGAGGGCCGCCGGTTGGTGCTTTCCTTCCCGCATTCACCCGAACCCTGCGCGCACGGCTGCGCCACCTGCAAAGCGGCGCTCATCCGCCGCCTGCGGGAAGGCCGGCAGCCCGTCATCTTTGTGGGTGATGGCATGTCCGACCGTTTCGCCGTGGAGCTTGCCGACGTGGTGTTTGCCAAACGGCACTTGCTGGCGTACTGCCGGGAGAACAGCATCGCCTGCCATCCATTCGAGACTTTCAAGGACGTCCAGGTCATCCTTGAGAAGTTGCTGGCCCCCGCGCCCGCCCAGCGATACCGTCAGGCGGTTGCAGCCGTTTCGTAACCGCGACATTCGAACCTCGAAGATGGAAACTTGAAATTGGAAACTGGAAACTAGAAATCCGTGGCCATTTGGCGAGCTGGCAGGTAAATCTGATGTAGCGGCGGCTTTACCCCGCCAGTTCGATATTCTAGTTTCCAATTTCTAGTTTCCATTTTCCAATTTCGATTTTCTTGCCTTTGAAGGGAGGCCCTTTGGCCATCACTGATTCAACTTCCCGCACTGCCGAGCTGCTGGCTCTCGAGCGCGAGTACTGCTCGTTTGGCGACACGGTGCACTATCTTGAACCCCCGAAAATCTTCGCCGATTGCGAGGGCAGTCATCTTTACGACGAGCGAGGAACACCCTACCTCGATTTGCAGATGTGGTATTCGGCGGCGAGCTTTGGTTACAAGAACCGCCGCTTGAATGAGGCGCTGAAGCGGCAGGTGGATCGTCTGCCGCAGCTCGCCTGCCAGTACCTGCACTCGGAAAAGGTGGAGGTGGCGGCCCGCATCGCCCAGTACTGCGAAAAGAGTTTCGGCGTGAAGGGCCGTGTGCAGTTCAACGTGGGCGGCTCGCAGGCCATCGAGGACTCGCTCAAGCTGGTGCGCAATTACACCGGCAAGAACCTGATGTTTGCCTTCATGGGCGGCTATCACGGACGCACGCTGGGCGCTTCCGCCATCACTTCCAGCTATCGCTACCGGCGGCGTTACGGCCACTTCAGCGACCGCGGGCAGTTCATTTTTTACCCTTACTGTTATCGCTGCATTTATAACCTCAAGCCCGAGACCTGCAATCTTTATTGCCACGACCAGTTCGCGCAGCTCTTTGCCAACGAATACAACGGAGTGTGGGACGCCAAGGCGCGGTCCGCCGAGTTCGGCGCGTTTTATATCGAAGCGGTGCAGGGAACCGGCGGCTACGTGATTCCGCCCAAGGATTATTTCCGGCGCTTGCAGCAAACCTGCCGCGAACGTAAGATCTTGATTGTCGATGACGAAATTCAGATGGGCTTCTATCGCACCGGCAAATTCTGGGCCATTGAGAACTTCGGTATCACGCCCGACATCATTGTATTCGGCAAGGCGCTGACCAACGGTTTGAACCCTCTTTCCGGCATCTGGGCGCGCGAGGAATTGATCACGCCCGAACTTTTCCCACCAGGGTCTACGCACTCCACGTTCTCGTCCAACACGCTCGGCACCGCCGTGGCGCTCGAGACGCTGAAGATGCTGGAGGAGGAAGACTACGAGAAGCTGGTCAATGAAAAGGGGGCGTACTTCCTCGACGGCCTGCGCAAATTGCAGGGCCGCTATCCGGGGATCATCGGTCACGTGGATGGCCTGGGCCTCGCCCTGCGCCTGGAGGTCTGCAAGCCGGATGGCATTACCCCTGATCGCAACCTGACCGACCGGATTTTTGCGGAAGGGATCAAGGGAAACCTCCAGGCGGGCGGCCGCAAGTACGGGTTGGTGCTCGACGTGGGTGGCTATTATAAAAATGTCTTTACCATTGCACCGTCTTTCACCATCACCCGTGAAGAGATGGACTTGGGGTTCGATCTCTTGAATCAGCTCTTCCAACGCTGCGTTTGAGCTCGGGACAAGGGACATGGGGTACGCGACGGGCTTGTAAATGATAAATATCTACTTGGTTTACTCTTTTACCCTTTATCCTTCATACTTTATATTTACAAGGCGTCGGTAGTGTCTTAAACTTGCGTTGAAACCATCGAAAGAAATCTTGCTTCTGTGGGTGGCTCGCCTTAACCTTGAGGCATGAAAACCGAATCGAATCGCCAGAGTCTTGAAGCCCTCAAAAACATGCTCTCTGAAACCGACCTGCTTTTGTCCACCACCGCGCCACTTCCTGAGAATCGCACCACACGTTGCCGGGAATTGCTTAGCGATATGATGGCACTCGCCGATGACTTGCTCAAACAGGGGCAAGTATCGGGGGCCGTTGCCATGGGCCACAAGGGGGGAAGCACTACCGCCAAGCGCCACGGCTCGGAACACTTCCGCCAGATGGCAGCCGCTCGCAAGACGCATGCCGGTGGAAGACCGCGCAAGAAATCCCAATAGCCTCACCCTGAAAACATCTGTAAAATAAGCCCCTGAAAACGAAAAGCCCGGCGCGATGGCCGGGGCTCTTCGATGGGACTGGACACCTCATCGTAGTCCATCATCGCGCCCGGAATCAAGCGAGCAATGGACGATTTCCGCGATCACCTCAAGAAAACAATAGAGCGTGTGTCGGAACGGCTGGCACGCGACGCTGAGCGACAACGCGAACTCGAACATGAGCGCCGACTGGCTGCGATCCGCGCACAGTCTCGTGCCCTCGTTTGGACTGGCACGGCGGAGGAACTCATTGCAACCATCACAAAGTGGTATCAGTCCGGCAGGATCGTTGCTGAGAGCATACAGGATGCGCTACAGAAGGCATCTATTCACTTTCTCAGTCCAGAAGGGACTCTGGTTATACCACCGTCTGTAAAGGCCAGTGCAACGCCAGAATCGCCATCATTGAAGTCTTCGGAAGGGCGGAAAACTGGCACCGCCGAACGACCCAAGAAACAAGACCTCAGTAGGTACCTTGATACAGCTAGCCTGACAGACAAGCAGTACCAATGCGCCTCACTCAGATGGGAACACAGCCTTTCGGTTTCTGAGATTGCTCGACAGCTTCACATTAGCCGAAAGACGGTAACCCAGCACATTGAATATGCACAGAGAAAGATGCGCTTAGCAGGCTTGTATGAAAAGGTGAAAAAGGGACTATCCAAAGTCCGACTAGAAGAGTAGCACCTGCATACCCGCGCCCCCATACCCGCACCCTAGCAGACTTCGGTTGATAGATACCCGCAGTAGATTTTTATTCCCTTTGTTTTATTACGCTTAAAGTGACGCCATACCCCCACGCGGTCACTAAGGGTGGGGAGGCTACAATGCAGTGGATACGAGGACCACCAATCATAATCGGGATCGAAGGTGGGGAGGAAATGGGAATTTCCCCAATTCTCCCCAACTCTCCCATAGTCTTCCATCGTGACTGCGTTGATTATAGGCGGATGGTGCGTCTCTTCGCCCGTAACCTACTCATTTCAAGCCAAATAAAGTTACATTTTGATGCATTTTTCTCTTGACAAACAACAATAGATTGCTGTATATTCTTAAACATGATGAGCGACACAAACAACGACCTGACAATGACTTGCAAGGACTGCAATTTGGAGTGTCAACGCTTCGGAAAGCATCGCAACGGCTTGCGGCGCTTCCGCTGCCCGAACTGCAAGCGCACCTACACCGAGCCGCACACCAAGACCCTGGACGCCATGAACATCCCTTGGGACAAAGCCTTGCTCGCCGTCCGAATGCTCTTGGAAGGAAACTCGATTCGCAGCACAGAGAGAATTAGCGAACTCAACCGGAACACCATCATGCGCGTGTTGGTGCTGGCTGGCGAGAAGGCAGAGAAAGCCTCGGAAGCGATGATTCAGAACGTGCCCGTTCATGATGTCCAGTGCGATGAGATTTGGAGCTTCATCGCGAAAAAAGAGAAGCAGGTCAAGGCTGGCGATGACCCGACCTTCGGCGATGCCTACTGCTTCACAGGAATCGAACGCAACACCAAACTGATTTTGGCTTGGCACCTTGGACGCCGCACGAAGCGCGACACCGAGGCTTTCACTGAGAAACTGAACGCGGCCACGGCTGGAAATTTTCAAATCACCACGGACGGTTTTGCAGCGTATCGCGATGCGGTTAGCCTAAGCCTCGGAACTCGCGTTGACTTCGCGCAACTCATCAAGGTCTACGCATCCAGCCAAGAGGAAACCCGCTATTCACCCGCCGAAGTAGTTTCAACGGAGGTGGTCCCAGTCATCGGCAATCCCAACCCTGAGAAGATTTGCACCAGCCACGTTGAGCGCCAAAACCTCACCATGCGAATGCAGATTCGCCGATTTACCCGGCTGACGAACGCTTTCAGCAAGAAGTGGGAAAACCACTACGCGGCGCTCGCTCTGTACTTCGCCTATTACAACTTCGTGAGAATCCACCAGACTTTGCGCGTTACCCCCGCCATGGAAGCTGGCCTCACAGATCACGTGTGGACTTTGGGAGAATTGCTCGGTAAAATCGGACGCTAAATGAACGACTCAGCGCCCGACGTATCGACTCAGATTATCTACTGCGGGGATTGCCTCCAGCAGTTGCCCCGCCTTCCCGATGCCTCGATAGACCTCATCTATATTGACCCGCCGTTCAATTCAAACCGCAATTACGAAGTCTTTTGGGGAGAGACGAAGGAGAAGCGGGGATTCGAGGACCGGCACGCTTCGACAGCCGCATACATTGATTTCATGCGGCCCCGATGCGTGCAACTAGCGCGTGTGCTCAAGCCCACAGGAAGCTTTTATTACCATTGCGACTGGCACGCTTCGCATTACGTTAAGGTGATGCTCGACCAGATTTTCGGAGAGAACAATTTCCAAAATGAGATTGTCTGGAAACGGAGCACAGCCCACAGTGACGCGAAACAGGGCAGCAAGCACTTCGGTCGCTTGCATGATGTCTTGTTGTTTTATACGGGCGGATCTGAAAATTACCCATGGAATGAGCAATATCTTCCGTTGGCACAAGCCTACGTCGATTCCCACTACGCAAACAGAGACGCGGATGGTCGCCGGTACATGTGGGATAACCTAACCGGCCCTGGGGGCGCAGCAAAGGGAAACGCATATTATGAAGTACTGGGTGTAGAAGGTTTCTGGCGGTACAGCCGCGAAAAGATGGCCGAATTAATTAAAGAAGGCCGGGTTGCAATTCCGCCAAAAGGGAAAACACCGCGCCTGAAAAGATATCTAGATCAGTCGAAGGGAGTCCCATTGCAGAGCGTTTGGGATGATTTATCCCCTGTGAATTCGCAAGCAAAAGAATCTCTGGGATACCCAACCCAAAAGCCGCTTGGCCTATTGGAACGCATAATCAAAACCAGCAGTAATCCCGGCCAAACGGTTTTGGATGCCTTCTGCGGATGCGGAACGGCCTTAGTGTCGGCTCAGAATCTTGGCCGCAAGTGGATTGGAATTGACGTATCCCCGACCGCTTGCCGTGTGATGGCGAAGAGGCTCGTCAAGGATTGCCGATTGACGGAAGGTAAGGATTTCTCCGTCCGTGATCTCCCGTGGTCAGAAGCGCAGTTACGGAAGATTCCGCCGTTCGAGTTCGAGAATTGGGCTATAATCGCGCTAGGCGGCATCAAGAACAAGGTGCAAGTGGGAGACATGGGCATCGACGGCAGAATCTACCCGGCACACTCCATGCCGACGAAGAGAGCGGATGAGCTGGGCTTCATGGATGTGTGGTACCCGATTCAGGTCAAACAAAAAGACAAGGCGGGAAGACCAGATATAGACTCATTCGAAGCGGTAATGCAGAGAGAAAACCGCACCAAGGGATTCTTTGTTTCGTTCGATTTCACGCAGGATGCTCTCGCAGAGATTGGTTCATTCTTTAAGAAACAGGGACGGGTGATCGTGCCTTTGACCGTCCATGACATTTTGGAGGAAGAAATAGCGGCGAAACTCGCATAACAACTAGACCTGTTCGGGAATCCGCTTTTAGCGTGGGCGCGCTGGCAGCGTTTTCGCCGTTCGCAGGGGAAGTGTTCCCTTACCTAGGCTCAGTATATTCTGAACGAGCCGGAAAGGGAACTATGTTCGGGGATTTCCCCCTCCCGGAATTGTGGCCTCCAACAAATAGGAGTTGCGACGCAATGACCGCGACTGTAAGAATCCAAACTGTCGAGGGCTTAGTTTTTGCGGCGGATGGAAGGGCACGCGATGAACAACTCAAAGAAGTCAAAAATGATTGTCAGAAAATCTTTCCGATTCATGGCAGTCCCATCGCATACGCAGTGTACGGAATGGCAGGTATCGGCAACGAGGGAACCCCCGACATTATCGTCGATGTCTGTCAGGAATTAGCAAATTTCAATCGAGACCAGAAGCGCAACATTTCTGACTTAGTTGCCTATGGCAACAAAATGACACTCCCGGTTTATCGCTCGCTGTTGAAGGCCAAAAATAGTGGGCTGCTGGAAAAGTACCCTGGAGATTTAGAGCCAGGCCAACGTGACCCTACTGTCTTCCACGTTTGGTTACTCGGTTACGCCAACGGTATGCCGATAGAGGTAGACGTCAGGTTGTCTCATCGTAATCAGCGTCTTTACAAGCCTGTTGCCATCAAGCAGCAACTTTGGCTGGGCTATCCCCCAAAAACTCTAGGTTCAGGGGAAGTACATAATCTCCTGTACCGCTCCGATGATGAGAGGTTAGCACGATTTAGAAGAGCCATGCCGTCAAGGCAGGAAGATTTGACCATCCTAGAAGCAGTCGAGGTAGCCGCGAATTATATAAAGGCGTGTGATAGCGATGAAGGGAGAGAAGTGGACCCGAGATTATGTCCCGGAATTGGTGGGCGAATCCACATAGCTACCATAACCCCACTCTCAGGCTTCCAATGGGCTAAGGGATATGAACCCACATGAGGCGATTCCCATGCCCCATTTTCTTCCATCAACGCAACTTTAAGACACTACCAAGGCGTCCCGTTGCTTGACGGAGACAAGGAAACCTGCCACATTGAAACGACATCCAATGGTCTTGAATGCTCAAAACCTTACGTGGGGCGAGACCCGAGACCCGAATCCCGAATCCCGTGTCCCGTATCTCGTGTCCCAGGTCCCGAATTATGAGGTGAACATGAAACGAACGCTTCTCTCGCTTCTGGTTGTGATAGTGCTGGCGGGGATTCCCCAGAAAGGCGCCGGCCAAGATTTTGTCACTACGGCCATGTCCGGGCTCCCGACCCAGACCATGCGCATTGAATATTCCAGCCCCTCCAAGCTGCGCAAGCTTCCCAATTATCAAAGTCTAAGGGCAAAATTCTTGGGACCGCGCTTGCAGCAGCTTGAGGCGACGTTGGACCAGATCGGCATCCGCGAGGACGACATCGACGATTTGATGATCGGGTGGAAGCCTGGCGATAAGGAAATGGATCTTTACGGTTACGCCTCCGGCCATTTTGACAAGGCGCAGGTGGCGAGTCACGCTGCTGCACAAGGCCTCACGCCGACACCCATTTCCGGACAGCAGGCCTACTGCCTGACGGCGGGAGTGGCGGGAACCTGCATCGTCATTCTGGAGAATTCCCTCGGGGCTTTCGGGCCGCTCTCGTCCGTGACGGCGGAACTGGAGGTGCACGAAGGGCAGACGCCGAACTTGAATTCGGACACACGTTTCACCAGCCTGATCGGCGACGTTAATAAGGACGCGCCCATATGGGGGATCGCTCTAGGCGGGGCCGTGGCTGATTGGTTCGGTGGATGGCTATCATCCCAAAACAATTTGAAGTTGGATTGGGGCCAGGTTTTCCAGAAGGTGGATTCCCTGACCTACTCGATTAATGCGACGGACCAGGTCAATCTCGACCTAAAACTCAATTGCGCGACGCCGGAGGATGCGGCCACCCTCCGGCAGGTCTTGGACGGCCTGAAGATGGCTCAACAGCTTGCCTGGTCGGCACAGAATCCCGGCCGCCCGAACCCGTACACATCCATGAATGTTGACGTACATGAAAAGCAGATTGGCCTTCAAATCACCATGGCGTATTCGGAGTTGACACTTGCCGGCGGCGTTGGCACGCCCCAGAATTAGATTTTTGTTAGAGCCCGTCCACCTTACGCTGCCTATATTTTATCGATAGTCTTCGCCCGCATTTTCGGCCCGCGGGCGAAGACATCGTTGCCGACGGTGTGCCCCAAATCTTCCTTGGAATGTCGCCCAAACCCAAACAAATATGCTAGAGCAAAAGATGAATTTGCGGGAGGGTTTTGCAGGGAAGAAGGGCGGGCGGTATGACATGCCAAGAAACCCCTAAGAAACGCTCTGTTGCCCACCATCAGGACCATAATCACCCCCTTAAAACCACCAAAAAACGAAAAAAAATGGTCAAAACATAAATAATTTCGTGGGCACATATCTGGTGGTGTCTTTCCACAAATACACTACATATTCCACAAATTTCCCTAAATAAGAGAAAAATGTGCATACAAAACAGGAAGAAACACATGAAACTAACAAAATACTTCTTGACAAGGAAAATGCGCCTATCGTATAAGCACAGCCAGCATGAAAGTCGGGTACGTCTTTTCACTTTCTTGATTGGGCAGCGAACACGGGCACGAATTCGGCGGAAGGTTATGAGCATGACAGAGACAAGAGAAGTCATGGACATCCGGGAAGCGTCGGAGTATCTTGGAGTGTCGCGGGAAACTCTCTATAAGTACGTATACGAAGAAAAGCTTCCAGCCTTCAAACTGGGTAACCGCTGGAAATTTAAGAAGACCGTCCTGGACCGCTGGATGGAGAAGCAAAGCGCGCAGTTCGAACAGCGAGCGGCTCGCAGGTTGCGCGCCACCGCTCGGTAGGGAGCATCGCCAATGTTTGGGTTAGGAAAAGACAAGAGCCTGGTGGGATTGGATATTGGGTCGAGCGCCGTCAAGGCGGTGGAATTGCGGAGGAAGGGCAGCTCCTATGAGCTCGTGAACCTGGGGATTGAGCCTCTGGGCCAGGATACGGTGGTGGATGGCGCCATCATGGATGCTCTCTCGGTATCTTCAGCCATCGAAAAAATCTTTGCGGATAATCGCATCAAGACCAAGAATGTGGCGACTTCTGTCTCCGGCCACTCGGTCATCGTCAAGCGCGTCACGGTAGGAGCCAACTCCGATGAAGAGCTTTATAGCGCTATCCCTTACGAGGCGCAGCAGCACATTCCCTTTGACATGACTGATGTAAACCTGAGCTACCAGTCTTTGGGTCCGGCCCCGGGCGGGAGCGGAACGGACGTCATGCTGGTGGCGGTAAAACGCGAAAAGATTCTAAATCACACCAACGTGCTGAGCCAAGCCGGTAAGATCCCGACGGTCGTCGACTACGATGGGTTCGCCGTTTACAACGCTTTCGAGGTGAACTATGACGTCCCCCCCGAAGAGATGGCGGCGCTGCTCAACATTGGCGCCAGCATCATGAACATCGTAATCGCGCGGGGTGGCAATCCTCTGTTCACGCGCGACGTCTCGGTGGGTGGTAACCAGTACACGGACACTCTCCAGAAAGAACTCGACTTGAGCTTCGAGGATGCGGAAAAGCTCAAGCAAGGATTGGAGGTTCCCAACGTGACGCAGGAGCAGAAACTTCCCCACCTGCGGTCGGTCACCGAAATCCTCACGCTGGAAATCCAGAAGACTTTCGATTTCTTCCGGCAAACCACCTCGACGGAGAACATCCAGCACATCTATGTTGCCGGCGGGACCGCCAAAATCGAGGGTCTCCTGGATCAGCTCAAAGCGGAGTTCAACATTCCCGTGGAGGCCATCAACCCCTTCCAAAAGGTAGCGGTGGATGGCAGGAAGTTTGATGTGGGTTACGTGGACGAAATCGCTCCCCGTATGAGCGTTGCGGTGGGGCTGGCTTTGAGGAGCTTTGACTAGCCATGATTAAGATCAACCTTCTAGGAGTCGCACCGCCTTCCGCCAAGATGCCGTCAGGGGGGGGACCGCCCGTGTCCCTGATCACCCAGGTGTTGATGTTTGTGGGTGCGCTGATTGTCAGCTTCGGGATCGTCGGCGTCCTTTATACGGTCTGGAACAACCAAATCACGAAATACCAGGGGGATCTGAAAAAGGAAAGGCTCCGGCAGACCGAGCTGGCTGCGGTGATGGCCCAGAATGAGAGATACCAGCAACGGCTGAGGGACCTCGAGACCCGCATCAATACCATTCAGACCTTGCAGAACAGCCGCATCGGTCCCGCCGAATTCATGAGCGCTTTGGGGGGCATCGTCAGTAAGACCAACGATCTTTATCTTTTCACAGTGTCTCCAACGGGTGAGCGGTACGAGTTCAAGGGGCAATCGGGCACGGTTGAGTCCATGGCGAATTTTATGGCCTTCCTGAAGAATTCCGGATCCTTTGATAACGTGCAGTTGGAGCAGTTCTATGAGGATGATGTAAGCGAACACGTGAATTACAAGTTCTCTCTGGGTTGCCAATATAAACCGCCCGCGGGAAATATCCCCGCGGCGGGAGGTGCAGCAGCGGGTCCCGGTGGGCCGCAAGGTGCACCTACGCAAGCTCAGGGCGCAAAGGGTCGTTCGTAGGAGAGGGTAAAGAAGATGGCCAAGACCTTCAATGATCTTCCGGCTCCCATTCAGGGAGTCATTTTGGTGGCGGTGGCACTTGCCCTGGCGGGCGGCACGTTCTGGTACTTCGTCTTGCCCTTGAGTGACAAGAGGGATAGTTTGCAAAAAGAAGTGGCCAAACTCAAGGCGGAGAACGACAAGAACGAAGCGTTCAAGCAACAACAGACAGAATATGTGAATCGCATCAAGCAATTGGAAAGCCAGTTGGAAACGCTCCGTTCCATTGTTCCCGACGATCAGGCCACCGATGAGTTCATGAAAACCGTTTTTGCCGACGGTGCAAGTACAGGCATCCACGTCCGGACCTTTATTCCTGGCCCCCAAGCGGTGAAGGAATTGTTTGTGGAAATGCCCTTCAACGTGCGCCTGGACGGAACCTATTACAATTTGCTCAGCTTTTTTGATCGGCTCGCGCATGAACAACGAATCATGAGTGTTTCGGGCCTCGCGCTCGGTACTCCGACGGGCGGAGGCATGGGGGCATACACCGTATCATCCAACGAAACGGTCGGGGCAAATTGTGTGCTGACCACTTATTACAATAAGCCTCTGACCGCCGCGCCACCTCCTAAAAAGAAATAGTGAGCAGGATGAGAACAATGGCTAAGCATAGGTTTGAACATAGTCGAAGGATGCAGGCAACGCGGCATCTGCTTTTGGCGGTTCTCGTTTTGGGTTTGGGGGTCTCGTCAAGTTGGGCAGGACAGCAATATGCAATGAGCTCCCCACCTAACGCCGAGGATATGCAGACCGCCGGTCAGCGGATGGCGAAGCCCACGGCGGCAAAGTCTGCCAAGACCCCAGGCCAACACAAAAGCACGACGGCAAGCTCCTCCAGTTCCACGTTGGCGGTGGGGAAGCGGGACCCTTTCAAGCTTCCTGAGGATCTTAGCGGGAAGGGGGGCGGTGGCGGGAACGTTATGGAAGGCGCGTCGCCGGGTGAGGTTTTACCGCCAGGGGAACGTGGCTTGCTTATATCGCAGTTGACGCTCGAGGGTGTTGTTCGGGAGCAAACTGACAACAAAATGATTGCCGTGGTCACCAACCAAACCAAAAGGGCCTATTTCCTGCACGAGAACCAATCGGTGTACAACGGCGTAGTCAGCAAGATCACGCCGGACGCAGTTTACTTCAAGGAGAACGTCCTCGACGTCGATGGCCGAGTGACGACCCGTGAAGTGGTGAAACGACTGAGTTCGGCTCCGGGAGAAGGAAGATGAGACGACAAGCGATTGTTCTGCTGACGATGACAGGGCTGATGCTGGGGATCGTCCCGACCCCCGGGAGCCGCGCATGGGCGGACTCGGAGGCGGCCACCTTGAGGTCGGTCACGCTATCCGCCAGCCCCACGAGCACGGAACTGGTTCTGCGTGTGGACGGAACTTATTCCTATAAAGCCGTCCTAGCCAGTCCCGACACCCTTTTCATCGACCTCACGGGCGCCAAAGCAGGAGCCCTTGCCCCCAGCCAACATTGGGTGAATCCGATGTTCTCTGGTTACAAGCTCCTGCCCTACAAGGATGCTTCCGGCCAGCCCGCCGTGCGTGTCCAGGTGGAGACGAAGCAAGCCGAACCCTTCGTTGTTCAAAAGCATGGGTCAAGACTGCTGTTGGTCTTTGAGCAAGGCCTTTCGACCCGTGCCGCGGCAGCACCTGCTCCAGTTGCCGTTCCTGAGGGAACCTCTGCTCGCCTCGCTCCTTCCGCACCCTCCAGTGGACCCCTGCTGGTCTCGAAGGTAACCCTCGATAAGCATGAGTCCGGCGAGACTTTTGTCGACATCGCCACTTCCCGGAACCCCAGCTATCACGTGATGACGTTACCCAACCCTGCCCGCCTGGTGGTTGATATCGAGGGCGCTGAGAATACTTCCCCCGCGAAGAGCTATGTAGCCGACACGGCGGTTCTGAAGTCGGTTCGCATCGGGCAATTCCGCGCCAAAGACCCATCAGTTGTGCGGGTAGTGGCGGTCTTGAACGGGAATCCTGCCTTTGACGTACACGCGACACCCGCGAGCGTTCGCATTGAGTTGCGTCCGCGCGGGGAGGTGAAGTCCGCACCTCTCGCTACCCAGAAGCCAGTTCCGCAAGCGACGCCAAGTGGACGCAACGCTGTTGAGAAGGCTGCTGTCCCACCTTCTCCCGTCACCGCCTCAAGAGTAACCGCTTCTGCCCCCACGACGGAAGTGATTGACCGGACACCCACGGCGGCGCCTAATCTTCGGGGGGAAACCGCTGACGCTGTGAAACCGGACGTTCAGAGCACGTTGCCCTCTGCCGCCAGTTCCCAACCGGCGGTGGCGGCTCCGCTTCCGCCTCCGGCCAGCTCTACACCGGAAGCACTCCGCGCCGAGCATGCTGCCCAAATGCTGACCCCAGGCAAGGATGCGTTACCCCAGGCAGCGCAGGGAACTCCTCCGGCCGCCCCCAGCACCATCCCCGCGGAAGTCAAACCCGTTTACACGGGCGAGCCAATCTCACTGAACTTAAAGGATGTTGACCTTAAAGACTTCTTCCGCTTGATTCATGAAATCAGCGGGCTGAACATTATCATCGATCCCAATGTGTCCGGCAGCGTCACTCTGGTGTTGGACTCCGTGCCTTGGGACCAGGCCCTGGACATCGTTCTGAAGAACAATCACTTGGGCAAGGTCCTAGAAGGCAACGTTTTGAGGATTGCGAGAGTAGAAACTCTGACGGCGGAGCAGGAGGGCCAATCGAAACTAGCCGATGCCCGCTTGGCCGCGGCCTCGCTGGTAACCGTCTTTAGACCCATCAATTACGCCAAGGCTTCTGATATCGCGGCCTTGCTCAAGACTTGGGCGGGCGGTGGTGCCCTCAGCAAACGTGGCACCGTGCTGGTGGATGCCCGCTCCAACACGCTGATCATTTCCGATGTGCAGTCGCAGATTCCCATCATCGAGAGCATCGTTACCAAGCTCGATAAGAAAGCGAAGCAGATTTCCATCGAAGCTCGAGTGGTGCTGGCTACCACAGACTTCGCTCGCACCCTGACTACAGCGCTGTCAGGTACGGGGACCAATGGGTCGGGTTCCTCAACCTTCGGATTAGCGACGGGCACCGGCTCCAGCATCACGCCGAACAATGCGGTTCCTAATGCGACTCCCCCGCTCAGCGGCCTGACCATCCCTTCGATCAGCAGTACGGGCTTTGGCAATATTGCCATTACCAACGCCTCGTCGCGTTACCTGATCAATGCGGTCATTTCGGCACAAGAGGAGCGCGACTTGGCGAAGACCATTTCCCGTCCTACCATCGTGACGCAGAACAATGTGCAAGCAATGGTCCAACAAGGTGTGCAAGTTCCCGTCCAGACTAGTATTAACAACACCGTTACCACTCAGTACTTCAACGCAACCTTGGAGCTCCAGGTTACGCCGCAAGTTACGGATGACAACAACATCTTTTTGGTCATCATGGTGAACAACGCCACCGTAGGCGCGGCGATTACGGACGCTGGCCCCGAAATCAACACCCAACAAGCCACCACTTCCGTGCTGGTTCCTGATGGCGGCACGGTGGTCTTCGGCGGCATTACGGTGACCAGCCGGAGCAAGGCTGCAACTTATGTGCCCTGGCTGGGAAGTATCCCCGTTCTGGGGCATTTGTTCAAAACGAGCAACGTTCAGGATACTGACCAGGAGTTGCTCTTCTTCGTATCGCCGAAGATACTTCCGGGCTAGTCTTTCCGCCGTGCCAGCGTACTCGGTCGATTGCGGATTTCAGGGAGGAGACCTTGGTCTCCTCCTTTTTGCTTCTGCCCATGTGCCCAGAGCAATCCTCTTCTCCATTCCGAGCGCGCCAAGAGCGGCTGCGAGCTCTGATGGAAACCCGCCGTCTTCGCCTGCTCCTGGTGACCCATTTGGTAAACGTTCGTTACTTGACAGGTTTCACCGGCAGCGCTGGCATCGTACTTGTGGGCATGCAGCAAGGAATCTTATGGGTTGATCCCCGTTATGCGCTCCAAGCGCAGGAGCAGGCTGAAGGCGTGGAGGTCATCGTAGAAAAGAAAGGAATCCTCAAGGGGGCAGCAAGCTGGTTCCGAAAGAATGGAGTGCGGGAGTCTACCTTCGAGGCCTCAAACCTTACCTGCGCGCAATTCGAGCAGCTCCGCCAGGAAGCCGGCCATAGCTTTCGGTTGAAACCCGTGGGAGATCTCATCGAGGAACTCCGCATAGTTAAGGACTGCGGTGAGATTGAGGCCATTCGCAGCGCCGGAAAAGTGACGGCGCAGGTTTACGCTGATGTGCTGCCGCATGTCCGGCCCGGTGTGATAGAACAGGACTTGGCGGCGGAAATTGAATATAGGATGCGTAAAGAGGGGGCGGAAGGCGCAGCTTTTGAGACGATAGTGGCTTCCGGGCCCCGCTCGGCCTACCCCCATGCCCGCCCTTCCTCTAAAGCACTGCAAGAAAGTGAGTTGGTTATCTTTGACCTCGGTGCTATAGTTAGCGGTTACGCCGCTGACATGACGCGGACGGTGTTTGTGGGTGAACCGAATCGTCGTGTTCGGAACATCTACTCCGCAGTTCTGAAAGCTCAAGCAGGAGCCGTCCAGGCGCTCCAGGACGCGACCCCAGCGGGGAAAATTGATTCCGCGGCGCGACGCGTCCTGGCAAAACACGGACTTGCCCGTTACTTTACGCACAGTACCGGCCATGGGGTGGGCATGGAGATTCACGAACGGCCGCGCCTGGGCAAAGGGGAAACCACCCGCCTGAGGTCCGGCTCGGTGGTTACAGTCGAGCCCGGGGTTTACCTGGAAGGGTTCGGCGGCATCCGCGTAGAGGATACGCTGCTCGTGGGGCCCGGGGGCCCCGAAGTCCTTACCCCGGCGTCCAAGGAAAATTGGATTGTCTAGGGGCAGGATTTTGGAAATCAGGATTTATTCAGGATCTAGGTTTAGGATCGCCAGAAGCTAGAGCTTAGGATTCGGAATCTATAATTAATAACTGATTCTATAGGCGGAACTTCGGACTAAATGCTGAACCCTATCGCCCAAATCCTAGCTCCTAAATCCTAGATCCTACTCTTAGGGGAGCAAACGAATGCCCGGTAAGAATTCCACACGCCACGTTCCTGATCCCAGGCGGGTCTGGAACCTGGACGACATCCAGGAGTTGCTCGACCTCCTGGCGAGGAAGGAAATCACCGAATTTGAAATGGAGCAGCAGGGGGTCAAGATTCGCGTCCGGCGCGGAAATTCCCACCCCGTCAACCTGGGAAACACCAACGGATATGTCATTGCTCCTGGGTCTGCGCCGGTTGCCGCCGCTCAGCCTCCGGCTCCCGTGAACTCCGTGGCGACGGCTCCTCCAATGCCCAACCCCGCTCTGGCGGGGCCCGAATCGACCGCGGATTCCACCGAGGGCCTTTTTACCATGAAGTCACCAATCGTGGGGACTTTCTACTCCGCGCCCGCTCCCAACGCGCCACCTTTTGTTAACGTCGGTGACACCGTGCAAGTCGGTCAAATCATTTGCATTATTGAAGCCATGAAGCTAATGAACGAACTGGAAGCAGAGGTAGCCGGTCAAATTGTCCGCGTCTTCGTCGAAAATGGCCAGCCCGTGGAGTACGGACAATCTCTATTTGCCATCGAACCGGCAAGGAAAAAATAGGATTTAGGATTCAGGACTTGGGATTCAGGGAATTGAGCAAACTTGTCACGAAACGAATGCATGGACAGGCATAAATTGCTCGCTGGTGTTTGATTTAGGGCCTTAGCTCCCAAATCCTAAATCCTTGATCCCTTGCATACTGCATGTTCAAAAAAATCCTGGTTGCCAACCGTGGGGAAATAGCTTTGCGGGTTATTTGCGCCTGCAAGGAACTGGGCATTCCTACTGTTGCCGTGTACTCGGAAGCCGACCGATATTCTCTGCACGTGCGTTTTGCTGATGAGGCGGTCTGCATCGGCCCGCCGCGCAGCGCCGACAGTTATCTAAACGTGGCCAGCATTATTTCCGCGGCAGAAATTACCGGGGCGGAAGCCATTCATCCCGGCTATGGCTTCCTGGCAGAGAGCGCCTATTTTGCCGATGTCTGCGAAGCTTCCAATCTCACCTTTATCGGCCCCCGCCCGGAAGTCATCAGCCTGATGGGCGACAAGAATCGAGCGCGCGCCAGAATGAAGGAGTTGGGCCTGCCGGTGTTGCCAGGCTCGGAAGTGGTCTCGTCGGAGGAAGCCGCCTTAAGGGAAGCGGAGCGCATCGGCTACCCTGTTATGGTCAAGGCCGCAGCGGGTGGCGGAGGCCGGGGAATGCGCATTGTGCCCTCAGCGGATGAACTCCCCCATCTTTTTCGAACCGCGCAGAATGAAGCGGCAGCGTCATTTGGAACGCCCGATATCTATCTGGAAAAATACATTACCTCTCCCCGGCACATTGAGTTTCAGGTTTTGGGCGATCAGCATGGGAGGGTGGTCCACCTGGGCGAGCGCGAGTGCACCATTCAGCGCCGTCATCAGAAGCTCGTAGAAGAATCCCCGTCCACTCAAATTGATGAGGAGACCCGCCTGCGCGTCGGCCATCAGATCATCCAGGCGCTCCAGGAGATAGGTTATACAAGCGCGGGCACGGTTGAGTTGCTGCGGGATGAGAAGCGGAATCTCTACTTTCTGGAAATGAACACGCGTATTCAGGTGGAGCATCCGGTAACGGAAATGGTGACGGGTTTGGACCTGGTCAAACATCAGATCCTGATTGCGGCAGGTGGGAATGTGCCTTTCGAGGGCGAAACTATAGGATTGCGGGGGCATGCCATCGAGTGCCGCATCTGCGCCGAAAATCCGCAGACCTTTGCTCCCTCCGCGGGGAAGGTAACCGCCTTCCACGAACCCGGTGGCACGGGCGTGCGGGTTGATACGGCTGCTTATGCCGAGTCGGTGATCCCGCCTTTCTACGATTCCCTCATCGCCAAGCTCGTTGTGCACGGCAAAGACCGCCAGGAGGCCATCCGCCGCATGAGCCGGGCTCTTGAAATGTTCATTATCGAGGGCATCTCAACTTCTGTCCCTGTGCACCAAAGGATTATGGCCGACCCTGACTTCCAGGCGGGGAATTTCGACACCCATTTCTTGAGTCGATTTGCCCGCAACGGCGACGTCTGATCGGGTCATCGGGCCATCGGGTCATCGAGTCATTGAAAAACAGGACCCGATGACCCGATGACTCAATGACCCAATAATTCGATGATCCGATGACCCGATCACCCGATTCTTTTGTACTTCCACGCCTCTATGCGATAATTGACCCTGCTCAGGTGGGCGACCGTCCCCCAGTTGAGGTGGCGGCGGCTCTGCTGGCGGCGGGTGTCCAGCTTATTCAACTTCGAGATAAGCATGCATCTTCCCGTGAACTCTACCAGAGTGCGCAGTGGTTAGCCGAGTATGTGCGCGCGGGGGGAGGAGTCTTCATCGTCAACGACCGTGCCGATGTCGCCCTCGCTGTGGATGCCGGCGGAGTGCATGTTGGGCAGGATGACTTGCCGGTCGAGTCCGCCCGCGCCCTTGTCGGTCCCGGAAAAATAATAGGTCATTCTACCCACGTTCTTGAGCAGGTGAGAGAGGCCGACCGTTCCACAGCGGATTACATTGCTTTCGGCCCCATCTTCCCAACAACCAGCAAGGAGAATTCGGACGCTGTAGTGGGCCTTGACGGTCTTCGTGAGGCGCGGAAGGCCACACGAAAGCCGCTGGTGGCCATCGGAGGAATAACCCTCGAAAACGCGCGTGCGGTGATCGAGGCCGGGGCAGATTCTATGGCGCTCATTCGCGGCTTGGTGGGCGCCCAGGACGTTCGCAAGCGCGCGGAAAAATTTCTCGAGCAGGTGGCCGAGGCAGTGAAGGGTAAAGGCTAAAGGGTAAAGGTTAAAAAGCCGAATCTCCATTCGCGACAAAAGAAGTTTTGAGCTTCCAAATCGAACCTCTTTTGCGCCGAATTGTTCATTCTTTCTTTACCCTTTATCCTTTACCCTTTAACCTCAGAACCCGACCTATATGGAAACATCCCCCACGAACGCCAATCCGCAAACTTCTGGACTCGTTTCGAGCCTTGGTCTTTTTGATTCCACAACCCTGGTCATGGGCTCGATGATTGGGTCGGGGGTTTTTATAGTCGCGGCTGAAGTCGGCCGCCAAGTTCATTGCCCGGGCCTATTTTTTCTCACTTGGATCGTCAGTGGACTCATGACCGTCATCGCAGCCATTAACTATGGTGAGCTGGCGGGTATGATGCCGCGGGCTGGCGGACAGTATGTCTACCTGCGGGAGGCCTTTGGCCCGCTCTTTGGCTTCCTTTACGGCTGGACGCTCTTCCTGGTCATTCAAACGGGAACCGTCGCGGCTGTGGCGGTAGCTTTCGGAAAATTCCTGGGCGTATTTGTTCCTTGGATTTCGGCCAAAACTACTCTCCTCAACCTCGGGACTCATGCGGTCTTCGGCCACCCCATTGCGTTTACAGTTTCATCGCAACAACTGGCAGCGATCCTGGTGGTGTTTTTCCTGAGTGTGCTGAACATCTTCGGGTTGCGGGTCGGCGCGGGCGTTCAGAATGTCTTTACGGTTCTAAAGGTCGCAGCGCTTCTGGGAATGGTGGCACTGGGCGTTTGGTGGGCATTTGGACATCCCGTACCGGCCTCCTCTGCGCGTGGATTCTGGCAGGGTGCGCATTGGAATATGGCCACATTGACGTTGATTTCCGTAGCGCTTGTGGGGCCCCTATTTTCGTCCGACGCATGGAACAACGTCACCTTTACGGGCAGTGAAGTGATCAATCCCAAGCGCAACCTGCCCCTGGCGCTCTTTCTCGGCACCACGACGGTGTGCGTCATCTATTTTGCTTGCAATTGGGCATATTACCGCGCTCTGCCCTTCTATGGCGTGCCGCAGGGCGGGCTGATGCAGCAGGGAATCCAATACGCGGCGGAGGACCGCGTGGCGACGGCAGCGGTTCAGGCCATGCTGGGGGGAAGGGGCGCGGGACTGATGGCCGTCGCCATCATGATTTCCACTTTCGGTTGCGCCAACGGATTGGTCCTGGCCGGCGCGCGCGTGTATTACGCCATGGCGAAGGACGGACTGTTCTTTTCCTCGGTAGGAAAGGTCCATTCCCAGTATCACACCCCTGCGGTTTCGCTCCTGGTCCAGGCGGTTTGGGCGGCGATTCTGACCCTCACGGGCAGTTACAACGAACTGCTGGAATATGTGATTTTTTCCGTGGTGCTTTTTTGTATTCTAACCATCGCGGGCATCTTCCGGCTGCGGTGGACGCGCCCGGAGGCAGCACGGCCTTATCGGGCCTGGGGTTACCCCGTCCTTCCTCTGCTTTACATCGGGTTCGCCACATTTGTAGAGGTGGCTTTGCTGACCCACAAAACATTGCGGAGTTTTGCCGGTTTGAGTATCGTCGCCCTGGGCATTCCCGTCTATTATTTCTGGCGAAGGCGTGGGGCAGAAGCGACGAGTGACAAGTGACGAGTGACGAGCGCATGTTGCACAGTTCGCTGTCCACAGATTGCCCGTCACTCACTGCTCATCACTCGTCACCCTTCACTCGTCATTGGAGGTTTTGATGCCGGGTTTGTGGCTGAAAAAAAGTCTTGAACTCTTGCGCGCGGAGGCAGCGGAATCGGAACATGGTTTACGGCGCACCCTGGGCCCGCTGGCGCTGATATCGCTGGGCATTGGCGCCATCGTGGGCGCCGGCATCTTCGTGCTGAGCGGCGTGGCTGCGCAACATACAGGGCCCGCCCTCGTACTTTCCGTGATTCTTTCCGGTGTGGGATGCGCTTTCGCCGGGCTCTGCTATGCCGAGTTTGCCGCCATGATTCCCGTGGCGGGAAGCGCTTACACCTATTCCTATGCCACGATCGGGGAATTCCTCGCCTGGATTATCGGCTGGGACTTGATCCTCGAATATGCGGTGGGCGCCACCACGGTTTCCATTGGCTGGTCAGGTTACTTCGTTTCCTTCCTGGAAAGAACCCTGCACATTCCCTTCCCGGCAGAGTTGAGCAAGAGTCCCTGGGAACAACCGATGCAGCTTCCCGGTGGCACGACGGTCCACACTCTTTTCAATGTGCCTGCCGCCTTCATCATCTTGCTGATTACGACCCTGCTCATCATTGGCATCCGCGAGTCCGCCAATTTCAACAACTTTATCGTGATGGTGAAAGTGGGCGTCGTCTTGCTGTTTATCCTTGTCGGCGCTCTCTATGTGAATCGGGCTAATTGGCATCCGTTTCTTCCGCCCAACCAGGGAGTCTTCGGCGATTTCGGTTTCTCGGGGGTGCTGCGCGGGGCAGGAATTATTTTCTTCGCCTACATTGGATTTGACGCTGTCTCCACGGCGGCGCAGGAGGCTCGGAACCCCGAGCGCGATATGCCCATTGGCATCCTCGGTTCCTTGGGGATTTGCACGGTTCTTTACATTGCAGTGGTCATGGTGCTGACGGGTTTGGTGCCATTCCGGCAACTCAATGTGGCTGATCCGCTGGCGATCGCCATCGACTCGACCCCTGCCCACGCCTGGCTTTCGCCGATTGTCAAGATTGGAGCGCTGCTCGGAACCACAGCAGTTATTTTGGTGATGATGTTGGGTCAAACGCGAGTGTTTTATTCCATGGCGCATGACGGCCTTCTCCCCACGGCTTTTGGCCGAATCCATGCCCGCTTCCGCACCCCCTATGCCAGCACGGCCCTGACGGGCGCTTGCGTGGCGGTGGCCGGTGGCCTGCTCCCCTTGCGGATCGTGGGCGAATTGGTGAGCATCGGAACCTTGCTCGCCTTCGTGATTGTCAGCGCGTCCGTGATGGTGATGCGCAAGCGCCACCCCGAGATTCGCCGCCCCTTCCGCACGCCCTGCGTGTGGCTCGTGGGTCCGCTGGCAATTGTCGTGTGCGGGGGACAAATGTTGGGCTTGCCGCGCGATACCTGGATTCGGCTGTTCGTGTGGATGGCCATCGGGCTGGTCATCTACTTCAGCTATAGCCGCCGGCAAAGTGTGCTTCGGATTGCGCAGAGGAAGCAAGATTCGGGACACGGGACACGGGATTAGGGACACGGGAAGCGGGTCACGTATTTCGTGACTTAGAGCCGGGGGACCCCAATTCGGAGACGGCCCCCGCATCTCTAATCCCGAATCCTGAAACCCGTATCCCGTGTCCCGAACCGATATGCTCACGAAAGGTTTCGAACTTCTACTCCAAGAGTACCGGACGCGCCGCCTGACGCGATTCACCGCGTGGGTCTTGGCATACGGCGCCGCCTTGGAAGTCGCGGACCGGTTCACGCGCGCTTCCGGCGGTGTCCCTGGACTTCTCTGGTTCGTTTTCTGGGTTTGCGCGCTGGTTTCCGGCGTCTACTACCTGATTCGCCTCGGGCAGTTCATCCGAACGCGTTTGCTCTGGCGACTCAACCGGCGCTTGGTGGTGGCCTACGTTTTCGTGGCTTTTGTCCCCATTCTTCTCATCCTTGCTCTAGTCGTGATCGGAGCTTACATCATCAATGGGCAATTCGCAGCCTACCTGGTGGTCCACAGGCTTCGCGATCACTTCGATGAAATCGAGCAAGTCAACCGCGTCGTGCTCCACGAGGCGCGATACGGCGGTGAAAAATCCCCGCCCGTCCTGCTGGAGAGGATTCAACGCTTCTACGTTACTGAGATGGTCGACTATACGAAGAGCTATCCAGGACTGGTAATTACCTTGCACCTGGGAAACGTGACGCGGTCGTTCTCCCTGGATGGCAAGCCCGCGGAAAACCCTGCCGTCGTACCGAGCTGGGTGAAAGGTCAGGAGTATGCAAATATCGTTGCCGACGGCGGCCAACTCGCCTTGCGATCTGTGGAGCGGATCGGGACCCCTGCCGGAGATTTGACGCTGGTGCTCTCACAGCCCTTCACTCCGGGCCTGTTGGACTTGGTGGGGGAGGGAATTGGTCCTGTGGACGTGGTACTGACCAAGCAAGTGGATTCGCGTGCCGCGGCTCGTGCAAAGGTCGTCTTTAACGCAGGATCCGAGGGAGCCTATGTCCCGGGAAACTCGATTCACTCCCAGTCCGTGAAGCTCCCGGATCCCACAAATATCTTCGATTTTTCAGTCTTTGGCGCCTCCTCGCTCAATCCGATTGTTTGGGCCGGGGACAAGGAGGAGAAAGCCGGCGCTCCTGCATTTGTTCTTGTGGACTCACGGATTTTCGCGCTGAACAGCCGCCTGTTGGCCACGTTGGGAGACTTTTCGGAGATTTATGTTTTTGCCTTTAAATTCGTGGCCATCATTTTTCTGCTCATCGAAGGCGCTGCCTTCCTGATCGGCGTCCGGATGACGCGCTCGATGACGCGCACCGTGGATACCCTTTACGATGCCACGGAGCGGGTAAAGGCGGGGGATTTTTCTTATCGCACGGATTTTCCTCCCCACGACCAGTTGACCGCCCTGGGCGAAGCATTTGACAGCATGACGGCCTCGGTGGAGCGGTTGATGCAGGAATCGCAGGAACGCTTGCGCTTGCAGAACGAGCTCGATATTGCCCGCGAGGTGCAGCGCCAACTCTTTCCGCAGTCGGTCCCCAGAGTGCCGGGCCTGGACCTTTACGGTGTCTGCAAGGCCGCGCGTTCGGTGAGCGGCGATTACTACGACTTCTTGAAATTGGATGAATACCGAGTGGGACTGGTTCTGGGGGATGTGAGCGGTAAGGGAATCTCCGCGGCGCTCTTGATGGCAGGCATTCAATCGGCCCTGCGCGCGCAGTTCTACAATGGCGCCGGAGGTGACATAAGTTCCACCCTCGCCCAGTTTTCAACTGCCCGCGTTGTCGATCGATTGAATCGCCAGATCTACGCGAACACGCCGCTGGAAAAATACGTGACATTTTTCTTCGCGGTCTACGACGCGCGAACCCGCAATCTTTCTTACACCAATGCCGGCCATCTGCCGCCCATTCTATTCCGGGATGGCAAGATTGAGCGCCTCCGCACCGGGGGCACCGTGGTGGGTTTGTTTCCTTCCGCCAAGTACGAGGTGGGAGAAATCCGTCTGGAACCGAACGATCTCCTGCTGGCTTATACGGATGGGATTACCGAGCCGGAGAATACTTACGGAGAAGAATTCGGGGAATCCCGCCTCCTCGAGGTGGCGCGGCGTATGCTGAGTGCTCCCTCGGAGGCTCTAGTGACGGAAATCTATCGGAGCGTGGACGAATGGACGGGGAGCCCGGAACTTCAGGATGACATGACCTTGGTTCTGGCGCGGGGGTGGTAGGCCGTGCCACGTGTCAGGCACTCGCAGGGGAAATAACCAGCTTCGCGCCCGTCAATCCCAGGTGGCGATCGGTGGACCAGCACGTAGAGAATCGGTGCTCGTTAATGATGACCAGCCCGTGAGCATCAGCCAGCGTGAGCGACTGGTCGCCCAACTTCTTGACCAGCCTGCTGGTCTTGGTCAATTCCTCATGATCGAAGGGCTGGATGGCAAGGACGGCGAGATCGTCAATGAAATTGAGAAACTGGATGGCCCGATTCCGGTCATAGCGCCGCAGAAACCAGCCATGTCCCTCGGCGATGACCAGCGCCGAGGTGACAAGCCGCGGCGGGCTGGAGAAGAGCCTGCGAAAAAGCGGATGGTAGCTGTCGGAACGGTCCAGAAAAGCAATGAGGGCGGAAGTGTCGACGTAAGCCTCAGCCTTTGTCGCCATAAACGATCTCATCAATCGACTGGCTGGAATGTGGGTTCTCCGACTCGACCAGTCCGGCATAGCGCATCCATTTCGGCTGGCCGGAAGGCGGCAGCACGCTTCGGAGCGCCCGCCGGACGTACTCCGCCACCGAGATTCCCAGCGCTGCGGCTTCCTTCTTGGCCAACTTGTAGTCGGACTCGGCGAGACTGACCTGAGTGCGAAGCATGTTATCACTCCTTCGTGATATGATAACACAATCGGGAGGTAGCGGGAAATCGTCGTTTTGTCTGCGACCGGTGCGACTGTAATCAACCTGGCCCACTACACTTCGCTTCGACTTCGCTTCAGTCGTTGCCACTACGATGGAACTCCGGTAGACTTTGGGGTTAATTCCTGCATCAAGGAGTTGATCTGTGGCTCTCCGCAATCGCGTTGCCCTGGTAACTGGAGCTTCGCGCGGAATTGGCAAGGAAATCGCCTTGGCGTTGGGGCGCACCGGCCTGCGTGTGGCCGTCGCCTTTCGCACGAATAAGTTAGGCGCTCAAAAGGTGGTGTCGGATTTGCGTGCGCTGGGAGCAGAGGGCCTGGCCTTCGCCACCGAGGTGACCGATCCTGCGCGGGTCAAAGAATTAATTGAGGCCGTCGCCAAACAATTCGGCCGGCTGGACGTCCTGGTCAACAACGTGGGCGACTTTGATTGGAAGCCGGTTATGGAATCGACCGTGGAAGCATGGAGCGGCATCATTGCGTCAAACCTCTACAGCGTTTTCTACACCACGAAGTTCGCCTTGCCCATCATGCGCCGGCAGCGTTGGGGACGCATTATCAACCTGGGCGCGGTGGGCGCGGAACGGGCGTTTGGGCAGGCCAAAATCTCCGCCTATTCCGCCGCCAAAGCCGGCATTGTGGCCTTCACGCGCTCGGTGGCGCTGGAGGAGGCGCGCAACGGGATTACCGCCAACGTGGTGAATCCGCCCGTGATCGACCAGAAAGAACTCTCCCTGGAGGAAGCGCAGCGCGTCACCGACGTGCGCTTTCCCGTGGGCCGGCCTGCCACCGGCCGTGACATCAGTGAAGCGGTGAAATTCTTTGCCTCGGAAGAGGCCGCCTTCATCACCGGCCAGGTGCTTAATGTGAGTGGGGGGTGGATGCTGTAAGGAGCAGTCAGGAGACAGGAGTCAGGAGTCAGAAGGCGGAAAACAGAAAGCAGAAGGCAGAACACCCCCCCTCCTTGTTAAGGAGGGATGCTCGAAGGGCTGGGTGGTTACTCCTGATTCCTGGCTTCTACCTCCTCTACCAACATGAAAATTCTCACTGCCAGCGAAATGCAACGGATTGACCGTCTGACCACGGAGCGGTACGGCGTTCCCAGCGTGACGCTAATGGAGAACGCCGGCCGGGGCGTGGTGGAGTTTCTCGAGGCGCGCCTGGCCCCCCTCGCGCAGCACCGCATCGTGATCCTGTGCGGGAAAGGCAATAACGGTGGTGATGGCTTGGTGGTGGCGCGGTTGCTTCGCGAGCGGGGACTCCGTCCGCACGTGCTGCTTTTCGCGGCCCCCACGGATTTGCTCGGAGACGCAGCGGCGAACTACGCGCGGCTTCTCCCCTCCGGCCCGCCGGACATCATTGCGGACCCCGTGACGTGGCAGCCCCTGGCTGCCTCTCTCTCCGACACAACCCTTTTTGTTGTTGCCTTGGTGGGGACGGGGCTGGCGAGACCGCTGGAAGGATTCTTGCTGGAAGTTGTGCGTGACATCAATACGAAATTCCCCGCTGCCAAAGTGCTGGCGGTGGATTTGCCCTCAGGAATTTCGTCGGATTCCGGCGAACTCATCGGCGAACACGTGCGCGCCGATTTCTGCGTCACCTTCACGGCCCCTAAGATTGCCCACGTCTTTCCGCCCGCCTGCGAACGCATGGGCGAGTGGGTGGTGAAACAGATTGGGACTCCCGCCGAGGCTTTGGAGAGCGACCCCAGCCTTACCCTGAATTACGCGTGCCGACAGGACGTAGCCTGGATCGGAGAGCCTAGGGCGGCGGATGCGAACAAGGGAAATTTCGGGCATGTGCTGGTCCTGGCCGGCTCGATGGGCAAGACGGGCGCCGCCGCCATGGCCGCGCGAGCCGCACTGCGGGCGGGCGCGGGCTTGGTGACGGTGGCCACCACCAAGAGCGCGCTGCCCATCGTTGCAACTTTGGGGATGGAGTTCATGACGGAGGCGCTGCCCGAGACCGAAGATGGCGCCATTTCCTTGCGCGCCCTGGAGGGCCAGCGTTTGGATAAGCTGGTGGCGGGGAAAACCGTGTTGGCGGTGGGGCCAGGGATCGGCGGAAATCCCGAGACCGCGGAGTTGGTGCGAACCGTCGTTAATAAGTACTCGCTGCCCTTAGTTCTGGATGCGGATGGCCTGAATGCCTTTGCGGGCCACATGGAATTTTTTCGCCAAGACGTCCGGCCCGCCGGCAGGACGGTCTTCACGCCTCACCCTGGCGAAATGGCGCGCCTGACCGGGGGGACCCCCAAGGGAATCCAAGCTCAGCGCGTGGCGGTGGCGCGCGAATTCTCTCGGCAATTTGGCGTCACCCTGGTGTTGAAGGGATTTCGAACCTTGATTGCCTCTCCGGACGGACAGATCGAGGTCAATCCCACGGGCAATCCCGGAATGGCCACGGGCGGGACGGGCGATGTTTTGACCGGTTTGCTGGCGGGACTCCTGGCACAATTTCCCACTCACCCGGTGGGCGAAGTTGCCACAGCTGCGGTATACTTGCATGGTTTGGCGGGCGACCTTGCCGCCGCACAACAGGGACAGCATTCCATGCTGGCAGGGGATCTTTTGGAAAAGATTCCGGCGGCCTATAAAGAAGTGACGATTGGTGATTGATGATTGGTGATTGAAAAGGCAACTAAGATTTCGGTTGTTCTCAATGAGCAATCATCAATCGGTAATTATCAATCACCAATCGCAAATCACCAATCACCAATGCTCAGTTCCCAAAAGGCCGTCATCAAGATCGCGGAGCGTGTGACTCACTCGCCAGAGGAAACCGTACTTTTGGGACGGGAAATAGCGATGCATCTTCAGCCGCCTTGCTTGGTGCTGCTGGAGGGTGATCTGGGCGCGGGCAAAACCACGCTGGTTAAAGGAATTGTCGCTGGCCTGGGCACGGCAAGCGAGGACGAGGTCACCAGCCCTTCATTTACTTTTGTGCACGAATACGGCTCCGGTGGCAAGGTCTATCACCTGGACCTTTACCGCGTCGAAGGCGCCCGCGACCTTGCCAGCCTGGGGTGGGAAGACCTATCAAGTCAGGCGGCGACCGTTCTGGTGGAATGGGGCGAGAAGCTTGGTGATAATCCCCCCATACCTTGTGTCAAAATCCGAATGGAGCATCTGGGAAGTGACGACCGTCGAATCCTCATTGAACGTGTGGAAGGGTAGCTTTCCAGCCCAAGCGTGTGCGTTTTTTGCACTCCTGGTGGCCGCCGTTGCCGCGGGGTGCGGTGGCGTTCCCAAGACCTACTACTACACTTTGCAAGTGCCTGCCGTTCCCGCGCCCGCCGATCCCCGGACGAACTACCTTCTGGGAGTGGAACGCTTCCGCGCACCGGAAGTCCTGCGTGATGATCGCATCGCTTATTATGTGTCCCCGACCCAGTTGAACTTCTATCAGTATCATCGCTGGGGCTCGGACCCTGCCTCGCTGCTCTCTGAGTTCACCGCCCAATGGCTGGATTCCAGCGGGGTCTTTGCGCAGGTGAAAATGCTTCCCGCGCGCGAGCCTGTGGACTACACGTTGGGGGGAAGCGTCACCAGCTTTGAGGAAGTCGATTCCGAAGGCGGCCCTAAGGCCCGCTTGGCCTTGGAGCTTTCGCTGGTCCGAACCAGCGATCATAAACTCGTGTGGACGGGCGAACGGCGCCTGGAAACGCCCCTTCCGGACCGCGGTGTCGAGGGTGTCGCTAGCGCATTGAATGCTTCTTGCGCCCAAGCTCTGCGTGACCTGGTCCCTGGCCTCATCACGCAGGTCGAGCAGGATTTCAAAGGAAGTGGCAAGTGACGAGTGGTGAGTGATGAGTTCGATTGCCGATTTTCGATAGACGATGGACGATTGACTAAAATGGAAAATCGGCCATTGACAATCGGCCATCGGCAATTGCCTGTCACTCGTCACTACCTTTCAAAGTGGAGAAAAGCTGATTATGCCAGAAAATGTAGGCCCCAGTCCGTGGGGCTTGATTGTGGGTTCGTCGAGCGGATTTGGCGCCGCCACCAGTTTGGAATTGGCGCGCTGCGGACTCAATATCCTGGGCGTGCATTTTGATCGCCGCTCGAACATGCCGCAGGTTGAACAGGTCATCGCGGGCATTCGTGAAACCGGCCGCGACGTCCTGTTCTTCAATATCAATGCTGCCGACCCCGCCAAAAGGACGGAAGCTTTGAACCAGATGCAGGAGCATTGGGAAAAGACCGGCGGCGAGCACTTCGTCAAGGTTTTCCTGCATTCCGTGGCCTTTGGTTCGCTGAAACCCTACCTGGGGGAATCCCTCGAGGAGGAATTAACGCAGCAGCAGATGGATATGACCGTGGATGTGATGGGGAACAACCTGGTCTATTGGGTGCAGGATCTTTTCCGCAGAAAAATGATCGCCCGAGGAAGCCGCATTTATGCCATGACCAGCGCCGGCGGGCACAGTGTGATTCCCAATTATGGCGCGGTTTCCGCCGCCAAGGCGGTCATGGAATCGCACATTCGCCAGCTTGCCTACGAGCTCATGCCTTATGGCATTACCGCCAACGCCATTCAGGCCGGCGTCACTATCACGCCCGGGTCCAGCAAGATTCCCGGAATCGAAAAGCTCGCGGAGTTTGCACGGCTGCGCAATCCCGGCGGGCGGCTGACCTCGCCCCAGGATGTTGCCGAGGCGATCGCCGCCCTGATGAGCGACAAGACCCACTGGATTACGGGAAATGTCATTCGCGTGGATGGCGGGGAAGATATCGTGACCTAAAGATTGGACAAGTTCGCAATGTGATGCTAAAATGGGTCACATTATGACCACTGCTACGGTGCGCGATTTGCGCTATCATTTCCCGGAGATTGAAGCCCGGCTGAGCAAGGGCGAAACGATCGAGATTCGAAAGCGGCGGAAGGTGATTGCGCGCTTGCACCCGGTCCGCCCGAAACCTAAGGCTTACCCTGATTTCGCTGCCCTTCGCAAACGGATTTTTGGTAATAAGATGGCGCCCCAGACTGGCACAGAACTCGTTTCCGAATTTAGGGGCGACTATTGACTGTCTATGCCGACACCGGGTTTCTGATTTCTCTTTACGGGGGAGATGCCAACTCGGCGGCGGCAACTGCGATGGTGCAGGGACAGCCGGTTTTCATCCTGACACCGCTGGGTGAGGCGGAGTTCCTAAACGCGGTTGAACTTCGGGTATTTCGCAAGCAATGGACAAGCAGCGAAGCTCGGCTCGTCAGCGAAAGATTCCTGCAACACGTGGGGGCCGGCGTTTTTCAGGTTGAACCTTTCAGTTCTGAAATTTGGAAAGAGGCGTTAAATCTCGCAGGCCGTCACACGGCGTCGCTGGGCATCAGGACGCTCGACCTTCTCCATGTCGCGACCGTCAAAGTCCTCAAAGCCGATGCTTTCTATACCTTTGATCAGCGGCAGCGCAAGCTGGCCAAGGCCGTCCATTTGCGTGTGGCGCCTGCCTGAAGCAAGCTATTGAGCCCATCAATCACCCGTCTCTTCCGCCTGAAGCCGCCCATTTGAAGTGAGCCACTCTTTCCAGCTCCGGGGCAATGCCGCGAGGCTGAGGATTCTCCGGATTTGATCCCGGGTAGCGCGCTTGCACCGATAAAGCTCGACGAATTCGGCAACCGTAACCTTCTCGGGCTCGCGAGAGGGAAGGGGATAAACCGGATCTCTCGCCTGCAAGGTGCCTTCGTGAAGCACGCGAAGATAGAAGCCGGTGCGCCCACTTTCCAAAAATGTTTTGGTAATACTCGGTGTCTCCAGTGCCAGCGCCAGTTTGAAGCAGGGGAGGCGCGGTTGGGTCACCACGAAGCGCGCCGTTCCGATCGCGAATTCATCCCCGATGGGCACTTCCTTCTCGGCGAGCCCTTCCACGGTTAAATTCTCACCGAAGGAGCCTGGCCCCAGGTCATCGCGCTGCAAGACTTTTTTCCAGTGCAGGATGTTCTCCCAGGGATAGAGGTAAACGGCCTTGTCGGGGCCACCATGGACGGAGAGGTCCGCCTGCCCGTCCCCTTGAAGGTTCAACTTGTTAACTACGACTGGCCCGGAAACCGGGATTTTGAATATTCCGGTTTCAATCTCCTTCCCGTGCACGCTCACGGCGCGCGGCAAGGAGACGTTGATGGAAATGAGTCTCATAGGCGAGTCTTCCATTATCAATGCCAGGAACCGCTCTTACTGACCACTGACCACTGATCACTGACAACTGACAGCTCCTAATGATAATCGAATTTTGACGAACCTCTCCGATTCCTATAGAATTAAGTGTTCGGTGTTCCTCCCCCGGATAAGGGCTGAGCCGAGAGACTGAAATGCCAATCAAAAGAGTGGTGCTAGCCAAACCGCGAGGATTCTGCGCCGGTGTCGAGCGCGCCATTGATGTTGTAGACATGGCGCTGGAGCTCTACGGCTCCCCGGTGTATGTGCGCAAGGAAATTGTCCACAACAAGTATGTCATCCGTTCCCTCGCCGCCAAGGGAGCGGTTTTTGTCGACGATCTCGACGAGGTTCCGGATGGGTCGGTGGCCATTTTCAGCGCCCACGGTGTCTCCCCGGCGGTCCGGGCCACCGCCGCGGCGAAGCACCTGAAGGTGATTGACGCCACTTGTCCGCTGGTGACCAAGGTTCATATGGAAGCGGTTCGTTATGCCCACGAGAATCGCTCGATCATCCTGGTGGGGCACGCCGGCCACGATGAAGTGGTCGGCACAATGGGGGAAGTCCCGGGGCAGATTCAACTGGTCGGTAGCATCGAAGAAGCGGAAAAAGTAAGGGTCCCGGATCCCGACCGCGTTGCCGTGACCACGCAAACCACCCTGGGCGTTGATGACGCCAACGTCATCATTGACGTCCTGCGCCGCCGATTCCCCAACTTGATTACCCCCACTAGCGACGACATCTGTTACGCCACCCAAAACCGGCAGACGGCGGTCAAGCTTCTGGCGGAGGAGGCCGACCTGGTTCTGGTTCTGGGTTCGGATAACAGTTCCAATTCCCGCCGCCTGCGCGAAGTCGCCGAGGGCGCCGGGGCAAAGGCCTTCCTCATCGATGATGCCACGGAGATTGACCCCGCGTGGTTAGAGGGCGTCGAATGCGTGGCCATCACGGCGGGAGCCTCCGCGCCGGAATATCTTGTTCAACAAGTCTTGGCCTATTTCCGCTCGCTGGGGGCCGAGGAAGTGGAAGAGGTCATGGCTATCGACGAAAAAGTGACCTTCCTCCTTCCCCCGGAACTCTCCCGCGAGATGAGCGCGCGCGGCTTGACCCAGATCGCGTGAAAAATTTCTCGCGGATTTTATCTGCTATTTCCCACCCAACACACGCACGACTGCGTCGAGTAGGTTGCGCTATTTGATTTTGACCAATACCACGCCATGCCTTGGAACATCCGCGGTGAAGGTGCCCGTGAACGTGCCCAGGTCTTTGGCGGCCCAGAGGTCGCGCACGGTGGCGGTTTTCTTCACGCCAACATCTTTGAATTTAACCGTGACGGGATTAACTCCCTCACCGCGGTTGAACAGGCCGACGGCCTTGCTTCCACCGGCGAGAGGCTTTACCCAAACTTCCAGCGGGCCTTCTTCTGAGACTCGGTGGCCCTGAATGCCGGCGGGGTCCTGATCCACGGCAATGACTTCGGGATTCGTCATAATGGCGAGGGAGGCTGGAGAGATCGTGGTCAAGTCGGCGCTCATCAGCAGAGGGGCAGCCAGCAAGCACCACAAGCTCATTTGCGTGCGATTCTCATCTTCGTTGATCTTCTTCAGGCCGACCAGCAGCATGTCCGGATCGTTCCAATGCCCGGGCCCGGCGAAGCGTTCAAGGCCGTCCTGCTGGAAGCCGACCAGTGATACCCGGTCGTATTTGTAATCCAGGTCGCCGGCGGTGCGCCACATGTTTCCACCCACGGAGGGCGCCCAGGTCCACACTTTTTGGAGCCCATACTGGCAGAGGCTATAGAGGATTGGCCGCCCCGTTCGTTTGAGGGCATCGGCCATTTTCTTGTAAGCGGCCTGCATTTCGGATTTGTAAACTCGCCCGGCGCTGCACCAATCGTATTTCAGGAAGTCCACTCCCCACGCGGCGTAAGTCTGCGCATCGAGCTCCTCATGGCCGTAGCTGCCTTGGCGGTGCCCGCACGTCAGTGGCCCCGGGGACGAATACAATCCGAACTTCAGGCCTTTGCTGTGGATGTATTCGCCCAGCGCTTTCATGTTGGGGAAGTTTTTGTCCCCGTGGATCACTCCCTGGGCGTCGCGCTCCCCCGCCCAGCCGTCATCGATGTTGACATACTCATATCCGAGTGCCTTCATGCCGTTATTAACCATCGTGTCGGCTTGCGCACGAATCATGGCGTCCGTCACCTGCATATAGTTGCCGTACCAACTGTTCCAGCCCATGGGCGGTTTTTGAGCAAGCCCATTACCTTGCGCGCGCAAAATTGCACTGGAAGAAAAAAGCACGATGAATACGAGGCATAACCTTAAGATCCCACGACCCGAACTCTGCTTCATGGAAACGCTCCTTTTCGAAGACTCGCTTCAAGGCGGACGCTGAAGGCCCTGACGATCCGGTGAGGAGGGTCTGCCTCTCAGCGCGTCGCAGGCCATCTTACTCCTGCGCGCGGAAGGTCAACAATCAAATCCCAAGTTCCAAAATGCGTGAGTAAGGCGTACACTGGCGCCTCTCCGAAGAAGGCCATGGCGAGCGCGATTGCACCAAAGCAAGTTGACGATGCCTCTGTGGCGAATCCTTGCTGGTCGCAAAGAGCACCGTGTCTGCCGTGCGGATGACGACAAATTGGAATACAATTATCGCGCGATTCTCGTGATACCATCGCCCGGGAGCGCAGGAGAGGCCGGGGAGAGCCCAGAGGGCAATTTTCTTAATCGAGGAGGTTATAGTGGCCAACATCGATCGCAGGGACTTTCTTAAGACTGGAAGCATTGCAACCGTGGGAACGTATTTTGCCGGATCGACCAAGACGCATTTGATGGCGGCGCCGGAGCCCGAGCCGGCCAAGCCCATCGCCGCGAACGACCATATTCAAATCGCCCTGATTGGAGCGGGTGGGCAGGGACAGGGTGATACGAGGCTGGCGGCGCAAGTTCCGGGCGTCAAGGTGGTGGCGGCGGCCGACTGTTACAACGGGTGTCTGGAACACGCAAAGGAATTGTGGGGGAAGGATATCCTGGCCACGCGCGACTACAACGAGATCCTAGCGCGCAAGGACATTGACGCGGTCATCATCGGCACTCCCGATCATTGGCACATGCAGGCGTCCGTGGACGCCATGAACGCGGGCAAAGACGTTTATTGCGAAAAGCCCATGATCCACGTCTATTCCGATGGGCCCAAAATCATTGACACCTGGCGCAAGACGAATCGGATTATGCAAATCGGCAGCCAGCGGGTGAGTTCGATCATTTACCTGAAGGCGAAAGAACTGCTCGCCTCGGGAGCCATCGGCAAGCTCAACATGGTGACCGTCTGGTACGACCGCAATTCGGCGATGGGCGCGTGGCAATACACGGTGCCCTACGATGCCTCGCCTGAAACCTGCGATTGGCCGCGCTGGCTCGGCACCGCACCTAAGATTCCCTTCAACCCCGAACACTTCTTCCAGTGGCGCAAGTGGAAGGCTTACGGCAGCGGCGTGGCGGGCGATTTGTTTGTCCACCTGTTCAGTGGCGTGCACCTGATCACCAATACCAACGGCCCCACGCGCGCCCTATCGACGGGCGGGCTGCGCTTTTGGAATGACGGCCGCGATGTGCCCGACGTGATGATGGCGCTGTACGATTACGCGCAGGGCTTCAACCTCAGCGTGCGCACCAACTTCGTCGATGGCGGATCGGAAAGTGAAGGGTTTGTCTTTACCGGCTCGGAAGGCTCCATGACCATCGCCGGCGACTCCGTCAGCCTCAGCCGCGTTCCGCGCGAGAAGGAGCCGGGCGTTCGAGTCAACCTGTTTTCAATGCCGATTCAGAGGCGCATGCTGGAAATCTATCACGAGAAATATCCCGTCACCTATCCCACTGGCCCCGTCCTGGAGGGTGAGGAACGGTACGTCGCTCCCAAGGGTTATAGCGACAGCTACCACCACATTAAGAATTGGATCGACGCCATCCGCAGCCGCGAACCGGTGCTCGAAGATCCCGTCTTCGGCTTCCGCGCCGCCGGAACTGCATTACTAAGCAACGTCAGCTACGAAACCGGCAAGCCCGCTCACTGGAATCCGGATGAAATGAAGCTGCTGTGAATTTTCGAACAATGTATGGGTTTAGAGGGGCCCTTGGGGGGGGGGGATTGTGGATAAACCATCATTCCCCGATAATAGGGGAAGTCGGCTGAAGGACGGCGCAGGGACAATTTGCCCGGAGCGAGGCAACTTGGCTAAGCGAGGGGACAAAATATCCGGACAGAGACGGCATGGCACGGGGGCAAAATGACCGGGCAGCGGGGACTCCAGATAGCAGGGAGTTGGCGTCAGACGGATCTTCCTCATGGTAATTAACTGAGACCGTTGTATGCAGGAGAGTTGCGCGATTTTCGGGGTCGAGTTGTAGTCATGTAATTGGAATATTTATCTTGACTTATTTGGTTTATGGCGATATAC
>Ga0326727_10004161_pt1 | contig 44212 bp, 49 predicted proteins | sample MB2enrmetagenome_FD_207643 | JGI IMG/M metagenome (GOLD analysis project Ga0326727, IMG submission 207643) | Lab enriched peat soil microbial communities from McLean, Ithaca, NY, United States - MB29MY | ecosystem: Environmental > Terrestrial > Soil > Wetlands > Peat | place: USA: New York... | reverse complement strand
GGTACCGGGTGAGACGTTCAAAAGCATAGGTTTCCGAGTAGTAATGATGAAGGGCGGGAACAACCTGAGGGTCTTCAAACAGTCGGTCTTCCAAGCTGCTGATGTCCCTCGCCCAGAGATTTGGGTCTAAGACGATGATGTGGTCCGTGTCTACCTGTCGGATTGCTCGAATTGAGGCTGCGTAAAAATCATTCAGCTTCTCCAGATCGTCCGTAACTGGTTCGCACAAGACGTTGTAACCAGCCACTGCCGGTTCGGCGCGGTAGCGCCTAGCAATCTCTTTCCACAGTGCTACACTTCGGTCCATGAATGTACGGTAATACCAGAAGTAAGCTTCGCCATAGGCGCTGCCTGCGTTTTGATCCCGGGCCTGAGCCCCTGCTGCGGCATGCAGGTCGAGCAGAACCCAAATGTTGTGCTTGCGGCAGATCGCGATTATATCGTCGAGCCGGCGAAATCCTGATTCCAGCCACTGTCCCGGAGCAAAATCTGATTCAAAGTGCCGATAATTGAAGGGGAGCCGCACGAAGGTAAATCCTTGCTCTGCTAGAAAAGCAATATCAGCCTCAGCGACATAGCTGTCCATGTACGCTCCGAAGAAGGCCTGGTACGCCTCCTCCCCTAAGATCTTTCGAAACTGCTCCCGAATTTTCCACTCGGTCCAGGGAAGACCGATCATGTAGTCCTCGATATCCATCCAACCGCCTAAGTTAAAACCGCGAAGACGTACCGGCCTGTCCCCCTCCACAATCCGTAAGCCCTTAGCTTTGAGGACGGGCCTCTGGCGATTGTTCTCCTCCGCTGCAACAAGTGATGTAGGTCCTAGAGTCGTTGCTGCCGCTAACGAGAGCGTCGATCCGAAAAAAGTTCTGCGATCCATTTGCACCCTCCGCCAACCATCAAATTCTGTGTACGATTACCCCCCCCACCAGAACAGCGCCGCACGCCTGGCTGTCTGAGTCATGCCTAGTACTTACCTGAATTAATAAGCGAACTTATTGTATGCTTTTCGGCATGAGCCGAAAAGCTATCGAGATCATCTTGACCCTCAATGAACGCGAACAATTGGAACGATGGAGCCGAGGGCACCAGACTCCTCGCGCCTTGGCGGAACGCGCCCAGATCGTTCTGTTGGCTGCGCAGGGTCTGCGCAACGATACCATTCGGGAACGATTGGGTTGTCGCCGCGCCCGCGTGGTCAAATGGCGGCGACGCTTTGCCGAAAAGCGTTGCGGAGGCTTGGCGGATGCGCCGCGCCCTGGGCAGCCGGTCAAGTACGGGGCGGAACTGGAAAAGCGCCTGTCGGCCCAACTGGACAGCCCGCCGCCACACGGCTACGGAACTTGGAACGGCCGGTTGCTGGCGCAGGCTTTGGGGGTATCGGCGGACTGGGTCTGGATGACCCTGCGGCAGCACGACATCAGCTTGCAACGCCGGCGTTCCTGGTGCATTTCCACCGACCCGGAGTTCACCCGCAAGGCGGCCGATATCGTGGGGCTGTACTTGCACCCTCCGGAAAACGCCGTGGTGTTGAGTGTCGATGAAAAGCCGCATATTCAGGCTCTGGAACGGGCCCAGGGCTGGCTGCGGCTGCCCGACGGCAAGGCCCTCACGGGCTTTAATCATGAATACAAGCGACATGGCACGTCCACGCTCCTCGCCGCTCTGGAGGTGGCCAGCGGACAGGTGAAGGCAGGACATTTCCAACGCCGTCGCCGCCGCGATTTTCTGGCTTTCATGAACGAAGTCGTGGCCGCCTACCCGCAACGCCCGTTGCACGTGATTGTGGACAACCTCAATACGCATAAACCCAAGCAGGACCGCTGGCTGCGCCAACATCCGCAGGTGCATCTGCATTTCACCCCCACGCACGCCTCGTGGCTCAACCAAGTGGAAGTCTGGTTCAGCCTGCTGGCGCGGCAAGCGCTGCGCGGAGCCAGTTTCACCAGCGTCCGCCAACTCCGGGAGGCCATCGATGCGTTCATCGCGGCCTATAACCCCCAGGCCGTCCCCTTCGAGTGGACCAAGCGTGAGGTGCGGTCAGTGCAGCCAAAAGATAAGTACGCTTACTTAAGCAACTAAGTACTAGTCTCCTGTCCCAGTGATTCGTGATGTAAGTCCGTCTGCTGGGGGCGGACAGGTACGTTGGGCGAAACGGGCGATACTGGCCAGGATTTGATCGGCCGTTTTCGTCCAGACGAAAGGCTTGGGATTTTCGTCGTGCACGTCGATGTACTCGCGGATGGCCGCTTCCAGTTCTTTTACACTTCGGAAGACGCCCCGCCGAATGCGCTGGTTGGTGATCTCGGCAAACCAGCGCTCCACCAGGTTGATCCAAGAGGCGTAGGTGGGCGTGAAATGGAGATGAAAGCGGGGACGTTTGGCGAACCAGTTCCGGATCAGGGCCGTCTTGTGGGTGCCGTAGTTGTCCATGATAATGTGCGCGTCCAGTGCGGCGGGCACCTGGGCCTCGATCGTATCCAAGAACTGGCGGAATTCCGCCGAGCGATGCCGACGGTGCAACTGGCCGATGACGCGGCGGGTTTTCAGTTCCAGCGCTGCAAACAGCGAGGTAGTCCCGTGGCGCTGGTAGTCGTGGGTGCGCCGCTCGGCCTGACCGGGCCGCATGGGCAGCAGCGGCTGGGTGCGGTCCAGCGCCTGAATCTGGCTCTTCTCGTCCACGCCGAAGACCAGGGCGTGATCGGGCGGGTTCAGATACAGGCCCACGATGTCACGTACTTTCTCGATGAGCAAAGGGTCGGGCGAGAGCTTGAAAGTTTCGGCGCGATGGGGCTGCAAACCGAAGGCGTGCCAAATGCGGCTGACGCTCATACGGCTCAGTCCGCTGGCCGCGGCCATGCCCCGCGTGCTCCAGTGCGTCGGGGCGTGCGGCGTGCTCTCCAGAGTGCGAATCACCACTTGCTCCACCTGCGCATCGCTGACCGTGCGCGGCGCTCCCGGTCGCGGCTCGTCATACAGTCCTTCCAGGCGCGACTTCAAGAATCGGGAACGCCACTTGTTGAACATGCCAGGCGAGCAGCGCAGTTGCTTCGCCACAACCTGGTTGGCAAGACCCTGGGCGGAAGCCAGGATCACCCGCGCGCGCCGTGCCAGCAGCGGTTGACTGCGGGCTCGATGGGCCAAAGATTGAAGTCGTTCCTGTTCATCGGCGGTCAATATCAAAGGTCGTTTGGGGCGTCCGGTTCGCATTTTAGCCTCCTGCATATTAGACGCTGGAGGCCCCGAATTAGTTCACTTATTTCTGGGACAGTACACTAGTTTACGACGTCAGCGCGCAGCCTGTCATCCGCATTGCTGTAGACGATTTTCAGGGCAATCGCGAGATCATGGTACGCAGTAACGTATTAGGCGATCTGAAATTACCGGCGCAACTCAAGAAGTAGATCGCCTCCGCGAGGTCATCTTCCGCGACCAACGCCAGACCGGGCGGGCCGACTTGCCGAAAGCTCACTCACCCCAGACCCGCCGAACGGGGACTCAGGGGCATGCGCGAGCGCCTCCGCAATCATAGAGCTGGTTGGTTCATCGCTAGCGAATTGCTCTTTACTTTGAACAATCCCGGCTTGTAGCCCTTGGCGGCGAAGAAAAGAATATAGGCGTAGCAGCACATTGTGACTATAAAGGAAAGCTGTGTGCCCCAACGGTCGGCCACAGCTCCCTGCACGAGCGGCACAACCGCTCCTCCTGATAAAGCCATGAATAGAATTCCCGATGCCCTGGCTTCCAGCTTTCCCAGGCCACTGATCCCGAGCGAAAACATCGCGGGAAACATGATCGAGTTGAACACAGCGGTGAAGATCAGACACCAGACGACCGGCATGCCATGCAGTAACATCACTCCGCTAATTAGCGCAATATTGATCAATCCGTGCACCATCAACAGCCTGTTTGGCCTGATTTTTCGCTGGATGGCCGCTCCGGCAAAGCGGGCTGACGTAAAGCCGACGAAATACAAAGTGAGGTAGAACCCTCCTCTCGACGCGGGAACATTCGCAACCCGCGGTTCAGCAATGAAATTGAGAAACATGCCGACCGACGTTGCTTCAATCCCTAAATAAAGGAAAACGCCCAACACTCCGAATACCAGTTGCTTATAGTGCCAGGGTTCAAGGCCATCTTCATATTTCCGGACTTCTGTCGCGGCAGTTGTGACCGGTGTTCTGAGCTGCCAAACAACAGCTAACAGAACCACCAGGGTAATCGCGAACGTTACATGAACGACTATGATCCGGGATCCCATAGATGAAGGATTGTCTGCGGCCACGCTCAATATATAGGTGGACGCAATGAAAGGCGACAGCGTCTGACCCACGGCGGTAAAGGCCTGGCCCAGTGTCACCCGACTCGAAGCTGTCTGTGGAGGGCCCAGGAATGCCAGGAATGGATTGCCAGCCACCATCTGGAGGACGAATCCTATCCCAAGAATAAACACTGCCAGCAGCGCCACCGTGTATGAACCCAACATTACTGCAGGGCAAATGCCGAAGCAGCCGATGGAATAGGTGAACAGGCCCAGCAACAGTGTATATTTATATCCCTTCTTTTCAAGGATCAACCCTGCCGGATAGGAAAACAACAGAAAGGTGATGTTGAAGGCGGATTGAACCAGCAAAGCCTGTGCATAACTAAGGGTCAGCTACCGCTTGAAGAAATCAACCAGCAGGAACTGAAACCCCACTACAGTTCCACACATGAAGAAGAGAATGAAGATCGTACCAACAAGAACCTGCTTGCCTTCATAGCTTGGAATGACATCGTTTTTCGGCATGATTTTGCCCTCACGGCTTCAAAGTACTTGCTTTGTAACCGGGCCTCCGCTTAGTTGAATCACGTGCCTCCGTCAATCAACCTCACATAGCAACCTCATCCCTATAGCCGGATCGGAATATGTTTCCTCGATTGGATGCCGCATCGCACAACGGATCTGGTCCCACGGGTTGTACGAGCAGCCGCCCCGAAGGACTCTGCGGAAACCGGTAGCTGGACCCGTGGGGTCGACTTTGGGATCGTTGGTCGACCACGTCTCGTAGTAGTCGGAAGCGAGCTCCCAAACGTTGCCCAGAATGTCGTAGAGACCACATGCGTTAGGCAGCTTCATTCCGCACGGGTGGCTGATTCGGGAACCCTCACCGTACCAGGCGTAGCTCGAAAGCTTCGCTACCTCGTTCCCGTAATAATAGGCTGTTTGAGTGCCAGCCCGGCAGGCCATCTCCCATTCTGCTTCCGTCGGAAGCCTCACCTTTCTGCCGGTGATTTGGGATATTCTGAGTGCGAAATTCCGCGCTTGGATGAAGTTCACATGATTCACTGGAAGGTCGTCGCCGATGTTGGTTACAGGCGGAGGTGGGCCCTTATCGCCGGGATAGTTGCCCGAGGGGTTGCAACCCATGACCTTTCTGTACTGCCCCTGCGTCACTTCATAGACGCCCAAATAATATGGCCTTGTTATCGTGACCTTGTGGACTGTTTCTGGGTCCTTGAAAAAGGCTCCGTGCCCAGCTTCGGCGGGAGGTGATCCCATGAGGAACGACCCCGCCTCGATCCGGTTGAAAAGCATCAGCGTCCCACGCCCGATATCAAGGACCAGGCTGTCTTTCACCATCGGCGGGGGAACGCGTAGAATGCCCAGCGAGTATTTATGCCCTGGAAGATGGAATTTCGCCGCGGGGTTCGAGTCGATAGCGACGAGGAGCACGTCTTTCCCTGCCGCAACCGTCGTCTGTCCACTAATCCGGAAAGTTCCGGCCGAATCAGTGGTGGCGGAATGCTCGGTGTTCACCAGGGACACGATAGCCCCTTGTACCGGCGCCCCTGCAGCGTCGATCAAGGTTCCGCTAAGATCAACGGTGGTATTTTCTTTTGACGGCGGACTTATGGCCGCCAATGGCTTCGACAGGGAATCGTCGAAGAGTGAAACCCTCAAAGCAGCCCGGTGACAAATCGCCAAAAAGTATGCAAAAAAGAGACAGAATGCAATGGTGCAAACCTTCGTAGTCATACACGATCTCCTTTGCCGCTCCAGCATGGGCATTTCAGGGCTGGGCTAGAGCCGCCGGGATGATTTCAATTCCGTTGATCATGGCGTGGCGATTCGGATTTGCGCCATCCTCGAACAGGATCTCGAGTTTGCCGTCTGTCACGGTCGTGGCCACCGTCCTTACCAAAGGCCGATACAACCCTCCCGTCTCGGCGAAGATATCCGGGTCGGGAAGCGCAACGCCATCCACTCTCACATAAGACAGGCGACGCTTGGGCGCCAAAGCTCCCGTGAACGATTCTGCAAAATACATCTTGACGACGTACCGACCGTTGGGGACCGCAAACCCATAGCCATTCATTCCTTAACGCTGGCTAGTGGTGAGTTTGGGGCCGTTGGTTCACGACGTACTCCCCGGCCGCAAGGTGCCGTAGGCATTCCTCTTCGTGGGGATTGAGGCGAAATTGCGAGAGCCACTGCGAGATCTGTTTCTTCTTCTCGGCGTTTGTCAGGTCGCTGGTCGCAAACAGGACAGCTAACTCTTCGCATCCAGAATGCCGCACCTGAAGGTTGTGGGCAGTTCGGTCAAGCATCTCGCGGTCAAAAGTCACCCGGTTTGCGACGAGGGCGAAGGAGTTAACGACAAAACGGCGGAGGCTACGTTTGTGGTGGTCCAGATTTGAAGCCACGTCGCAAAGCCAAGCGCGATCGCCGGTCGAGGCGAAGAGAGCTATGTCCAATGGCGATACGCGATACCAGCCGAAGTTGGAAAAATCCGCTCGTGCCCGGAAGCGTAATACTAGGGCCATAAGCGTTTCCACAAACGATGGAGGGACCGCTTCCTTTAGAAATACGGCTATCCAGGCAATCGACAATGCTCTCAAGTCCTGGTTCTCAGGAATCGGGTGTTCATCGAACCCTATCTGGAAATGCTCTAGTTGGTTCCAGAGAACGCGTTGCACCCGGTCTAGACTGATACTGGCTGTGCTCAAAGCAGACATGAGAGCCTGTTCACCTGCCTGTTAGTTGCGGAGCGTCTTTCGTCACCCATCCTGGCCGGGCCAGGTGACGCGCAATAGTCATGGTGGCGGACAGAGCCCCCAGATTCCCATGCTTCCAATGGGCGGAACCGAGTTCGGAGCACTGCACGCTACGTTGGAGTATACTTTTAGGTCGGCCAGGAGTCGAGAGGGGAAGTCTTTGCAGGACAAGTCACTTCTCCCGCACGTTGGCATGGCTTATAACCTGGACATTTCGAAACAAGACCCCGACCGCTTGAGAACGTTGGGGCTTTTTGAGAACTACCGAGTCGGCCTCACTAGGCGAAAAGCAAACTCCATCACGATCGAAAGAAACGGCAGCGCGACCGAGTACATGGAACCACTGATCACTATTGGGCGGTTAGAGAACAACCGTGTATACCTTAACGACGGCCACGTGAGCCGTCGCCATTGCGTAATCGTGAACTATCGCGACGACGTCTGGCTTTACGACCTCAACAGCACTTACGGCGTATTCGTGGATGGGACAAAGATAGACCGAAAAGCATACCTTGATGGTGTTCACACAATCACACTGGGTCAGACTGAGTTCAAACTCCGAGCGAAGAAAGACCTTCTTGTTTAGTGACCCTCTTAAGCAGCAGGCTGGTTCGACAAGTAGTCGGCGATCCAGAGATCTGCACCAAGAAGATTAGTCGTGATGGGGATAAGGCCCGCCTGAGTATCCAAAAAGTTCTTCCACTTTCCTCAGTTTCATAACTCAAGCGGAATTTCCTTTTTAGCTATGCCAATGAACTTGAGCGCGAGACCGTGAAGGTGATGAACACTGAAAATCTGGTTGCTTTCGAGCGTGCAGTGAGGATTTTCTTTGACGCGGAGGCCGGCAACGATCAAACCCGCTACCGCTGGGGCGAGGTCCTTCGCGCCATTTATGGCCAGCAGCAAAATGCTGACGCCTACGTTGTCGTCTGCCAGCAGACGGCGCTTTCGGCCAATGATTGTCTTGTCCTTGCCGGCATGTACCAGGAGAGAAAGCCCGACGAGGCTCTTGCCTGGGTCGAGCGGGGCCTGCTGCTCGACAAGAAAAAACCGCACGAGTCATCTGCCAGCGACGACCTCGCAAAGCTGAAGCGCGAGTTGCTCGCTCGGCTCGTTCGGGCGGACGTGGCCCTTGCGGAAGCCTGGGCTGAGTTCCAGCAGGCCCCGAGCATGTACCGCTACGAGGAACTGATGCGTTTCGTCGGCAATAAACCTTTTAAGTGGAAAGGGCGTTATGAATTGCTACGTAGCAAGCCCCTGCAACCAAACTTCTTCTCTCCAAACGAATTGCGTGGACCCTGCGGCCATCCGAACTTTCTTGGTGAGTGGCAATCGGAATTCGCGGCAACGCAATTCTTTGGCTAATCGCGGTGGCGATCAATGACCCTCTCGGTTCGCATCCTGGTCGAAAAAAGCACACATCAGAGAAGTCACAGCTTGGGCAGTGGCCGCTTGGAGTCGGCGTCGCGCTGCTGCTGGCCGCCGCGCTGCACCACGGCGTTGAGCATGTCGTTCAGAGCTTGAGCCGTGCGATGCTGCAAGGGGTAGTCGTCGATCGAAAAATGCACGGCAAAGCGCATATCGTCGTCGCTTCCGTCGATACCCGTCTGGACGTAAACAAGATTATTGCATTGCGGATTTTTTGTAGGGTCGAATGCCGGCGGCATCTTCACGATCCCACCACGCAGCGGGACCTTGGTCACCTGCAGAGCATTGCCGCTTTCCGCCGTAGCCGTGGTCGCCGGCGCAAGGATTACCCACGGCTGCATGGCTGTGTTCTGGCACGCCTTCAACGCGTCAATATCCGGCCGCGCCGTCGGGTTCACCGGCCGCCCCTGCTCAGTGAAGAACCACTGTTGACCTTTCGGGTTGAGGGGGAGCTGCGGATTGGGGTTCCACGGCATTCCGTACTTCTGGTAGAGGCCCTTGTCCACGTTCGCAAGCGTGGACGTGAATCGATTCTGGCCGCCAATGACGCGTTGAATCTGCCAGACCACCTGCGGTTGGGGCGGCAAGGTGACGTCGACGTCGAGTGTATCGTCCTCGCCGGTCGTAGCCGTGCTGATCTGATAGGTGACCGGCTTATCTCCGAAGGCTTGCGGAATGAGCCACTGGCGGATGATCACGCCGTGGCCCGGGTCGTGCGCCTTCATAAGATCGATGGCCTGCTGCATCGGCATCCCGGTGGTGATTCCCAGAACGTCGGGCAGCTTGCCCGGCGCGGGCCCTCCGGCGGTTTGCGGCTGTCCGGCTGCTCCTGGATGCGCTGCCAATCCCAGCGCCACAACCAGCGCGGCCAACGCCCCATATCGCAGATGAAGGTTTCGCCGGTAGACGTTGCGCATGTCATTTACCTCCGGTAAGCAGTTCCGCCCGCTGCCGGCAACTAGAACTTCGGCAGGGCCTGCTTTGAGGCATCTTTGCGCTGCTGCTGAGCGCCTTTTTGCACGACCGCGTTGAGCGCATTGTTCCACGCCTTGGCGGCGCGGTGCTGGATGGTCGCGTCGGTGATTTCGACATTCAGGATCCAAGTAGGTTCTGAGCCGGTGAGCCCCGCGTGGACGACCACCACGTTGTCGCACACGTGATGAACGTCGGGATCGAGCGCCGGGTTCGCCTGCACAACCGCACCCCGCGCATTGCCTTGGACCACCTGACCCCCGTTGGAGGTGTTGACCGCCGGCTCCCCCGTACCCCACGCCTGGCCCGTGAGTCCCAGGCAGTCCCTCATCTTGTATTTGTCGGCCATGTTCGGCGGATCCACGCGCTGGCCCGTCTCGTCGAACAGCCAAAACAAGTTGGGGCCGGCGGCTTGCGGCGGAGGCGCATTGGGACGAGGATCCCACGTCGCGGCGCCGTACTTTTGCAGCAGTTCGTTGACCAAGGCGGCTCTCGGCGCGGTCACATGAAGCACTCGCTCAACCCTGTAAACCCGCTGCTCGAGCGGCGGGATGGTGAGCCGCACATCGAACACCTCGGTGCCCGTGTCGGCGGTGTTCATCGAGCTCATAATCGGCCGATTCCCATAAAGCTGCGGAATCGTCCACCGCACATAAGCCGCGGTGTGCCCGGGGTCGTGGGCTCGCAGAAGGTCCAGCGCTTGTTGGGCCGGCATTCCCGTGGTGATGCCGAGGATGTCCGGCAGCGTGCCAGGCCCGGGCCCGCCCGCTGGTGGTGGCTGCAGTGCGGTCCCCGAATGTGCCCCGAAGGCAAGCGCCAGAATTAGAGCGGCCAGTACGACATATCCCAAAGATTTCTTACCCATGGCAAAACCTCCGCGATCAATCGTTGATCATCCGGTCCGTCTCACTTCTCGTCTCGCTCGATCCAGACGCATAAGTTTCGTGCCCAAAGGCGCCTCAGATTTCCGGCTTGGCCTCCTGTGCCTTCTTCTGCATTTGCTGCTGCATTTGCTGGTTACCGTTCCTGGTATAGGCATCGGTGGCTTGCGCCGAGCGCTGGGCCAGCGGATAGTCCACCATCTCTGTAGTTGTGGTGTTGATGATTTCGCCCGGAGGAAACTGTACCGACAGGCCGACGAAGGACTTGGCGCAATTATCCGGGTTCGGCTGGTAATCCGGCGGCCTGGTGCCGAGAACGCCTTGTCCCATGCCGCAGTTAAACGGCCGGTCGGCGACAAATGTTATGCGAACACCCGTCAGAGGTTGCCCTTGTTCGTCCATTAGCCAAACCAAGGACCGGATCCTGGAGTCGTCCGTAGTGGTTTCGCCGGCTTTGCCGCCCCAAGCAATAGCGTATGTCTCCTTGCCGTATTTTTGCCGGATGGCCGCCAGCAACACCGCGCGGTTGACGTTTGGCTGCGCCGCAACCCGAGCGATGTGCCAAACCAACTGGGGGTTCGGCGGCAGAGTCACGTCCGCGGCCATCTGGCCGCCCGCACCCCCGGCGTTCACCCGGAACGCGAAGATGCCTCGCTGCCGGTTCCCAGGCCCGAACGGTATGGGCAAGGGCTGGACGGCGGCGCGGAATTGGGCGAACTGCCTATCAAGAACTGCTTTGGCCTCTTGGGCCGTCATCCCGATATGCAGCCCGTAGATGTCCGGCATTTTGGAAGGATCGAGCGGCGCTGCCGGTGGTGCAGGGGCGGGAGGCTTGGAACTTCCCGCGAGGCTTACCAGCAGAACCAGACCCGCAATTGCTGCCACGTAATGCATCCGTGAAGTGCGCATGGTCTTTTCCTCCGCAGAGAGATTCTTCGCTTCGCTCAGAATGACAAAGGTTTGCGGGCGGCCGAGCTCAAGCACGACCAGCCGCGTCACAGCGACGGCTTGGCCTGCTTCGATTTATCGAGTTGCTGCTGCTGTTGCTTCTGGGCTCTCGCCTTGGCCGCCGCGCCCGCGTCCAACGCGTCGCGCCGGATCAGTGCGCTGTCGTCAAGGGAAGTACTGGTGCTGTTGACCGGTCCCGGCGCCCCACCGTTAAGAACAATCCGCAAAGTGACGAGGGTATCGCAGTAGCCCGGCGCGGGGAGCCGGTTGAGGCGAATCGCGTCGAGCAGACCGCCCCAGGCGCTATCGGAATGTGGGTCCCAGCTTGACCCGGTACCGCAATTGAACGGAGGTTGCCCCACCGTGCTCGAACCCTTATCCGAAGCAACGAAGTTTCCCTGCTCGTCGTAGTACCAATACATCTCCGTAATATTCTCGTCGCCCGGTTCCTCATGGGTCGTGTATCTACGGTTGGCCTTGGTCTCTGGGCCGTATTTCTGGCGCAATGCAGCAACCAGCTTGGCCCGATCTATCCCGGGTGCCGGGTACTGATATCCGCGCCCCACAGAGAAGGCAACCTGAGGTCTATTCGGCGGCTGCGAGTACCAAAAGAAAATGCTCTCGTTGGGAAACTGCCCGTGCAGGCCGGCTAACGGAGGTTTGCCGTCGCGGCTGACCGGCTGGATGGTGTCGAAGGACCCAAGACCATACGTGATTTTGACCCTGGGATGCATCTTGGCGAGGGCGTCTTTCGACTGGTCGATAGTCAATCCCACACGGAGGAAGCCGCCAATGTCCGGCAGCTTGGCGAAATCGGGCGGAGCGCCAGGCGATCCCGACCCCGAGGGGGGCGCGCCCGACGCCCCCGCTGCCGCCCTCGCGCCGCCAGCGCCGCCGCGGCCGGCGTCGGGAACGAACGGATCGGCCGTGCGCCAGTTCGAAAGCGCCGGATCGCTCGCCGACTGAGCTGTGGCTGCGGCTGGGGCCGAACTGGCAGTCGTCGCCATGGGAGCCGTGGCTGCAGCAGGCGCATTGGCGCTTGCGTTCGCGACCGGCGCGCTGGCCGCCGGCGCCGGGCAGGGATTGGCGGACGCGGCTGGAGTTGCAGCCCGTTTCTTTCTAAACATAGAGCCCAACTGCTTTGCCGCATTCTCCACGTTCCTCTCCTGGGCCTGAACACTGGAGTTATTTTGCGGAGTCGAGCCATTTTGGGGCGTCGTTAAGCCTGCGCTTGTTGTGCAAGGCGCTTGCGCGGCGCCCTGCGTGCCGCTTTGGCTGCTCTGTGCGCGCACCGAAGACAAGAGTGCCAAGCTACAGATCAGAGCCACAACAGCGCCAGGTTTGAACAATGAAGTTGGGCGATTTTGCACGACAATCTCGCGAACCGAAAATGGTTTGAGCGGGATTTCCGTTTTGACTGGTATTCTCATTGTGACCTCCCGGACGAGCCCACTTATGAGTTGTCTCTTAAGTTGGGCCAGCGCTTGTGACCCTCGATGTTACCCGGGATCATCTCCTGGTTTGGTTTTTGCCGACCCAGGGGCTGAGTAGAATCAAGCCAGTTTGTGATGTCTGCCCACTTGCCCTTGATCTGTGCCCATCCACGATCGTAGAATTCACCTTCAACCGATACGCAAGTCTTGTGAGAAACCCCTTTTGCCGGAATCACCCTTCACTAAACCATATGCAAAAGTGGGGGAAAAACTGTCATGCGGGCAAAAAATCCTCGCGAGGCCGCAGGATGGGACGGAGATCAACCGGGTCCGCCCGACAAGGATCGCCAGACGCCCGACTGTCTGTTTAGCCGGAATTTCCATTATGGACTTTCTGCCCCATCGATAATATACACCCGACCACCGGTGAACGCAATTGTCAGCGGCGTTTGCAGTGCCAAGTGCTTCCCCAGGCCACGGAACGGCCAGTTTTGATCCTCCGGAGAGCCCCCAGGCCCTCCTTCGACCCTTCCCTTCGACACTTTTCCCACCCCGGCCTCTCTGCTCACTGAAATCCGCTCGGTCGGCAGTTCACCTAGCCTGCTGGCACGGACAGCAAGCCGATCCGCCGCACCATGGCCCCGAAGAGTCGCCGAGTCAGATGGCTCTCAGCCAGTAGTAACCAGTAATAGCGGGCGTGCTTCAGCAGTCGGCCGCCAGTTTTCACCAGCCGCTGCTGCAGGCTGGTCAACGACCAGTTGCCAATCCGGTTTGGCAACACCAGCCGCCGCCACAGGTTCCCCAGGTTGTAAGCGATTACACTCAACCACAGCCGCACCTCGTTCGACCGAAAGCGATGGCAGCTCAGCCGCGTCATCTTCACGGCCTGCTTCCCCTCCTTGATCCACTGCTCGGCGGTGCCTCGCTTGTTGTAGAACCTCACCACCGCCCGGCTGTCTGTCTCCAGGTTGGTCACGATGAATCCCACGCGCGGGAACAGTTCCCCGAAGTGGAACTCCACCTTGGCCACCACCCGCCGCGCCGTCTTCCAACTCGCGGCTTGATAAAGAAAATTCTTGTATCTGATCACCGGCTTATGGCTTGGTCTTCCCGCTGGCCGCGTCAGCAACTCCGCGATGTCCCGCTCCAGGTTGTCGTTTGCCGGAATGCGGATGGCGTACTTCACACCGCGCGTCTCCAGGGCCTCGTAGATCTCTGGTTTGGCGAAGGCAGCATCAGCCCGAAACACGACCTCCTTGCCCAACTTCTGTTGCCACTCGATCTCCGGCAGCAGCAGTTCTTCCCAATCGTCGGCGCTGTGGACGTTACCGGACCGCAGCTTTGCCGCCAGGCAGTCGCCTTCCCGATTGAATAGCAGCAGCGGGTGATAGCAGGTGGACTCGAAGTGACCGTTGTAGGCGCTCTGCTCCTGCTGGCCGTACACCGGAATCTCCGTTGAGTCCATGTCCAGCACTACCCGCTGCGGCGAACCGAGGGCTTCCGCCTTGCCGATGAGTTCGCGGTTGATGCGCGCCAAGCTACGGAAGTTCTCCTCCTCAGCCAGCATCTCGGTTTCGAAGGTCTGCAAGCGGGAGGTCAGCGCCGCGCCACGACCCCAAATCTTCTCGGAGCCGATCAGCCGGAACGTTGGATCTTGCGCGAGCCGCTCGGCATCGTTGATATCCTCATAGCCCGCGATACGGCTGTAGACGGACTGGCGCAACAGATCCGCCAGCGGAAGCTGCGTGTTCTTCCCGCGCCGTGAGTCGGTCAGTTGCTGGGCAATGAGATCACCGAAACCCAGACGTTCGTCCAACTCACGAACCAGAATCAGGCCGCCGTCGGAGGTGACGCGCGATCCCTGGAAGTCGACCTTCAGAGAGCTGTTGAACGACAGCTGAAAGGGCTGATTTTGTATCTCACCCCTTGGGTATTGACCTCCGGAACGTCTTCATCGCGTTTACACCCGCATAAATATTGATGATGGCCACGATCCGAAGATTCAGAAATAGAGTTCAAAATGGAAATGTGGGCTCAAAACAAGCCGAGCTGCTTGTCCGCTGGCAGCATAATCGCAGGTTCCGACCGGCGTGGGACTCGATTGGGGGCGGTGGCAGGTTCGAGCGAAGCCCCAAACAAAAGCAACTGATCGACGATCGCAGGTAGCGGCTGGTGTGGGATGACAATGTCTTCCGGTGGCGCTTCGGGCTCGGGGTCTATTGGTACCGGTGTTGCGTGCGCAAACGCCTCGTTCTGCTGTTGGATGGATCGCCAGACGAGCTCTGCATTCTCTCCGATCCCCTTTTCGGTGACGAGTTCCCGCGCCATTGCCATGAGGAGATCGTCGTCCTCGCCCACGGCTTGCAAGCCTTCCGTTGAAAACTTGCCTTCCATGGCGAGTGCGACGAGGAGTTTTCGCCCCATCAATCGTAGGCATGTCTCCTGGGCCGTTTGTGCGTATGCAAAATACTTGACCGTGACCTCCTGAGTCTGACCGATACGCCAGGAGCGTCTGCTCGCCTGGCGCAGCGTATAGAGCGAGTAGCCCGTTTCCCAGAAAAACAAGTCAGGATATTCCAGGAGGTCAAGGCCGAGGCTGACAAGTTTTGGGTGTCCGATGACAACTTGCACGCCTTGGCGTGACTGCCGATCGTACCAGCCTTCGCGCAATTCGGGCTTTACATCACTGGTCAGGACAGCCACCCGGATCCCTTCCCGCTGGAGGATGCGTTCAAGCCGTCGAGTCACGTCCCGAGTGCGTGTATATACGGCAAAGACGTGGGCCTTGCGGCCGCGGCTGAGACTTGATTTGATTTCCTCGACCAGCCGTCGTTCCTTGGCGTAGAGCACGTTCTCGTCCAGGTCTTGTGGTTCGGCAATCACGAAGCGCTCTCGTCGCCCCGTTTCCGGGTTGATCTCCGAGCCATAAAGCGTCCCGAGACCAAACGGCCGGTCTGGATAAAGCAACAAGGCATTCATTCCAACACTTATGACTGATGCGTTGCCTCGGTGTTCTTTCAGCGCCTTTTTGATCGCCTCCTCAAGCTCTCCGTATGCCTGCTGGAGCTTTTCGTCCATCTCAACGCGAACCACCTCCTCGCGGTACGGCGGTAGCGCGTGAGCGATATCCTCAAGTGAAAGAAAAGCAGCGAGTGGCAACAGGTAGTCGCCGAACAGAAGAGGCGAAGCTCCTGGACGCCGGCGCACTCTTCGCGTTACTTTGGCCTCGGAACAGGCGTTCTCAGAAGGTTCAATGGTGGTGATGGTTTCAAGCAACCCGTAGGTCTCTAAGAACGGCCGGACACCTTCGCCGTGCTCGAACCCGTGTTCGATCATTTTGCGTGCCTCGAGCCTGAACAGGATCTCAAAAACGTCATCGGCGTAGCCACCAAGAAGGGTGCCTGTCAGCACGAGAGTCTTCATGGCCGCGCTCGCAAGCGTTCCGAGGGCATTGCCTTGGGCCGTATCACCGCCCTTGAGCTCATGTACCTCGTCGGCGATAGCGAAGTCAAAGAAGCCCCGCAGATGACGCCCGATGAATTCGACTACAGCATAGCGCCGAACTTTCGACCCGTCGGCTTGCCACAGCGCGCTGAACAGCTCCCGCCGGGCCTTCGGGTCTGGTTCATCGTTGTCGCCTTTTGCTCCGAGCCGTTCACTCAGGCGCACCTTCTTGAAGTCGGACGAAAGCAGCCGCTCGTCATTGTCGCCGCTATAGATCGGCTGGCCGGTGTCGGGATTGACCACACTGCCCTGGAAACGGCCCGACTGGGCCACATTAAAGGAGTGCCGCCAAAAATAAGATAATTTCGCAGTCTCCTTCGACAATATGAATAACGATGGTTGCGTGCACTGTGCATCCCAGCGGGCCCTGGCGCTGGGGCAGTTCTTACGTAAGCGTAGGTCCGTCAGCGTAGTCTTGAGACCTTCGCGAACCACACGCCCACTGCGGAGTTTGACCTCGTGGATGCCGTTGGGACTGGATGAGTTGGCGTTGCGAAGTCCGTCAATCAAGAAGACACGTAAGCGCGGGATGGTCTGAAGTGCCTCGCGACACCATTTCATTGTTAGGTGAGGAGGCGCCATGGCGATGGCTGTGAAGGGTTTCCCCTCAGCGGCGACATATATGGAGGCCAGTGAAATCAGAGTCTTTCCGGTACCACACTCTGCCACAACGGCCGCCGAACGAGCCACCGCGAGCCGCTTCGCTACGCCCATGACGGCAACGGCCTGGGAAGCGTAAGGCCTACGGAGCAACTTTGCAAGTAGGGGCGACGGTGCGTCTTGTGGGGCATGCAAGGGCGCGAACGACTCCAAAATTCTTGCCCCCATCTCATTGGCAAACGCCCTGAGATAGGTTGGGATATCTTTCGGTGACTCCATAGGGAAATACATCTCCTGGGACTGATTCGAGGGAAGACTTGGGCGGGAACCGTCTTACTTGGCCTGCTTTACGGTCTGAGAAAAATCAAACGGCATTCAAAGGCGGGGTGCGTTGGGGATCGAGGAACCCTGGCATAGACGGCCATCTGATCGGCCCGTTTGCCGCCGGAAAGCAGATTTGCCCACGACGTAGACCACGTGAGATCCAGTTAAGGAATCGCGGCTTTGTGCCGGTGATCAGGACGGGCGTGCAACCTAGTCCGGCCAGCGGGCGAATCGCCCTGCGGCGCTTCACCTCGTTTACAAACCAGTCCGCCCACTCCGGCACCACGGGTAATCCGAACCGCTCTGAGAGCCGGTAGAGGACGAAGACTGGGCCACTGTCCGAAAGAATCGTACGGTTGGTCTCCACGGATGCGCCCAAGCGCGTTGCGGCGAGTTCAGCGGAGACTGCCACTAAGTGACGTACGGGGCGCCGGCGGCCCGGCAAGCTGAAGTTCCCGCGATAACACTCGGCCTTTTCTCCAAGGTTCAATTCGAGAGGCCCAAAATCCGGGCCCTCAACATTAAAGACTTGGTTTTGATGAACTGCCGCCCATACTGCGCTAACATCCGATTCACCCCCAAACACAGATAGAAGATGAAGTTTCCCGTCATGGCCGTTCTCTCTGGTCTCGCCGATGCAGCGATCCAGCCGTACCCGCACACGCGCTGTGGCGTCTCTCATGGCCCGGGTGAACTCAAGATATCCGAACCTTTGATGCGCGTTCTTCACCTCTTATCTCCTCGAGACGGAATTTCCGGCCGACAGTAGTTGGGCTTTCAGTCGGCACGGCTTGATCCGACTCCTGATTTGTCGCTGCTTTGTCTTCCGGCGGCGGGTCGTTCGTCAGGACAGCGCTGTGTCCATCCGCGTACAAAAGATTGAGGCAGTGCGAAAACTGCTCCTTTTCGCGAATAACCGTGACGCCATTTTCGTCCTCTTCTTCCAAACGGAGAACTGTTTTCACAGCCTGCCATCTGGCGAGATGGCGCAATTCGCCTTCACCAAGGATTCCATCCAAGGCACCTGCACATGCCAAAATCGAGACGTGCCCTGGATGTAGCGGAGTCAGTGGTCGGCCCCGCTCGCGAGATTCCGGAGCGAAGAGAATTCGCCTAGCCTGGCGGTAAGCGGGCGACTGGGGAAGCAGATCCTCGATTTCATCAAGTGGCAGGCCATGGTGAACTAGTCCAATTGGTACAGCCTCGGGCACACTGTAGGCCCGCTGCGCTTGGTCAGTAAGAACAGGAAGCGCGGCGAAGTCACGGGACTTGCGTCCATACTCCAGCCGCCACCAACTGATTTCGCGTTCCTGTAACCGCTCGCGCTCGCGCCGCGTGCGCCGGACTGCAAGGACCACGATCTGCTTGTACTGCATGCATTCGGGCTCAATCAGCCGGAATATCTCAGTGTCTTTGAACTGGACCGACAGTACATTTCCGCACACTGCAAGCTGCGCGATAGGAATAACCAGGACGAGAACCCCGCCCGGCTTTAGCCAGCGATAAGTGCGTTGGAGGAAAAGTGCTTCGAGCCTCTGGCTGGGGCCATCGTCGCTGGCGACGACATCAAAGGGCGGATTCTCATAGATTAGGGAGCAGGATTCAACCCGACAGTCGACGTCGAAACAGTCACCGTAGACAACATGGTCTAACCGCGTCTGGGCCTCCCCAGCGCGATTTGCGTCCAGTTCGATCCCGCATCGCTGGCCACGCGTCCCATCAGTGATGGCGGCGAGAGCCTTCCCTTCGCCCGCGCACGGGTCGAGCGCAGTGAAATCTGAAGGGGGAAAAGAGAGGTGTTGGCGAATGCGTCGAGCTTCAACCTCCGGTAGAGGGAAATACCCCATTCGAAGTCGGGACGCTGGCCGGGCCATAGCGGGACCTCCTGAACAATTTTTTCGATGATTTGAAGGGTGAAGCCGCAGTGCTTCTATACCTCTAACCAAAAGCCAGCCGACAATGCGAGAGGACCGGAGGCATTATGCGCGGACTGCCGATTCGAGCAAGTAGAGAGGGACTTCCGCGGTGCGGATGTAATAGCTCGCATGTTTCGGAATGGCGATAAAGGCAATTCCGTCTTCTCGAGTGATCATCTGTGAACACTCTACGCGCGCAAGAAGATTTTCGGGCACCGCAAAGTCGTCCGGAGCGCGCAGCAAATCCCCCGCTACCGAGGGCAGCTTATCCAGCATCTCGCTCAACGGCTCGTCACTATCGCCTTCCTCGCCTTTCCACGGGCTGAAATACTCGACGTGGAGGTCCCAAAAGTACATCTCGTCAAGTTGTTGGTCAGCTTGCTTTTGGGCCTTCAGGATGTTCACGCGCCTGAGTGCAAGCCTCGCTTGCTCAGGACTCAGATCGATCAAGGCGTAATCGCAACCCCAGGCTTCTTGGTCGCTCGAGACGGTTGATACCAATTTCATAGCGTGCTCCTTAGGCGTAACTGCCACAAAACACGAGGGTTCTCGACCATCGGCAAAATTTGACACGCAGTGCCTTCATGCTAGGCTCTAAATGATGGGAACGCTTCCCGCTAAACAACCCAAGGGTTTCGAAGCTGTTCACCGCGGCGTTATCCTCGAAGTCATCCCACATGATGGCGGTAGGGCCTCGTGTGTGATGGCCCAAGGTGCCCCAGTTCTAGTGCCAAGTGTTTTGGCGCCCCACCTCAGTGCCGGAGATGAGATCGAGCTTCCCCTTGGCTCCGGCTTAGTAGAAATCCACGTTCGCAAAGCTTCCGCGCCCCTCCGTCTGCGCGAACTTTATTACGTGTCAATTGGTTATGTGACCCACCCCAAAGAAGACAAACGGAAGGAACCGTTTGTATCAGGGGAAACGCGAGGCAGTCACCTCGGCATCCGAAGGGTTCATTTGCCGTGCCATACGCTGCGCGATTACTTCTATGTCGCACACCGGCACTGCGACTGGATTAGCCAGCCCACTCTATACGAAGTGCTAGGGACCAATTCAAATCCGGGCCCTGCTGAGTTGCGCCTTTCGTTTAAGATTCGCCAGATCGAGATTCAGAGGCAGTCTGCAAATAAGAATGCTGTTACGACGCTCGAACGTGCCTACAACATCCTTGCTCAACCCGAATTAAGGGCTTGCTATGATGTCTTGCTTAGAGACCCGGAGACCCCGGTCTTGTTCCCATACGGTGGTTTCGGCTCGCTTCTTGTCAGCGGTGACCGCTCGCGGGATGGGCAAACGTTTTTCGTTACGCGCATTCTGGCCTTTCGCCCCGAAACGCGGCAGAGGCGTTTCCGCGCCCCGCTGCGAAGATTCGAATTCTACGCAGACCGCAGCGTCTATCGCGACGCGAGGAGAAAACTTGAACTTGTGGTTGACCAGGCGATCATGCCCTTGGTCTGGGATGAGAGTTGGAACCGGTGGAAGCACCTGCTGGCCGCTAAGGTCGAAATCGACGCCACCTTTGTCCAGGCGGGTAAGTACCGGATAAAGAGAGGGGAATGGGTCCTCGTGCAGTGCGACAGCGCTCTTCCCAGTCGGCTGACCGTTAAGCTGCCCTCTAACGTCCGGAAAGAGGCGGACAGGGCCCGCGAAACGTATCACAGGTTTGGCCAATACACGGAGGCCTTTGACAGGATCAAGGCGCGGATCGAGCATGAGCCTGTCGCGAAGCGCGAACTGGATCGGCTTTTGGGGCAGCTAGGTGTACCTGCGGACTTCGATGTGGCCCAGCTTAGTTGGAGGCCAGACTACGACCCGTTTTTTTACCGCCAATTAGCGAAGCGAGCGCGGCGGCTCTACCTCTACCGGGATGAATATATTTTCGAGACTGTAGCAGGCGCGGTGGTTGAGACCCCGCAGTTGGGTCACGCGACTTATTTCTTTTCGAAGCCAGCCAGTATGGAGACTTTCCTTGCCCTCTATATGCGGACCAACAAAGAGGACATTCGCGCCAACCGCAACAACGTTGCCGAACAGCTAGGTTTCCTGTGCCGGATCGTGCACGGAGTGGACCCGCGCGGATGGTTGAAGGAACTGCGTGCCAAGCTAGGAGAACCCACGAAGGCCGTGGAAGCTATTGAGACTTGATGGCTGTTTCAGGGCCCTTCACTTATGCCAGTTGCCGCACGGGTCCGTCAGGCGATTTCTTGCTGGCTCCCCGCCTGCGTACTTTGCGCCAGAGTTCAGGATCCACCGGGAACGGCACCGCACGCGCTGCGGCCACGTCAACAAAGGCTCCATGATAGAGAATCTCGCCATAGCGGAACAAGCGGGCGAGTAGCGCCAAGGCGTGATGTGCAAGGACGGAATTCACAAAGGGCCATTGCCTGTCGAGAGCCTCAAGCGCGCTACAACTCGGTTCGTTGTCTTGGTCCAGAGTCTCGTCCATCATTTCGGGATACAATTCTCCGATTATCCTCAGGCGAGTTCGCGACCGTCTGTTGCGGTAGTTTAACGGTTCGCCCAACACAAACTGTCCGCCCGACGCCGAATTCCCTAAATCCATGTAATACCCCGTAAGGCTCGATCCCGAAACAGATTTGGCAATTGTCGCCCGCGCCGCGCGCGTGTCCACGCAGCCTATGACGATATCCGGGCGCAAGCATTGATCACCATAGGGGGTATATTCAGGGTGTAGCGTCTTCTCCGTCAGGGCTCTCGGGATCGCAGCCCAGTCCAGCCCCCAGAACAGATTGATCCGGTTCACCAACACGACGGCCTTGTTTATGCCCACTTCGCTCCTCGCAAAAGGCTGGCGCACACAATTGAACGGCGAAACGATATCGCCATCCATCACTGTGACATGTAATCCATACGGATGTCCTTGTGCCAGCATCGCACTGTGAAGGTATGGGAGGCCAGCCGCAATGGCGCTTCCGTTGCCACCGCAGCCGACTACCAGAACCTCGACGGTTCGCCGCAGGAGCTCTTCGTGTAATCTGTGCGTTTCCATGCTTTACCGCTCTCTTGCGACAAACTCGGCCAGTGTTTCTTTCCGTTCCACGAGGTATCGCGTCGGAAAGTGCCTCTTACCGGCAAGCTGCTGCCACAGTCCCACGAAGCCTCCAGGGTGGGTGGTCAGCCGCACAGCGCCGAGCGCATGGGTGAACTCACTGTTGTGGAAGGCGCTCTGCCAAGCCCCGATCGATGTCACCGAAACGTCCTCCGGCGCCCGCACTGTTCCCAGGCAGACCCGGCCATCCTCGCCCGCAACGTTCCAGTAGGGTGCAGTTTTGAGCCGTGTCCCAGCCTCGGGGCGTACGTTCTTCTCCAGCGCCCGCACGTACAATTCACGCCCACGCACCTTGAAGACAAGCGGGGGATGGGGGAAGGGCTTCCCGTTCAGCTTCCTCGCCTCCGCGTCGGCCTCGCCAAAAAACATGATTTGCCGCGAAGCGGGACTCCACCAGACGAGCATTTCCGGGGTCCGTACCAAGACGTTGGCCGGCAGGATTTCGGCCGCAACTTGAGAGCCGAGACCTTCCGCAAGCTTGCGTAGAAACGCCAGGCTCAGCGGCCGCGCAGGACCAAGAGCCGGCGCCCCTTCCTTCTGTACTGTGATGTCATGCAAGCTTGCAAAGGCGCGCTGTGTGCTGCCGTAAACGAGTACGGCGTGCCGAAGCTCGAGCCGGCAGTTCTCGCCTACTTCAATGTGAGCTTCCACGTTGGTGTCCCTCTTCCTGGCTGCCGGGCAATAGCGTCATGAGGCGGCTTGCTGTCGCCAGCGTCTCACACAGGCCGGCCAGCGAGTCGAACGCTCTCTGAACGCTCGCGGCGTCGGCTGGAACGATCTCGGCCAGGAACGACGGCTCGGGCTCAGTCTCGAGCATCGCTTGACTGTCCTCATCAAAGGCAGCTACAACCCCATCCTGGGGCTTGAAACTGACCAAAAGAGCGGGCAGCGGGGGGTTGCAATCCATCAGCGCCTCCCGGGTTTCCTCGCTGATTTCGGGAGGATTAAGTTGCCGGGAAACGTGGTCCAGGTCGAGCGCCGCCTGGATTAGACGGCGAACTACTCCGTCCTTAATGCCGCTCGTCAAATCACGAAGGCCTTCGGTATCCAATGGTTCCATTCGCATCTCTGCCGGGATGCAAATCTCGACGTCGGGGAACTCATACTGCTCAGGGTTTTCTTCCCCTTCGATCCATTCCTTCCACATCTCGACCCGTTCCAGAGCGTCCTGGAAATCATAGGCTCGAGCCCAACGCCCAAAGGCGCCGATCAGCAGGCGATAAAACGTCACTGGGAGTTGTAAATGGACTGCCTTCAGTAGGTCCACCGTGGGCCCGATGGCAATGTAACCCGCAGCGTCGGCCTCGACGGCAACGTATAATCGTGCAGGGTCAATGTCTTCGCTGCCGTAAAGGCCGGGGTTACTCCTCAAAGTGGCGTGGAGGGAGAGCTGCTCTCGGATCGCTTCGCTGCCGTGAAGCGTGATCCACCGTTCGAGCGTATCCAGCAGATAGCGCGAGACGCCTCCCTGCCAGTCGCAGGGGTTGGCGATACCCATCTCCGTGAGGGTTCGGGCCAATAAGCTGGCGCGCGGGTCTTCACCGGCAAGTTGCTGTTCGACAGCCACTCCATCGAGCCGTGGCAACAAGGCGACGCTTCCTTGCCCCACTAGACAGGCAGCAACCACCCTGGCGGAAGGTTGATGACCGCGCCTCGGCGACGCCGCTGTTCTTCCTCGATAGCCTTCGCAAGAAGCTCGGACGCTTGCTGAAATTCGGGATCTCGTAGGAACCTCGCAGTAATGGTTTGGCAATCGGGGTGGCGGCCCTCGATGAGCCGGGTAAGCTCGTTAAGAACCGCCTTCCGTGTGGTTTTTGATTTGCGTGCAACGTTCGGCATGACCCTAGCCTTTCGCGCCTATCGCCCGGACGAACTCGTACCTCAACTTGTCGCCGACCGCTTCAGGACCGTTGATCGCGGCAGTAGCAAGTTCGGGGTATTGAGCTGCGTACGCGGCCTTTACCTCGTCGGGCGAGAATCGCGGATTAGGATCGGGCAAATTTAATCCGCTGTAGCTGAAAATTCTGACGGCTGGGGTGATGGTCACAGGCGTGAACCTCCTTGCTGTTGAGATCGGGATGGCTCGTCCGGCGTCGGGCCGAACAGACTCGATGTAGCCGGTGGCGAGGGATCAAACTTGGCAGATGATGCGGGCGGGGTAGTGCTCGATGGAGCAGGCGTCGGGGTCGAAGACTTCGGCTTCCGCTTCTCTTCGGCCTTACGCTTCGCCTCTTCCTGAGCAGCCTTGGCCGCAGCTTCCATCGTAGCCTTTGCCTCTGCGAGTGTGCTGCTCAGTTGCCGATGCGTTTCCACATACGCAGCGAGCTCCTTGGCAAAGTCCCGGTCTAGTTCTTCCGGCGTTCCGAGAAAACTCAACGGCGTCGAGAGCGCGACGCTGTCGCTTTCAGTGGTGCGCTTGGGACAAACGTTAAGCCGAATGGTGGTGTCGCTCTCCCGCGCCACCGTGATCAGTACGGTGCGTTCGGCGAGGAGCGGCATGAGTTCAGTAAACACGAATAGGTCCTCCTTTGATTGGTTCTTGGCACTTGATAACGAATAGCGGTGGGAAAGAGGGTCGGTTATAGGAAGCCGCAGGTGGCGAGCACTCTGAGCAGATGGGGGTAGGTATATGGGGCGATTCTTTGCCCTACTAAAGGAATTACCCACCTCCCGACACGTTTGGCGACCAGGTGCGCTTCACCGTATCGTTGCTAGCATCGATCTTGCTGGCCAGTGTTTGGGCGGAGGCGAGAACGCCGCAGCATAACCGTTAAGGTGACAGCTACTGAACACATTCGCTGTCGGGGACTACTCTTTGTGCCACCCGCGCACCTGTGCTTCCCTTGCATTTTCTGGCAAGAAAGTGTATGAAATGAGCCGTTCTGAGCCCTGAGTTTGAGCAAGATAGCCGGGGGTCCCCCGCCGTGCAGAGGACTTTGAAGGAAATATTGGAGGTTCAACGTAGTGATTACGATGCGAACTTCTCACACGTGGAGCATCAGATCACGTGCGACGAGCCCCCTAAAGCCACAATCCGCCTACACTACGTCAAGGCAGACGCAAGCGGTGAGCCGCGGTGCAAGCAATTGGCGAGAGCTCTGGTACGCTATATTACCCATTATTGCTTTCTGGCCGAGCGCCGAAAGGACCTATCGGAGACCGATCGAAATGAGATGTTCATGCGGGCCCGGGACCTTTTTCGCGTTGCGGAGCAGACAGGTCAGGTTGGAGAGCTACTGATCTATTTTCTGCTGGAAACCGTCTTGGGCGCGCCTCAGGTGCTGAAGAAAATGCTCATGACGACGAACCCAAAGGAGGAGCGCAAAGGAAGTGATGGCGTCCACCTCCGCTGGGACGAGAGTGCCGAAGTTCTGGATATCATTTTTGCTGAGTCCAAGCTTTACAGTTCATTTAGCCAAGCGTTAAGCGACGCTTTTAAAAGCGTCGATGGGTTTCACGAGTCGCGGACCAAGGCGCACGAGATAAACGCGTTCACCTCTGGGTTTTCCGTCCTCAGTCCGCAGCTGCAGGAAAAGATCGTGTCCTATATAGAGGGTGAAAACACGTCCAAGTGCCGGCATACCCAAGCCTGCCTGATCGGGTTTGACTGGGACGAGTATAAGTGCCTCAGGGATAACAGGCGGGCCGAGTTTATTAAGACCTTCGATGCCCGGTACCGGAATTGGGCAGCGGGCGTCAGAGACTCGCTGAACTTAAAGTTACAAGCCTGCAAGCACAAGCATCTAATGTTTGAGTTCTTCATGCTTCCATTCGAGAGCGTGGAGAAATTCCGCAACTGGTTTCTGATAGAGCTGACAGGCTGACAATGGCCATCCTCCCAACTTCCGAAGCATTTGAACGAATATACCGCTCCCTGCTAGTTGCGGACATGCAACGCGAGCTCGGACAGTGGTTTCCGGATCGCACCCGGCCTGACGAGCGCGACCTCGCCTACGCGCTCTCGGTCGCCACCCGGCTCGCGCTGTCGGGAAGCGGCGAAGAGCCGGAAAACGCATTTGCTGCTCGGCGAGCATACGATGTGGCCGTTCGAGCTCTGAACTTCGCCAACGGATCCTCTGCCGCGGTGTCTGCAGTCTGTGACCTCATACTGAGCAGGATCGGCAACTTTCCTGCCCGGCGGCTACTGCGCAGCCAGCCCGGGGCTGAATCTGCGCTTAAGGATCCATTTCTCGGGTTAGAGTCGCTGGTTCGCGAACACGAGAATAAGCTTCGGGGAACGGCGGAGGAGATAGTCCTGACGGATTTCCAGGTTCGGCTGATCCGTGCACTTGAGTCGGAAAGGTCCGTCAGCGTGTCCGCCCCGACCTCTGCGGGGAAGTCGTTCACGTTGGAGGTCGAGCTGCTCCGCAGATTGAAGGACGAGCAGTCCTACGTGGCGGTGTTTATTGTCCCAACACGTGCCTTAATACGGCAGGTTACGTTCGACCTGGTAAGGATTTTGCGAGAGCACGGTCTCAGCACAGTTCCCGTGATCTCTGCTCCTACCTCCCCTAGAAACTCGCCTGAAACCAGGAAACTGGTGTACGTCCTCACCCAGGAGAGGCTAGCCACTCTCCTAACATCGGGGGACGCCGAATTGCAGATCGACGCAATTGTCGTGGACGAGGCGCACGAGATCGGCGAATCAGACCGCGGCCTTACTCTGGAGAGGGTCCTCTGGATTGCGATTCGGAAGTTTCCCGCGTGCCGCCTGTTTTTCTCCAGCCCACTGCGATCGAACCCGGAACTTCTTCTTAGGCTATTCGACCGTCAAGGGGAGGGGATCCACTTTGTCGAGCACTTGAGCCCCGTGACACAGAACCTGATTAACGTGCGAAGGGTGTCCGGCAAGCCGCGGGCGGCCGTGCTGGAGTTGGTCGTCGAGGATGGGCTCGCTTCGCTCGGCGCTATCGATTTGTCGTTTCCGTTCCGCGGCTCCCCTGCAGACTACATGGGCAGGTTGGCGGTTCACTTTACGAAACCTGCCGACACGGCAATTATCTACTGTAGTGAGCGCGCATCTGCGGACAAAACAGCTCTCGCTATATCACGGGAGATCGAGCACCAAAGCGACGATCCTGAACTTTCAGATCTCGCAGATTTCTTAAGGCACGAGGTCCATCATCATTACCGCCTCGCCAGCCTAGTTCGGAAGGGTGTGGCCTTTCACTATGGCAACATGCCCCAGATTATAAGAGGCAGAGTGGAAGAGTTGCTTCGAGAGAAGAAGCTTCGATTCGTCTGCTGTACCAGCACGCTTTTGCAGGGCATGAATCTCCCCGCCAAGAATATATTCGTAGAAGACCCCAGGAAAGGCCGGGGGAAAGGCCCGATGACCAAGGGAGACTTCTGGAATCTCGTCGGACGAGCCGGCAGGCTCTCCAAGGAGTTCTACGGAAATGTCTTCTGCATTCACGGCAAGGACTGGGAAAGCCCAGTCGCATCTGACAGACTGGCGGAAATGGAATCAGCGTTCGAGGTCGCCGTAAAGGAGCGCACCCCCGAGCTTCTTCAAGTCGTTAGGGAACCGCCGGAGTCGGCCGAGTCGAGGGAGCTGTCTTGGGCGGAGTTGGCGTTTGCGAGAATCTATGCCGATTTCGTGTCACTCGGCAAGCGACTGGCGGATTCGTCTGATGAGGCTACCAACGAACAATTCTCGCAGATAGATTCACTGTCAGCAGGGTTCAGGAGAACACTGCCTGACGAAGTGTTTGTTAATAATTTCTATGTTCACCCGGCGCGCCTGGAGTCCTTGGCAGCACGCCTGCGCAGGGAACGTAGCCTGCTCCAGTGGGTCCCGATCAGTCCTTTCGCGCGAAACTCATATGACCGGCTGTTGATGATATTTCAACTGTTCGAAGACTTGATGATACGGTCAGGGAACCTATCGTACAAGTACCACACTTATCTAGCTAACCAGTGGATGCGCGGCGTATCACTCAGAGAATTGGTAAAGGACAAGATCGACTATTACCGGATAGATCAAGATGTTGACGAAATTAATGACGCGATCCGCGGGCTCTTTAGCGATCTTGAGGACGAACTCCGATACAAGTACGTGAAGTATACTCGACTCTACTCTGATGTCCTCCGCGCCGTCCTGATCGAGCGCGGACTTGTGGCAGAGGCAGAAGCCCTCCTGCCGCTTCACCTATTCCTGGAATACGGCGCAGCGAACCAGACGCTTATCAACCTAATGGCAATCGGCATGTCTCGAACCAGCGCCCTTCTGTTCAAGTCGGCGCTTAGTTTACGGGATAACTTAGGCACATCTGAGTGCCAGGGCTATGTCGACCGCGTAAATCTTGCGCGGACGACCCTTCCCGCGATCTGCAAGGCTGAGATTGCGAGGCTCCGCCGGACGATGCCAGGTTCGTAGGCACGCACGCCCTCTCGGGCCCCTGCTGGCGCAAAGCGAAGCTGTAGGTTTCGCGGGTCTCCACATGGCCGCAAAACGGCCAATGTTGAGAGGTCCCCTGCGGCCCTTCGGTCGACGCCGAAGCATCCATGATCGATGATAACCCGCGATCAACGCCCCAGTGCAGATCATCACGATTCAGCTCTGGGCTAGTGTAGTGGTCGAACAAAGGAAGTCGCCTACCTGTGGTTTCGCTGGCACGAAAGGGCCAAGTCTGACTTGGAATATTGCCTTGAGTTACAGCAACGAATCTTGAAGGCAAGGCCTTTGGGACTTGCCTGAACGACTTCAGGCCTTTCTGCGCACGCTGGTCTGGTGTTCCATCCAAACTTCGACACCGGGGATGTTCGCGTTTATCCCGAAGCCGTTGACGCGGGCCTGGACGCGCTTGGGGTCCAGCACCAAATACTCCCGCGGAACAGACTGGCACGTAGCGCACTTCGGGTCGTCTGCCTTCTCATGGCCGCATTTCATGCGCCACTTGGGAACTTCGCGAAAGCCGACACCTCGGACCTTCGGTGCGGTCGCTTGGGCTACCGGGGCTACGAGCACCATGGGCGCGGATGGCGCGGGCTCTTGAAAGGTTTCAACCTGCTCGACGGCATGGTTCAGAATCAAGGTCGCGGTTTCGTGGTCACCTTCGGCCTCGCGCACCGCAGCCTCGGCTAGTGCCTCCTCTTCAAGCCGCCGCTTGGCGGCGTCGGCCTCCAGCTCCCTCCGCTTGCGATCCTGCTCCTCTAGCTTGCGACGCAGTTCCTCAGCCTCTCGCCGCAGTCGCTCTTCCTCCTTTCGTCGGGCCTCTTCTTTCTCTCGTTGGTACCTGGCGAGCCCCTGCTTAATTGACCGTTCCCGCGCTTCAAGCGGCCCATCGAGTGTCGTCAATAACTGCGTGTGGGCCTTGTGGCCCCGGTGCCAGAAGTCAATGTACGGCCGCAACACGGTCTCAACGCGGGACCGCAACTGGGCAATCGTTCTTACCTGCTCTCCGGCAGCCTGAAACTGCTGGTCGGTCGAGACTACCGTGAGCGTTTTAGTCTCCTCCAGCCTGGATTGAACGAGAACTGAAAGTTCCGATTCTTGCTCACCTGGCAGGCTGAGCTCGGGCGGACTGAGGAGAGCGATAGCAGTCATCATGGGCTGACACCTCCAAAGATGTTTTGTTGTAAGTGGGTTTGCTGAGGCACAACAGTGAGGGCCGGCCAGCGTAACGGTCCGGGGACGTTACGCAGCTTCGTCCAGGTCCGTCCGGGCGCCAGTTTGAATGTCCATGCCCTGATTCATCTTCCACGCTGTCACCACGAGCGCCGCGCGGAAGACGTCGAGATCAGCAAGGTCGCTATAAGCGGTCAGCTTATACGACCCGTCGCGCCTCAGTTGCAAGATGGCACGGTCGTACTTGAAGGGAGGCACGACCGGCTTCGGCAACAGCAGTTCGTATCCAGCCGTTTGCAGGGCAAAGGAAGAGTAGAGCCGCTCGATGCACTTCAAGTCAATGACCCACAGCTTGCCGGCCATCGACCCTGTGCGGTCAATCGTCCCGCCACAGAGCATGCCGTTGATCCGGCCAACCAGCCGGCGTTCGATCAGGTCTGGCCGAAACCCCGACTCCCGGATGAATTTTTCGTACCCGGTCAGGTACCCCTGAATCTCGGGGTCTACCGTCTCCAGATCGAGGCAGCCTTCGTCGAGATATTGGGTGGCTTTGTGAACGTATTCCCCAATGATGCGCTTACGCTCGAGCACTTCGGGCGCGACCATGGAGTAATTAGCGGAGAGCCCGGCCGAGTGTAGTACCTGGGTCACGCTTGGCACGGGCTTTCCCTGGATAAGGTAGAGATGCCGCTCGGCGTCAAAAGTGAAATCGATGCCCACGGCCTTAACCCTCCGCGAAACCATCAAGCACGTGGTACTGATGGTTCTGGTCAGTTACGACACATAGCCGAGCAACGGCCTGACGTCCCTGGCGGCGCGCAATCTCAGGGAGCATCTTTGTTTCCTTGCAGTAGATGGTGGTCGCTGACCCGTTGTGCGAAATTTTGAAGACCACGTATTCCACACCGTTGCCGTTACGCCGGAGAGTCTTGCCGGAAGCATTGGCTTCAACAGGGCCGACCACGCCGCGAAGAGAAATTGGCTTGGATTGCCCACCATTGGATGGCGCCGTGCCATTGGATGAGGACCCGGCCGGCTGCTGTTCCACTTTCCCATTCCCGGGGTTCGTGACGCCAGCAGGTTGACCGTTGTTCGATTGCGGTGCAGATCTGCGCTGTGGCTCGCGGATGGCTGGTTTTGCCGCTCGATTCCTCTGGCCGTTTGATCCGGCAGCGGGAAGGCTTCTATGAGGTTCACCATTGGCCGGAATGGCGCTTTGCGCGTCCTCGATGCCCATCTCGCGGTACTCGTCGCGCACCGCCGCTTCGACCAGAGTCATGTCCTCACTCGAAAGGCAGAGCCGCTTGGCCATTCTCCGGATCGGGCTCTTCTTGATCATTTCGTCTTCGAACCGCCGCCACGGGCTCCACGGCTCATTGGCGGACTCCGAGCACTGCTTCACCTTCTCAATTTCCTGGCGAGTCATCCACTCGAAATCGGTGCGGCCATCGCGAAACTCCAAGACGGCGTAAGCGCCAATCCACTCGCTACGCTTGGCGGCGTCGAGGACTGGGACGTGGGTAAGTTGGCGGCCCGTTCCGAGTTTCAGTGAGAATTGGTCGCCCTGGTGAACGATCGCTGGGTAGATACTTGATACCTTGCCGGTGCGGTGAGCAAGAGCAATGAAGCCCCGATAGCCGATGAGAAGTTGGCACTTCAGGATGTTGTTCGCTTTCTTATCGCGCCGCGGCGCCAAGTATGCGTGCCCCAACTTGTTACCAAGCATCAAGCCAAGCTGCGACGCTTCGAGCACGGCCTGGACGATGGTCAGCGGCTCGCACTGGCGCAAGAACGAGTCGGCACGAACCGTTTCCAGCGCGACATAAATCATTTTGTCAGCATCGAGATGCCGCGGCAGATACTTCACGATCTGCGTGCGCGCCTGGACAAGCAATGTCTCGATGGCTTGCACAGGGCTGGAACTAACCGGTTGGCTCATAGAATTCACCTCCCTGGTAGCGCTCCTTGCGCTACAATTCCCGCCAACGATGAACAACCGTTTCGTGGGGGACATCGGAGATTACGTGAAGCTGGCGATCCTTCGGAGGCTCGCCTCGGACCGCCGCTTGGGGGTCGCTTGGTGGCTCACGGATGACGAGGCCCCTAGCGCCCACCTAGGCCATCGCGAGTACTTGGAGCGACCGCAGCAGTGGAGACACTTTGACCCCGAGTTGTTTGAAGCGCTTGTGGTGATCAGCAGGTGTAAGCGAGACATATGTGCCCTTGAGAACGCCGGCCTTCTCCCAAATGCTGTTTTTGCAGGTGATAAAATTCCTTGCAACACGCAGCCATTTAAGGACCGCCCTGCTGCTCGGGAGAGGTGGCTCTCTCGAGTTACGAAGGTCCTGGAAGGGTGCGACTTGGTTTTTTTGGATCCGGACAATGGAATTGCGCCTGAAGGACTGAGACCGACTCGCCGTCGTGCTGGGAAGAGCGTCTTTGTCCAAGAGATCAGTGCCCTAACAGAAAATCAACGAGCGATTGTTGTTTATCACCATCAAAGTCGGCGCCAAGGTGGACATCTGAACGAGATTCGCTATCTTGCGCAACTTTTGGTGGCGGGGGGACTCAGGGTGTCCGGGGTGCTGCGAGCGAAACCGTGGTCTCCACGTGCCTTTTTCATCCTCAATGGAGACGAGCAATTATGTGAGCGTGCAAACGAAACTGCGAGAGCGTGGGGTAACTTGATGTCGTGGCATGTTGAAGATGAATTTCAGACCAAAGCCTGCGACGTCGAGCGGCCAAAATCGGCCTCGGCAAAGGCCGTACCCTAAAAAGGCACCTCACTCGCGTCGTCCTGTCGGAAAGGGTTGTCCTCTTCGGGAGGCTCAGATGCCTGGGGCGGATGCGTCCCGTTCGGTCTGGCGGCGTTGCCGTTCCCAGACGGGGAAAGCATCTGCATGTAACGGGCAATGATGTCATATGACGTCCGCTTGTTGCCGCCGCGGTCTTCCCACTTGCCGGTCCGGATCGATCCTTCGATGTAAACCTGCTTGGACTTGGTCAGGTACTCACCGCAGATTTCGGCCAGCCTGCCCCAAGCCACAATCGAGTGCCACTCCGTGCGCTTCTCTACATCGCCAGCCTTGTTCTTGAAAGTCTCATTAGTGGCCAGCGAGAATCGGCATACGGCGGTGCCCGAAGCCGTATATTTCAAATCTGGATCTTTTCCCAGGAAGCCCAATAGAATCACTCTGTTCACACTCACTGGATTACTCCCTTCGTGAAGTCCTCGAACCGGAACTTCCGTCCCACGCGGTCGTTGACCATGGTTGCGAGGCTTGCGGAGATCTCCGCCATTCCCTCGCGAACTTTTGCTCGCAAATCCGTTGTATTGCGGATCGCGTCTGTGGTCGTTCCGGCCAATAGGTCGCGCGCTCGGTCGACTTGCTCCTTCAATTCCTGATCGTCCACCACATTGCGCAAGTCAAAGGTCGCGAGAAAGCCTCGGAGCTTCTGCACCGTCGACTCCCGCAGACGCTGTGGCTTGCCGTCCGCCTGGTCCTCCAACCGATCGCGCAAATGGTTGACCAGTTCAAGCAGCGAGGTCCGCATCACCTGTTGGATCTCCGAACAGGCTTCGGACATCGCCACTGCGGCCTTTTCCCGTTCCTCTTGGAAGAATTGGGCCGAGATCTCGCGAAGCTGTTCCGGCACGCCATAGCTGACGTATTGCCAACTGAAGGTGAAGCGGGATCGCACCTCGTCAACGGGCGGGTAGTCAACAGGGTTATAGAGCGTGCGGAGTCGCCCGGCTGCCTCCTGGCAGAGGCGAGGGTAGGCGGTGAGGAACGATTCTGCCAGCTCGCTTCGTTTATCCTTGAACTCCCGCAGCCGCTCATCCACCGTTTCCACCAAGCACAGTGGCAAGAGGTGAATGCCGACCTCGAAGGGCAGGCACATATCGTACAGGAAATGGCGGATGTCACCGTCGAGAGTGCGGATGGCTTGCAGTTCCGGGGAATCGAGCAGAGTCTTGGAGACTCGAATCAACGCCTTGTCTGCGTCCACTTCGACCTGCGATGAACTCACCTTTCGGCTGTTACCCAACAAGCCTAGGTGAAGTTTGATGAACACCGTTTGCTTGGAAAGCTCATTTTCCGAGCTTTGAACGTTCAAGATTGGCGCTGCTGTTGCCATTTCGTCCTCCTTACTTGTGGTTGGAACCCTTAAGCTCTTAATGCAGCATCTTGGTTCGCCAGCAGCCTCGTTCGAGTCCGGGTTCCGGATAATCCAGTTGCGATGGGGGCCTAGCTTGGCAAGGGATATTCAGGCCTCGGATTTGGAAACTGGCATGACCGTGACGGGCCCGCCCAAATCCCGCATGACGCGGCGAGTCGGCGCTGGTGGGTTTTCCTCGTGCTGATAAACGCCTGGCTTCGATGCGCTGATGAACTTTCCTGACGCCATCTGCCGTAGCGCTTTGACCTGCTCGGCCGCAGAGCGCGAGACCGGAACAATGTACTGCGCGGCCTCTTTCAAGGTCATCTTCAACCGGTGTGCCTTCCGGCAGCACTCTTTGATTTCAGCCCCCGTCCACCCTTGGTCATTCGGTGACTCTCCAGACACACCATATTTCTTCAGATAGATTTTCCAAATGGCCTCGCGCTCTTCTGCGGTGGGCAGATCAAAGAAGAAAATTCCCGTTGTGAACCGTCTGCGCAATTCCGGCGGCAGGCTGGCGATGGAATTACACGTAGCGATAAAGAGCGTCCGCCCTTGTGACACAGCTTCCACGACTTTGAGGGCGGTCCGCAGCCGGTCGCCTGAGGCTCCCACTAGCGAACTTTCCATTGCGGTCAGATCGAAGGCGATGGTAGGGATGCCTGCCGAGCTGCCGGTGGCCTTGGCCGTCGCACTTTTGGCGCTGCCGGGCGGGCCAAGAAGAATCAATCCTTCCGCCTCATGGTCCTGCATCCAGGTGAGCATTGTGCCCGCCATCTCGGTCTTGACACCGGACAGGTCTGTGCCGGTACCCGCGAACGCTTTCTCGATTTCATCAATGAACACAATGACGCGAGGCGGATCGATTCCCTCCAACACGGCGCGCAGGAATTGCTTCACGTTAGCCAAACCGCCGAGATCATCGAACGTCTCGCCCCCGCGCCAGACCGCGAGGCCAGGAGTCTGCTCGATCATCTGACGCTTGCGTTCCCACAGATCATCCGTGTCGAGTTCTCCATGAACCAACGACATGGCGAGCGCCTGCTCGGCTGGAAAGGCGCCAAGACCGATCAAGGCATCCACCGCACGGCCCACCAAGCCGCGCTCAGGCTCCCCAAGTCCTGCGTCCTTGAAGGTTCCGCGCAGTATGCCCTCCAAGTCCTCCTTTGACGCCAACGGCTGATCCAGAATCAACACGTCCTGCGATAGTTCCGCCGGTAAGGTGGCGCCCAGGGATGCCAGGAGGACCAGCATCCGCCCGTTCGCTTTGAACGTATCGCGAAGGTTCCAGATCCCCTGCATCACGGTCGGCTCGTTCCAGAAACGGTGTGCGTTCGCGTATAGCAGCAAGGCGTCTTCGGAGAATTCGCGGGCCAGGACCAGCGCATCCGCCGGACTTACGCTGGCAGGGTCACGGTCACCCAAAACCCGCGCCAACTCCTCTGAACTCTCTTTCCCGATAGCCCACAAACCCCGCATCACGTCCCAGGCAATCACAGGTGGAAGCCGCCGTTCCTGGACGATGGTTTCCGTCACGAACCGAATGGTGCTGGCCGGATCAGCCGTTCGGACCGCCACGAGAGGGGTCGAAACACTGCGGGTCGCACGAAACACGGATGCAAACTCTTCCATTGAGCTCGCCATTTCATATGCTCCTTTCCGATGAAGGACAACCTAGGGTGAGAAAACAGTGCGAATGGTAGCCCCGTTCACCAAGGTAAGCCTAAGATGGGGAAGCCGGTCACTTCAGTTGTGCCGGTTTCGTTGATGTGGACCTCGGCAAGTTGCTCAGCAAAGGCGGCTCTCGTGTAACGGTTGCTGAACAATCGCAGAACTTGATTCCGACTGCTGCGGAGCGGCGCGGCGCTTGGCAGGCGGTGATTGAAGCGGCCTAGAACTGCAAAGTCCAGAGCTGCACGGATCGCTTGCCACAGGCTGCACTTTTCCGGCGTTTCCAGCTTGCTGCCCCAGACTGAGTACCGCCCTTCGTCCAACTCGCGCTCGGTATAGCCGCTGAACATGCCAAAACTCAGGCCCGGTATGCGAGCCCGCAGCATTTGCACCAAGGCAAGTAACCTGTCCGCCTGCTGCATGGGCTCGCCGCCGGAGAACGTGACCCCGTCGAAGGCGTGCTGGCCGTGAGCGTGAATCAATGCGTCGACCACTTCCACAGGCTTGATTTCAGGCCCCTGAAAACCATGCGTGTGAGGATTGAAGCACTTTTCACACCCGAGTGAGCATCCCTGAAAAAACACCACCGCCCGCAGGCCAGGGCCGTTAGCCCGGCTGGCGGGAAGGATCACATGGAGAAGCATTGTGGCCTCCCTAACGTCGGACCTGCTCGTGGGCTTTGCTTTGGTTGGTGAAATAGACCGTCTTCTTCCGCTCCAGCTTGACGGCGTCACTTCCGCGAAAGTCCTCAAATGCTTTGTTACATTCACTGCCGGCGAAACCATTCAGATCCAGGGTGGAGTTCCCCTGTTCGTCGATGGTGATCGTGATCGTCTTCTCCTGCATGGTGGCCTACCTCCGCACCGCGAATTGCAGCCGAACCTGCTGGCCCTCCGAGGTCTGTATCACTTCGCGCTTCTTCAGGATGTAACCTTTGGCGCGCGCCATAGCCAGCGTTTGCTTTTCTTTGTAGAGCTGCTGGACACGCCCAAGCCATTTCGACCCGTAGCCCGCGTACTCGTCTAGTTCGTCAGCAATCAGGGTGAGCCGTCCGTCCGGTTGCCTTGCAAACCCAATGTCGCCGCAAGCCCCGCGCAGCTGCGCGCGCCGGACAATGATATTCGCGGTCTTTCTTTCCTGCTCCGAATAGTAGGAGTTCAGTTGGGCGCCCTCGGAGTGAACCTCGACTTCGTAACCCATCTCCTTGAGGGCCTCGACGAGAAATTTCTCCTCACGAACCTCAGTAATTGTTACGCCGTATTTCGACAAAGTATTTTCTCCTCCCTGCAGTTCGACTTTTTGTGTACTGGCTTGAACCGTATATCGCGCCTGCCGTCTTTTGCACCGCGCCCAATAGATGGGTTGGCCTTTATTCAGTGAGATAGCAGCTTCTTAATCGCTGCTCTCACCCGGACCTCCCCACCCCCCAAGAGAGGGCGACACCCAAGACGATCGCTACCGCCATCGCGCCGTTCGCCAAGGCCATGATGGGGTGCTTGGGAAAGATCGCGTGAGCGATCCATCCGTTCACCGCCGCCAGCATAAGAAGCACAATTGCGAATACCTTGGGACATTCTTCGAGCCGTTTCTTCACCATCAAGGTTCCTCTCCGCCGGGGCTTTCTCTGCGGAAACCCTTCGGGACCAACTGGACGGGACAGGTCTTGCATATCATCTGGGAATGGGACTCGGTGGTCCTTTAGGAACTAAAGCGGGTCTGTACGCGCGATCAAGTCAGGGGAGGATGAGGACTTAGGATGGATCGTCACTTTGCTTGGGGATTATTTCCGAACATTCTTACGAAAGGAACCAGCTTTTGCGCTCTCGTTTCTGACCTCCGGTTTTAGCCGCGCAGCCCAATCGTATTCTTCACGGGCTTGCCGTTCCCGGCCAAAGGACGAGTAAATCGAACTCAATTCCAAGTGTGGTCGATAATCCGCCGGTTCAAGTCGCTCTGCTTCGCGAAAGTCCGACAGGGCATGAACTCGGTCCCCCTTCGCCAGCGATTCCTCTCCAACCTGGTTGAGCATGTTAGCGCGGTGCAGAACTGGATAACGGTCGATCGTGGCACTGGCTGCAAGGCAAACTGTGGTCAGCGCGATCATCAATGGAGCCCGCAGAAGTCCAACTCCAACCACATCTGGGTATTGACGACTCTTGCGCAAAAACCATCTCAACGTGGCGCCGGCGAGCAGGCCGGAAATGTGCACCCAGTTGTCGATTCCTGGAACGATCCAACCAAAAGCAAGTGTGGCTAGGACCGTCAAAACCAGTGGGCGCCCGAGGAATGCACGGTCCTTTTCCGACAGGACCCGAGGGGTTTGATAACGCGTAACGAGAAGTGCCCCGCAAATTCCAAGGATAGCCCCAGAAGCACCCGCTCCGATCTGGCGGGTCATGAGCATCGAGCCGAGCGAACCCGCCGCCCCGGCACCGACGTAAGTCAGCGCGAACACCCCGCATCCGCAGAGACGTTCGAGTTCCGGCCCGAAAAGGCACAACGCGTACATGTTGAGGAACAGGTGGACAAGGCTGAGGTGCAAGAACATTGGCATAACCGCCCGCCAGTACTCACCTGCCAGGAAGTAGGGCCGGCAGGAAGCTCCAAAGGCCAACAAAACATCAAGGTTTGCCGGGCCTCCCGCCATGGTCATGAGTATGAAAACCACCGACGTCGCAGCGAAGGCTGTAGCTGTGCCAGCGGGGAGACGGGAATGTCTCAGTTCTTCAAGCACGGCGGCTATCATAATTCTTCAGGCTCCGTTCGAGTTCCCCGAGAGTACCGAGCACAACATGCCCCACCATCGCCAAGGTGTCCGGGCTGCAATGATCAAGCGTATCCAGGGCGGTATGGTGGTAGCCGCGAAGAAAGGGAGTGAAGTCGATGATGTCTACTGCGGGCATGCCGGCCGCGAGAAATGGAAGGTGATCGTCCTCGACTGGGATTGCACCTCCACTTGGAAACGCATCTCTGTAACCCAGGCGGTCTGCGCTCGAGTAGACCAATTCCCGAAGCCACAACGTAGAGTTGGCTTCCGGCCTGAATTGAGGATCGCCTCCACCGACCATATCGAGCAATACCACCGCCCGAACATCGCGCAGTTTTCCAGAGCCACGAAGCGCCTCGACGAAATGCCGACTGCCATAAAGGCTGTCGCTCGCTGACCAGTACTCGATGGCCTCCTCGCCGTCGAAGAACACGAACCAATATGTGAGGCGATGGCTACGTCCCGACAGATCTCGCACAAGCTCCAACAGTTCGGCAGCACTTGACCCGCCGTCGTTGGCGCCGACAAACGTGATTCCCTTTACCCGCGCCGTGTCGTAATGAGCCGCGACGATCACCACCCCGGAGTTCTTGCCCGGCAAGATGCCCACAATATTAACCATCGGGATGGGCCCAGCCGGCGTGGTGGCAGTGAACGAGTCGCGCAGAACTTCGGCGCCAGCGGCGCCAAGCTGCGCAGTAATGTACTCTCGCGCTCGCTTAATTGCTGATGAGCCAGGTGGTCGGGGGCCCAGTGCGACAAGCCGTTTAAGGTCTTCGAACGCTCGTGCGCGATCAAACTCCTTCACCGCCTCCCTATAGTTGCCCCGGGAGTGATAATGCATGAGGACGAGCGCGACTGTTGCTGCGCCTGCCACAACAAATCCCGTCTTCCCCTTGCGACTCATGAGCACCCGCTCGTCCAGCCACAGTTGCCGCAGCGGTAACACGAACCGCTACGGGTCATGGTCGCGCCACACTCCTTGCAAGCAGGCGCATCTGTCTCCACATCGCCCAAGCCGCCTTGCGAAAGGTGGGCGGGCGTCGGAGGCATGACCTCAGCCCCGACGCCCGTTGGGGAAGGAGACATGGGCGGGAGAAACTTCAACGCAAGCCAACGACCGATGTAATCCATGACGGACTTGGCATAGCCGATCTCTTTGACGCCTGACCAGCCGCTGGGTTCGAACCGCGTGTGGCTGAACTTCGAACAGAGCACGGAAAGCGGCACGTTATACTGCAGCGCAAGGGAAACAGCGATTCCGAACGAGTCCATGAGCCCCGCGATCGTCGAGCCCGCTTTAGCCATGCGGATAAAGATTTCGCCCGGCTGGCCGTCCTCGTACAGCCCGATCATCAAATAACCCTCGTGACCGCCCACCGAAAAGTGGTGGATGATAGCCTTACGTTCATCCGCTAGCCTGCGGCGTACCGGTTGACCCGTTGCTTCTGTGACGGCCTCTGCTACGTTCGTTGTGCTTTCCACTTTCGACTCCTTCTGTCCTGTGGCCCGACTCAACTCCTGGCTGCACTTTCAGCCGTCGCGGTAGCTGGTGATCGCCTCGAGACCGAGTCCGACGTGGGATGATTCTTATTAGGGTGAGTCTCCGAGAGGAATACCAAAGCGCTCACAGAGTTCCGCCGTCTCGGCACATCCTTCGTTGTCAGAACGTACCTCACCGGCAATCTCAACCACCACTGGCGATGACGAGAATGTCTCCATGAACGCAGCGAGCTCCCTAACGCTACCTCTCAAGGTGATCTGAAGCTCTATCTCCAGATTGATATCGCCCACTGCTATCACCCGTCCCTCCCCGCAGGGCCCACTTGAAGCCTGGCTATTTCCTGTGCGGCGACGCCTTCAACCGCGCCTGCCTGCCGCCTCCAGACCAAAGCTCCGTAGACTCGCCTTTCTTCGCCTCCTCCAACACCGAACCGCAATTCCACGTCGACCTTGCGGCCAAAGAGCGAGTAGAGGCCGATGCTAAGCACCACTAACCAGAACAACCCCGCCCACCGTGAGGCCAGAGCCAACAGAGAAATGACAATGACGAGGCATAAGAAAGAGCCGAGCACGATGCGTTTCAAGAATCTCCTCCTTCATGCGTCGCGGCCGTTATGGCACGGTTATCCTTCGCATTCGGCAAGATTACGGGTAAAGAACTCAGGGTCGCGGGAGCCTGCAAATAGTGACGATGATTACAACCCACGCAACGTACCGCTGCCGAAATCGCCTTAATCACCGCCTCGAACTGACGGGGAACTGCCAAGGGTTCACCGGCACGAGAGAAAAACGTGGGGATTTGTGATTCCTTCTGATTTCGTCCCCCTTTGCCAGCGTCGGCCGGAAGGTAACCCTCGAGGGCATGGAAGATCGTCACACTCTGCAAAGGCGGCCGTTTCCCGTTACTCTCACTGCCGGGCGCAATGCGCGAAATCAAGAGGTCGTAGGTCTGGCCGCGACGAAACATTTCCACGCGCACCAGCGAGGGAGCAATTACCAGCGCGTGGACGCCATTGAGCCCGATCCCATCAAGGGGGTGAAGCCAGGGAAGCGGCTCGCCTTGATCGCCACAGAAAGTAACGTACCTTCCCAGATCTTCGATCGCCCCACCCGACTCAACACCACGGACCACATAGCGCTTTGCGAACTGCTGGTACTCGAGGCTCACGGACGCCTGGGCGAAGATCCCCACCTCCGCCAGCCGCCGCAGGGCTCTTCCAGGCAAGACCAAACCGCGATGCGCTCCCGATTGCGTTCCAGCATTCATCGTCGCTCTCCTCTCACCGGCTTGATCTGGGCGCCCGAATCCGCAGCGTTAAATCCGGCGGTCATCCCCCTTGGCCGGAGCCAATTCCTACGTCAAATTCCCTTTCCAGAGAGGCTACATTGCTGATCGCCTCACACGATTGGCACGGAGCAACCTAGGGCGGCGCGGATCATCTCTTTGGTGCAACCCGCCCAGCAGATGTATTTCTGCGGCTCGTTTACCGAGATAGCCAGGTTGTCTCCGCTTCGGTCGTGCCCCGAGGCTGCGCACGATGGGCACTGGGTTATGTAGTTGCGTCCGACTTTGCGCAGTTTTGTATCGATATGCTCCAAGATGCGAAAACTATGACGGCTCCCGCTGCCAGAATATCTGCGGCCTGGTTCGCATTGATTCGAGCGCGAGGCAGGTTGCAGTACCGCTGCTTTCCCAGCAGTTAACGTCTGAAGTTGGCTGCTCGACACCTTGGGGAGTTGCCTCAAGTAGTTCATCTGCCTTTCGAGGTCATAATCCGCCCCATAAAACCAGTACCTACGATTGGCTCCCCGGTGAATTCCAAGCGGCCCGCGGATCGCGTTCCCAAACTCACCGGTCTTCAACTCATCGTGCTTCGGGAAAATCTCGATCCCCTCGGGCAAGCCATTCCCCTTGACCGGAACCCCCAGCCGAATTGCCAATTGGAAGACGTAGATCCGGCAAGATCGCGCGGGCTGCGGGGACTCGAAAAAGACCCACAGATGACCGCCCCGCCGGCTCTTTTCCAGCGCTGCAGAAACACCATCCCGGCCCAGGTAGTAGTTCAGCTTCAACAGGTCTTCCAGCGCATCCTTGTAGTCGGCGTCGATCGCGACCCACTTACAGCATTGGTTCGAAGGGTTGATGGCGTACAAAGCAATCGTGATCTGCCCCTCGAGGTGGCGACGGATGGTTTCGTACGTCAGGATAAGCGGACGGCCTGTTTCCTTTTCTGTGGGGCGGTAATAGTAATGCCGGCCAGATTCCGAGTCAGGGTGGGTGGCCTGCACGGTATAGGCGCGGCGGTTTACAAAAAGGCGAAAGTAGTCGCAAACAATTTCGTTAGAAGCTTGAACCCCCACGGCTGTCTCCCTTCCATCAGGGCCGATGCGTTCAGCTAGACTGCTGAGATTGAACAAGGGTGATCGGGCAGGGCACTGAGGCGAACAGACCGCTCGGTGCCCCGGCGAGGCGGGATACGAGAGACCTAACTCTTGGATACCCCAGAAGTCTATTCCTGTCAAATTTCCGATGCGTGGAGGAAGAAGCAGCTAAGCTGATGGAGGGTAAGAACTTAAAGGCAGCCGTGTATAGGGGGAAGCCCCCGTCGCGGCGTGTCAACAATTTGCCCCAGCCTGTTGGCGGAGAGGTGCGTGGCCAGGAGTCACAAACCACTCCTTATCGCGAAGGAGGCGGGGGTTTTCGACAAGCTGCAAGAATCGGCATTTCTCAAGCAGCACGTCGAGATCAGTGAGGTTGTAACCTGAATACTTCTGATCCTCAAAATCGACCCAGTACCATACGCCATCGTGCCGGTCATAGACGTAAATGGCTCCGGACTCCGGGTCATTCGGTACTATCAGGAACAGCGCCGCCGAGGTCGGGAATTGAATCCAACGTGCAATTTCTGGATACTCGGTAGTGGCAAGCAACTCCGCCACTGCCATTTCCAGGTCCTTTCCAGCATCAAGCCGGACGAAGGGTCTTGCGGTCATGCATCCAAACATATGTAAGTCCTTTCGGGATCAAGGATTTAACAACAGACAAGAAAGACATGGGGAAAGCAGGATTCAAGCCGGTCGAACAGGCAAGCTTCGTCCTCGCATGCCCCCGCTCAAGAAAAGGATCGGTCTAAAAAGAGAGTGACGGATTATAATCGGCCAGCAAAAAGGGAGGTTGGCGAGTCCTGACCTGGATCTGAAGCGTTCAACGGTCCATCACACCACGACTTACTATGGTCTCGCCGGAGCCGATTTGGAAAGCCGCATGAGAGCACCGTCATGGGATGCCGCCCATACAATATCAAAGAACCGTTCAAACATGTCATACATATCGCCGCGACCAAACTGATATACACGGCTGTGCCTCCCGTGCATTAGCCTACTGTAAGGGGTGAGGAACAAATATTCGTCTGTAAGGATAATTCGACAAATATGAGGCGCATCGTATTTGCGAACGTCAAAGTGCCCTGTATCAACATGAGGCTGCAGAAACGAGAGTACGTTCTCGATTTGCCTAGACAGAGTCCCGTGTCCGAAGGAGCGATCAAAAGCGGCCAGCTCGCCCTCGCGCAGGTCGACCCACTTACTGCTTGGGTCGGGAAGAAGAACCTGAATGCAAGGTCGCTTGCCGCCACCTTTCGCCAGTAACGACGCAAAAAGGTCCCTTTGAAAGGAGTTGCCACGTCCAGCGAAAATCTTCACTCCTCCGGCGCGATTCAGTGCTTGCTTGATCGAGTTTTCGGCGTCGGCGCCGCTGGAAAAGACGTACTGAATGTCAACATTCAAAAATGCGGAAGCAACTGCTGTAAGGGCGCGCCTGACTGCTTTGGAACGCCAAGTGGCCGTAAAGAAGATGATGATGGCGGCGACTATTTCGGCTAAAACAGCCAACAAGAAGTTTCGCAGGGCTGACATTTTTACCTCCCAAGGCGGCACTTTGACGCCGGGGCATAGGTGCAGCCTTGATTCCGAGAGATGTCCTCAACTTGTGCCACAGGTGCTGCCGGGTGTCAACCTGTACCTGACAGACATGTACAGACAAGAGATTTCTTCTAAAGCACAACTGCCTGTCGACTCACTGCTCTGAAAATTCGTTCTTCCCCGATGATGCGACCAGTCATCGAGTTTAGGCGACTGTCGCGGGCTCAAGGGTAACCTTAAGGCCGAGTCTCTCCAGGCGGCGGACCAAGTAGCGAGTGAGGCGCTGTGGGTCGAGACGGTCGAAGTAGTTTCCGCCCAGATCCTGGTAAGGCCGGCCATCTTTAAGGATATGGTAGACAACCTTCAGAATCGAATGAGCCACCGCAACACAGGCACGCTTCTTACCTCGTCGGGCTGCCAAGCGTCGGAAACGCGAGGCCAGAAAACTGTCCTTGGCATGACCCGCCGCCTGGGCGGCCAGCGTGAGCGTGCGCCGCAGCCAAC
>Ga0326727_10004158_pt1 | contig 44231 bp, 57 predicted proteins | sample MB2enrmetagenome_FD_207643 | JGI IMG/M metagenome (GOLD analysis project Ga0326727, IMG submission 207643) | Lab enriched peat soil microbial communities from McLean, Ithaca, NY, United States - MB29MY | ecosystem: Environmental > Terrestrial > Soil > Wetlands > Peat | place: USA: New York... | reverse complement strand
GGCTCAGATTGCTTTTGGCATCGGTTTCCTTGGCTTCCTGAACTCCCAGGGGGGCACCGCCGGGGACTATGGCGTAGGCGTCCAGTACAAGATGGATGTCGCCGGGTACATCGCGCAGAACTCCAACGGAACCAGTTTCACGATATCGTCCAACCTGACGCCTGGGCAGATCGGCGTAGAGTATGACTATCTGTTGAGCCTCTACAACAAGACGCCGTCTTCCAGCGCGAGCCTCAATTACGTCGTCGTGGACAACCTCTCAGGGGCGGATCCCTCGCTCCTACAGCAGCTTTCCACGTATCCACTGATGGATTTCGGACCCCTGACCGTCTTCGTCGTCCGAACGTAACTCGTCGTCGAGCCTCCAGCCTGGTGCCTATGGAACTGGTTCAGCGGCGTTCGGACATAACTATTAATCACGAATGGCGCGTCGAGTCACCGTGTATTGCGAAAGTACGCGTACGTTCTGCTCTTTCTTCTCATCCCTTTCATTTGTTACACGCTCACGCTTAACGGCAGGATAACGTCGAACGGCGAAGACTCCAGCATAGTCGCGATGCAATACTCAATTTGGAGCATGCATTCCTTCTCGCTAGGTTCAGACGGCAATCTGCTCACCAGCAGCGTGGACGTGGCTCTCTATAACGGGAACTACTACAGTGCCATATCTCCCGGAATGGGGTTGGTCTCCCTTCCGTTCGCGTCGGTCGGGTTTCTGCTGGACGGAGGTCACTTTACAATGTTCGGGTATGCAACACTGATGGACGAGCTGTTCCTGGCAGTATGCTCTTCTCTTGCGGTGTTTTTCGCATATAAGATCTCCAGGTTCTACGCCCCCGAGACTGAGAGCCTGCTCGCAGCCTTGGCCCTCGGGTTGAGCACTTCCGTCTGGCCATTCTCAACGGTCGTCTTTCCTCAAGGTGCTTCGTTGCTGTTTTCTATCGCCTCCGTTTATTTCATGCTAAGATACACCAAGGCGAGTTCAAGAGACCGTAACCTGCTCATATCCGGCCTGTGTCTCGGTATGGCGTGTCTCATCGAATACGTCGCTGCTCTCTTCGCGTTGCCAATCTTAGGATACCTGCTGGCGAAGGGGGTCCGCAGAAAGTCCGTTTCGAAGCTCTTCGTCTCCTTTTTGGTAGGACCGTTCGTGCTGATGTCGTACAATTACAGCATCTTCGGAAACCCTCTGGCCTTTCCTGAGCAATTCAAGGTCGGTTCGACGAGCGCCAGTCTCCTGGCCATGTTCAACCCGGTGAACATGATTGGGCATTTTCCTCTGTATTTCGTCAGCCCATACCGTGGGCTGCTGCTTCTTTCGCCCGTCGTCGTCCTTGGCATGTATGAATTGTACCGCGCCTTGGGTTCCAGTGCGCAGCTTGATGGCTTTCCGAGTAGCGATGCCGCGTTGTTTGTGATACTGTTCGCACTCGTGTTAATGACGTACTCGGCTTGGCAGGATTGGGCCGGAGGCCTGGCTTACGGACCACGATTCATGATTCTCGGTCTGCCCTACCTCGTCATTCCTGTCTCGACTTGGATGTCCAGAAACAAATCCGCCTCCCTCAAACTCCTTTTCTTGGCGTTGTTCGTGATGGGTTCATTCGTCCAAGGTGCGGGTGCGCTCACAAGCGCCTTCTCAGTAAACGGAGACCCGTCAACGTACCAGCCGCTCGCCTACAACATTCCGGCGCTGTTCCAGGGTAAACTCGACACCTGGTGGATAGCGAAGCTGGGGCTGGCAGATGGGAAATTGCCTCTGGTGTTTGCAGCCTTCGTCTTTGTTCTGGCGTGGATTCCCGTCGTACTATTGATCAGACGCAGTAAATGAGCGGCGACATGCAGAGTTTGCCTCAGACTGAAGGCGGGAATCGGCGTGATGGGTCTTGCGCAACAAGGATTCGCTAAGATAAAATTGCATCCCTTCCGATTCGAACTCTTGGCCAGATTGGTGTATTTATACCGCCTGTGACATCTATTCAAACAGTATGACGATTCCTCAATCTGACGACTCGAAACCGGACCAAAGATCGGAGAATCAAATCAAGGTCATGGCCCCGGTTGAATCGAAGTTGCTATACGGAACCGATGGATTCGAACACAATCGTGTCCGAGTCCCACCGGGCCCGCCTCATAGGATCAACAACCCAGTGGGGACTGGGCCAATCTCCGCCGGTCTGCGACCTCAGCCGGAGAGCCGCCAGATCGCCATCTGCTCGGTCCTCTGGTAGGTGAACTCCTTGCTGACGTCAACGGATTCGGCCACTCGCTGCATGGTCTTGCGGAAGAGGTCCTCCGGAATCCCCGCCGGGTGGATGTAGCCTCGCTTCTCGAAGTGCGAGATCCGCTCCCCTATCGTGGTCACGACCGTCCGGTCCTCGATGGTGACGAGCTCGTCCGGGGGGAAGGATGCCAAGAAGTCACTCTCCTTCGCGAAGCCGCTCCACCATCCACCTGGCCTGTCGGCCGGTTCGTATCCCAACTCGGTCGCGGCCTTTCGGAAGGTCTCCCTGAATGCGGCTCTCCCATCTTCCCTTGCGGAAGCGCGGTCCCGCTTTCTGACGAACACGACAATCTCCTTGGTGGCGACCCGGCGCAGGCTCTCGAATGTCTCCCCTGGGTTCTCTAGAAGGTGGATTACGTGGGCCATCAACGCCGCATCGAACTCTCCATCCCTCAGAGGAAGGTGATTGGCGTCGGCGAGGACCAGGTCCTGGACTCCCTTTGCCCGCGCCTTCGACAGCATCCCTCTTGCCAGGTCCACGCCGAACAACCTGAAGCCGCGACGCTGAAGCGGGACTGCTATTCGGCCCGTTCCCACGCCTGCCTCAAGGATGGTAGCGACGCCATCCCCCGACAGGATTGCAGCGGCCCTGTCAAGCGCTTCTGCGCCCATCGGTTCCCGCGTCTCGTCATAGATTTCCGATATCTGATTGAAACGCGCCGCAGTGTCGCTAGGGATGCTCAAGCGTCGTCCCGTCTCCTGAAACGATCGCTCCTTAAGAGTCTAGCCGGGCCTGCAAGGTGATTCTGGCGCGGCCGATGCGCAGGTCTGCTGACCCTGACCGCCGATGGCCCCTAGCCGGTCAGCGAATCCAGGGACGCGTAGTAGACGGCGTTGTTCTCCCCCACCGAGCTGCCGTCGAATCCACCGACGCAGTACAGGTTTCCGGAGACGATTGCACAATCGGTCTGCGAGCTAAGCGGGTAGCTGGGCATCTGCTTCCATGTCCCTACGCCTGCCGAGGAAACTGAGGCGTAGTAGGCGGCGCCTGTGTAAGAACCCTCGGCCTCCTCCCCGCCGATGCAGTAGATGCGGCCCGACGAGACGGCGCAGGCCTCACCGCTCGCCTGGACGGGGTATGCAGTCGTCTGGGTCCAGGCTCCCACTCCCGCGGCAGAGAGCGATGCGAAGTAGTCAGTGCCCACGGCGTTGAAGTTGCCGTTCACGCCTCCCAGGCAGTAGATGTATCCCCCGGCAGCGAAGCAGCTGGGGAAGAAGACGTTGGCCGGGTAGCTTGTCGTCGAAGTCCAGTCGCCTAAGCCAGACGAGGATAGCGCAGCGTACCAGACAGAGTTGCTTGAGGTCGAGTCGGCGTTGGTACCATCGGTCTCGTTGTTTCCTCCAACGCAGTAGACGTAGCCTGACGACGCCACGCAGGACAGGCTGTCGACGGGGATCGGGAAGGAGGTCGTGGCAGACCAGGTGCCCAGAGCACCACCGCTCGTCAGCGGTGCGTAGTAGCTCGAGTTGACGTCGTCGCCCCCGTCGTCGTAGGTCCCCCCGGTGCAGTAGGCATAGCCGGAGTAGGCAACGCACGACTGGCCGTTTATGTCCTGGGGATACTGCGTGCCGGCAGTCCAGGCGGTGATGTTGCCCGAGGACGAGGTGAGCGCAGGAGTGGAGTAGACCTCGTCGCGAGGCCCGCCGTTTGCGTCCTGCCCGCCGATGCAGTAGACGTACGAAGTGCCGTTGAAGCACTGCTGCCCGGCGATGGCGAAGGTGCCGCTCACCTGGACTGGGTATCCTGCGGCTGAGTGCCACGTCGAGCCGGCCGACGTCGACGTCGTCGGCGCCAGGATGACCCCTACGGCGTAGAGCCCCACGATCGCGACCAGGACGACCACAACCACGATGACCATTACCCTTGAGAGCTTCACTTCTCTTCCCTCCTTTTGCGACCTGTGCCGGGGCTAGATTAACCTAGTGAACGAGGAGGCCGGAGGGACGGGGTGTGCCTGGACCGGGAAACATGACACCCCGACGGCGGGACGGTCTCTGGTCCCTAGAGGCCCATGCTGTTGATCACGCGGCCGGAGTTGGCGTCTATGACCAGCACGATCTTCTTCCCCTTGTGGTCGAACTTGGCGAACCATATCGGCGCGTGCAGCAGCTCGACGTCTCCGACGTCTGACTGGGTCGTTATCTGCTGGATCATGTGGTATTTCGCGTGGGCCTTCTGTGACTGCAGCTGGTCCACCAGGGTCTTGGCCTGGGACTTGGCAACATCCTCGCTGATGTCTCCGTTGAGGACCTTGATGTTCTTGGGCAACTTCGTGATGTCGAAGATGGACCTGCCGTCGAGGTCGAACTGGTAGTCACTGGGCTGGTACTCCGTCAGGGCCTTGAGCGCAACCACGGGGAAGTTGTAGTTCGCGTCCATCTGCTCCGTCTTCCTGATTCCGCCTCCGCCGTAGCCCATCCCCATCCCGAAGGCCGAAATCCGACCGACCATGGCGCCGCCCAGGATGCCCGCCGGGCCCATCCCCGCGAGGTCGAATGCGCGCCTCCGCCCTCCTCTCCCTCCGCCTCCTCCGAACCCTCCTCCCATGCCGCCCATTATGACGCCCATCAGCGCGGCCGTGGTGGCCGTCTGGCCAATCTGGGCGGCCTCGTTCATGGCCACAACGGTGGTCCGCGCGGAGACGCTGACTATCCAGTAGGGGACGTACGAGAGGCTCATCTCCTCCTGCGTGGAATCCTCGTGGAGGTGCCTGTGCAGGAGGCCCTTGTCCATCATAGGTGTGATTATGGCGTTTACGCCGTCGACGTCGGCGATCTTCAGGGCGAGCATCGTCTGCTTCTGTATGTTGCTCCATCCGCCCGACCCCAGCGTGATGCCGCTGCCGCAGTACTCGCAGGTTATCACCATCTCGCCGAACTTGGGGGTGATGGGAGCGCCGCAGTTGGGGCACTTTATGGAGGTCACTCCGGAGGGAGCGATGACCTGTTCCGCCTTCGTCGGAGCGGCGGGGGCAACGGGCCCTGTCGCAGCGGCGCGCCCTCCGCCAGCTGCCGGCTTGGTCGGGGTTCCGCACTTGAAGCAAAACAACGCGTCATCTGGGAGCTGGGCACCACAGGTCTGACAGAACATATCCCAGAATCTCCTTTCTCTTGCTAAAAAAGCTATACCCGGTCCGCATCGCAATTCCTCGGCGGTCCGCGCTTGCAGCCGACGAACACAGTGTCCTTGAAGGCCGCCGTTCCCCTGCTCTTCCTGAATGTCCAGTCGGAGTAGGCATGGGGCCTGAAGCCAACCTCCTCAAGAACCTCGAGGAACTCCTCCTGGTCGAAGAGCCCGAATCGATGGATGTCGTCCCGCAGCGTGATCACCTTCCCGCCGTCCTTGATCAGGTATGTGAACGAGATCTCTCCGACGTCGCCCGAGCGCTTCGAGACGCTCAGCCTCGCTCCGATGGCCCTGCCGTCGTCGAATATGTCCTCGCCTCTGTACCCATCCAGGAACGCCTTCTTGGTGAAGTGCGTGTCGAAGGCCACCACCCCGCGGCCGATCGTGTGCCTGTGGAAGCCGCTGACTGTCTTCCTGAGGTCTGATGTCGTGAGGTTGTAGGATATGGTGCTGAAGAGGCAGACCACCGCATCGTACTCCCCCTGGACCACGGCGTCGAGGTCCCTCATGTCGCCCCTGACGAACTTGGCCCCCCTCCTCACCTTCTCCCTGGCCACCCTCAGGACCTCGCTGCTCAGGTCCACGCCGGTCACCTCATAGCCACGCGCGACGAAGGCCTTCGTGTGGTTGCCGGTCCCACAGCCGACCTCCAACAGCTTCCTTCCCGTCACTCCTTGCCTGTGGAACAGGTTGACGAGGAACTCCACCTCCCGGTCGTAGTCCTTGTTCCAGTAGATTCTGTCGTAGTAGCGCGCCAGCTGGGAGTAGAGCGCTCTCTTATGCACGAGGTCACCCAAGTATCCTCTGATTTAATCCTGCGCCGCAACCGGGTCCCGAACGTCCGGACCCACGAAGAGAGGAGGTTTCCTGAGGGGCGGTCTAGCCTCCTTTCTCCAGAAGGAACCTGGATACGCACGCTCCGTACCGGCCCCTCAACTCGGGGCTGAGGTATCTGTAGCTCCGTATTACCCCTCGGCACCGCGGCGCGCCGCACTTGCATTCCATGGCGAACCCGTCCCATCCCACGTTCGTGGAGTAGTCGAAGGTGACCTCCTCGCCGGGCTCGATGGTGCTCAGCGCAACAATCCTCGTCCTTCCGAGTATGACGCAGTTCGGCTCGCAGGAGTGGTTGAGGTACCAGCCGACGGACCCCCTCTCCGGGAGGATGTACCTGTCGTAGTCCACCTGGAACGTGTACTGCCATAGCTCCTCCGGTATCTCTGAGATCCACTGCTCCTTCCCATCGTAGTCCCAGATCAGCTCCCCGGGGTCCAACCGAGCGACGGCGAACACCCCCTTGCCCCTCGGGCCGGCGTCTCCCACCCTCAGCTTCTCGGCGTTCAATGTCCCTGGCGTGGCTTCGCCGGGCTATGTAACGTTTAAATGACTGTCTGGATTATCCAGCCGGGTTGTCCCGTTCAGGGTCGCTGTATGTGCTCATCGCGGTCCTGGCCGCCGGGCTGATCCTCTCCTCGACACTCGCGGCCTTCTACCTTCTTCGCTATGACCAGGCCGAGAACAGTGCCAGCACCTACCTCGGCGAGCTCAAGGCGTCGGCAGGGACCAGCGGGTTCGCAGCCTCCACGAACATCCTGCTGGACTTCGGCAACGGGACGCAGAGGTGGTACAACGACACGCGGGTGCAACCGGGCTGGAACGTCTACCTCGCGACCGTCGTGATAACCGATGGGAACCTGAATGACACGTGGTACCCGCAGTACGGGGAGCACCTGGTCAACGGGATAGACGGGGTGCAGAACACGGGGAGCCGCTCCTGGTTCCTCTTCTCCTACAACAGCACATCTCGCTGGCAGGCGACCCAGCTGGGAGCCGACGAACTTCCGGCCTCCAACGGCTCGGTCTACGCCTGGGCCTACTGCGGCGTGAGCGCCAGCTACGGGCCGACCTGCGCTTCCCCCTAATAGGTGGCGCCTCCCCGTGCGACCTCTTAAAAGGAGAAATAACGCCGCGTTGAAAGCTACCCAGATGGTCCTAGAGGCCCTCCGAGAGGTTCTTGATTCCGACTACAGGGGACCCCGGGCTGTCTTCACACAGGTTCACGTCCTGAAGGCCCTGATCGCCATAGGAAAGTCGGGGTCGGTCGGCCGCGGAAGGCTGGGTGCTCTCACAGGGCTCGGGCAGGGAGAGGTCAGGACCCTGATCAAGAGGCTGAGGGACAACGACCTCATCGCCATAGAGGCCAACGGGTGCGTGCTCAGCAGGAAGGGCGAGAGGGAGTACGGCAGGATCTCCTCCATTCTCCTGTGGTCCTCCCGCGTGGACGCGGACCGCCTTGATCTCGGCGATCGGTGCTGGGCCGTCGTCGTGGCCGACGGGGCCAGGAAGGTCCGCTACGGGATTGAGCAGAGGGACGCGGCCATCAAGGCAGGCGCCGGCGCAGCCTTCACGGCCGTCTACAGCTCAGACCGATTCACCGTTCCCGGAGAGGGCACCGACTGCGAGAAAGACGGACCGGGCGAGCCCTGGACTACGATTCGGAAGTCGGGCCTCGGCGAGGGCGACAGCGTGGTGGTCACTGGGTCTTCGCGGGAAGAGGACTCCGAGAACGGCGCACTGGCCGCTGTGCTGACCATGGTCTAGGCCGCGCATAGCTTAGGTTATATTATTCTGGCCTTCGAGCCAGGAAGCGTGTACACCAGCTGCGTCGTCGATGACGAGAAGCACTGCCTGGCTATGATGAAGCGGATGGAGGAGGAGTACGAGACCGGGAACGAGCACTTCTTCGTGGACGTGCTCACCAACGAACCAAGCCTGGTCCTACGAGTCCACGCGGTCACGATCCTGGCGGAGCTCGGCGGGGAGGCTGCCGTCCCCGTCCTATCAGACATCGTCCTCCATGACCCGGACCCCCTCGTCAAGCACGAGGCCGCGTTCACGCTGGGCCAGATGGGCCTCGCGTCCGGCGTCGCCGCGCTCGAAGAGGCCGTCAGGCACGACAGCGAGCCGATCGTGCGCCACGAGTCGGCCGCCGCCCTGGGTTCAATCGGGAACCAGTCCGCTGGACCAACCCTCGAGGCCGCGCTGAAGGATGATGACGAGCTCGTAAGGAACTCGGCAGCCGCTTCGCTCTTCAACCTCAGGTTCCTGAAGGAGTACTCCATCACTGGGACGGCGAAGGACAGGATGCCCAGACCCTAGGGGTTTCTTCAAACCTTAAGTGAAGGCCACTCCCCTTGGACTCCATGAGCCTCAGGGGTAAGCGCGCGCTGGTTACGGGCTCCAGCCGGGGGATCGGCGCCGCCATAGCCAGGGCCTTCGCAAGGGAGGGGGCGTCCGTGGTGGTTAACCACCGCAACAGCGAGGGAGAAGCTCAGAAGGTGGCCGAGTCCATAAGGTCAGAGGGGGGGAGGGTGCTGGTGATCCGGGCGGACGTCTCCGATGTCTCCAGCGTGGACGCCATGTTCGCGCAGATACGCAACGAACTCGGGGGGCTCGACATACTCGTGAACACGGCCGGCCTCGCCAGCGCGGAAATCTGGAACTCGAGGCTGGAGGAGATAACCGTCGAGATGTGGAGGAAGGTCTTCGACGTCGACCTCATGGGGACCTTCCTCTGTGCGCAGAGGGCCGTGCCCCTCATGAGGCCGCAGGGAGGCAAGATCGTGAACATCGCCTCGACGCCGGTGCTGACCGGCGACGTGGAGGGGATCCCCTACGCCTCCGTGAAGGCCTCGATACTGACACTGACCAAGATGCTTGCCCGCACCCTGGCACCAGAGATCGAGGTCAACTGCATGGTCCTGGGCTCCATAGAGACCGGATGGGTCGAGTGGCTAGCCGAGGAGAAGGTGAAGGCCTACAGGGAGAGCATCCCGCTCAAGCGCTTCGGTTCCCCGGAGGAGGTCGCCAAGGTCGCCGTGTTCTTCGCCAGCGACGCCTCGAGCTACGTCACGGGCCAGAGCCTGGTCGTGGACGGGGGAGAGGTAATGGATTGAGGCTTCACACCCCCGCCGCCCTGTGAAGCCCGCCGCTGGCGTCGATCTTCCTCAGGGCTAGGCCGACCTCCTCGTCGGGGCGCACAAGTCCGCTCTTGATGAAGCTCTCCCAGAGGCGGACGTAGATTTCTAGGGATTCCCGGACTTGCTCCGGCTTGTCCTTCTTGTCTCGTCTCAGCTCCTTCAGGTACTCTCTGACAGCCATCGACTTTTCGGTCAAGCTACTTTGGCTATGAGGCCGCCCGGCGTATTAAGCGCAGACGTCTCCTAGCCGCGCTTGAGCCTGGCCCCCCTTCCCACGGAGGACGAGATCGTGTGGTAGCCCAGCTTGCGCATCGCCCTCCTGACCTTCGGTTCGTCTTCCTCTGTCGTGTTGATGAAGACCGAGGGACCCGTCTGCATGGAAAAGTAGGCCTCCACGCTGTTCGAGCGGAGCTCCCTGACCTTTGTTATGACTTTGATGGTGTCTGCGTTCATGACAATCATCCTGTTCTTGCCGGTCATGGTCACGCTGTGCAGCTCCATGGTGTCCTGCTCCACGAGCTCGCCCAACATGGCAAGGTCGCCTCCCCTGATCGCCTTCTCGACCAGGTCGCACCTCTTGGTCGCCGACTCTTTCCTGGCCTTGAAGAACGGGGAGCTCTCGACCTCTTCGTGGGCCATCTCTGTCCTCACGTCAGACGGCAGGGGAACGATGACGATCCTCATCGGCAGGTCCCTCTCGTCTGCGAACTTCTCCGAGTAGGTGTCCTCGTCCCCCTCACCCGCATAGAGCCTGGAGAACCCACCGACCATCGCCCGGGAGGCCGATGCGGCAAAGAGCCTGGCGACCCTCGATAGGTCCCTCATGTCAGGGGGGCTCCTGTTCACGGCCCGATTGATCGCGAACGTGAGCGCGGCCCCGGCCGATGACGAGAACCCGAGGCCCTTTGCGTTCACCTCTGGCATGTTCCTCGAGTCGATGTCGAGCCCCAGATCGGCGAAGCTCTTGCCCGTCAGCCTCTGGGATACGGATTCTGTCCTCCGAAGGGCGTCGTCGTTCCTTTTGCCCGTCACAAGGAGGCTCCCCTTCCCGCCCTCGGTCACCCTCACCTCTGAGTAGAGCGATGTTGTGCACACGGATATGCTGTCGTGGTATGGTATCCTGAGCTTCCAGTCCCTGAGCCCGTGGTACTTGACAAGCGCCTCCATGGTGTTGGCAACGACCGTGTATGGCATCAGACCCGCACCTCTATCCTGAGGAGCCCCCTGGTGCCCGGGCTCCTTAGGCTTTCCACCATCCTCCGGGGGATGTCCTTGGCGGCGGCGTCCGCCCTGATTGCCAGCGTCCGGGGAGAGATGAAGTCGCTCTTCCTGATCACCATCTCGTGGGCGTCCTCGAGGGGCAGCCTGCCGCTGCCAGCGGCCCTGACTGTGAACGTGTCCGAAAGGACCTCTATCGTCATGACAAGCTCGCTGCCCTCGGTCCTTATGGCCTCCCTCACGCCGCTCGACAGGTCCGTCAGTCCCTTGTCGGCGCGGACTCCGATTATGCAGTCACCTCTAGGCGTCAGGTTCGGCTCTCTCGTGACTTCTATGGTGTTACGGTGCCTCGACCTGACCATCGGGTGGCCGAAGAACTCGACTTCGTCTATGTACTTCTCCACTGGCTGACATGCCCGCGCCGGTCGTTAATAATCTTGGATGGTCTCTGCGCCGGTCCGGGGGTCCGCACTCGACCCTGGGCTGGAAGTCTGCTATCGTTTAAATACGGATTCGAGTGCCGAGGCGTGCGAAAATATCTTGCAACGCCCTCTCTACGCCGCGCTGCGTGGCGCCCCTGGAGGCCGCCGCCGGACAAGGAGCGTGCCAGAATGAAGAGCGGGCTCCGGATGGACAGGGAGAAAGCCAAGGAGCTTCTTGGCGAGGTCGAGATTGCAGTCCTCGCGCCAAACAGCGCAGAGGTGAGGCAGAAGGTCGTGAGGTTGCTGAACCAGGTCCCCACCTACAACTGGGTGGGCATCTACCTCGTCAAGGGCAACGACCTGCACCTGAGCGCCTGGGCGGGACCTGCGGCCACGGTCCATACCACCATTCCCATAGGCAAGGGGGTCTGCGGTTGGGCCGCGAGGTCGGGAAGGACAGAGATAGTCTCGGACGTCAGCAAGGACGAACGGTACATGGAGTGCTTCGCGAACACCCGATCGGAGATTGTCGTACCTGTGCACCATGAGGGCAGGGTCGTCGGGGAGATAGACATCGACAGCGACGGGCTCAACGCGCACTCGTCGGTCGACAGGGAGTTCCTGGAGGCCGTCGCGGCCAAGATCGCCAGGCACTGTGTCGCCTAGCTCCAGTCGGGAAGCTCATAGACCAGCCTGAACGTCTCGTATTAGGGATGCTTGATGACGTCTCCGTCGGCATCGCCACCATCGGCTCCGCGTCCGCCCTGAGCTGGTTTGTTGCTGTGAGAATCCCCGCCCCGCTCGGGTTCTCGAAACTCACTTCGTAGCTCTGGGAGAGGCCGCCGATGAACTGACGCAACGGCTCCCGGGCTGCATCCTCCGTCGCCGGCTGTCTCAGGACCTCCATGAAGGCGGGTTGGCGCTTTCGAAGCGCCTCAGAAGATCGTCCCTGCCAAGGACGGGAGCGACGTCTTCCGCTGGCAGCTCCGGGGATTTGCAGCCTGCAATGGAATCGGTCGCGCTGCAAGGCCGTCTAATTCCTATCGTAACTGTTGCTCTCAAGGCGTTATTCCTCAGGCTCATCGGCGTGTTATAACTAAGGTTATAAAACTTAAATATCGTGCAGGAACGCAGTCCGAAATTGCGCGAGCATGTCCAAATTGGAAATCCGGGACCTCCACGTCTCGGTGGAGGGGAAGGAGATTCTGAAGGGCGTCAACCTGTCTGTCAGCCAGGGCGAGGTCCACGCATTGATGGGACCCAACGGTTCAGGCAAGAGCACGCTCGCCTACACCCTGCTCGGCCACACGAAGTACAAGGTGACGAAGGGTGACATACTGATTGACGGGCAGAGCATACTCGGCTATACTCCAGACAAGAGGGCCAAGAGCGGACTGTTCCTCGCCTTCCAGTATCCAGTGACGGTCCCGGGGGTGACCATGTTCTCATTCCTGCGTGCGGCATACAACTCGGTGCACACTGACGAGAAGAACCAAGCCCCGACGCTCTTCGAGTTCAGAGAGGCCATGAACGAGAAGATGAAGCTGCTGGGGGTCGACGAGTCGTTCATGAACAGATACCTCAACGAAGGCTTCTCCGGAGGGGAGAAGAAGAGGGCGGAGATCCTGCAGCTGGCCCTCATGAAACCGAAGTTCGCCATCCTTGACGAGACGGACTCGGGCCTGGACATCGACGCTCTCCGGGTGGTCGCGGAGGGAGTGACCAAGATAGCGGGGAGCGACCTGGGGGTCCTCATAATCACCCATTACCAGCGGATCCTGAAGTACATCAAGCCGAGCTTCGTCCATGTCCTCTACGACGGTGTGATAACCGCGTCCGGCGGGGAGGAGCTGTCCCTCAAGCTCGAAGAAAAGGGCTACAGCTGGCTGAAGGAGCAGTCGGGCGTAGTGGCCTGACGGCGGCAAAGGGTCCGCATGCTTAGCGTCTGGAACCATCCTTCGTCGGATTAGCCTCCCTGAAAGACTGCCACTTTCCTCGGACTTGGCGGAACGGTGATGAGTCGACTCAACTCTTGAGAGTGCTGGTTCAACGGGTCTGTCAGCGTGCAAGTAGTGGCTTGGCGATGTCAGAGGCCGGAGCCATGGCCAAGAAGCTCGGATTGCTCAACCCGCACTTGAAAGTTTAGCCGCTAACGACTTGCACGGAGCCTGATACGAGGCCCCCAAGTGAGCCCAGATGGGACAAAGCCATCAGAGGTCGCAGGAATCACCATGGAAGGGCACGACAAATGGATGACGATGATTCAGAACGCGAGCCATGTCCAGTCCCTTGACAGGGACAGAATTCAGGGGGCCACCGCCTGATGTCCGGCGAACCTACCAGAACCTTTGCTAGCAATTTTTATATATGCTATAACAATAGTAATAACGAAAGGAATCCATGACCTCCGCATCCGAAATCGTGTCTGACGATTATCAGTCCAAGTACGGCTTCGCCGACTCCACGACCTACCTCGCGCACAGCCGGATGGGGATAGACGAGGACGTGGTCAAGGAGATCTCGCGCATCCGTGACGAGCCGATATGGATGGAGGAGTTCAGGCTGAAGGCGCTGAAGAGCTTCCTCGCCCGCCCCGTTCCAACCTGGGGGGTGGACCTCTCTCCGATCCATTTCCAGGACTTCTATTACTATGCCCAGCCAGCGAAGGAGACGGCAAAGAGCTGGGAGGACGTCCCGCCGGAGATCCGGAACACCTTCGAGAAGCTGGGCATCCCCGAGGCCGAGCGCAAGTTCCTCGCCGGGGTGGGCGCCATATACGAGAGCCAGGAGGTCTACAACAGCCTCCAGAAGGACCTGAAGGCACAGGGAGTGATATTCACCAGCGTCGGCAGCGCCGTGAAGGAGTATCCTGACCTCATCAAGAAGTACATGGGGTCAATCGTGCCCCCCAGCGACAACAAGTTTGCCGCCCTGAACAGCGCAGTCTGGAGCGACGGGCCGTTCATCTACATACCAGAGGGGGTCAAGATTGCGATGCCGCTCCAGTCCTACTTCCGCATCAACGCGCAGGGGATGGGCCAGTTCGAGCGGACGCTCATCGTGGCCGAGCCCAACAGCGAGGTCCAGTACATCGAAGGCTGCACCGCCGCCATGTACCAGAAGTCGATGCTCCACGCGGCCGTCGTCGAGCTGACGGCGAAGAAGGGAGCGAAGATCAAGTACATCACCATCCAGAACTGGAGCAAGAACGTCTACAACCTTGTGACCAAGCGGGCCCACGCCTACGAAGACGCCAGTGTCACCTGGCTGAACGGCGAGGTGGGCTCCGGCCGGAACATGAAGTACCCGTCGATCTACCTCCTCGGGAGGAACGCGAAGGCGGAGATCCTCTCGATGGCATACGCCGGAGCGAACCAGATCCAGGACACGGGCGGCAAGGTCATCCATCTGGCCTCTGACACTTCCTCCAAGATAATCTCCAAGTCAGTCTCCAAGGACGGTGGGCTTTCGATATACAGGGGCCTGTTGCACATCGCGAGGGGCGCGCACAACGTGAAGTCGACCGTGAGATGCGACGCCCTGCTCGTGGACGACCAGTCGAAGACCGCCACCTTCCCCTACATGGAGGTCATGGCGGACGACGCGACGGTCACCCACGAGGCGAGCGTCGGCAAGGTCGGCGAGGACCAGCTCTTCTACCTGATGGCCAGGGGCATCAGCGAGAGGGATGCGCTCAGCATGATAGTCAACGGGTTCGTGGAACCGTTCACCAAGGAGCTCCCCATGATCTACGCCATCGAACTCAACAGGCTCATGGCGCTCGAGATGACGGGCGCGGTAGGTTAATCACTCCAGCCAAAGGGGGGAGTTCCATGGCCCTGCAAACTGTGGGCGTGTTCACGGAGGAGAAAGTCGACGCCCTCTCCAGGAGCCGGAAGGAGCCTGGGTGGCTCAGGTCCATCCGGATCGACGCGCTGCACGAGTTTCTCAGCCTCCCTCTGGAGCTCTCGCCTCTGTACACGAAGTACACGGGAGTCTCCCAGTTCGACCCCGGGCAGTTCTCCGTTGCTGCCCCGAACGAGGTACCGGACCTTCGGTCTCACTTCGAGGGCCACCTGACCGGCAAAGAGACCAACATAGTGCTGCAGGGGAACTCCACCACCATCCACGTGGACATGGACGAGCCGCTCTCGAAGACCGGGCTGGAGGTCATGGACGTCGGAGAGGCCGTATCCAGGAAGGAAGGCCTGATGCGGGAGCTCTTCGAGGACAAGCTGGCGAAGTCCAGGGGCGAGAAGTACGCGGCCTTCAACAACGCCTTCTTCAACACGGGTACCTTCATCCATGTGCCCCGGGGGGTCGAGATTTCGTCCCCGCTCCGGAAGATGCTGATAGTGAGGAACCCAGGCACGAGCATCATCGACCAGTCCATGATCTACGCCGAGGACTCCTCGAAGCTCAATTTCCTGGAGGAGCTCTACACCGGCGCGAGCGCCCAGGACTACCTTGTGAGTTCCCTCCTGGAGGTCAGGGCGGGAAGCGGGTCCCACGTCGACGCCAGCTCGCTGCAGCTTCTCGACGAGAGAGGCACCTACCTCTCCAACAAAGAGGTCGTCGCCGCGAACGACTCGCATGTCAACGTCACATCGATACTTCTGGGCTCCACGGTCTCCCGGTCTAGACTGAACATGTTGATGGCCGGCCGGGGAGCCTCGGTCGAGGGGTTCGAGGTCTTCTTCTGCAACGGAAGACAGCGGTTCGACCTCGAGTCCAACCTGATTCACAACGCCGCGGACACCACGGCGGCCCTCCACGCGCGAGGGGTTCTGAAGGACCAGTCGCAGTCGATATTCAAAGGAATGATCAAGATCAACCACGTGGCGAAGAACGCCAACTCCTACCTGGCACACCACGCCATGCTCTTGGACAAGGGGGCCCGCTCCGACGGCATCCCCGGCCTTGACATCGAGACCAACGAGGTCAAGGCGACCCATTCGGCCTCCGTGGCCCAGGTCGACGAGGAACAGGTATTCTACCTCAGGGCGAGGGGCCTTCCCGAGGACGAGGCGAAGAAGATGATAGTGCTCGGGTTCTTCGAGCCGGTCATCTCCAGAATCCCCGTCGAGATGGCCCGCGAGGGTGCGAAGTTCATAATCGAGGGCAAGTGGTACGGCGAGAAGAGAAGGCTCATCGACAGGGAGGCGCTCATGGCGATCACAGGAGAGGCCCCCGTTGAGATCAAGCAGTCCGGGGATGTCTTCGAGAGGCACTACAAGTACAGGGTGTGAAGGCCACGGGACACTTCGTGCGCGCCCTGGCTCTTTCTGAGATCACGCCGGGCTCCTTGGTCGGCGTGTTGCTGGAGGGCACAAGGGTCCTGCTCTCCAATCTCGACGGCGAGATCCATGCTCTCTCCTCCGTCTGCACGCACGAGGACTACGACCTCTCCCAGGGGTTCGTTCTGGATGGCGCGGTGGTCTGCCCCCTCCATCTCTCCCAGTTCGACCTCAAGACGGGAGAGGTCTACAACCCTCCCGCGGCCGTCTCCCTTAGACGCTTCAATGTTAAAATAGAGGACGGAGCGGTTTTTGTCGAGATCTAGCGTCTTGGGTGGTCGCCATTGAAGTCACAGTCGCTCGACCTTGAGCAGGTGCGGAAGGACTTCCCGATACTGAAGAGGAGGGTCCACGGCAAGCGCCTGGTCTATCTGGACAACGCAGCTACTTCGCAGAAGCCCCGGTCGGTGATCAGGTCGATGGTGGACTTCTACAGCAGGCACAACGCCAACCCGCACAGGGGGGTACACCAGCTGAGCATCGAGGCCACCGAAGCCTTCGACGACAGCAGGAAGAAGGTGATGTCGTTCATCAACGCCTCTGCCTTCGAGGAGATTGTCTTCACAAGGAACGCCACGGAGTCGCTGAACCTGGTGAAGTACGCCTGGGCGGGGCATCACATCAAGAGGGGCGACCTCCTGGTGCTCACCATAATGGAGCACCACAGCAACATGGTCCCCTGGCAGCTGCTCGCCAAGGAGGTGGGGGCGCGCATCGAGTACGTGGGAATCACGCCGGACGGGCTCCTGAGATACGACCAGTTCGAGGCCCTGATGGACCAGTCGCCCGCGCTCGTCGCCTTCACCCAATGTTCGAACCTTCTTGGCACTATCAACGACGCGCAGAGACTCTGCGCCTCCGCCCGGCGTGCCGGGGCCGTCACCGTGGTGGACGCGGCGCAATCGGTGCCGCACATGCGGGTGGACGTCCAGAGCCTGGGCTGCGACTTCCTGGCGTTCTCCGGTCACAAGATGCTCGGACCGACTGGGATTGGGGTGCTCTACGGCAGAAAGGACATCATGAAGCGCATGGAGCCGTTCGAGAGCGGCGGCGACATGATCAAGTCGGTCCACCTCTCGGGCGCTCAGTGGAACGACCTCCCCTACAAGTTCGAGGCAGGGACGCAGAATGTCGAGGGGGCCGTGGGCCTGGCAGCGGCCATCGACTACCTGAACGCGATCGGGATGGGCAACGTCAGAAGGCATGAGCAGGAGCTGACCGCCTACGCCCTCGAGGAGATGCGCCGCGTCCCCGGTCTGACGGTCTACGGACCGAGGAGGGCCTCCCACAGGGGAGGCGTCGTCTCCTTCAACCTCGGAGACATTCACCCTCACGACCTCGCGTCGATCCTCGACGAGGAGGGTGTTGCCATCAGGTCCGGGCAGCACTGCGCCCAGCCGCTAACCGAATCGCTCGGACTCTCCGCCACCACCAGGGCGAGCTTCTACGTCTACAACGGCCGCGACGACGTCGATGCCCTTATCAGTGCACTGTCGAAGGCTCGGAGGATATTCCATCTATGAGCAGCAGCGACATCTACAGGGAGGTAATACTCGACTACTACAGGAACCCTCGCAACTTCGGGAAGCTCGAGCCCCACGACATCGACGCCACGGACTCGAACCCCCTCTGCGGTGACGAGGTCGAGATTCAGGTCAAGGTCTCGGCCGACAGGAAGATAGAGGAAATCAGGTTCCTGGGCAAGGGGTGCGCAATAAGCCAGGCCTCCGCTTCGATGCTGACCGAGCTGGCGAAGGGGCGGCCGCTGGAATGGGTGAAGGAACTGTCCAAGCAGGACATCCTGAAGATGTTGGGAACCTCCGACCTGGGCCCCGCCAGGACGAAGTGCGCCCTCCTATCGATGAAGGTGCTCAAGACAGGCGTCTACGGCTACTTGGGTGCCGAGCTGGACGAGTCTCTGGAGCCCTAGGCGGCTGTTCTCCCTGGGCGCAGACCTACCTCACCTGCGGTCCGTACAGACGGTCATCACCTCGCAAAGTATTTATGCTCTTCACAAATCGAGCGTGGTTTACGGAAGCCGGCAGTTGCCTCAATTCGCGTACAGTTTCAAGGGATTTGACCCAGCGATTCATGTCAGGGCTAGTGGGCGGGAGGTAAACATCTCTCCCAAGGCTGCCCGGGAGATATGCAACACCGTAAGGATGATGACGCTCACGAAGGCGATAGCGCTCCTCGAGAGCGTCGAGGAGATGAAGAGCCCGATTCCATTCAGACGCCACAAGCTCAAGGTGGGCCACAGGAGCGAGCTCGTGGGGTTCCCGTCAGGTTCCTACCCGGTGAAGCCGGCCAAGGTAATCCTCCCCATATTACGGAACCTGCAGGCGAACTGCGAGTTCAAGGGGCTGGACCCTGACCGCGTTCATCTGATCCATTCCTCGGCGCTTGCCGGTAGGGTCCTGAAGGACTACGTCCCTCGGGCGCACGGCAGCAGCAGCCCCAACTTTCACACTTTGGTACACATTGAATTCGTCGGGAGAGAACTCTGATGTCTGCCTCTGAGAAGAGCGCAGTGAAGAGTATCCTCGCGATGCACCGCACTTACGCTGAGATCGACGAATACCTCGAGAGAGAACTCAGGGAGGCCGGCTACGCCGGCGTCGACATCCAGAAGAATCCCATCGGCTCCCGACTAACGGTCTTCGTCACGCGCCCGGGCCTGGCCATCGGGAGGCGTGGCACGGGAATCAAGGACCTGACCGAGCGGGTCGCTGCCAGATTCAACCTTCCCAATCCTCAGATTGCGGTCTCAGAGGTCGAGGCACCTGAACTCAATCCTCGAATAATGGCCGCGAGGACCGCCCAGATAGTCGCAAGGGGCACCGCGTTCAGGAGGGCAGCGACTTGGACCATGAACTCCATAATGGCCGCCGGGGCGTCAGGAGTCGAGATTAGCGTCGCCGGCAAGCTCAGGAGCGACAGGTCGCACAGTGAGAAGTACAGGATGGGTGTCGTGCCGAAGAGCGGCGAGGCCTCCAAACGGGTGGTCCGCGAGGCGACGACCGACGTCCTGCTGAAGCTGGGACTCTACGGCATCCAGGTGAAGATAGCGCTCAGAGACATGATGCCTCCGACGGTGGAGTACATTGAACAGCAGCCCGAGGCGCAGCCGGCGCCCCAGGCACCTGCTGCGGAGGGGGTCGCACCCGCACCCGCACCCGCGGCCGTGCCGACTCCCCAGGAGGCGCAGCCGGCTCCAGTCGAGGCGCCTCAAGCCGAGGTGAAGCCCGCAGCACCGGCCAAGACTCGCCGCAGACAGCCCAAGGCCGAACCAAAGGCAGAACCGGCGACCGAACCGAAGAGCGAGGAACCGGCAAAAGCCGAGACCACAGGAACGACTGAAGCGACGAGCGTGACCGCGGCGGAGGCTACGGAGGCGGCCCAGGAACCGCCGAAGCCCGATTCCGAGCTCGAAGCGAAGGCAGAGCCAGCGACCGTACAAGAGGTGGAGCAAGTTGCCAAGAGTGAAAGCTAAGAATCTTAGAGAGCAGGACTCGGACCAGCTCCGAGACCGTCTTTTCGAGCTCAGAGGGGAGCTCATCAAGCTCAGGGGACTATCCGCAAGAGGAATGATACAGAAGGAGTCGGGGAAGATTCCGAGGATAAAGAAGGACATCGCCCGGGTCCTGACGGTGATGAAAGAGAAGGGGATAGCAGAATGATGCGCGTGCTCGGCCTGGATGTTGCGGTCGTGCAGTGCTCCAACCCGGCCATGGTCGGTCTCCGTGGAACAGTCGCGCTGGAGAGCATGCGAATGATAACGATAGTCTCGGAGAGCAGGAAGGTCACCCTGGCCAAATCCGGGACAGTGCTTCAGCTGAAGGACGGCGGGAGGCTGGTGATAGGGGAGGAGATGAACGGGAGGATTGAGGACAGGCTGTCCAGGGGGTCCAAGGTATGAGTTCAGCCGGCCTGATGGTGCCGCCACCGAAGAAGACCTGCGGCGATTCCCGCTGCCCGTTCCACGGACACGTCAAGGTCCGCGGCAAGATACTCACAGGAAAGGTAGTCTCGATATCGGACAAGCAGACGGTCGTGATCCAGAGGGAGTTCCTCCAGAAGATCCCGAAGTACAACAGGTACGAAAGGCGGAGAGGCAAGGTTCACGCGCACATGTCTCCCTGCATGGAAGTCAAGGAAGGGGACGTTGTGACCATCGCTGAGTGCAGGCCGCTGGCGAAGACCGTGTCGTTCGTGGTCGTGCAGGCGAGGAGCGGCGTCTAGAGATGTCCACCAAGTCAAGGGCGGTCTCTGCCAAGGGAGTAGAGGAGTTCAAGACCTACATCACCCGGGCACTGCCGCTAAACGCCGTCATCACATGTGCCGATAACACGGGGGCCAAGACGCTCAGGATAATAATGGTCTCGAAGGCCAAGACCAGGCTCAGCCGGTACCCTGCAGCCTCGGTGGGCGACCACGTGCTCTGCGTCGTCAAGAGGGGTCCGCCGGACCTGAGAAAGCAGACCTTCGGCGCCGTGATAGTGAGGCAGAAGTATCCCGTCCGAAGGGTCAGCGGCCTCCGCGTCTGTTTCGAGGATAACGCGGCCGTCCTTGTTACCCCTGAGGGCGAAATGAAGGGTACCGATATAAAGGGACCCGTGGCGAGCGAGGCAGCTGAGAAGTGGCCGAGGCTTGCCAACATCGCATCCATAGTTGTATAGGTGAACATGAAATGAAATTCGGTTCTCCGCTATCCGCCGAACTGAGCCAGAAGTACAAGAGGAAGACGCTAAGGCCCAGGAAGGGCGACTCTGTCAAGATAGTCCGCGGCGGATTCAAGGGGATTGAGGGGAAGATCTCCAGGGTCGACGGGCAGAAGGGCAAGCTCTTCGTGGAGGGAGTCAACAGGGAGAAGATCGCCGGAGGGACGTCCGCTGCGCCCATCGATGCTTCGAAGGTCATGATCACCAACGTCAATCTGGACGACAAGCTCAGGAAGCGAAGGGTGCAGGGAGAGTAGAGACTGGTGGCAAAGAAAAGCGGTAGCAAGAGCCTGAAGCGCCTGAGCGCTCCGCGCTCCTGGAACATCGAGAGGAAGTCGAGCCGTTTCATAATCAAGCCCTCGCCCGGCCCGTATGCCATCGAACGTGCCTATCCGCTCGGGGTGGCCCTCCGCGACCTGCTCCATCTGGTTCAGAACAAGCGGGAGATCGACAACGTGCTCTCCCGGGCGCAGATACTCGTGGACGGGGTGGCCCGCCGCGATCCTTCGTTCCCCGTGGGGCTCTTCAACGTCATCAGCGTTCCCAAGGAGGAGGTGGCCTTCCGGCTCATACCGTCGGCCGACGGTCTGGCGGCCCGCAAGGTGGGAAAGGAGCAGGCCAACCTCAAGCTCTGCAGGATCAGTTCCAAGTCGAAGGTCAACGGCGGTCGCATTCAGTACGGCTTCCACGACGGCAGGTCCATGCTCAACGATGGACTGGCTCTGTCTCCCGGGGACGCCGTCCTCATGAAGGTGCCGGAGCAGAGCGTCGTCTCCAGCGTCAAGCTGACTAAGGGTTCTCTCGGGCTCATCCTCTCGGGTGAGAGGGCCGGGCAGGTCGGGAAGATATCGGAGGTCAAGAAGGGTACCGTCTCCAAGGAGAGGATGGTCACCATATCCCTCCCCGCCGGCGAGACCGAGCTGCCCGCACGGCTGATCTTCCCGGTGGGCGCGGACACCCCGGCCATAGAGGTGCAAGCCTAGAATGAGCCAGGCGCAGACTCTCGAGAACCCCATGCGGCGGATATCAGTGGCGAAGGTAGTGGTAAACATCGGCGTAGGCAAGTCCGGCGAGGCCGTGGAACGGGCAAGAAAGGTCCTCGAGCAGATAACCGGACAGAAACCCAACAGCAGGAAGGCGAAGAAGTCGGTGAGGGAGTTTGGAACCCATCGCGGAGAACCGATCGGCCTCGTGGTCACCATAAGGGGAGAAGGCACGAAGGACCTGATTGCCCGTCTCCTTGCCGCCCGCGAGAAGAAGATGTCGGAGTCGAGCTTCGATGAAAGAGGCAGCGTCTCCTTCGGACTGAAGGAGCACATAGAGATTCCAGGCATCAGGTACGATCCGGAGATAGGCATCTGGGGCATGAACGTCTCCGTGCTGCTGGCGAGGCCGGGAGGGAGGGTCTCGAGACGGCTGCGCAAGTCGGGCCGGATAGGAAAGAACCACGTGGTCAGCAAGGCGGAAGCGATTGAGTACTTCAAGAATCAGTTCGGAGTGATGTTGCAGTGAAGGAAAGACACCCTAAGGTCAGGAAGTACGGAAAGTCGACGCGCTACTGCAGACGGTGCGGGCAGTACGGGGCGGTCATCAGGAGCTATGATCTGATCCTATGCAGGCAGTGCTTCCGTGAGGTCGCGGAGAAGCTGGGCTTCAGGAAGTACGACTAGGAGAGATGGCAAGATGACAGTCACCAACATTCTCGCAAACCTCTTCGCCTCACTGCAGAACGCGGAGATGAGGCGGAAGAAAGAGGCCGTGATCATTCCCGCGTCCAATCTGGCCAGCGAAGTAATGCGGGTCCTCCAGAAGAAGCGCTACATAGGCGAGTTCGAGTTCATCGACGACGGCGTCTCCGGAAAGCTCAGGGTCCAGCTGCTGGGCAGGATAAACCGGTGCGGGGCCATCAACCCCCGTTACCCGATCAGGGCCAAGGACTACACCACATGGGAGAGCCGATACCTGCCCGCTGTGGGGGTGGGGATGCTGATAGTCTCGACGCCGGAAGGCGTCCTGTCGCACATGGAGGCACAGGAGAGGAACATAGGGGGGAGATTGCTTGGCTACGTCTACTAGGGCGCCCGCGATCCACACGGTAGACTTCCCTCAGGGGGTCAGCGCCTCGGTCGAAGGGAGGATGCTCTCGGTGAAGGGGCCCCTGGGCACTGTGAGGAAGAACTTCCACAACATCCACGTCAACGTCGGCGTCGACCAGGGCAAGATCCATATTACATCGTTCTCCGGCAAGAAGACGGACGTCGTCTCCTCCAACACGGTCTCATCCATCGTAAGGAACATGGTCACAGGGGTGACCGAAGGATACCTCTACAGGATGAAGGTGGTCTTCGCCCACTTCCCCGTGACCGTCAAGGTGAAGGGAGACACGGTCGTGGTGGAGAACTTCATGGGAGAGCGCTCGGCGAGGGTCACCAAGATTGTTGGTGACTGCAAGGTCTCGGTCGATGGTGACGATATTATTATTAAGGGTGTTTCGCTCGAGGACGTTGGACAGACTTCTGCCAATCTAGAACAGGCCACCAAGGTAAAGCGCAAGGACCAGAGGATCTTCCTGGATGGCGTCTACGTCTACGAGAAGAAGAAAGGCTGGTAAAAAATGACCAAGAAATCCGCTAAGAAAATGGAATCGGAGGCACCCAAGCTCGAGGAACTCCTCAAGCTTAGGAAGACCATAGCGGAGCATAGGCCGGAGTTCGTGAGGCCCGAGAGCTGGCGGTACGTCCGCATCCATCCCGAGTGGAGGAAGCCGAAGGGGATGGACAACAAGGTGAGGAAGTCCTTCAAGGGCTGGCCCCGGCGTGTCAAGGTCGGCTACCGGGGTCCCCACGAGGTCAGGGGTTATCATTCGAGCGGTCACACCGAGGTGCTTGTGCACAACGCCCACGATCTGATGAAGGTGGTGCCCGAGAAGGACGTCGTCAGGATAGGCCGCACTGTCGGCTCCAGGAAACGGGCGGAGATAATGAAGAGGGCCTCGGAGCTCGGGCTGAAGGTGCTGAATCCACAGAGGTTGAGAGTTATTGAATCTGAGAAGTAAGAGAAGGCTCGCGGCCGACGTCCTGGGGGTCGGCAAGGACAGGATAATCATGGACCCTGAGGCTCAGGACCTCATCCAGGACGCGATTACCAGAAGCACCATCCGCGGACTCGCGGGAATGGGCGGGATCAAGGTGGCTCCCGTGAAGGGCGTCTCAAGGGGACGAGCCAGGACCAAGCACAAGAAGGGCAAGTCCAGAGGACAGGGCTCCTTCCGAGGCGCCAAGACGGCAAGGACCACGAGGAAGTCCGCCTGGGTCACCAAGGTCAGGGCCCTCAGGTGGCGGCTCAAGGTGGCGCGCGAACGCAACGAGATAAGCAAGGAACAGTACCGGACTCTCTACAGGCAGGTCAAGGGCGGCCAGGTGAGGGGAGTCAAGCACCTCATGGAGATCATGAAGGAGTCGCGGCGATAGACATGGGAGAATACGTTCCAATGTACCGCAGACGCAGGAGCGGCGCGACGAACTACAACTCGAGGAAGAAGGCGATCTCCTCGATGGGGACCCTCCTCGCGGTCAGGATATCGGGCAAGAACGTGAGCGCCCAGTTTCTGAAGCCGACGGTCAAGGGCGACCTAGTGCTGGCGTCCGCCCACTCCCACGCCCTAAGGAAGCTCGGCTGGACGGGCTCGCTCAAGTCAATCCCGGCCTGCTATCTGCTGGGCCTCTGGGCGGGGAAGAACGCCAAGCAGAAGGGCGTCGAGAGCGCATTCCTCTACAACGGGGTGGCGCCGTTCGTGAAGGGTTCGAGGATCTCGGCCTTCGTGAAGGGCGTAATCGACGGAGGCGTCGAGGTGCCGTTCGCCGAGGAGGCCATGCCATCCGAGGAGAGGCTGAAGGGTGAGAACATCGCCAAGTACGCGGCGGAACTGGCCAAGGACAAGGAGGTCTACGACAGGCGCTTCTCAGGGTTGCTCAAGCAGGGGTTCAAGCCTGAAGACTACGTTCAGAACTACACGCGGGTCAAGGCTGCGATAGTGGGGGCCAAATGATGTCAGACCGCCGAAGGAGAGACGACAGAGAGGAGGCGCCCTGGGTGCCGCGCACCAAGCTGGGGAAGATGGTCCAGGAGGGCAAGATGACTTCTCTCGACGAGATATTCCAGCTCGGGCTGAAGCTGAGGGAACCCGAGATAGTCAAGACTCTGGTCCCAGACCTAAAGTCCGAGGTGGTCAGCGTGGGGATAGTGCAGAAACAGACTGACGCAGGAGAGCTCACGCGCTTCGGGGCCGTGGTCGCGGTCGGCAACGGGAATGGTTTCTTCGGGGTCGGCAAGGGCAAGGCCGCGCAGATGAAGTCGGCCATCGACAAGGCAACCAACGACGCTCTGCTCAATGTCATACCGGTCCAGATAGGCTGCGGCAGCTGGGAGTGCCGCTGCGGCACCAAGCACTCGGTCCCCTACCGGATAGTCGGAAAGGCCGGGAGCGTCCGCGTCGAACTTCTTCCGGCCCCCCGGTCTCTGGGCACGGTGGCAGGCCCCGCGCTGGCAAACCTGCTCGCGCTGGCCGGCATCAAGGATGTCTGGGCAAGGACCTTCGGCTCAACTGACACGCTGTCGTCCCTTGCGAACGCCGTCTACGACGCCTTCTCGAAGTCCAGAGGATTGAACGTGTGAGGATTTGGAAAAATGACTAGCCTTCTCGTCGTCAACCTCCACGGCCTGATAAACACGCCGGCCGAGGTCCGCACCACGCTCAAGGAGCTGGGGATAGGGAAGCGGTTCGCGGCAACCGTGGTGGTAGACGACCCTACGACCATGGGTGCCCTCCGGCTGTGCAAGGAGTACGTGGCGTGGAGCGAGGTCGATGCCGCGTTCCTCGAGTCGCTGCTGAAGGCCCGGGGACGCATCAGCAACTCCAAGACCCTGGACGAGGAGTCGCTCAAGTCCATGGGCTACAAGGGCTACGCCGATCTGGCTTCGAAGATGGTCAAGAATGGGTCCACGCTGTCTTCCATTTCAGGGCTCAAGCCCTACCTTGGGCTGTCACCGCCCCGGGGAGGTTTCAAGCGCTCCTCCAGGCGCCAGTTCAGGCAGGGAGGCGTCCTTGGCGAGAACCCGTCGTTGCCCGACATCGTGAGGAGGATGATGTAGGATGCCCACCAGGCTGAGGAAGGTAAGGAGGCTCAGGGGCTCCAGGACCCACGGCTATGGTCAGGTAGGGCAGCACAGGCACTCGGGGAAGCAGGGAGGGCACGGCGCCGCCGGCCTCCACAAGCACAAGTGGTCCTGGATGCTCATCAACGACCCGGACCACTATGGAAGAGACCCGTTCTTCGTCCCTGGAGCCCACAGGGCCAAGAAGTGGCTGAACGTGGGAGACCTGGAAGGAATGGCCGAACAGGGCTCGGACGGTCCCGTAACCCTCGACCTGGCCTCGATGGGCGTCGAGAAGCTGCTCGGCTCGGGCAGCGTCAGGCGCGCCTTCAACGTGAAGGTGGGCTTGTTCACCGAGAGGGCCAAGACGAAGCTTGAAGAAGCCGGTGGTAAGATAGTAGCCTAGACCGGAGTTTGCTACCTTGGCTTCCATGAGAGACTTCGTCAAGAGCGCGGCGACGATTCTACCCGAGGTCCCAAAGCCAAAGCAGAAGCCCGGCCTCTCTGAGAAGTTCATCTGGACGGGACTGGCCCTCGTCCTCTACCTCGTGATGGCGATCACCCCTCTCTACGACTACGGAAACAAGACCGACCAGTTCGCGTTCCTCAGGATAATCTTCGCGTCGAGCCAGGGGACCCTCATGGAGCTCGGGATCGGGCCCATAGTCACGGCCGGGCTCATCCTCCAGCTGCTCCAGGGCTCCGACCTGCTGAAGCTCGACCTGGGCAACCCCGACGACAGGGCGATCTTCGGCTCGTCGACCAAGATACTGACCTTCGTGGTCATCGCCGTCGAAGCCGGGGCCTACATCCTCGGCGGCGCGCTGGGCGCCCTCGGGAGCACGCAGTCCATTGTCATATTCTTCCAGCTCTTCTTCGCCAGCGTGGTTGTGCTCCTCCTGGACGAGATGATCCAGAAGGGCTGGGGAATAGGAAGCGGGATCAGCCTCTTCATCCTCGGCGGCGTGGCGCAGACGTTCATGTGGTACACGTTCTCGCCCCAGCTGGTCCAGACCGTGACCAACGGCCCGTCGGTGATCTTCGGGTTCATCCCGGCCTTCATCAGCGCGGCCTTCTCGCACACCCTCGGTTCCATAGTCCTGCGCCCGAATCAGTATCCGGACCTGGTCACCTTCACCCTCAGCATCGCCGTGATCCTCTTCATCATCTACATCGAGGGAATGCGCGTCGAGGTGCCCATCACCTCCGTGAAGTACAAGGGCTTCCAGGGCGTCTATCCGATCAAGCTGCTCTACGTCTCGAACATCCCGGTCATCCTGGTCTCGGCCCTCACGGCCAACGTCGCGTTCGTGGCGCGTCTTCTGTACAACGACGCCCATGGAGCCTCCTGGCTCCACTACATCGTCTCGGGCTATGATACCAGCGGAAACCCGACCGGCGGGCTTGTCTATTACATATCGCCGCCCCAGGGACTTGCAGCGACCGCGGCAGACCCGCTGAGGGCCGCGATCTTCGTAGGGTTCCTGGTGACCTTCGCGGTAATCTTCGCGAGGATCTGGGTCGAGATAGGTGGGCTCTCGTCGAGGGCCGTGGCGAAGAACCTGATGAACGCCGACGTCCAGGTACCAGGGTTCAGGCGGTCCGGGCTCTCCTTGGAGCAGGTTCTGAACCGCTACATCCCGCCGATCACGATAATCGGAGGCATAATCATCGGGCTCGTCGCGTCCATCTCCGACCTCTTCGGGGTCTTCGGGACCGGGATAGGCCTCCTCCTGATGGTCGACATCATCCTCCAGTACTACCAGATGCTGGTCAAGGAGCAGCTGGAAGAGTTCTCGCCCAGGCTGGCCGGAGTGCTAGGGCAGGCCTGACCACAATGGGCTTGCGCATAGTCGTGGTCGGCATCGCGGGCGTCGGGAAGAGCACGGTCGTGGAGAAGTCAGTGAGCTCCATCGAGGGTGCGTCCCTGGCGGTATTCGGCACCGCCATGTTCGATGCGGCCAAGAGGCTTCGCTGGGTGAAGCACAGGGACGAGATGAGGAAGCTCCCGGTCGAGAAGCAGAAGCGCCTCCAGACCATCGCCGCCCAGAGGATCAGCCGTGGCAAGGGGAAGGTTGTCTTCGTCGACACCCACCTCTTCATCAGGACGCCTGAGGGCTTCTGGCCCGGGCTCCCGCTGGCTGTGATCCAGGCTCTCAAGCCGACGCACCTCCTGCTCATCGAGGCCGCCCCTGAGGAGATCGTCTCGAGGAGAGAGAACGACAAGACACGCTACAGGGATAAGGTGACCACGGAGGAGGTATCTGCAGAGCTCACGCTCGCCAGAACCTTCCTCTCCGCCGCCTCACTGGTCAGCGGCGCGCCCATCTCATTCATCCAGAACGGCGAAGGCAAAGCTGATGAAGCAGCGGAACAGATACGCAGGCTGGTGAGGAGCGCGGAGGCATGACCCTGCACATAGGCATCCCCGAGACCACGCTGATTGTCACGCTCACGGCCATCGGACTAGGCTTCGTGTCCAACATGGCCACGCGGCTTCTTGTGGATCTGAAGAAGGAGAAGAGGCTGAGGGCCGAGACCATGGCCTTCGACAAGGAGCTCCGCGAGGCCATAACGAAGAAGGACAAGGCGAAGGAGGAGAAGCTCAAGAAGATCAAGCCCCAGATCGACCAGATGAGGCTCAAGGCCTCCACGGGCCGCTTCAAGGTGCTCATCGTCACGTGGGTTCCGTTCATCCTGGTGTACTACTTCATGGCTGGACAGCTGGGGGGCCTGGGCACCGTCGTGGCGCACTCTCCGATTCCAATTCCGTTCATCGTCTCCGGTGCCGGGTCCATGGTCCTGATCTGGTGGTACTTCCTGTCCTCGCTGACGTTCGGCACCCTCCTGAGCAAGCTCCTCGGAACGGCTCCCACGTGATGGGATTTGGACGCCATAGTGATGTGCGGGATGCCCGCCGTGGGCAAGACCACGGTCGCCAGGATCATCGCGTCGAGGCTGAACGTGCCTCTGGTGGGCGGCGGGGACATACTGAAGGAGATAGCCCAGGAGCAGGGTTACCAGGCCACGGGCGAAGACTGGTGGGACACGCCCGAAGGCATGAAGTTCCTCGAGAACCGGAAGGGCTCCCCGAAGTTCGACAAGGAGGTCGACGCCCGACTGCTGAAGAAGGTGGAGAAGGGGGACGTCGTCATCACGAGCTACACGGTGCCGTGGCTGACCAAGAAGGGGATCAAGGTCTGGCTCTCGGGCACCCCTGCCAGCAGGTCCGTGAGGATGGCCAAGAGGGACTCTTCGACTCCCGGGGAGTCGCTGAAGATCATATCTAGGAGGGACGAGGAGAACTACCTTCTCTACAAGAAGCTCTACAAGATCGAGTTCGGGCAGGACCTCTCGCCGTTCCAGCTGGTGGTGGGCACGGACGGGATCGAAGCGGAGAAGGTTGCAAAGGAAATACTGGACTACGTTTCAGCGATACGCCCTTGACCCAAAGCGAACTGATCACGGTAGCCGATGAGTCTGCGGATCGCAGCCGCGGCTTCGAGCCGGCGAAGAGGCCCATCTCTGTATACCTTGACTTCGGTCTGATCCCGCTCGACAAGACCCGGGGCCCCACCAGCCACGAGGTCGTCGCCTGGGTGAGGAGGATGATGGGAATCGAGAAGGCGGGGCACAGCGGGACGCTGGACCCGGGAGTCTCGGGTCTGCTGCCCATAGGGCTGGGTCACGCCACCAAGGCCCTCTCCCTGCTCCTCCTCTTCCCAAAGGAGTACGTGGCGGTGATGAGGATACACTCGTCCGTGCCGAGGGAGGAGGTGGACCGGGTCGTCCGTGAGTTCACCGACGAGATATTCCAGAAGCCGCCGCAGCGTTCCGCCGTGAAACGGCAGGTCCGGAGCAGGAGGATCCACGAGATCGAGATACTCGAGCAGCAGGGCAACCTCTACCTGATGCGCATCCTGTGCCAGTCGGGGACCTATGTCCGGAAGCTGATCTACGACCTGGGAGAGGTCCTCGCCGTGGGGGCGACGATGGTGGAGCTCCGTCGCACCAAGGTCGGGGCCCTCACGGAGGAGAAGGGCTTCGTCTCGCTCCACGACCTCTACGATGCGGTCTTCAGGCTGAAGAACGGCGACGAGTCCAGGATAAGGACCCTGGTGATGCCCATCGAGGACGCCATCGGCGGCATCAAGAGGGTCGTCATGAAGGACGCGGCCATCGACGCCATCTGCCACGGGGCGATGCTGGCTGTCCCCGGGATTCTCTCCATCTCCCCAGGCATCGAGAAGGGGGAGACCGTGGTCCTGCTCTCGGCCAAGGGCGAGCTTGTCGCCATCGCCGAGGCGAGGATGGGCACGGACGAGGTGCTCGCGACCAAGAAGGGCATAGCCTTCCCGGTGAAACGGGTGGTGATGGAGCAGGGCACCTATCCCAAGCTCTGGAGAAAGGCCTCCGACCGCAAGGAGGAATCAGAGACGGACGAAGAGGACGCTCTCTGATTGCATGGTGATACCCGTGGGCCACAGCGGGCCGCGGAGGAGCTGCCGTACGGAATCGTCTTCACTCCTGCAAGACCATTTGTGAAGCCAAGGCCGCCAAGAATGGACTATCTTGTAGCGTAACCGAACAGGTTCGGGCAAATGCAAATATCAAATTCGCGAAACCATACGCTTGCTCATAAGCATCTAATGACTCAGAAGAAGGCGCGAAGGCAGCCTTCCCTCCTTCAAAAAGAGAAGGCTGGTTCGAAATCTGGTGTGAAGCCTGTCGCTTCGACAGGGAGCGCGATACCCGATATCGCCAGCACAAGAGTTAGCAGGAGAACCCTGCTGAAAGGCACCGCCACCGCCGCAGCAGTGGTAGGCGTTTCTGCCGCCACAATGAGGATGGCACCAAGGGAGCAGACGTCCTCCGTTACATCAACCTTCACCTACGGCCAGTACACCGAGACCAACACCGCCACGGCCCCCGTTGTCCCCCCACTGGTGACGACTGACCCGTTTGGCGAGCAGACTCTAACCCTCAACATCAACGGCAAGAGCGTCCTCGTTAACGCATACCCTAGGACGATGCTAGTCGACGCTCTTAGGGAGGGCCTCGGCCTCATCGCGACCAAGAGGCCGTGCAACAGGTCTATGTGTGGCGGATGCACGGTCCTGATTGACGGGAAGGCATTCGAAGCGTGCACCATCCCTGCCATTCGGGCGGTGGGTCACACAATCTTGACCGGAGAGGTTGGCACGGGAGACCCGGTCGTTAACGCGCTCCAGCAGGCTTTTGTCACGGCCGACGGGGGGCAGTGCACCTACTGCGGACCAGGATTTGTGATGGCCGCCGCGGCACTGCTCAAGGCGAACCCGAACCCGACGATACCGCAGATCAAGGCGGCGCTCAGCGGGAACCTGTGTCGATGCGGGAACTACACCCACATAATCACCGCAGTGCAACTGGCTGCGACTAACCTCGGAGGTGCCTAGAGATGAGCGCATCGAATTCCTACGGCCAACCTGGTTCATCGTTCTCCATCGTCGGTAACCCCACCCTAGGCAGGCGTGACACCTACAACAAGCTGATCGGGAAGAAGAAGTTCACCTCCGACATCCAGCCCACAGACATCGGCATAGCCTCCGCCACAGGCTTCCTCTGGGTGGGGTTCGTCACGTGTCCCTACCCCAACGCCCGAATCAAGAGCATCGACGTGAGCGAGGCCGAGGCTGCCGGCGCCATAACCCTCACGGGCTACGACTACGACTTCCTCCCAGAGTACGACTACTACTCGACCTCGGGGCTCAGGTCCCGGGGGTGCCTACCCACCACACAGGCGCGCTACTGTGGGATGCCTGTCGTCGCGGTCGGCGGGCCTACGCCCTACCTCACGAACGACTACATCCAGATGGTCAAGGTCGAGTACGAGCCGCTGCCCTACGTCTTCGACGCAGAGGCCGCGCTCAAATCGGGCTCTCCTCAGATCTGGCCGAACGGGAACGCGCCGGCCGGCACCACGATAACCACCGTCGAAGAACTGACCTATGCTTCCTCGGCCCAGGACGCGTACGGCGACGCCGCTGCAGCAATAGCCGAAGCGGACCAGGTCGTCACCTTAAGGCTGGACACCGACGTCTACCAACACGCCGAGCTTGAGCCCCGCGTCTCGATCATTCAATACACGGAGGGGACTGGCACCAACGCCAGCCAGTCATCCACATCCGGGGTCACCACCAGCGGAACGGGTGCCCTAATCAACGCCTGGGACGCCACGGAATACGTGGTCACAGACCAGAACGACCTCGCAAGCTGGTTCGCTGTGCCGACGACCAACGTGCAGGTGAGGCTCTCTCTCGGAGGCAGCGAGAATGGGTCGACCGGCGGGTCGTTCGGGAACAAGATTCCTCCGTGGGAGGGCATCATGATCGGGGCGGCCATGTCCAAGAAGTCGGGGCTCGCCGCCAAGTTGGAGTACACAAAGACCAACAACTTCCAAGCCGGGATTGCACGCTGGTGCGAGCGTTCCTACCTCACCGTCGCGGCGAAGAACGGACTAATCACTGCGGTCCAGGGTGAGATGTACACGAACGTGGGCGCCCTAGGGGGCTCTAACTCCGACCTCGGCGAGTTCTACGCGATCTACAACGTCCCCAACCTCAACGTCGTGAGCTACTCGGCGAATACCAACGTCTACGGAACGGCGGGCGCAATGCGCAACGTCGGCGAGACCCAGAACACCTGGTTCATGGAGACGGCCATTGACATGCTCGCGGAGAAGTACAACATGGACCCCGTCCAGTTCAGGCTCAACAACATGAAGACCGCGTACTACGTCGACAACACGACTACGCCCCCCACCGTCTACAACGACACAGCGTTCGACCCGACGACCGGGTACCCATTCAGCGGCTTCGGACAACCTGCGCACCTTCTCCAGACCAAGGCGACCTTCAACTGGAGCAGCAGGTGGCAGGGCTGGGCGACACCGAGCGCCGTTGTCACGAACTCTGGTGAGACGCAAGGTACCGGGAAGAAGCTGAGAGGCGTCGGCGTGGCACTAACGTCGGGTGCCAAGGGGTCGTTGCGGGCCCCGGACACGGGCCAGATCCTGGTCATGCCCTCGGGTGCCGTCACGGTCTACAGCGGAATCATGGACCACGGAGGCGGCGGTCCCACGACCATCCCCATGATCGCCGCGGAGGCGATAGGAATGACTCTGGCGCAATACGGGACCAGCGTCACTACCCCTGGCAGCGGACTGACGGCAGTTCTGTCAGACACGACCCAAACCACGGACTCGGGCATCACCGCAGGCAGCGCGGGGACTCGCAACATGGGCCTCGGCATGATTTCTGCGGCACAGAACCTCGGCACCCAGTGGTTCCCGCTCGTCGCGGCGAAACTGGCGGCAGGCACCAAGGCCGCCAACCTAGCGTTCGGAGGAGGCACCTCGGGCCAGCCTTCGGGCATCATCTTCGACACGACCAACCCCTCAAACCAGATGACTTGGAAGGCAGCTGCGGCACTGCTACCACCCGCCGGGCTCAAAGGCCTGGGGAACTACGTACCACCCACGCACACAGCATACCGCGTCGGAGGCACTAGGTTCGTCGAAGTGGAGGTCGACACCGAGACGGCAGACGTGCGCGTGATCGACTTCGTCGGAGGGCTGGGCATCGGGCGGGTCATATTCCCGCTGGGAGCGGAGGCACAGCAACAGGGCGCCCTGCTCTTCGGCGTCGGCGAGACGCTCTTCACCGACTATATCAACGACTCCTCGACCGGCCTCAAGTACTCCGGAGCTAACCTGAGCGCCAACTACCTCGACAACAAAGTCCCGAGCATATACCAGACGCCCAACCGCAACATGGCGGTCTGGGAGGAGTACGTGGACCCCTACGGCCCGTTCGGCGCTGTCGGCATCGGCGAGAACACGCTCATGGGCATCATGCCAGCCATCCTGAACGCACTCTCCAACGCGATGGGAGGCTACAGGTTCACCAAGTGCCCCATCAGAAAAGAGGACGTCGTTACCGCACTGCAATGGATGAAGGCGAACGGGAAACTATAGGAGGCGAAAGAGAATGAGAAACGAACTCAACCAATGGGGATACCTGCAGCCAACGTCAGTCAGTGACGCGGTCTCGCTCCTGACCAAGTGGGGCGGACAGGCAAAGCTCTACGCCGGAGGCACCGACATCCTGAACCAGATGAAGCAGCACATCGAGAACCTCACCCCGCTGTACCTGGTGGACGTCACGGGGCTCGGCCTGAGCGGCGTTACCTACAGCTCGAGCGGTGGTCTCACAATCGGCGCTACCACGCCGGTGAGCACTGTCCAGGCAGACCCCAACGTCAACCAGTACTTCCCGGCGCTCGCCCAGGCGGCCACAGGACACCCGATGCAGCTAGCCAACCTGGCTACCATAGGGGGAAGCATCAACCAGGAGGTCTGGTGCTGGTACCTCCGCAACAACTTCGACTGCTGGAGGAACGGAGGCAACGTCTGCTACGCTGCGGTTGGAGACAACCGCTACTACCACAGCCTCTTCGGAGGGAACCTCTGCTACGCGGTCCATGCATCCGACCTATCAGGCGCGCTGACGGCGCTGGACGCGACCCTGACAGTTCAGGGACCCGGAGGGACACATACGCTCACAATGGAGCAGTTCCTCCCAGGAGTCAGCATCGTGGACGGCAGAGTGAAGGAGAACAGCCTACGGTACAACGAGATCGTAACCCAGATCAACATCCCAACGCCAGCTTCAGGAACGCAGCAGTCCTACTTCAGACTCGCCGACAGGACCGCCATCGACTTCCCGCTGGCAAGCTGTGCGGTGGTCGCGTCCTTCAACGGCAGCACGGTCTCCAGCTCGAAGATAGTACTTGGACATGTCGCCACGCATCCAATCAGGGCGCACTCCGCAGAATCGGCAATCAACGGCCAGCAGCTGACAGAGGCTGTAATCGCGACAGCGGCTCAGAAGGCCCTCGACGGTTCAACGCCGCTGACGCACCAGTCCATCGGAGCTGCCGGGGTGGGCCAAGGCAATGCGTTCCGTCAGTACATCCTCTCCGGCGTTGTGACCAACGCGCTGAGGATGTTGCCCGGCGCCTCGCCAGGAGTCCTAGCCTCAACTGCCACAAGCACACTGTAGAAGCCACAACTTGAAATAGCTCGAGCTCATATGGAGAATTCCTCCTATGAGCTCGACGAACGGCCTCTCTTCAGAGGAGGAAGGCGTACCGGTGGAGCTGTCAATCTCCGAGATCCGGAGGCGACACAAGGACAGATGGGTCGCCGTCGTCGTGACCAAGAGGGACAGGAACCTCCAGCCTGTCAAGGGCAAGGTGGTCGCCGAGGATTTGGACAGATTCCTGCTCAGGACCAAGCTCGGTGCCTACCGCGACATCTGCATCTTCTACGCTGGTGATCCAATTTATCTTCCACTCCTCTAGTCTCCTCACAAGCCCCCTTGGAGGAGGTGGCCCTCGGGATGTTCCCCACGGTCTTCGTGCGGATGACCGGCCGCGGAGGTGGTGTCAGGGAGTTCAGGGCGTTGATTGACCCCGGCGCGGAATACTGCGTAATCCCGAAGGTGGATGCGTTCTTCTTGGGGTTCTCAGAGATTGCGAACGACGACCCAACGGGGCAGGCCAGCAACAATCTTACATTCGCAACCTACAACGGCTACGGCAAGGCGATATCGATCGTGATGGCCCAAGTGGAGCTTGGAAGAATGTCCTTCAAGAAAGTCGAGTTCCTAGCACTCGACATTCCCCAAGTGACAGGTTTCGACGTCATCCTCGGGAGGAGTCTTTTGCAGTTCATGAAACTTGAATTCGACTATCCCAGAGCGACACTGAGAATCGAGGAACGGACCGGGGAGTTGAAACATTGAAGATACGTCTGGGTAACCCCCTTCTGGTGAGCGCCCGCCTGGAGGGGCAGTATGGTATCGTCAGGGAGGTCGCTTCCCTCATCGATTTCAACGCTCCCTATTGTGTCATACTCCGGCAGGACGCCATTGACCTGGGGTACCCTCACGCAGCCAACAGGCACCCGGACGAGGAGAGGACCCGCCCAGACAGGGTACCCGTATTTACCAGCTGGCAGGGCATACAGCGAGGCATCGTGGTGAGGCTGAACAAGGTTACCGTCGGTCCCGTCGTCGCGAGTGAGGTAGATGCAGTCGTTCTCGAGCTCCAGCATCCACGATTCCATACCTTCGACTTCGTACTTGGACGTACCTTCTTGGCCAACTGCAAGCTCACCGTCGACGTGAAGAAAGGCTACGTCAACATGCGGTAGCAAGTGCTGGGGGAGCATCGGCGCTGACTCGAGCAGGGTCGCCCTTGGGATTGTCCGGTGCGCTGTCGGTGCTTCGGCATTTTCTGACGCTGGGATTCAGCACGTCGGCAGTGCGACTATGAACGTATCAACCCCCGTCGAGCCGTTTGAGTCGGTGGCCGTTACGACGAACGTCACTGCGTAGGTGCCGGCCATCTCCCAGGTGAAACCTACCGGTGCCGTGTACCAGAACGTCCCGTTCGTTCCTACGGCCACACTCACCGCAAGAAGCGGAATCTGAGAGCCCTGCGGCCCCACTTGGATGAAGACGGCGGCTGGAAGCGTTGGCGCTGGCCTGATGGTTCCCGAGATGGTCAAGTTCTGGTCCGGGAAAAGCGTCAAGCTTGGGTCCGGGCTCGAGAATGTTATCGAGTCCACGCTCGTAGTGCTGGCGGTTGGGGTCGTCGCACTGGTCGTGGTGGACTGCGGCAGTTGCGCTGTTGTGCTAGTCGGGGAAATTGGGGGAGTAGTGACTGAGGTATACACCGCGAAGATGGCCAAGGTCACCCCCACTAGCAGCACAGCTACGAGCAACAGAAACCTCCGGGCGATCGATCGCTGCGACACACCAATCGCTTGTAGTTCAATACCCCTACTCATAATTAAGCTTCTCGCCACTCCGTCAGGTCTCATCGAAGCGCTGCGGGATTGCTAAATGCTCTATCAGGGGGGACGGCAAGACTATATTCATCAGCCGACGAGGGCGCGACCGCCGGGGTCGCCTAGCCTGGAAGGGCGCAGATCCGCCTGTGCGTAAGCCTGGAAGCCTTCACGCTAGTGAGCCTGTCTCCTTTAGTGGGGTCGTGGGTTCAAATCCCACTCCCGGCGCGGGGGTGGTTACGAGAAGGGCGGGTGAAAGTCCCGCCGCCCCCACCTATGTCTCCGAATCTGAAATGGGGCAGGGCAGGTTGCGCTCCGCCCGAATGACAATCGCCTGAAGGGCTCGGCGTCAATGCGGGTTCCTCCTTCGGAATGCCCACCTCGCGAATCGAGCCATCATAGAGTCATGCGAGGTAGACGGGCCGGGGCGCCCGCAGTGTTGTCGCTGGGGAGTGAATCTGTCGACGCTTTGCTTCTCTCCTAGTGTTTTGCGTAATAGTCGGCGACGGCCCTGAACGACTCCTTGGGCTCCCACGGCATGTCGGGGTAGGTCGTCCCGTGCTTCCCGCCCTCGTAGTATCTCACCAGGCTCTGGTTAGTCGTGTCCAGGTCGTACTTCGGGTCCTCGTCGAAGGGGTTGGTCTGGGACTCGAACTGCGACACGAAGGCCCCGTCCACGCCCGCGGCGTCGAGGATCTCCAGGGTCTCGACGACCTCGCGCGCCTGCCAGGCCTCGTCGCGCGGATGGACGACCCTCACCTTGGGACGGACGAACCTTCCCACGACCGGGAAGCTGTGGAAGAACTGCGAAAAGAAGTCGCTGTCCCCTCCTCCCAACATGACGTTGAGGAGCTTCCCGTCGCTCTGGTATGTGTTGTTCCCGAACTCGGTGACCACGGGTTTGCCGGCGTCGAAGAGCGGCTTTAGCATCTCGACATACTTGTCCTCGATGTCCTTGGCCCGGTAGTGGTCCACGCCGACATGGTCGAAGAGGCTCCAATCGACCTTCTCCCAGATGAGGGAGTGGTAGGTCAGCTTGCCCTTGAACTCCTTCCTGACGGCGGCCACGGCCCTGGCCAGGAAGGCGTTGAGCGGCGCGTTGTGCTCGCCAGACATGATGCTCGCCCTGAACTTCGGGCTTCTGACCCGCTGGACGATGTTCTTCCCCGGGAGTATCCCCTGCATGAAGAGGGTGGACTCGCCGCCGACGCTCAGCACCACCTTGTCGGGCCACTGCTTGCGGAGAGCCTCCAGAGGTCCGGCCGCCTTGGCCAGGTACGCGACCGTCTCGTCCTCGCTCTTGTCCCATAGGCAAGGCGAGAGCCAGACCTCGAGCCCTTCCTCGAGCGCGGCCGTTGCCGCGGTCTTGATCCGACCGACGTCCAGGGCGCTGATGCTGACCGCGTTGCAGTGCAGGTCGCTCTTGATGATTTCCAGCTCCCGGCGCACGATCTTCGGGTCGAAGACCGGACGCCAGTTGAAGCCCATGACCGCGCCGACATCGTAGCAGACGCCCTTGAGTCTCAACCCGGACTCACCTCGGCTCAGGTCCTAGGATACGCAGGATCATGTGCGCATCCGGCATCTTCTTCTCCACGTCCTCTGGAGAAAGTTGCACCATTCTCGACAGTCCGTCGACGCATGCCAGAAGCGCACTCGCTAGCTTGTCGGGATCGTCATTCGCAATCTCGCCCATTGCCTGCCCCTCGACGATGAGCCCTCGCACGGTTTCGCGCATGGACTGGCTCTGCTCCTTAACCTGCTCGCGAAGATCCGCTGGAAGACTGTCACTTGCTACAGCTTGATAGAAGAACTGGTAGAAATCGGGGTCTTTCCGCCTGCGCTCAAGCATCGCAGTCACGATTCGCTTCAAGCGGTCCCTTGGTGTGCCCGGTATTCGCTGGACTATTGCAAGCAACTCGTCTGCGGGTCGAGTCAACTGCCTTACCAAGGCCAAGAAGATCGCCTCCTTGCTCGGAAAGTAATGGTATGCGAGTCCCGGGCTGACACCAGCCTGGGAGGCCACGTCCGCCATCTTGGCAGCCATCCCCTCGCGGGCAAATACCTCCCTCGCCGCGGCTAGGATCTTCTCTGTGGTCTCTTCCCGAATCCGCCTATTGACTTGTTCTGTTCGGGGCAGGCTAAACCCTCTCATTATTGATTAAATCTTTAATCAATATATAATTGTATTGCTGTGATATCGGTTGGGTTGACCAATCGCCGCGTCACCGATATGAAGTAACCAGCGACCATGGAGATTCATTCCAAATGAGTAACTCGAATCCATAGAACGAAAGTATACCGGTCGTCGGTATGCCGTGGCAGAAAACCATGGGGTCCCCGTTCGAGAGGTTCACGTGCCTCTGGAGGACGTGGCCGCCGTAGGCGCGGTTTCCGGCTCCGACCTCAGCATGTAGGCCGAAATCGCGGCGATCCAGACTAGCACCGAACCGAGGAAGAGCCGCTCGAAGAGGCCGCCGTAGTCTGCAGCGAGATGGTGCGGAAGCAGCAGGTCGACCAGGCAGAGGACAACCGAGATCAGGGAGATGGGCAGCGCGAACCTCCGGAGCGCCTCGAGCTTCGGGCTGCCGCGCATGCGAAGGGAGAGGGCAACGGCACCGAACGCCCCTCCGAGGAAGGCGATTATCGCGACGACGAGGTGTATCGCGCCGTGCCACGAGACCGGCGTCGATGGGACGTCGGTCGGGAAGAAGGCAAGGAGGATAGCACCGACCGACCAGGCACCGAACAGGAACTTCCCGGTCCGCATCCTCGAAACCTCCGCGTCGGCGATGCGGGCCGTACCCAGGAGCGCGAACAGGAACTCCAGCGATAGGGCGCCGCGGTTGAGGAAATTGACCGCCATTATGAACCCATACGGCCCCACGGCAAGGTCGCTCTCCGCCTGGCTGACCAGACTGTAGTGCGGAGGAAGGAGCTGGGCTATGATGTCCAGGACGAGGTACAGGACCACCCCGGTGAGGGCGATTGAGTAGCGTCTCCTCGACTTGCGGAGCTCTTTGTCCCTGTCCACGGAGCCGGGGATCAAGAAGAATATGCACCGCTGGTTCGTCACGCATATTTAATGCTTCAAATCCATTGAACGAAAGCATACTGGTCGAATCTCACCGGATTTGGACTGAATCACCGAGCCAAGTCAATGTCCGCCCAAAGATCAAGCAATCTGGTTGGAGGAGGTCCATCACCATGACATGGCGACAAGAAGGGTGCACCACACCTGGCTAGGGCGTACCTCCAACTGCCAATTCCTGGGAGATTTGGCTCCCTCACGGCTCTTTCATCTAGGGATGGGGGCCCTAGCCGGATGACGCCAACCCGAAACCCTTCGAATCTGATAGTGCGGGCGTCCAATTAGACGCTAGAATTCCACTCCCGGCGCTTATCTCCGCGAAGAAGAAACAATCTACCGGCATGAGAGCCGTCCGGTCGTTGGTCTCTGATGAGCAGGTGAGCAGGTTGGAAGTGCACCCCTGAGGTCAATCCGCTGGTCAGCTAGCCGATCCATATGTCCCCGTTCGTCACGATGAAGGTCTCGGACCCCGTCGCTCCGGTGACATCTGTGGCCGTGATGACATATGTCCCGATTGGCCAGGATGCGCCCACCAGTGTCGAGAACGAGAATGCGCCACCCGAACGCGCTGCGACAGTCGCAGCTACGAGCGATAGGATCGAGCCCTGCTGGCTCACCTGGATGAAAACGAAGTCTGGCGACGAACTCATCCCATTGACGGTCCCAGAGATGGTGCAGTTCTGACCCGCAGTGAACTCTGAGCCGGCCTGCGGGGTCGAGAATGTTATCGATCCGGTGGTCGCTGAGCTGGTCGTGGCATAGCTTGGCGCCGCCGTTCCAGAGGCGGTTGTGCTCGTGGATGGCGGCAGGGTCACCGTGGAGGCGCCCATCGCGAAGACCAATAGGCCCGCGCCCAGTAGCAACAAGACTACGATGATCACGGGGGCGTTTCGAGCGATCGATCCCGCTGCCATCTCAATCGCCTAGGGTTCAATCGCCTCCCCCGCTAGTTAAAGTCTTGGCCGACCTCTCGTTGGTGTTGCGCGAGGAGCAAGTAATTAAGACCCCCAGGGCTGATATGCAATGCCAACTTGTCGATTGACGTCCGCACAGACTACGGGAAGCTCAAGCTCCTAATTGACGGCGGTTGGGTCGAGTCGGAGTCTCCAGAGCTCGGCGCCGTCTTTGACCCGGGCCGGGGAGCCAGGATTGCGCAAGTCCCGTTCGCGTTGCCGGAGGAAGCAGACAGGGCGGTGGAGTCGGCTCAGAGGGCCTTCGAGGAGTGGCGTGAGGTACCCATACTCGAGCGCGTCAAGCACCTCCACAGGCTGAAGGACGTCCTCGAGCGCAACGCCGACGGGCTCGTCACGATCAACACGCAGAACCATGGCAAGACCCTCGAGGAGAGCCAGGGCGAGCTGAAGCGCTGCATAGAGAACGTCGACGTTGCGATCGCCGTCGCGTACACTCTGGCCAAGGGCGACACTCTGGACCAGATCGCGGATGGGATAGACGTCAGCATGACGAAGGAGCCCCTCGGCGTCTTCTCGATAGTGTGTCCCTTCAACTTCCCGCTGATGGTCGCCTTCTGGTTCCTTCCGTACGCGCTGGTCCTGGGCGACACCCTCATCGTCAAGCCTAGCGAGCTCACTCCGGTGCCTATGCAGAGGCTTGTCGAACTGGTCCAGGAGAGCGGGGTGTTCCCGCCCGGGGTGCTGAACCTCGTCCACGGAGGAAGGCAGGTCGTCGAGAGACTCATCGCCAACAGGGACGTGAGAGGTGTCACCTTCGTCGGCTCAACCCCGGTCGCGCGCCAGATTTACCGGCTGGCCGGAGAGAACGGGAAGCGGGCCATAGCAAACGGGGGAGCGAAGAACAGCGTGCTGGTCATGCCCGACGCCGACCTCGCCGGTTCGATGTCCAACATGGTCTCTTCCTTCTTCGGGAACTCTGGTCAGCGCTGCCTGGCAGGGGCGAACCTCATCCCCGTGGGCGGCGTCCACGATGCCCTGCTCGCCAGGTTCACGGCGGCCGCCCTTTCCCTGAAGGTCGGGTACGGTCTGGACCCCGGCGTCGAGATGGGGCCGCTCGTCTCAGAGAAGGCGCGGACGAGAGTCTCGATGTACGTGGAGTCTGGGGTCGCCGAGGGAGCGAAGCCCGTCTCGGACGGAAGAACACTCAAGGTCCTCGAGTACCCGGACGGGTTCTATCTCGGTCCGACCGTCCTCGACGGCGTGACGCCCGAGATGCGGGTTGCGAAGGAGGAGGTCTTCGGTCCCATCGCGAGCGTCATCGGCGCAGAGAGCCTCGACCAGGCCATCGAGATGATAAACGGCTCCACCAACTTCGGCAACATGGCCTGCATCTACACGTCCAGCGGCAGGAGCGCCAGGGAATTCAGGCGGCGGGTCGACGCGGGCAACGTCGGCGTGAACATAGGGGTGGCCGCCCCCTCGGCCTACTATCCGTTCGGAGGACGCAGGGACTCCTTCTATGGCGTGCTCCACGCCCAGATCGACACGGTGGAGTTCTTCACCGACAAGAAGGTCACAATCTCGAAGTGGTAGTCGCGGGGCGAGGACTCGCCTCCGCCGGTCGATTGCCTACGGAGCGCGGCGCGCAACTTCCCCGGTCGATGGTCGCGGGCGAGCCGCCAGAGTCTGCGAAACCATCCCGGCGGCACAAACCTGGGAGGAGAATCTGATTCGCCCGGGAAGGCCGCGAGACAGACGACAGGTTAATAGTCCCAGCCTCCGAATCATCGCGAGTTGAAGTCAAAGCTGTCGCATGACTCCGAGTACCTGATCAACTGCTTTCCGCACCAGGAGGACATAACGGTCAAGGACGCCAAGGGGACCTGGATAACCGACACCGGCGGCAAGAAGTACCTCGACCTCTTCGCAGGCATCGCCGTGAACAACGTGGGGCACTGCCACCCGAAGGTGGTGGCGGCGATTCGGGAGCAGGCGGGGCGGTTCATGCACGTCTCGAACTACTACCATAACGAGGTGCTCCCCGCGCTGGCGCAGAAGCTGGCGGAGGTCTCTCCCAGCGGTCTGCACAGGAGCTTCTTCGCCAACAGCGGCTCCGAGGCGATTGACGGTTCAGTTAAGCTGGCCAAGAAGTACGCCTACGTGAACGGCAAGAACGGGATGGGTATCGTCTCTCTGCAGGGCTCCTTCCACGGGAGGCTCTCGCTGACCCTGTCCCTGACGGGCCAGAAGAAGTACAAGTCGAAGCTGGGACACTACGCATCCTTCCCAGGGGTGTTCTACGCGCCCGCCCCCTACCACTATCGGTACGGCGGGGACCAATCTCCGGACGAGTTCGGGCTGTCCTGCGCGGAGGACATGAGGGAGATAATCGACGAGTACTCCGAGGGCGACATCTGCGCCGTCATCGTCGAGCCTGTCCTCGGAGAGGGAGGGATAATCGTCCCCCCTGACACGTACCTGCCCCGGGTCCAGCAGATATGCAGGTCGAGACAGATTCCGCTCATCGCCGACGAGGTGCAATCGGGCGTGGGGAGGTGCGGGGCGATGTTCGCGTCGCAGCTCTGGAACATCCAGCCAGACATAATGGCCTTCGCCAAGGGCATCGGCGGGGGTCTCCCCATCGGGGGCTTCATCGCCACCGACCAGGTCGCCTCCTCCTTCGAGCAGGGGGACCACTTCTCGACCTTCGGCGGCAACCCGGTCTGCTGCGCCGCCGCGCTGGCGGTCCTGCAGGTGATGGAGGAGGAGGGCCTCGTCGCCAGGTCGAAGAAGATGGGAGGGTACGCCCTCAAGCGGTTGGAGGAGATGGCAGCTAGGTCGAGCCTGGTGGGAGAAGTGCGGGGCCGGGGGCTGATGATAGGCGTCGAGCTGGTCAAGGACCAGAAGAAGACCCCCGCCGACGTGGCAGCCACGAAGGTCAAGGACGAGCTGGTCCGCCGAGGATTCCTCCTGGGGGTCGGAGGGCTGTACAAGAACGTCCTGAGGCTCGAGCCTCCGCTGGTGATATCGAAGGAAGAGCTTGACTCGGCTCTGGACGCCCTGGAATCGGCCCTGCGCGCGGTCGCGAAGTGACCGACCGGGCGAAGAGGGCCTGCCAATCCCGGC